>ENA-UOXV01002221-UOXV01002221.1-marine-metagenome-genome-assembly--contig:-NODE-2221-length-25697-cov-6.551205_pt1 | contig 25697 bp, 35 predicted proteins | sample MGYA00238165_ERZ766961 | MGnify/ENA primary metagenome ERZ766961 (study PRJEB28924, sample SAMN03173240) | marine metagenome | biome: Marine; feature: Water; material: Subsurface seawater | place: North... | reverse complement strand
AGAGCGGCGCACGAAGGGGCTTGCCTGGCTTGAGTGGGGCCTGGTGAGCCCCCAGCACCCCCACGCGCTCACGCTTCTCCTCCGCCTGCCGCATCGAGGGTCGGCACTCAGCTGCACCCACACGGTTTGGCCTCGCCCCGGCCCGCGGTTGGGCGGGATACCACGTTCTTTGCGCGGAGAATCTCCTGGCGAAGCCGTAATTCTGTAGCCCGCGTGTCACGCCGCAGTGCATCCGCCTGCCGCCAGAAACGCTCAGCCTCGGCTGTGCTTGGAGCACGGCGTAAAGCCACCCGGGTGCGTTGACCTCGCTCTGCTGGCGTGCCACATTGAGCGCAAGGGCCTTCATTCGTTCCTGAAAGCGCTCAGGGTCCTCGTGTGCCAGCGCCAGGGAATCCCCTCCACTCCGGAGGAAGCGCCGCCCAGAGGTCATGACCGACTCCTTTGCCATGTCGCTGCGCTCCAGTGCGGGGCTCCTGCGACGCCTCAGACTGCGCTCCACGTAGCTGGGTGCCAAGGCCGCCTTGGGCCTGCTGCGACCAATCCCCATCCCATCCATCGCTCGATCGTGTCGACCCAAACGCTTCCAAGACTGATGGAAATCGCCGCGCTGTGAATTTCCCCAGCTCAGTGCGCCCGCGCTTGCCCTCGCGTGCTCGTTCCGAGACGGCGATTGTGCGGCTGGCTTGGGTGAGGTCGCGGCCGCCTGGGGCGACCCCCGCCTCCTTTCGGCGCCCGCGAGAGGCGACCTCGGCAGTGGCATCTCTCCTCGTGTGGTGCGGCGCGGTAAATCATGCGCAAGTGTATGGACCCTGCGGGCAGGAGCGGCAGGCCCGGTGGCGTCACACCATTGCCTCGAGCGGTGGGACACGCGCGGGTAGCCTGGAGGGCGCAGACAGTTCATTGCGATTGCGGGCGCGGCGCTCGCGAGCAAGGTGGCACTCGCGCGAGAAGTAGGAGAGCAGAGGATGCTCCGCTGCCGCCACATCGATGGGCCTGCCAGTGCTGCCAGCATTCAGAAAGCTGCCAGCGCTTTTGGTGCCGAAGCGGCCGTGGAACAGGCCGCCGCCTGCTGCTCTGGATTAGTCGGTGCGGGCGCTGCACTCACCCGCTGTGAAGAGTTCTGTCGGAATCGGGTCCTGATTCTGCGGTGTGGGGCTGCGCCGACTCGCTCAGGTTGCGCCGCGATCCAGCAGAGGGGTTGGTGCTCCTGCTCAGAAGTGCTCATAACGACTGTCATATTGCAGAATCACGAGTCTGGGGCTGCATGCGTCTAGTCAATTCCTACGTGAATGCCCCAGAGGAGCAGGCAGAAGTAGGGGAACTTGCCTAAAGCGTGCGCCTACCCTATGGCGACCATTGCGTCCATGAGAATGCGCCTGCTGAGCACAAACATAGCCAGCATTTCAACGCTTCATCGCGATTCATCATATTCGGAGGATTATGCATCCCAGCGCACCAAGACGATCACTCAGCGGGACTGCATCTGCACCTGGGAGTCAAGTACTCCGAGGAAGCCCTCGACTAGTGAAGGAACATGACATGAATTTTCCGTCACCCGTTTGCAGCACTCCGCTGTGTCCTCGAGCAATAGTGCAGTGCCGGACTCAGCAAACTCTGCCTCAGTTGGACCTACCGTGGGGTCCACGTCAGAGTCGCATCCTAGGAACCTTTGGGCAAGCTTTCAGCTGATTTTGATGCCGCACCTGCGTCGAGCGGATCAGACACAGCCTCTCTTCTTCCCGCCTCCTTCACCACTGCAGCTTCGTCAGCCATTTGAGCGTTCTGCTTCATGTACACTAGATACTGCGCGTCGACAGAGGCATACCAGTCTGGCTTCCCTTCGTATTTGGACTTGTTAGGTGGGTTCCTTGACACCGAGGAGCGTCGACGGAGGAGTACAAAAGGTGCAGTGGCTGTGAGACTACTGAGTGACTGTTTCCCCGTCCCAGAAGAGAGGCGAGCGAGGCCAACTGGGATGCTGACTGCCTTTGTTGACATGTTGCTGCTGCTCTTGCCTCTCTGCAGTCAACGAGGCTCGTTGAACGAGCTCGTTGACTCGAGCCTCGTTGGACGAGCTCGTTGGACTCGGGCCCGCCTCCGAGTCATCTCAACTAGTGTGGTGCTCCCCTGGCTGGTTGGTGCGGCGGCGATTCTCGTGAGTGGCTGAGGGGACCCCTGGCCTTGGCTCCGCGGCCCGGCTTGTGTTTCCCCGGTGGCTTCTTTCGCGCGCCTTTATGCTTCGGTGATTCTCTGTTGTTCGAATACATCATCATCATCATCATCATTTCTTGCGTGTCGCAACACGAAACACGCCGTCACCGCGCACGCTCACTCATCGGGGCGCCCCTGGCCCGCCACGCCGGGGTGCGTGCGAACATTTTGCGAAAAAAGCACGAGCCGAGCAGCACCGAAGCGAGGCAAGAGCCGAGGAAGCCAGCGTGCCCGATCTGGTCCAGCCAGCCCTTAGTCTCACGCACTTGGTCACCCACGTCTCCCGCAACATCCTCTCGCGTCTCCCCGCTGCCATATCTGGTCTCGCCCCGACGCCCGACCCCGCCCGAGCTGACCCTGCCCTGTCCACCCACGGGGCGCACGAGGCCTGCCTCGCCTTCCGCCGTGAGGAACCGTCCATCCGGTGAAAATTCATGGGACGGCTCTGCGCCGGCAGGGCGCGGCTGGTCCCCAGGGAACCAGCGGTGATCCGCATTCATGCCCCGGCCGAGTCGCAGGTCCTTCAGCCTCGCCTGCGCGACCCATTCGCAATGTGAGCTGCAGAGGGCAGCACCTGTCGGGGGCAGCCACGATGCTCGCTGGAGGCCTGGAACCGAAAACATTGCAGGCAGAAGCTGGGGTGCTGCTATTTCCGCTGCTGGGTTGGACGGTTTACCTCTACTAGCGGGTCGCACATCTCCACGCAGCTCTGGGCGCAAGTCTTGGAGCAGTTGAGGTGCATCGCGATTGCCTTTTGGCGGCGAGTCTGCCCGTCGGCGCCCTTAGTCGCAGCCTTTGCCTGGGTCTGGCAGCTGTCCATGCAGCCATCACGACACTCCTCCCGGCAAGCCATGTCCAGCCTGCACGGCGGCCACAGAGGCCAAGTGAGGGAATAAAAGGAGGCGTTGAAGTGGAACCATCATTAATGACCGACACCGGACGGGAATAGGATTCTTGCAGCAGCGGGGCCTCACATGGTGCCTCGAGAACCTTCGCCATCCCATTCCTCGCCGTCTCCACGCTCGCCAGGTCGCCCTTGCTGACGCTGGCTAGACACGGGGAGGTCTTCAACGATGTAGCAGTCGTCTGAGCACTGAGCGTCGCAATCTTTCTCACACCGCAACCCCCCTGCACGAAGCGAAGCAAGTCATTTTGAAAGACGGGTCGTCACCTTGTTCGACCCACCAACTGTTCACCGGACTCGCTCAGGAAATTCGAAAGGAAAGGCGCGACGGGGTTCACCCCCGCGCCTCTGACATGCCGAGTTGCATTTCGGTGTGCACTCACTCTTGCACCTTTTTTGTTTGCAGCCCAAAACATCAGCCAGGTCAAACATCGGGGGCTCCTTTCGCCAGAAAAGATCGCCTGAAAGCGGCGGCGGGGCACTGGGACATGCCTGTCGTCCATCCTCTTTCTGCTCAGGGGCACAGGCGAATTGCGTGCCACCTGATCCCTTTTCTTTGTCCAGAATCCCTTGGAACCAGGCGACGACTCCCCCACAACGCCCTCAAGGAACCCTGTTTCGGAAGCGATGCTCAAGTGTAGCAACATGCCCTCCGGGCCGGGAGGATATTGTCCCATCCAGGATAGCGCATGCACTGGCTTTGACCAGGGGGCGTACCCTCATTGTCCATGGCGACCCGGTTCGGCTCCACCGTGTCGACGGCAACGCGCCCAGCCGCCCTGGCTTTGCACTGCTGCTCGCATGCTTCTTGGCAGTCCAGAATGCAAGCATTGTCACCGTCGCAGCTTACGCTGCACTTGCTCAAACACCCCCCTGCACACTCCCCTGCTGTGAAGCCTCCTGCATCGCTTGCTCCTACCCTGTTCTCTTGTTTCCTGTCGTATCCATCTCCACTCGCTGACCCGCTCACGCCTGCACCAGGGCTGCCTCCTGGGAGGGACCGCAGTCCGCTGACAATGGTCTTGGAGCGGCTGATCTCGTCCGTCATGGCCTTGGCCACCTACACGAAGAAACGTTTTTCAACCCTCCCGCAGAACCCAGCGCTCATAGGTGAATGATTCGGGCAAACGATCCAATCCTGGGGATCCGCGTTGCGCGGGCAACCTTATTGCGGGCACGGATCGAATCCTTTTCCTCGATTCGCGCCACGATGGCTGCATCTACCGCGCCCGATTGATCGCCTTTCGCGTCCAGCAGCCGCTCCCGACGCTGTTCCCTGCGTGCTAGTGCATCGTCCTGTTCGGCTCGAGCCTCCTGCGCCTGCACCGCCTTTTGATCCTGCGCGATGCGGCCCGTACTTTCAACCAGCCTGCGCACCTCTCCATCACCAGTGCCGCCAAGGTCCTGGATGCTCGACGCGGCTACAACGAGGTCTGAATTGCTGGGCTCGTTGTCATCGTGCAGCGACGCCTCGATCGCCCGCGCCCGATCAGCCTCGTGCTGGGCTCGCGCTGCATCAGCCTCCCCCTCTGCCTCCAGGGCATCATTCGAGAGCGGAGCTGCGAAACCACCTTTGAAAAAAACGCCTGATGAAAGTAAGGCGACGACAACAAGCTGCAGCGCCTGCGCTGTCGCGCGACGCTGAGCCCGCACCATGGGCTTTGGTGCGGTGACGCGTCTGCCCGCAATCGCATTCTGGGGTATATAATACTAATACACTCGGCAGCCTGTTGGTCACTTGAAGAAATCAACAGAGTGTCCATTTTCGGGCGTAGATGCCATCTTCGTTAGTACTGGGACCGCGAAACGTTCTCTTTTTGATATCGTTTCCCGGAAAATGGTGCTAAAAATAAATCCAAATCCTCTCAAATCTGTTCTGTTTCCGTATTTCACGGCGTGGCGAATCGATTCCAAGAGACAAAAGACGAGCAGCTCAGGGCGGGACAGAGCAGACATCAGCAGTGCTGCTATCCACCATGGCACCCAACACGGAGCTGACCATCGAGGAGCTCTCAGACTACTTCCACATGCCGGAGAAGCAGGTTGCAGCGAAAATGGGCATGTGCCTGACGTCGCTCAAGAAAATTTGCCGCAGCCACGGCATCACGCGATGGCCGTTCCGTAAGCTCAAGAGTCTCGAACGAACGATGAAAAAAATGAACGAGGACTCGCAGCAGATCGGCGCCATGACTACTGTTTCGGCCGCTTCCCCAGTGCTTGGATCCTCCTCGCCTTTTGCCAGCACGTCCGACTCGACCTCGCGAGGAAGCAGCCGCTCGCCAGTGCAGGGCGTGGGCAAGATGGTCCAGGGCGAGGCATCGACTCTTGCGTCGAAACCGAATCGCCTGTACAAAACGGAAACGGGGGACGACGAGTGGCCAACCTGCACGGTCAGCGGTGCGGACATGCGCCGCCTGGTCGTGCGGAACTGGAGCACCTTCTGGACGGTGCAGAACATGCGCAAGCACCTCCTGGCGGCGTTGGGCGGCACAAGCCTTCGCTTCTCCGAGGACGGCTGCAAGGCATATCTCGAGTTCAGCAATTCCCTCGCGGCTGTGCAGGCGCGCACGGTCTGCGAGCAAGCCTGTGCAATGCTTCGCGAGCGGATGGAGGCGACGAACACGGGTGACTCGGTCCCGGCCACCGAGGTAATCGCGACAGCAGCGGCAAGCCTCCAGCGGCAGACGGAGTCGGTAGTGCCTGTGTCATATGAGGAGCCGGTGGTCGTCGCCGCTACCTCGCTGCAGGATGTGCACGGGGACCTTGTCGCCCAGATCGGAAGCGGCGCACCGACTTCCAGCAATCGCCCCGAAACCCGCGAGATGTGGAGCAACAACAATTCATTTGGCGCTCCGCCGTCCTTCGCTCCACTCCTACTGCCGCCGCTATCGAACCTGGCGCACGTTGCCAGTGCCTTGACGTCGCCGCCAGTCAGCCTCAACGGACCGGTCTCCAGCTGCTCCTCTCACTCGGGCAACTCGGGGGAGTGGTGCCCCAACCCTTGGGCCCAGACCTACGTCAGCTGCTAGAGCTTGGTAACCCTGGAGATTTAATAGTGTAGTAGATGAGGAGAAAATCTGTACGATATCCGAAATGAGTAGAAATGAGGCGCAGCGTGTACCTCCTTGATAAATTTCATAATGGCTTTGTTCTCAACATGGCATCGCCCGGCATGTTTGAAACAGCGCTGTTTACAGAACATTCTCTTTCTCTCTCTCTCTCCCCCCCCCCCCCCCCCCCCTCCCTCTCTCTGAGACTAGACTGCCCAGACCAAATGTGTCGATCTGAATGCACTGAGCAGACTGGCTCTAGCCGTGCACTAGCTCTAGCCGTACCGGCTGCTTCGGGACACCTGCATTTCGAGCTCTTGTACACGCCTGCGCAGCATTGTGAGCTCGTCTTCTTCAACCCCAGGCGAGAAGTACATTGAGCGGTTTTCGTTGCTAGTACGGGATGGAGACGCCCAGGTGCGAGAATCCTTTGAGTACATGCTCCCCGCGGGAGAGGCGGCATTCCGCGTCGGCGAACCCCGCGCAGGATTCACAGATGCTGCCTGCGGAAATGCAGCGTACTTCGTTTCAACGGCTCACAAGGGGTGACTCGTAGGAGGTGGCCGTGCCTGGCTGTGAATTGGAGAGGAGAAGGGCGGGTCTGGGGAAGGGGCAGAGATGCAATGAGCTTCGTGCGAGGGAATCAACGGCGGGTGGAGCGTTACAGGGCGCGACTGCTCGCTGATCTGATTACGCAGCGCACGAGCCGTAGTTTGCATCTCATTGCTCTCAAGACGGAAGGTCGCCATGTACTTGTTCTTGTTCTTGAGTATATTCCGCGTGTTGAAGAGCAGAATCTGCAGCGAGGCCGTGAGCCTACGTTTGCAGGCCTGGCGGCAGGCCAGTGGCAACGCATGCACCGGTAGCGACGGGTGACTTCAGATAGCAACGTGCGGTTGGGCATCCGACCGTGAAACCAACTCCAAGTGGGGGCTCGGTCCTGACCTGCATGTCGACTACTGCAGCCCCTGAGATCTCCCTGTCGAACTCGACCCCCGTCTGGACAACCGAGGCGATGTCGTCCAGCGACTTCTTCATGCGCGTTGCCAGAGTTTTTTCATGCTCTATCACTTGCATTAGCTCATTCATGTTGGCCTGCAACTCATTTGAGACATCAATGGGCGGCACCGCGCGGTTCGCCTTGAAGTCCTGCGTTTGGATCCCGGGGAGGTCGTCTGGGTCCACGACCACCTTGAAGGACAGTGGGATACGCGGTTCTCCCAGACTTGAAGTAGAGCGGGCCTGCGGTGGCATCGTCGTTGTCCTCGGATTGCCGCGGTGTCGCCGTCGCAGGACGGGTTGCTTGCGGAGCCAAGAGTCCTACCCCGCACCGGTGCAGCGCAACCCCTCCGATCCGCGGACGATCAATCACAGCAGAACTGCTGCGACGGCAGAGCGCCTGGGAACAATTTGCGCCTAGGTTCTCGCCCACCGATCCACAGAGGCTTTCAGAATTCCTGCCCCGCTCAGGTGCAGCGCACTGTGCGAAAGCAAACTGCCGTGTGATGTTTTGGCAAATGTGGACAGGGCCACTTTCCCCAGTTCTGGCCGCAACAAATGAATTGGTGACAGGTCTCGTCCTACACGGAAATCGTGGCGCCTTTGTCGTCTAAACCGAGACACTCTTTCTATGGGACCCTTGGGCCAAAAGTTGACACTTCTGTTGTTTTAATAAACTATTAGGGATTCTCCAGTAGCAACGCGCCGGTCGCGGCGGGACGTGATTCCCGAGTTTCGTATGTGTGTCTACTTACCGAAATCTTACGGCTTTGCCCTGCCTTTTTCTCTGACCTCTAACCAGGACTCGGCACAACCAAATTTGCGCCATGTTCCGTTCGGCTCTCCTCGCGTCGGCTGTGGCCGGCGCCGCCGCCTTCGCCCCCGGCGCTCCCCTTGGCGTGACCTCGACCACCCGTGCCACTTGTGAGATCCCCTCTTTTTGTAGCCGCGCAGTCCTGCGCAATCGCGAGATGTGGCTTGCTAGCTGTCGCAGCACCCACCGGATCCTCCGAGAGATCGGAGCCGGTGGGAAGTGGCAGCCGGAAGGCTACGGTTCCCGCAGTTGGCCGCAGCACGCCTCAGCACGCCTAGCAGAGCGTAACGGAGAGCGAGCTCGTGGTCCGCATGAAGGGAACTAGCGTTCTGTGGCACACGTTGCAGGATCTCGTGAGCTGCAGGCGCTTCCGCGCTGCAGCCTCGCACACCCCTGTGCATCTCGCTGACCCCCCCCCCCCCCTCGTGGCAGCCTCCATCGGCCCGAAGATGCAGGCGATGTCTGCGTCGGTTCCGTTCCTCAAGCAGCCCGCTGCCCTGGACGGCTCCATGGTCGGCGACGTCGGCTTCGACCCGCTCGGCTGCTCGGAGGTCGCGGACATCAAGTTCCTCCGCGAGGCGGAGCTCAAGCACGGCCGCGTTGCCATGCTTGCCGCTGCCGGTTCCATGGCCCAGGACATCTTCACCTTCCCGGGTGTGAACGGGGTCGTCGGCGGCGCCAAGATGACCGGTGTCCATGACGTCCTCGTGAAGCAGGGAGCTATGGGCCAGCTGCTTCTCTGGCTCTCGTTCCTTGAGGTTTTCGGCACCATCGCGCTCTTCGAGACCCTCGAGGGCAAGCGTGCCCCGGGCGACTTCAAGTTCGACCCGCTCAACTTCTCCAAGAACGAGGCCACTGCCAAGCGCTACGCGCTTGCCGAGGTCAAGAACGGCCGCCTGGCCATGATGGGCGTCGGTGGCATGGTCCACGGTGAGTTGCTTGCCCCTTCTAATCGGCATGGTTCTCAAACAATTATGGCGGGAAAACTGGTCTGACCAAGGTGTTTTCCTTGACGCAGGCTACTTCCTCACTGGCAAGGGCCCCCTCGAGCTCCTTGGCAACTTCAAGGCGCTCTAAATTATTAGAGTGGGCAGGCATGTGCGCAAAACAAATGTTAAATAAAAAACCGTACATCGGTGTTTGTGTGTTTCATGCGCCAGCCAGGCCCTTCCGAATCGATTGCAACTCGCTGTATCGCACATGTGTCGTTCCTCTCCACACTCGGAAATAATGGGCTTAGCATACTGCTTCCTCACAACTAGTGATAACTCGAGCGCGGGCTCGGCACCCGTGCCGCTGCCCACTCGTCCGCTTCCCGTCAGTCTGTTCGCTCAGGAGCCTTCGTTTTTTTCTGTTTTGTGGGCATCGTCTCGCTGCCCTTGCTCTTTCCAGCCATCGCCCACTGTTTTTCGCTCTGCGATCTGCGACTGTTTGTCGAGAAACGGATGCTTCTCTCTTTCGATTTGTGTGACCGATGTCAATGGACGTGTACAATCACTCTGCACGGAATCTGTAGCTTCGTCGTTCAGCACTAAATGATTTAGTAGAAATCGCTGAATCCTTGCGGGGAAGAAGTCCGGCTTCGCCTCGCCCTGCGTTGGAGTGGGGACGGGCTCTTTGAAAGTCGTCCAGGGCTGAAAGGCGGGTGCGAAGTGAGGCGGCTCGCGTCGATGAATAGGGTGCCGATCTGGTGGTGCGTGGTGCCGGGGCGTGCAAACCAGGTCAAGCAGTTGAAGAGGGTTGGCACGGCGATGATCGCTAGCGCCGTGGGCATATCGGGTTGAAAGGGTGCATCGAGAAACAGTTCACCCCTGCGCTCACCTCGGGCGTGAGGAGGGGTCTCGGCACCGGTGGGCACTCTGCTTCAGCGCCGCAGGGGTGGTCAGGAATCTTTGCAAATACCACTTGACGAACGCAGAGCCTGCAAGGACGAGGCCAAATAGTTTCGCGAGGTACTGCTGCTCCGAATCCTCACCTGTTGTCAAGTCCGCTGCAGCGGTTGCGGGTGTTGCATCCGCGCTCTGCCCTGTATTTGGATGGGTGAAGCGTCATGTAAAGTACCACGATGCCTCAAGGGTTTTAGAATGTGTTATTGCTATGAAGGGTCCCTGAGAAACACCGAGCAGCTGTGCGTCGCGCCCATAAGTGAAGATGCGATATGCTGCATACCAGCAGGTGAAGTCCCCTACCAGCGTAAGGAAGCTCTGCACCGGAATCGTCAAGTCAAAAGTCCACAGAGCAGCTGCACGCACATTCGCGCGCAAGGGACTGACAGGGGCAGTGATCGGGCGGCTGGAACCTGCAAGAGGACCAGGCTGGCGACGGGCGGCGCGTTGTAGAAGACATGGTAAGTGCAGGCGCAAAGACCCGAAGAGTGGAACGGGATCATGGCGATTGTTAGGCCCTTCCAGCGCGGATTTCCACTCGTCTCCGCGTACCTAAAGCCACCGGGCTTAGCTGGCTGGATTGGTCGGACTCGGCGCTTTTTTGCCACAGGGAAGCTCCGTTCACACCTCCAGATCAGTCCCATCGCCGCGAGCCACTCGATGAGGCTGGAAATGTGCACCATCCATGTCGGCAGCGATAACGCGTTGGCCGGTTCCGGGTGCATTCCGCCTAGGATTTCACCTGCTCTAGCGTCGATGTCACCTCGTATTTCTCCTGGAAGCGGGAGGGCGACAGACCTCCTGAGAGAACGGCGCCTGCCAGGACCAGGGCCGCAGGAGTAGCAACTGGCGAGGAAAAGAGCTTTGCGATTGAATCATCCTACCAGAGCAGCTTCGAGTGACTAGGGTGTGGCAAGCTTGTTGCTCATTTCTGTCGACCAAAAAAGACTGAAAAGATCGCGAGCTGCAGCTCTGGAACCTTTCTGGCACTACCTTGAAGCTCGAGTCTCCGTTCGCAACAGCTCGACGGAATCCAAGGACAATGAAGAGGTTGGTGAGGGTAAGAAACGACTCAGCCGACCCGTGCAGCCAGTCTACATCTGCCAGCTGCGCCCCGTACAACACCTTGGCGGCGATTGCTGCGGGAATACTAGCGCCAACGAAAGCGAGGAGAAATTTGAAGCCGAAGAGGCCCAACTGAGGGGTCTTAGCCTCTGGCTTACCCTGCACGCGGCTATGTCAGCGGACACTGGTGTTTTGTATCAAGAGTCGTTTGGAAACAGTTAACGGGGATTCCCACTCACGTACCAGGTAGTAGAGAAAGGCAAGGTACGGGAAGAGCGACGCAGCGAAAAGCCCACCCGCTATGTCGTCACTGGTTAAGCTGGTCCCGCTGAGCCCCGAAACGAGCAAGGTCGGGTCTATCACCATAGTACATCCAGCTGTCAGGCCTCCATACTGTAATCTCACACATGCATTCTGCCGTGTTCCAGCTTGCAGGCATCGCGAGTGAAGACCAGAGGAGCCAAGGGTCCTCTGCTTCATCCGTGCCAATGGCACGAATTGTCCAGCCTGGAAAGCATCAACGAACAATGCCACGCTGATGACGAGCGTCTGGACCAGATAACGTGCTGACAGCCGCATCGGGGTTGGCTCCAGCTCGAGGTGGAACCACAGGAGATCTCCTGTAAATGTAAAGCTACTCTCTATTACTGCATTATAAAATCCTCCTTGCTGATTCCAGCCGGGGTGAGGGAGCCCCGTGGGCGCGGCAGCGCGCCCGGGAGGCTGACGGGAGCTGACTACCACGGACTAGCAGCTCCCAGAAGTGTATCTGGCAGCATATTTGCGCTCTCGTGATCGCGACAAAAGTGACATGGCGCCTAAGGACGAGAAAGAAACAACCAAAGGGCAAGAAGACAAGGACAAAAAGGACAAGAAGGACAAGAAGGACAAGAAGGACAAGAAGGACAAGAAGGACACGAAAGACACGAAGGACACGAAGAACACGAAGGACAAGAAGGACAGTCATGATGACAAAGGAACCAGTGACAAGAAGAAGGGAAATAAAGTCAAAGGCGTTTCGAAGGACGATGAGAAAAGCGGTGGTCGTCAGGGAAGCGCCGGGCGGCAAGGCAGCGCGGCACGTCAGAGCAGTTCAGGTCGCAAAAGCAGCAACGGAGAAGCAAACGAAGGAGATGGAGAGGACACGGGGCGTCGAAGGATGGATCCAGACAAGCTCAAGGAGTCACTTACCTCGCCATTCGGCGAGTATCGACCCAAGCCTCTGGTCGCCAAATCTGTTCGAGACACATACGATCCTGCGCTACCTGCCAAACCGGTCCCGATAGGTGAGTTGAGGGAGCAAGGTAATCCTTTTGATCTTCATAGCTACGAGTCGTTGGTATCGAAGGAGCGCGAGCGAGTTCGGCTTCACCAATGGGCGATGCACACAACCAAGGTGACGAAGGGCTGGACTGCCTGGGAGGACCACAAGTTGATGCTTCGCGGAAGTATGCTCCGCTTGGTGGTTGGTGATAATTTTGTGTGGGGTGTCGCCGGATTCTACTTCATGGTGCGGGGCCTCGTCTTAGTGGAAAAGAACGTGATGCCAGAGACAGCAGAGTCATGGTTCGTTGAGCTGGAGCAGGCGGACGTCGCGAGAAGTAAGACCTGTGCCACCGGATCCCACGCTCTCTGCCACAGCGTATCAGCGGAAATTACATGCATGTGCATGTGCCGGCGTCCTTTCGGCCGCTGATCAAAATAACTTGAATATTACGTCAGCAACTTGACACTGAGTTTTTCCATGTGTCTGGGCAGTCGGTACACTCCTGTCTTTTTTCTTGACATTCTTCACGAAGGAGTCGTATACTCGGGCCAAGGACCAATGGGCAGCCTGGGTCTCCGCATGCAGGGCGGTTCTCGATTTGACCGTGATGGCTCGCACAAGGCGCTGCCCCAACAACCAAACCTTGTTTGCCACCCACCGGTGGATTGTATATATTGCCGTGGTCCGCTGTCCGCCGATTGTGCCCGTACGACATCATTACGCTGACGGCTGCGTTCAAACCCGAAATTGTCGGCAGCTTTCCTGCTCCTGAAGCCAAGAGGTTCGTTCGCATCATGCTCGCCTGTCTGGCGTTGGGGGTGGTGGGCATCAAGGACTGCGCATACGGAAATGTAAACTTTTTCCACATGTTCAACCAGACATACAAGGTCCAGTAGCACCGACTCCATTGCGCAGCTACAGGCACCTGAAGTTGTTGCATTCCCGTGCTGTGCGCGAAGGCTGCGAACCACTGATCGAGGGGACAGAGAGATAAAGTGAAGTTGCATGACGCAGTTGTTGACGCCGGCCGAGATGGCGCGAGTGCAGCAGATCGGAGTGAACCGTTCCTCCACCGCTGAATTGCTGGCATGGGCCATGGAAATTCTCCAAGAGCAGAAGGATGCTGGTCGACTCGACCCGCCTCTCGCATCGACGGTTCGCTACATACACCTCACAAGTGGACCCTGTGCGGCCAGTCGAAGGCTGAGCGGAATTTGAATAGCAACTCTCTGTGGCAGCTCAAGGTGATGCTGCTCGGCTTTCGGCGGAACATCCAAACCCTGTATGACTACCACGACGGCCCGATCCCGTCAGTTCCTGTCCCACGTCTTCGCGTGCATGCTAGGGGCAGTGCAGCAAACCGTCCCTGGTGCAGACTTGAGCTGAATTCTGGTGGCGAGAGGGTAGGTACGTGTACATCAACTTTGCCATGATACTTTCTGTGTGCTACCTCCCGCTATTTTCATACGCTGTCGCCGTGAATGTTCGTGAGAATGGCGGCTTTTACATCGAAGACGGAAAGGGTGCTATTGCCTTCTTCTTCATCATGGACTGGGTCATGGTGCTCATCCCATGTCGCCTGCAGCTTGCCGGGCACGTAAAGTTCAGTCAATCGCGCTGCTGGAAATGCTGGTACGCGCGCTGGTTCCCCCTGAAACCCGCCATTGGCCGGACCGCAGGTTTTCCTTTGCTCCTTCGTTGTGATGGGACTCCAACGCCTTGCTCGGCAACTGCAAAATCCATTTGTATGGAATCCTCACCATGTGTTCCCATTTTGAAGCGCTGGTTTCCGTCAGGGTCGAGAACCCCCGATGCATTGCTTACGTCAATTCCTAAATGCGTTCGGCGTACTTCTTGGGCAGTCTGAGGATCTTGAAGATATGCCATGCATGCGTGACATGAAGCGACTGGTTGACCTCTCCCACTTTCTTGGAAACCTCGGTGACTGTATCGACCGTGTGGATCTTTCTCATCGATAAATTTGTCCTTATGAGATCCACTTCGGCCCACTGCAGATTACCAGTGCACGGAGCATGTTGCACGCAGATCGGCCGAAGGTTGACTTGCAGACGGAAGAGGTCAACTGTTTTTACCGGCGAACTAATTCCAAACTAAAACCTACATCCCGTGCGCACCTGCAGCCCGGCTAAACAGCGGCTGATCACCTGCTATCGGATTGCTGAAGCTCGTGAGAGCGACGTGCCAGATGTGGGAAGTGGGCCAAAGTGGTCTCGGGCGCGGCTACGATCACATTGGCACAGGAGACTTCGCGCATCCAAAGTTCGTCTGGTAGATCTATCTGTTGGCAGATGCACTGCAAATGCTCGCCTGGCAAGGTTTGATGAGTGTATGTATCGTTGGGTAAATAAATATGTACTAAATCCAAAAACGGATCTGGCACATCGGCAGCGTCGATCCCGGCAAGCTCCTTGCGGCCGCCAGAGCGCTTGCGCACACTCGGACTGCACACCGAGGATTGGGCAAACTCCAGCCTGCACAATCGTGTTCAACTTGAACAGTTCAAGTTTGCTAGAAAGACCTGATTATTCTGCGGATCTGCTGGCCACTTGCAGTATCGACTGCGCCGCTCGAAAGCGGAAAATGTCGTTTCCCTTCATTGCGGAGCAAGATGCGAGGCTGAACAGCGCCAGACGCTTTCCTTCACGTGGAGGGATCGCTCGGAGGCGGTCCTGCACCGGACCAGCCGAGTGACATGTGGTGGCACTTGCCCATTTCTTCTCCCCGCACTGAAAAGGCGGCCGACGGTGCAGGCGCTTCTTTCTCCTGAGCCCTGCTCGCTCCACTGAAATCAGTGAACTGACAGCATCTCTCACAAAATGTGAAGACAGGGGGCTGGCAATGAATGCTGCTGGCAACGCATCTGATGGGTTTTCACAGCCAGAGTGGGATGCTGCACATTGAGGTTTTCCGCCATGCGTTGGCTCCGCAGCGATAGCAGTCGAAGGCAGGGTATGCGGTAACTGCGGTGTCGCGGCTTTTGCACATCTTGCATTCGAAAAACCTCTTCGTCCCTTTCGTACATTCCACCTGACGTGGGCCAAATTTAGACACAGAAATAGGTTGAGACCGCCAGACACGCGGCACTTTGACGAAACACAAACGGACTATCTCCTGAGCCCTGGATGGAACAGATGATATTGATCGGGTGGCCTTCACAAAGCGTTTCGGGGGCAGGACCGGATGCCCAAGTCTCTTCTCCATGCATCTAGGAGGCTTCGCGCCTTTGTACTTGCATGTCGCGCACTTCCAGACTTTGCACGGTAGATCGTAGATAGTCTCCATCTTGGCTACCAATTGGCTCTTTGCACGCAATGTTGCATGCCTGCGATCGTATACCTCCTCGATCTGCTGCCGCATAAGGTCCGGGTTCTGGAAACGCTTTGCTGCCAAGTCCGGGAACAATTTTGAGAGCGTGAATTCCCGCTCACTCACTACATTGTCAACCTGCCGCGCTTTCTTTACAGCCTGCCACCCCGCTTATCTGGTCAGTGGACTTCAAAATTGTTCTGCGTGGCGGTGCTCTCAATTTGACACGCGCTCTGAGCTCGTTGTGTCTGCATAGCGCACGGTTCACCTGCTGGCAAGCGATCCAGCCCATCTCGAGGCCACCGTCATCTTCAATCTCAAAATCGTCGCCGCCGAAAGAAACCGATTCTCCACTACCTCCAAGCATTGCCCTGTGGACTGCCGCGTGAACAAGACAGCTCCGCGCTCGAGCAAGAATCGGGATGTGGTACTGGGAGGGCCACACCTAGCTTCACGAAGAGCGCGAGCCTTGGCCTCTTCGCGTTCCTCGCGCGCGCGCTTTCGCCGCTGCATTTCGGCCGACGTCACGGAGCTCTTCTCCGGCACCTGCACCCACCCAGGGTCAGCTGACTCTGATCTACCAAGGAATTTCCAAGAGGAACGGGTAGGTGATGCTCGTCTATGCCGATTCTTCTGTAGGACAGAATGACGCGGGTGAGTACCGCGTGTGGTGCAGGCTCTGCCCGGTTCGGGTTTGCGACGGGAATCTTAACGCCAGCGGCCTTGATGGTCTGCGGTGCCAATTGCCGCTCCTGGGCTACAATAGGGCGGTCTGACTTTTCCCATTCCTGCGCCAAGCCCGGCCGCACCAGCGTGGTGTCCTGCACCACGAGCATCTGTTCTTCGTCCGAGTCACAATCTGAATCATCATCAGAAAGCTCCAGCATGCCCGCCCGCTTCCCGCGACCCCGCAACTCGGCTGTTGGCGGGGTTTCCATTCCGCTCTGCCCTGCTGGTGTACTCGCTGTGCCTGTCGCCCGAGTGGGGAGAAAGGAATGTTCTTGCAGGGGCGTTCGTGGCAATGCTCTAGGACAAGACGTTCCATCCGCGTAAATGATTGTCTGCTCCTCATCATGATCTCTGGGCCTGACTCGCCGCTCGACTTTGTTTCCCACACTGCTATCCCCGTCCACTCGCAACTCCTTCTCGGCCTTCTTTCTTGCCAAGCATTCCTTCATTAATTGGAGCCTCGCTTCCTGTTCAGCAATTTCTCGTGCTCCCTCGTCCTCGGACGATGGTTCACGAGCCTGTCGCTCACGGTTCAAACTGGTCTCTTCGTCCACCGCCTTTTCGGATGGCGCAGTTCCGCGCCCCGTGACTCGACCAGATGAGGAAACAGCCATTCGAACACCAGTACCATTGCCCCCCTCTGTGGATTTAGAGTGAGCTGTGATGGCGGCACCCACCAGCGCAGAGCCTCTTCCACCTGGCTTTTCGCTGCGCCTGTGCCCGGGGGTATGAGCGGCCCCGCCGGCAGATACGCTGCCAGCTGCTCTGACGGGATTACTGCCCATGGCTTGGCTTGGAATAGTGGATATAATTGTGGTGCTGGTGCGGCCATTTGTTGGCGCGGCGGACAAGCTCTGTGCCCTTGGAACGGTTTGGGGCGCAGGCCCAGTGGGCTTGAACTTCCCGAGCGGAACACCCTGCGCCTTGGCCTCGCGTACTCTCTCGTCCAAGACTTTCATGTGCGCGCTGGCAATTGATGGTTTCCCATTCCGAGCGCGCTGTGTCATCTTGTTCAACGAAGTTTTTTTGAGCGACTCGGACAGTGGAACGTATTCTGTCTTACCATCCCTGGACTTTCGCGCAACCGCGGTGGGCGTCACCGCAGGAGCCCGAATCATTTGCTGCACCGTCTTCGTGCCGCCTCCGCCGAGCCTGTTGACAATTTGTCGCGCTTGCGCCATCTTGGCCCTGTGCGCGACAGTGACAGGAGCCGAACCTCCGCTCCAATTGTGCATGTTGGCACGCGTAGAGTTGAGCTTTCGCATCTCGCCCGCAACGTGCACGTCGCAGTATTGGCAGACAGCGGCATTGATCACATTGTTGCACGGGTTGCCATCTTTACGAAGAGATTTGCAAATGCCATAATCCTTGGCCGTGCCGAGAATCTTGATCTGCCCTTCCTCATGCACACTGAAGGCAGGTTCGTCTCGCTCCATCCCCCCTTTGCGCTCGCGACCCTCGAATGGTTTCGGATTCAGCACCGCCACAACAATCCCTTGGCCTTGGTCTTTCCAAAAGTTCTCATAGGCACTGCCAAAGAGGAAAAGCGCAATACGGTCACCGGCGAGGTTCGTAAGCCCCCAAATGAGGAACCGCCCGCCCTTGGCGGTGCTGCGTGGCGAGCACTTCGTCGCGAGAACCCCTATCGTCAACCAGTCCCCCACGGGCACTTCCTTACTGACACGGGAGAGCCGCAACACGTGACGTCCGTGAAAATACAATTTCAGTTTCTCCTCTGCCACCTTGCGGTCCTTGATTCGCAGGCCACTCCAGAGACATGTGCCGTCGCCAAAAGAATTAGCCTGAACGCCCGCCAGACCTGCACTTCCAGGACCACCAACCCCGAAGGCACGAACAACGCTTCGCTTTGGAGCACGCGGAGCAAGATCCTCGAAAATGTGAGATAACGGCCTTTTCTGCTCGAAGGAGGTCGTCGGTTTCGTTTTGGCGATCGCCACCCGCGCCATGTGGCGACGTGCACTTCGGTCGAATGCCGAACCAACGCTTCCAAATACCTCCGCATCTTCTGCTTCATTCCCTGCGCCCCCAGCCTTTGCACCATCACCCGCGTCAGCATGTTCCACACGGGCATGCTGCGAGTGTCTATAATGCATGCGGGAGGTTACCTCATCCTCGCCGAGGGCAGTGAGCAGTTCGTCGTCGACACTCTCCGCATCTGAAGTCTCGCCCAAGGCGTGTGCGGAGGTCAGGCTAGGCTCTGCAGCGTGCATACAATCATTTGCTCCTGCGGAGACGTCTGCTTTCTCGTCCTGCCCGTCGCCCTTCGCGTCAATCGCCATACAAGGGCAAACTGTGAAGTCATGTGGGAGCGGGAGTACCTTGGCTTGATTGTCCGGCAGACCATCTCCTCCGATGCTGTCCAGGATCGGGGCATATCCCAGTGCCGGCGAAGAACCTAGATCGATCCCGGCCCCGGGCGACGCGTCGCCCGTGCTTTTCGCCTCCTCCATCAGGGCTCTGGCTCACGAAAGCCCCGAAAGACTTCCGAAAGATTTTGGCGCGTTTAAAATCCACTTACGCCTCAAGTGGACTCCGGCCTTCTGCAGGCCCAGGGGCTCCGCGCCGTGGGGAGGGCGATTGCTACATGGCGCAACACGTTGCAGAAAGTCAAGGCACTCCTGCACCATTTGACAACTTGCTGGAAGGGGGACCGCTCTTCGACCGTCCTCGACTCATCATTTCGTCAGCCAACTCCTCCGATGGAACACTAGGAGGGGGTGTGGTGCCGATTGCCCTGAGAAGCGGGGAGAAGGATCATGCACACAGCCCCGGAGAGTGAGTGGCCAGGCCCTCTAGGATATCACCATATCAATTTTGCTTGAATGCGAGAATTTCGAGTCCCTTGTGAACGGCGGAGAACGCCGCAGTCCTGTTTACACAAAGAATGTGCGATTCTGTCGCCCCGAACGAGCAATGAACCGCTGAACTTAACGTGGCTGAACAGACGAAGGGGGACCGTGAATGGACATCCAAATGACGAAGATGCAGGAACCCGCGCCGCAGAGATGCCTGCCCCGCCATCCAAGATGCCGGCTCAGCTCTACCCGATCAAGGGAGCAGCTCCTAAGACCAACAGCCCTCCAAGAGTGGTATCTCCGGAGGGACACCGGCGAATTAGTGTGACTCCTGGCCTGGTGCAAGAGAGCGGTATCGGCCAGGTGGGACTGGAAGCTGCCGACAGCTTACCGAAGGCGCGTGAGGATGGGAAGAGTCTGTCAGCCGCGACCCAATCACCAGGCGCGACTCTGCGCCGGCAGACGGGGAAAGACAGCATGCGGGCGCCTAAGCACAAAACACTGCCAGTCGCGCCGCACGAGGTGCCGCAGCGGTCTCCGCAGGCTCCACCGCGGGCTTCGGCGAGCAAAAGTTTTCCGCATCCAGGAACGCGTGAGGAGGAGTTGCAGCAGCAGGGCCGGCAGATTGAGAACCTCTCTGCTATACTCGCATTTATCGTCGCCGATGTGAGTCAACCGCTCTTGGTTTCAATTCCTGCTCTATAGGCGTTTGCTTTCTACTCCGACCCCGAACGCTGTGGGAAGCGGTCGCAGTTGCTGTTCGCTGTCGTCTCATTATCCGAGTACCTGATGTGCGGGGCGGGGTTTAGGATGAGGAGGGGACTTCACAACATTTGCAGTTCCGCGCCTCCGTCCGCAGCTCACCGAGGTCATAACCTTACCGTTGCTACACCATTGCAAGGACCATTATTCGAGCATGTTTGTCCGTCAGGTGCGCGGGAATGGCTGGTTGACAAGGGCGTGTTTCGTTTTTCTAGTGTGGAGGGTCTATTGCTGGATCAAATTTTCAGGGGGGTCCAGCAGTTGAAGCGCCGAGAAGCTGCTGCCGACCGTCTACTTTCTGTCACCCTTCGCCATCTGCCCCAGGCTGACGCGACCCAGCAGCCTACGGCCGCCCACTTGTCACCAACACCGTCTGCCACGGCTACAGACCAGCCTGTACAACGCCCTGGCGAAGCCATTCGTGTGCAGCTGCCTCAGGTCACCCACACCCCCTGCTCACCACGACGTTGCAGGTCTCGGCCAGAGTGTGCTGAAGTTGATAGGTGCAAATTGGTGACCGGGGTCTGGGTGCGATGGCAGTATCTGCGGGTCTTGCACCAGAAGGAGGTTCTTGAAGCGCGGGTAGCTGAGCTTGAAAATGAGCTGGCGGAGGCGTTAAGAGGAGAGGAGCAGCGGGAGCAGGCGCTTGGAGAGGCACAAGTGGCACAGGCGGACCTGCGTGCGTTGGTCGATGCCCTGCGACAGGCGGCTGCAAACCCAGATTCTGCGCACGACAGTGCTTTCAACTCGGCGCGAGGCAACTATCAGACAGAGAGAGACCTTCCGAAAGACACCCCCAGTTTGAACGTCAGCGCGCCAGGTTCTCTTGACGATCGAGGCGAGGACGCGGAGGTGGCTCATCAGGACCCGTGGTTGCATTCGGCAGGCGAAGTGCATGGTTCTCTGGACCCCACCGACGCCGATTTCACCGATTTTCATCGTAACTCTCAGTCTGCGGCGAGGGCAAGGATCGACAGCAACCCGCGTCTGGAGGGCGCGCCGCATGGGGCGGTGGCTGAAGAGCAGGAGCCCAGAGCTGCACTATCGCACAGCTTCAGCACGTCATGAATGTAGCGGTACACACATCGACGCTCACAGTCTGTATGTCATGTTTCGTATCGCAGGTGTGACTCACACTGTGTGAGTCCAAGGTACGATGCTGCCAGCTGTGACGGGCCCTTCCTTTTGAGTGTCAAATGGCGAATCGACCTAATCACACAATTCGTTTACTCTGCCTTTGATTTCTTTCCTGTAAACACGCTGTATGCTGTAGCGCGATGATCGCACTCGACTCAAGATAATATCACTTGGTCACTGCAGACGGCAGTCGCGTGCAATGATCAGTTTTTTGAGTGAGAAAGACACACATTTGGCGCATGTTCGGGGTCTGGGTATCGGGGGTCGGGTGCCACACTTGTGCTGAAGAGTGAGACGTACTGCTGCGCCCAGTGCTCGTTTGTGTACTCTTTTGTGCGAGTCGTCCAGTGGACAGACTGGGGTCCACTCCCAGCCGTGCCCGCGATCGGGGCGACACCGCGGGTCGGGGCGACAGAAGAGACTGGGCGAAAATTTGTCACCGACTGTGCTGTAGGTCCATCAGATTCGCAGTATACATCGACGAACTCTTGGATGAGTGGCAGCGCTTCCGAGCGGTCCACGCATGGCAAGTACTCCACTTCCATGACCGCTCCCTTGAATCCATCTGACCGCCCTGACGCGCTGGCCCGCGCATCTCGGGGATTCTTGATCACGATGGATCCTACTCTCATGACCAGGTCCCCCATTTCGTATGTGCATCCCTCGACCTGCCGAAACGCACACGTGATTCAGCTCTGCGGACAGATCCCAATTACTTGGATCCAATGGCCTGTCCCCGCCGTTTCCCACTCAATTCGCAAGCACACCCCGAGGACCAGGGCCGTCTCAGTCATACAGCACGACGGAAGGTAGAGAGGCACACCGTCATGATCCAGGCTTGCGTGTAAAGCGGCGACATATTGTTGCCCCCTGTTCGCAAACCGCAGTTCAGTCGACCTCGCGAGCCAGGCTGATGTTCAAGTCTAGGCGCCGTGCACCAGCAGAGGCAATGTCAGAATTACCTGTCGGGTTGATCATGTTCCAAATAGATATCAGGCCAGAACCAGCCTCCATCACTTTGTCGTCTCCCTCTTTCCCCCTCATAACCATGTAACACTGCAACGAAAATGTCAGTACCTTGTCCCAGGATCAGCAGCAGAACCAGCAAGCGAGAGCGCGAGGCTAAAGAAAGGGCTAGACCTTGTCAGGAACATCGGTAGGGAACTGCACAAGGAACACCTCTTGTGCCCATTCGCCTGTCTCGCCTTGCGGGTTCGTCCTGGCCAGCACACGCCACAGTCACGCTGAGAGCCCAGTCCATCGCCTGTGCTTTCCAAGAGGTGTGGAACCAACATGGATTCTTCGATTCTAAGTTATTCCAACCAGTACGTTGATCTCTCTAGGTCGCAACTGACAGCAAATATTCGGTGCCCTCAGGGCTCCCTTGGGGCGCGGGACATCTAGAAGACCTCTTGAACTGCGACGTCTGTGTCTTCCATTTGCAGACTTTCCGAGCGCCAAGAGTGTCAAGACGATCGAAGAGGTGGAGGGTCGAGGTCCTTTGTTCAGGCGCAGACCTCAGCTGAAAGAGCCACTTGGCCCCCATCTTTGCCCGCCCCGACCCCTTTCCTAGGAGCTTCTCTCCGAAAGCTCGTGACCGGTTCATACACAAATTTGTTTTTGATCGAGGAGCCTCTGGAATGGCGGAGCAATCTCTCTTCTCGATGCTGATAGAAAAGCGCCCCGGCAACTTTGCCGAGCAGGTGACATGGTCAATGTGATCCTCTTGATCTCTGTAACCTGTTCCGGCATCATACGCAGTCCTTCTTCCTTCTATTTGCTGCGTGATAACGCAATACGGTGTTTTGGACAGATTGTTTACGAAAACGAACACGTCGTCGCTTTCCTCGACAAGTTCCCAATGGTGGCAGGCCACACACTGGTCGTACCAAAAAAGCAAGTGGCAAAGATGCATGGTGAAATCCCGGTTTCTTTCTCGTCCCCCGTTTTGATGGTTACAAGCGTCTGAGAAACTGATCCCGCGGAGGGTGCTGGTAAATCAGTCGGGTGATGGTTGCAGAGCTGGACGAACAGACTGCTGCTGCAATGGGCGTAGCTGTGGCCCAAGTCAGTGCAAAAGTAGTCGAGGTATTTGCCGAGCCTTCCCTGGTGTTCGTTACCTGCTGGCTGCTACCAAGCATTGCCTACATCATGTGTGTAGGCAACAGGTATGGACAACTACAATTTGCTCACCAACAACGGCGCGGAGGCCGGACAGGTGGGTCCAAGACTCAGGTGACGGGTGAAAATTCAGAGCGAAATGTTTGTAGGGCAGCATAGCGCTGATGGGATGACGGGTGTTTCAGGAGGTCTTCCACGTGCATGTACACATTATTCCGCGACGGGCAGGCGACTTTTCTGCATCATGGGTCAAGTCCATTGAACAGACCCGCTCTTTAGCCAACCCAAAGCCCGACAAGCTCCCCGATGCAGGTTGAGTGACCCCATTTCTGTAACTCACGACTGCGTGCACTCGCGCGCGCGCGCGGGCACACAGACACAACCCCCCCCCCCACAAAAATGCAGGCGATTTTGAAGGCGAGCTCAAAATATTGCGTGACAAGCTTCGTGCCTGAGCCGCATGACCAGTCAGTATGTGCTCTGCGTGCCGCCATCGCTCGACCGGTCTCAGATGAGCTCTGTACTGAAAGTAAAGGCTCGACCCTCGCGACCAACAAGTGCTTCACGCCTCGCCGCCGTCACAGATTCGCACTGGCAGTAATGACTCGACCACCTTTGCCGCATCCCCGTTCTATTTTCAGGGTTTGGGCGTGCTGCGAGACCTCTTCTCCCTCTCAAAAGCCATTGTCGTCCATCACGGTCTGCCACCGTATGCAGTGTCAGTGTGTTGGGGTGAAGCGTTGGTCATCAGAGCCAGAATGCTCTATTCGTTCGTTTCTGAAGACTCCAAGGCCCGCGCAGCTCGCAGCGCGGTAGGCTGCAGCAAGGAGCAATGGCCGGGGTGATGAGCCAGGCTCTGGTTTGACCTTGTAGATCTTGAGCGCCTTGATCGCACCCTTCTTCGCATCGTCCATGTACTGATAGCCTGTCAAATCGTGCTAGCGAGTTGTAGCTCAAGTTTTCTACAAAAAAGTAACTAGGTGGAGCATTTAATTTGTGCACTCGATATGCTAATCTCGGGACGGCCGCACGGGAATGCGGCCGCACCTCGCTTCGGTGACGTTGAGGAATCGGCAAACATGGCCGAGTAGGAGTCTGCGTCCACGCGTGCCAGCGCGCTTTGCACCTCTTCGAGCTGGGTTCCACACCATTTCAATCAAGAAGTTGCCTTCGGGGTTCTCTGCACTGTGGATGGGGACTGGCGGGGCTCAAGACCTGATCGATGTCAACGCCCTTACGAATCATGACCTGGACGCCGGGAATCAACGCATAGTAAGAAAAGTTTCTTGCGATTCACAAGAATGCGGGTCACTGCTTCACATGGCACCGAAGGAAGCTGGCGTGCCTTATTAATTTGGGTGAGAGCATTTTTCCCGACGTAGCCGGCTTGTCTACGAACATTGTCGCCGCCTGGTGCATCCTTTGTACCCGCGTACTTGTCCCAATTTTTTACCAAGTCGGTAAGAATTGTGTAGCCTTCGCGGATCCTCACTGTGTCTGCATCCTCTGCGGCTGAAACTCTCAACCCCGGGAGCAGCAGTGCAGACGATGCGAACCTAAGAGCCGCAACGCGACGTGAAATGCAGGGGGAGCTTTGCTTGGGTTCGACGGCCATATGGAGTGGTTGAAATGCAAATGACGAGTGGATACACACAGCTGCGGAGAGCAATACAAACTTCCGCCACATCGCCGTCATAGGAAATACGTCGAGCAGGTGCAAGAAGTTTTGGGGAGTCGCTTTACTGGACCCACGCCTACCGGTGGCGCGAGTACAACCCGTGCGGGCGCAGGGAGGCCGGGGGCTGGAAAAGGAGAACTGTGTGCAGACAATGCATCCTTGCAACGCCAAATGTGGCTCTCTTGTTGGAATGCTACTCATTTCATTACTTCCGAGCCTTCTAGCCTGGGCCCCAGCATCAGTGCAACTGGCATCCTCGTCGAGATCCGTGCGATATTCATCGCACGACGCAGCGCTCGTCCGGACCACGGCAGCATATGTGCCCTTATTTCCGATGCCCAGGGCAGTGCGGCGTCTACCCGTGCTTCAAGACTCAAGGAAAAGTTTGTATGGGGGACTTCGTTGGACACCGAGTACCCAGCACGGAGCTTGGCGCAGGGATGCGCAGTCGTCCCTGGCCGCAGTGGCCAGAGAAGGGACGTTCAAGAAAGAGGGAGTTCTTCCTGCCGCTCTGACTGCAGCCTTGCGCATGCTCACTTTCCAAACGGTGCCCTCTTTCACCACTCTTCGGGACTCCAATCGCGTGGCCTCAATCCCAGGTGTTCACGTATCTGTGCATGCCGGGCAGGTTATCCTGATGACACGGGTGATCTTTGAGACGGTAGACATCTTCTTACGCATGGCCCGCGCTGTTGCTCGCATTCCCGCTGCTCTATTCACAGTCTGGGCCCCTACTATCCGACACCCCACTTTCAAGAAGGGCTGCAAGTGGTGCTGTTGCTTGCCTGAGCAACCAAGTAACAGCACCGTGTGTCAGTAAGTGTCGCAAGCATTTCCGGTGCAGCGGTCTGACAGTGTTGCGGCATCGTGTTGGTAGCGGCGCAGCGGTACGCGTCCTCGTGTGTTGATCATTGGCGGGTCATTCGCCGGG
>ENA-UOXV01002220-UOXV01002220.1-marine-metagenome-genome-assembly--contig:-NODE-2220-length-25697-cov-6.821777_pt1 | contig 25697 bp, 24 predicted proteins | sample MGYA00238165_ERZ766961 | MGnify/ENA primary metagenome ERZ766961 (study PRJEB28924, sample SAMN03173240) | marine metagenome | biome: Marine; feature: Water; material: Subsurface seawater | place: North... | reverse complement strand
GCCGTGATGAGCGGATCCGCCTGCAGTGTTCGACGACGCGCCGTGATGAGCGGATTCGCCTTTGCCATGAATCGAGAGGCCCGTGAATGAGCGGCGTTGCCTGAAACTGATCGGTGAAGACCTGTCTGTGATCTCAGATGCCTCATACTCCTGCTCTGCCACCAGTCTCCTCTCCTTGGATTGTTCCTCAGCCCAGATCTGAGCATGGCGCATGTAGCGCATCGCTCTTCCGGACCTGCGAGCCGAATTGAAGTTCCTCATCCTGGCACGGTTCCGGCGATATTTCAAGCGTTGAATCGCTGAAAGATCGCTTTGCAGCGCCTTTTCAAGCGTTGAAGCCTGCTGACGCAGACTGGATGCGTGCCCCTGCAGATCCTGTAGCAGCTCATCACGTGAACGCGGTCTCCGCACCTGCTGGAGGGATGGTGAGCGCACAGCAACTGCAGCGATTGGGCGCTTGTGGAAGCAACCCTCGTAAGCCGGGCCCTAACCTGGACGAACAAGATCGAGACAGCTAGAGACGAAATCAGCAACGCGGGTAGCGTTGCTGCGCGCCATCGCGCCGCCATCGTGAAGGGGCAGCAACTCAGAATTTAAGGCGTATGGTTTCTTCGAGCGACAGAAGAGTAGAGGGAGTGAAGAGCTTTGGCACAGGCGGGATGGTCGCGTCCGCCAAAATATATGTGTACGGGTTACAATCTCACATTACAAACAAGTTGTAACGTGAGATTGTACATTACAAACAAGTTGTAACGTGAGATTGTAAAATAGGGATCAGGTTTACATGTCCTTTTCCCCCCTATTAGTATCCTTTAGTTAGGACTGGTCAAACTCCCAAACTCATCGACAAAGCCATGGGAACGAGGCAATGCCAATTACGGTTGACCAGTCCTAACTAAAGGATACTAACTAAATTGCGGGAAAACGCTGTGGAGTCGTCCATCACCGCTCATCACGGCGCGTCGTCCAATGGGAACCAGGCAATCGCAACGCCAATTACGGAAGCTGTGGAGTTTCTGGTGAATCTGACAGACAGGTTCATTACACCCCGCTAGATTGCTCTGACGTTTTGAGGGTGGCTAGATTCTTGACCCGCGATATGATGAGGGCCGCTAGGCGCGCTGCCTCGTCAGCATTTCGGAATCTAGCGCGTACAACAGGGTGGGTTGCAGAATTGGTCGAAAGGATGAGAAGATCGCCGCCTGTTTTATCCTGACCAAGCTCCACGCCTGCCAGTTCACTCATTCGCACATCCCACCTGCGTCGCCAGAGTCATTCACATACTCGCAGGGAGCCGGGATGGGGTTCAAAATGGATTCCGCACCAGTGCTCAGGTCGCGCGGGCCCGTCCCTCACTACGTTGCCCGCCGGCGCAGCGCCAGCGGTCAACAGAAAGATTCCGACCGTGTCAATGGTTGCAACGAGCACGCTCCTTCCCGGACTTGCCACCGCCGGACGCTTTCCATCACCCTCCTTTTCGTTGCTGAAATTGCGTTCTACCCCAGGAATATTCCATCCAAGGTTTCCGAGGGCGCTGCCGAGCCCGAGCCCACTTCCCCACAGCCCCGACTCCGACGCGGCTGCGCGGCTGCGCTGCTCCTCAGCGACCTGTTTCCTCAAGCCACCCATGGATTTCGTCGGTGCTGCAATAGCTTCTGCCTCTGCCGCACCAAGCAGCGATCCGCCATCCATTCTGCGGAGCGACAGGGCCTCCTGCACTTCTGCCTCCAAAAGCGAGAACTTTCTGGCACGTCCGTCCGCATATACGGGCCGTGGTGGCCGCTGACGAGCGCCAACCATTAGAGTACTGCGATTGACCTTGCCCACTTCCTCCCCAAGTTGCATCATGGCAACCGCTGGTTTTGCCACAAGCCCAACCGCGCCGCGACCCACACCTTGTAAAAATCCTGACACGCCAGCTTCTCGCGCGCCGTCTAGCGGGCGCGTCACCGCTCCCCGTAACCCCTCCCATACTTTGTTGCCCGCATTCGAGAAGCCATCACGAAGGCCACGTGGCTGCAGTGAGCCTGCTCCGCGGCGCTCTGCACGCCCACGTTGAGCCGCTAGCTGCGCGGCGTCTTCTTCACCGATCTGGTCGAGTAGAGAACCCCAAACAGTCGCGCTTCCCGCCAGTCCAAGCGCACCAACCACTTGGGCTGTCCCCCGCAGTCTGTACGGCTCCACGAACGTCCGCGCTGCGTCCTCGGGGTCTCCCAGTATCACCTCTCGCAATTTGAGCACCGGAAGTGGAATGATGTGACCCTCCAGGTCTGGGATCGGCATTTCCCCTGCCAGATGAGCCATCACCGAGTAGCATGCTGCGAGCGGACCTGCTCCAGCATTGAAGTCTCTAGTGTGGTGATCCTGGGAACTGGTATCGGTAGCAGGGCCTGGCGAGGATCGAAGGTGCAGACGGCATCGGCGAGGAATAGCGGACAGACCAAAGAGGGTGAGACGGACATAAGTTGGCGCAACTGACGCTTCTTGTAAGTATGAAGCCCCATTGTACTCCTCGTCGAAAAATGCTAGCGAGCGAAGGCGGGCCTCCTCGGCCCGCCATAGCCCCGTGCGCGGGTCCACTGGAAAAGACTCCTCATGAGCCAAATCGTTCTGCTGAGTTGACAGATTCGCCCTGAAAACGTCTGCCTCCCACTGAACAAGAGCGAAGAGCCACTCTTCCTCGATGATTGCTTCGGCTGGTGAAAATGCCACTGCGAGCCGCTCCCAGTACGATAGCGTGCGTACTTCCCGCAATAGGCGGCCCTCAATATTTAGGAAGGGCTGCATCTTGCGTACTTCTATGGATGCGCCTCTTTCCATCGCCTTTCCCGTCCCTACCGCCCAGGAGGAAGCGAATTCATGCCAGCTGGCACCATCCCGAATCTCAGGTACCGCGATTGCAGGTGCAAGCAAAGCGATGGGGGGCCCGAAGTCAGTTTGGTTGTCGATTTGGACTGCAGAAACAGTGAACGTGACATCGATAGCTGGAGCTGTGGCGACCATTGTGAGGTGGATCCCCTGAAGACTGGCATAGAGCAGCTCTGATCGTCGACGATCAAGCAATGAGAGCCCCACTCCATCAAAGCCGATGCGAACCTCCATCTCAGATGGTGGCTGGCGGTCGATAGCAGCATCGCGTCCCACCTTGCACGCCAGGCGCAACACTCGCGTTCGGCCGACAAGCGCAACGGTGTAGTGAATGAATGTGTCCAAGCCGTCACGGGTCGGCAAAAGCCCTTGAGAGCCGTGCACTCGCAGATCAACCTCAAATGCGTCCAACATTGCAGGTTGCACCACCAGTACTGCCGGCAGGTCTGGTTCGTCCAGGACAAGGTTTCGCCGTTCCTCTGTTGCGACGAGAACAGAATGTTCTGGTCCCAACGGACTCCCACGCTGCCAGACTGACACATCTACGTACCCACAAACGTTGTCCACTTGCACCCCGAGGCCCTCTTCTTCATTTCTCATCTCCCGAATAAGTGCAATCGACACCCCCTGAAACACCTTGACTTCCAAAACGATTATTCTTTCCGCAATGCTCCGACCCAAATCTCTGAGGCGCACAGCAACCTCTTTTGATCGTAGCACTGAGCAAACGCCAGTCCATGCAGTTTGCGGCTTGCCATCTGTCCCAATGGTGCGGAACTGTACTGCTCCAGAAGATGAGGTCGTTTCGCCCCGTCCATTGAAGACAAGAGTATCGCCAGCTGCAACCTTTTGGCCGCGCCCCGAAGCCTCCCATATGCCATCTTGCTCGCTCAATTCTTCTGCACGCATGATTTGAGGCGGTGAACGAACTTCCAGTGTGATGCCTACGTTGTTGACTAGTGTGATACGCGGGAGCAGCGTAAGGTACGTTGTTCGCTGAAACGGCTGCTCTCCAGCCTGGATATGCACTCCGATTTGCAAACATGATTCCTTTTCGTCGTGGACGCCCGGTGGAAGGAGGGTGAAGGCCGCAGTGATGGAAGTCGACGGGGCGATACCATCACCAATTCCGTGCCTGGGGCCGAGAAATGTCCAGTACCGAGAACCACGCAGCGAAAGTCCCACCTCACTCGTCGCTGCAGGCACATCTTCTGCAGCGTGCGAGCTGAGCGAAAAGGGGAGAATAGAGGGCGATTTGGCGTGCCAGGAGACCGGTTTCGCTTCATCATCAAGATTTTGACGCTGTCCTGCTATGAGCGTCACAGGCCGCGCGGGAGGGGATAACGCTTCCGCGTCCTGATCGACTCCCCGAGACACGGCAGCGGTCGCAATATAGTCGCGACGACTGATCATGATATCCAACTGAGTTCGATTAACCATTACCCAGGGAGCAAAGAGCACAGCGAGACGTTGCCCGAACGCTGAGGTAGTCCACACGATTCGTAGGCAGCCCACACTGACCTGCCCATCCGCATCCTCTACGTCCATGGCAATTTCCTCTGGGAGAGACTGCCCCGACGTGACTCCTTGCTCCCCCAAATGAAGACATCCCGTAGTTCTCAAAAGCGCACCATCGCCGGAATCGTTTGTCACCTGCGTAAACAACAAACATCAAGGAGGGTGAAGGTGCGGGTTTAGCAGTGAGTCTTGCATTGGAACAGATTGTGGCAAGATAAACGAGTCAACCCTGTACCTCAAGAAACAAGTCGTGTTTACATAATGAGCGAATCATCCCCCTCGTGCACCCTGCCGGAATCGTCACCGAACCAATTTCGTTCTGATCTGAATCGTTCTCGAGCGATTGACTTCTGTTTTCCAGGAAGTGAATCCTTACCTGTCGACAAGGGTTAGCTTGAATTCTTTTTCAACTTGCGGACCAACCGAAAGTAATTTCTTCAGCAAACAAAGCAGTTGGTGGGCAGTGCAATGCACCGATTGTGGCAGAAGATTCTGGAGCTGCCATGAAGGACACACCACAAGCCCATTGCGTCCAGAACCAGAAAATGCGACGACCACCTCCCCAAGTGGCCCATCGCTGACCTCAGAGGGTCTTACTGCAGCATCTTCTAGCCTGTCAAGTCCGAGCATCCTTGGTACATCCACTTTAATCTGCCCAGCCAGCGCGTGGTCAAATACTTGTGAGCTGATACAATCGTTTCAAGAGACTCAAGAACAATCGTTTTGCGAGAGCGCGACCTTGATTGCCTTTCCGTGCTCAAATGGAAGAGCTGAACTCCATTCTCCGTGCAATTCCCCTGAAATGTTCTCAGCCAATTGATTTGGCGATAGGATTCGAAGACGAATTCTGTGAACGCCTTCTCGAAGCAGCCCCTGTCCCTTGAATTTTGGTTCTTGAAATGTTTTTGAAAGGTTTTGAACTGCTGAACAGGTGGTTTCCTCGAGAACCCCGGGGCCTATTGTCTCGAGGACAGTTCCAACGTCGTCAGATTCACCCACTACTTGAACTTGAAGGCGAACAGAGAGCAGGGAGCGAATCTCAGCACCTGCTTCAAAGTGCTCGCTCCGAGAATCAGTGATGCTGCCAGATATCGCATCTTCCAGAGCACACGACACCTGGTCTACCCAGCGACCGAGGTTCGAAACTTGGCCTGAACCAAGAGAAACTTCCATGCGCACTGGAGACGAGATATCTATCATCTGCGGCTCATTTGTCGAAGTCCGCAACACTGCACGCACGGGCCATCTCTCCAACATAGGCTCCAACTCCGTCTCAAGTGAACTAAATTCACATGAGCTCCCCATTCCCCTGTCTCCCATCGCACCGTTGAGATCAGCTGCAACATCAGCTGAAACCTCTAGCGCAATTTGCAACTCGTCGCAAACCCTCGCAGATTCATCTGTGCTCCACTCTGAAGTATGTACTATCTGCACCTGCGATTACCAAAAAAGTCATAATCCGTGTCACTGAATCTAGGAACCTTCGGTCAGGGCTAAAGAATGTTAGGTCATCGCGATGGGCTCGCATGCGCTGGCCAGCCTGAAGCAGCAGCACCTTCGATAGTATGACCTTCAAAACCACGAATCCATCCTGGAAACTCTCGCACCTTTCATCTCCATCCCATCCCCGATGCCCTGCAAACACTTCAATGTCCATAGCCCAAACGCTCACCTCCAGACTCCACTGCCCAGCAGTGCAACATGCATGCTGCGAGCAGCCGATACGGTGCAAGAGCTGAATCTCATCAGAGTGTCTTGGCTTGGACACGATCGAAGTTCCCTGTCCCGTCATGTTGGGAGCACTTGAGTCCCGAGCGTTTCTTGAATCAGAGCTACAACATTCTCCAGTGTCCTCAGTACAAGTTAATATGCCAGCGACATCTACTGCCATATGCGTAAGTGAACTGACATCATCGATCCCAAGCTCACCCCGAATACCATCAGGAGCAGTAATGGTCAAACACGTTCTCAAATTGCCATCACATGCAATCGCGTGCGTCTCGTACGTCACCTTCACAACACCTCGAGCCTCAATCAGGTTTGATCGAATGCACGATAACCCTCCCCGCTCCTGGGAGCCGTCCCGCCCACATGACACATTGAGCCCCTCCAAGCTGAGGAGCATTGTGTCGTCCGCATCAATGCAGGGCATGAATGTATGCTGCCCCTGCAGTGAGCCCCGAACTCCGACAGCTATCCAGACTTCCCTGTGCGCTTTTGGCGGTCTTGAATCCTTGGACAAAGCTCCGAATCGAATGGTGAATCCCCGCGCTAGTACTTTGTAGATAAGAATGTTCTGTCCAGCGCATTTGCCCTTGGAAACGGTGCGTTGCCTTGACGTGAAATCATCGTCAATAGAGTTCACGCGCCTCCGCGTTGCCTCCAACATGGCCAAGGGACCCCAACCGCCTATAGCCACAGTACCCCTACAAACGACGTGTCGTGTTGCATTGCCTGCACCAGGCAAGTACGCATCAACCACAGCAATGAGAATTGCAAGAAGCTTCGTCGTCAGATTGCACGACAGTCCGGCAAGTTCTACATGCAACTGAGGATTGGCGAAACACTTCTGTTCAGGAACGATATTTTGAACTTGACCCTGGCACAGATTCGTATTGCTCTTTTCCGAGTTGTTGATATGGAGCTCACAAATCACCATTCGATCAGAGTCTGCAACCTCTAACGTTTCGAACCAATCAATGATTTTCAAGAGCCCATCCTCCTGGCACTTTGCAGAAATCCGGAGAGCAAACACCAGAAGAGAAAGCGAGTGTCTTGCTGAGTCACTCGTTCCTTCCATTCCCTCCCACTCTATAAGCAACTCGCCTTTTGGAGACTCTGCCGAGATCCTAAACCGTCCCACACTGACATGTAGGCGCATTCCAACCACTTGAAACCATTCTCGAAGAAGATCACTTGTGCCGACACGAGCACCGTGCCACCATGACTGAATTGCCATTGACATCCATTCAACAAGATCCTTCTGCATCAATACGAGTCCAGCACCAAAGTTGCTACTGGCTCCTGCTCCTGCTGAGTCAAGCCATTCTGATGTCCTTTGAAAGTACTCAGGTCTCAAGGCCACATTAAGACCCTGCAAATCGATGCGCACATTGCCCTCATTGGCAGGACCCAGGTCTCGATCCCAGGGCAGGTTGAGCTCAGCCGTCAGAATCGGTGAAGTCCCATCCTCGTCGCCAACAGTAGCTCCCCGCGTACCCTCCACAATGCACCGTCCATTCTCCACCGCAGAGTCTGGTAGCGAAATCCTACTACGAAGCGCAATCGACCCCACTGTTGATTTCCCCATAAACCTCAGCCCAGCCTCCAACTTCTCACTCCTCTTGACGAGGCAATCAACACTCACACCTGGTCCGAGAAATCAACTTAGTTCATTCATATACCTTGGCAGCTGCACACGAGTTTAGGCCTCTCACCACAAATGTCCAGGACAGCGCCTGAGCTTTCCGTTCCTTCATCGCAATCTAGCGCCTCTGTATCGAAAACAGCGCGCAGCGTTCCACCCCTCAGAGCCACCTCCCAGAGCACCTCGCCTGGGGACAAAACTGCGGCCCCTGAGTCTGAAATATCGGCGCCAATCTCGTTCCATGCTCTCAAGGCATCTTCTTCGGCACGAACCTTCTCCACGCCCGAACTTCATCAGCACTTTCACCCAAATGCTCATCAATCAACGCAATTGATTTAGTCTGATTCGGCCGAACACGTCTCAACTTCCGACAGGAAAATATCATTACTAAGGTTGGAAGCAAGATCATGCTGACACATTCAGATTTTAGGTAGGAAACTCACATCAGTAGATCCGTTCTCGTCCTTCTCGGAACTGGTTTCCTCGCTGGACTGTTCCGTGGTGTCCCCACCATCAGGTTTTTCTGCGCTCCTTTGCCTCCGCTCAAGTGCAAAAACCCGGTCGCGAATCGCCAAAGTTCGCAGAATGCCAAAGTATCCTTCTATCTTTGCCAGCTCCAGCCCATTCCTCTCTGACCCGGACGAGCAGGGACCCGCCCGTATTCTCTCACGAAGCGCTTCAATATAGGCACGCGTCATACCACAGACAGGCATAGTCCAGCGATCACGCTTCAAACCACCCTGGGGCATCATTACACGCCGCAAGGCATAATGCCACCATTCAAGAGAGCTTCGACCGCGAGCTGCTGGTCGCGCCAACGGCCGACAAGCGCTAAGAGCCTCTCTAGCGCGAGCGGCGCAAAGCGCAGCGCGAGACGCTGCCTTTGTCGATGCCCGCACAAATGAAGGCGAAACGAAGGTAGAAATCTCGCCAACATCGATCGAAATGCTAAGTGCAGGATCAAGTGCATCAAAACCTCGATGGTCACATTCCTGGCGGCTCCGCACTGCCATTGAAGCTGTGGTCCCTGTTGTGCGCAAGAGTGTCTTCTCGTATCCCACGCAAACATTGCTCCCGCAGTGCCAGTAGGCCTCTAGACCTTGTGCCTCGATCTGTTGCTTCACGGGCAAAGCAAAGGTGCAGGTACTTTCGCACTTGCCCTTACTTTCAGCGATGGCTTCCAAGCTTGCTAGTCGCATGCCAATGACGAACAGAGGTGCCTCCGCGTCCTCAAGGTTGCTGCTGGAACTCGAAAAGCGCAAGTGCACATTGAGCACCGAAATACTCGCACCACGCAGTATCCCGGTAACCTGACGTGCCTTTCCCGCCGTGCGTTCCCATGCCGTGCTATCATTTTCCCTCAGCCGCCGCTCCAGATCCTGTGTGAGAACTTTCTGAAATCAGAGGCTGATAGTTGGCATGCTCCTAGAATTCGCAAATCTACAATTCGGGCATTAGACAACCCCAGCAAGAATGGTTCTGAGTCGATTCATGTTGCTTTTTTCTGCACTCTGCTGAAGAGAATGAAGTACGTCCTCCCATTCCCGCGATGAAACATGGACCTGCCCGCACTCAACTCTTGATTGGGTGTCTGATTCTTCCTGTACTTACGTTGTGCGCGTACAAAAGACCGCGAACAGGAATGTAAGTGAATGTTGACTAGGGCGAATCGACCTCGACATCTCGTATCTCAATCCTAACAGGAGTTCCCTTCAGCACGTTCGACCAAACACCAGACACCTCGAGCCGGCCCACTCGTCCGTTTGTCATGGTAAAGGGAAGAGCGAGGGAGTCAAATTGCGCTGGATCTAGTTCGACGTCCTCAAGGAGCAGATTCCCGCTCCTGGAAAAGTCACATCGGTAAGCCTTCACATCACAAGCTGAAACATAAATTCCGACACAGGCATCCACCGATTGGATGCCTTTGTCATTCCGAGTGCGGGTGGTAGGGTCTCGTACCTTAGCCGCAAAAGAACATCAGCCGGATCATAGCCTCTGAAGAATCTGCAGAGGTCCAAAATGGCCTGGCGAAAGCCCCAGGCGCCCGCGGAACCCATCTGGCTGGTGTGCGAACTCGCCCCGTGTCGGAGAATCCCTCAAAACATGAGAAAACGGGCCCGCCTCCGAGCCGACCAGATTTCGAAGGTGGATCATCGGGCGTCCACATCGTCTCAGAAAGAGCTGCAGCTCGGCGGGAGGCATAGGAAATAAGCGATTGAATAGGCTCATCGATACTCGAGCATGTCAGGGCTGCCGGGCGGCGCTGCGGTAGCGCTGCATTCCCGGAACCCTGCAGCGAAATAGACTTGTCATCCCGATGACATCCGCGAGCTTGGAATGACAGAGCCAGGCTCCAATCTCGGTTTGTGAGTCTTGTGGGCAATCTTTGCGCTGATTTCGGAGCAGGAGATACCAAAGGTGGGGTCAGCTGTTCCCAAGACAGTTCTGAAGGAAGGGACTGGACCGCAGGTGGTCTATCCAACCGTCCAGCATGAAAAATGCTGCACTTAGGACGGGGCCAAGTGGCTTGAAACTTACAAACGAGTGTGCACCTTGCAGGTTGAGGAGGGGATGTTGGTGAAGGTGGTCTGCACGCCCTGTCGAACTGTGTTTGGAGTGCTCGTTCTTGTGGGTCTGACCGCCGATTGGCGCCTTCTGGGTTGATGAGAGCAAGATGAACCGCAGGTGAACTGCACAGGAACGCTGGAAACAGGTGTCAAGTTCTGGAGCACTCGCGACCCAGATCAGGTTTTTGTTACATCCTTCTTCTGGAAACGCTTTCTGCCCTGAACACGAAGTTAGAGGCGATTCCCTCTACAGGACGCTTTTGAGTTCATGGTTGGGGAGAAGGAGGTGATTGCAGGCTGGGACGCGGCACTCGTCACAATGCGAGTCGGGGAGGTGAATGCCCACAGCATTGGCATGGCAACACTGGCCGTCTCTCTGTGATATTTCCCTCACGGCAGCTTGTTTGCACTCACATCGAACGCCGTCTTACAGGTCGCATCAATCGTATGCAGCCCTGAGTTTGCTTACGGCAGCACGGGGTTCCCAGCCTGGGGCATCCCGCCAGGCGCGACGCTGCAGTTTGAAATCGAAGTCCTCAACGCACGCGTAGAATGATTTCAACAAATTGGTACGGGTGGCAAGGCAAGATGCAACATCGAATGGAGTTCGAACCAAACGGATGGCTCTAACGCACATCATACGCGCGAATTGCGGTCAGTGAATGCTGTTCCAGACAGCCAGTGGGTCCACATGTAAGTAGTGTCCACAAAATCGAACGAATAAGTTACATCTATACATCTCTATGTTTCCGCATAAGCCAATGTTGCGAGGACAGAGGGATGGTCGCCCTGCTGCCACTCGGGCCTATCGATGAAAACGAGAGCTTCATCGGTCGACATACGCGTGGGAGCGGGCGCCGCAAGACCCAAGTCCACTCGATTTGGGAATCGCCCGCAGCCAGATATGTCCCAGAAGACAAATCTGCACGCATGCGCCGGCACGTGACCAGCAGGTAATCTGAATGCCCTCGATACAGCAGGCAATTAGCAATGCACATGTTTGCCCAGACCCGTACGCGTCGAGTAGTCGAACGATCTGCCGGCCTCTCTCGGTGACTTCCTCCTCAGGCTCTCCAAGCGCACCAGCCAAACCAACATAAAAGGTAAACAGAACGTTTCGAATGCGCCTGCCCGCCATCAGACGCGCAGCTCCGTGCAGTGTTTCCAGCTCGTCTCCCTGCATGGCCAGATATTTATTTGCCTTGACTGAAAAGACCCTTTCACTAGCTGGAACACGGTGCAGTCATGCCTATCTGATCCGACATCGACGACAAGCTACGGGCGATCAGCAGGCGTAGGGACTCTGTGCCTGATTCGTGAGATGTAAAAGTTCGACAGCAATTGGTTCACTTTCTCGCGCGGAGCTTTCACCGCATCCATGTGTAGCACCATCGACCGATCCTTGGCCTGGGAGACCGACAAAGCGCAAGTGGCCGTTCGAGGCTTGCTCCAGCAGCGCATCGATGCTCGTCGTGATCACTGCGTCTCCATACCAGCCTGACTCCTTACGGTTCATTCCCATACCACCCATCGTCCCGGCAAGGTTCCCCTCCTGTTGCTCCACGTTGCAGCAAAGTGGTCAGCTTCCCGCTCTTGTCCTACGCGCGAAACGGGCGAGCGGGACGCAGGCCCTCACATGTGTACGGACGGCGCGGGAGGCTCCCGGGGCGCGCGTGACAGCTGCATTGATCACGTCGAGCCCCGATGCTGGTGCAAAGCGTCGCCAGTGGCAGGCTGCGGCACAAGCGAGTTGATTGCCGGGTGCTGTGGAGAGGCATTCTTTTACCCCGTTTAGGCATGCGCTCTCGTTGAGCCGCGCGACATTTGGTTGCACGGCGTCGATCGCAACGACCTGCATTAAGCGCCCAAGCATGAGGAAGGCACGCGGTAGCCCAGCCCGATACCACTCAAGCCGGTGACAAGGAGAAATCTGGGCTCAGGGTCTAGCCTGCATGCCATGTGCGGCCAGGTACAAGGAAACCATGCCTACTGCTGCACCAACCTCGATCGCAACCTTGCCTGGCATACAAGCAACAAGGGGCACAGCGGTTTCATCCGCTGGAAGCTTTGATTTGTTCCATTCTGTAATGACCGGCGTGGAGCACAGGACGTTCATCTCATCGGTGCTAGGATGCGTTCCATTTGTTTGCTGGAGAAGACTTTTTGACACAACAGTATCGCGATTCGGGTCATTCAGCGAAATAAGCCAGGAATTTCGCCCGTAACTGACCTCCTTGACGAACGATTGACCCTCACGCATGCCACAAATCTGCATGAGATCTTTGAGAGATGTCGAGCCAGTTGTGAGGACTCCTGTTGTATTCCACTGCTCACCAGGTGACTTTTTTGGGTCCAAGTGCAACTCCCGAGAAGGATTGGCTCGTTCCTGCAGCTGTGACAACAGGGTCATGACCATGAGGGCCCCGAAGACACTCAGTGTGCCAACAAAAAGTGCGACGGCAAGCTTCATTTGAGACAAGTCACGCATCCGATGTGGTTCGCAGTTTTTTCTCCTCTGCTTTAGACAAAGCGTCCCCTGGCAAAAACTGCCTCCTCTACACTACCGTATGCCATTCTGGTTGGTGAATTGAAGGCTGCAGCGTCTCATTCCGAATTGCCGCCACCGATCCTCTCCCACACAGCTCGTCTAGACGGAGTAGTTTGATCTGTCGTCTCGCGTCCCTGACGCGAGACGACAGATACGAAGCTTCGGGGTCTCCTTCAGGATGGCTTGGTGCTGCAGCAGCTGATGCTCACCGATAACAACGACCTTACGCGTGAAGTTGTTCCAGGGCATTCGGCAGTCTAGGAAGTTCGATGCAAAATTCACTCGAATCCTCGATTGCGTCAGCTCGGCTACCTGGAGAGCTTCCGGAACCTCTGAAGAAATTCATGACAGACAACGGTGTTGAAACAGCGGTGTGAGCTATTTTCCCTGAAAATGCAAATCGACTAGAGAGGACTTGTGAATGAAACCCTTATCAAAGGTGTACGATAGTGCTGGGAAAATCGATAGACATGTGCGAATCAATCCGCGTCGCCCAATCACTCTTATACTATTGGCAGCTCAGGTCCTACCAAGACTAAAACTTGTTGCTCCTGCGCGATATTATTCGTGGCCTTTATCAGTCAGCCTTGCGCCGCGAGATCCGATGCTAACTTGGATGTAAGCTCAGCTCGGTCATCGCCTACAAGAATTACCATGGCTGCCTGGCGTATTCTCGCTTTCAAGCGAAGCTCGTCTGGCTGCATCTCCTGCATACAAGGTAGTCTGGACTCAATGCGATCTAATTTGGGTCAACACGCTTAGCTTTGCCTGTAGACAAAGACGATAATCTTGCAGCCCAGGCCGGTAAGGTATACGGGATCGACGCGGCGTCAGCGGCGGCAGTTCGGGCACTTGATCCACGCCCCGGGGACGTTATCCTTGATTTGTGCTGCGCGCCAGGTTTGTTTTCATTGTTTTCACGGGCTTAGTTTCATTCAATGCTCTCGATGCTTCTGGCGCTTACAAGTGCGCTGGATGCGACCTTCTGCCTACGTTGCGCTTGATGCCTGTTGAGCATGACTTGCCCCCGCCAGGAGCTAAACTCTGTATGATCGCCGATGCCGTCGCGCCGCCTGTGACGCCGGATGATGAGGGCTCCCCGTCATCCAAGACGAATCAGGTTGGCTTTGTAGTGGGAGTTGACATAGCGCAACAGCGACTTGCGTCGACCCGTACACTTCTCCGAAAGTACGCCCGTGCTCACGACACGCACTAAAGCATTGGCATAAGATTTTATTGACACGATGCCAGTTTCATTCCAGTTGACATTTTCTTTGCTCTCCTTTCCGAGGAAATAGTCACACGACCCCCGTGCATGTTTGAAGGTACGGGCAGCGGAACGTTCGGTTGTTCTTGGAAGATGGGGCGCGCTTCGGAGCACCATGCCCGCGCCCAGCAGTCTCAGCAGAGGCAGCGCGCAGCGAGCGTTCAGCGGCCCTACGTGCATTTTCACAAGAGATGCAAGGAAGGCGCGCTCGCGCACGAAAGCGACGTGCGGTCATGACGGACGAGCAGCAATCGTCTCAACCTTCTCAATTATGCCCTTGGACTCCGTTCTTCTTTGAGACAGAGGTGGAGGGTGACTGGACATGGCGAAATGATCAAGGTGCATATGGATTGCAAGTTGAGTCTGGCGCAGAGAGAGAGGGGGGAAGGCGAGGTGATTTCGACAAAGTGCTCGTCGATGCTGAATGTACACACGACGGGTAAGCACTACGTCGAAACATACCTCAGTCTGCTGGCAGCTTACCTGCAAGCAGCTGCATTCGATCTCAATTGCAATGATCACCTCCTTGCTAATTCAGGTCGGTGCGGCACCTGGCCAAGTTTGAGCGATGGGGGTGGAGCACATTAGGCGACCGCTTACTGCCCCTACAGCGCTTGTCAAAACTCGCGGCACTGCAACTAGAATTGCTACAAAACGGGTTTCGACAGCTGCGCGCCGGGGGCACTCTGGTGTACTCGACGTGCTCGTTTGCGCGTGCGCAAAACGAAGATATTGTTGAGGCCTTCCTCCGCGATGAGCCTCTGTATGCCCCTAGTGTACACCGCAACTTTCTGTTTGGCAATCACCTTGCTCCAGGCCAAGACGGCCACCCTCTCCCAAGACCAGCTTCGTCTTCAGTTGCAAGTCGCGAGTTGCGGTGTTCAGATTCAGTTGCGAGTTGCGGTGTCGCAGCTTGATTGCTGTGCACGCTCTCTGACTATTGCTGTAGCCAAGAGGGATTGCAGCAAAAGCTGTAGTGACCTCTCGTTGCGGTGGCAGTGCACGGGTGGAGGCGATTCCAGGCTCAGCAGAACTGCCAGCGCTCCCCGGCGCGCTGCAGCACACTTTGCGCTTCGAGCCGACTACCTCTGGCACATCCGGTCTATTTATTGCTCGCATATCTAAGCGCACAGGTCTGTGATACGCGAGTAAGCTAAGGCACTTCGACCGCCCGCACTGGCTGCAGTGCTCCACCAATCGGCACCAAATCATCCGAAGACGTCGGCGAGGTGTCGAGGTCTGCGAATGCAAAGTCAAGTGTTGCCGAAGCAGGCGTTCCCTCTTTTTCGAACTCAAGACGCAATCGGACACGAACCGGACGAACAGGATCTACCGCGCTAAGTCGCAAAGTCTGGCGGATTTCCCCAGTTGTGCCGTGCCCAATCACCTGGTCAGAGGGCGGCGATATCTGCACGTACATATGCTTGGGCACGGCAGCCTTGCACGTAAAGTTAGAAATTGTCCCACTTTCCTTCCTGGTGAAAATCAGTGTCTGGACGACTGCTGCATGCTTCTGAACGACTGGCGCCACCTCATACTCCAACTCTACCTGCATCCCCTCTGCCACCCCGACAACCTGTCGTCGCTTTGTCGTTGGTTCCGTCTGGAACGGAAAGGAAACATTCATGAGCATGTCTTCAGTACTATCTGGATTTTGGTCTTCGTGAGTATTCGCACTCGTCTGCATCTGACTGCCACTCAAGCCTCGAGGCTCCGTCTGTGGCTGCGCAAAAACCTGGAAAATCCAGCAGAGAGTGAGCATAGCATGCCGTAACGACAGCAGTTGTGGAATTCGTGGTGCTTGGGTCGTGGGAGCGACAAGATGGGTCAAATTCAAGAGAGAACCGCATTTTGAGTAAAGACCTGAGTAGTGGAGAGGAGAGAAGATGGTAGCGGGGCGAGAGAGACGGAGGATCGGGACGCGGGCTGGCTGGAGAACGAAAGTTTTGTGGCAAAAAGCGACGAACCCGCAGGAATGGGCGTCTGCGGGATCAATTCAAGAGAGTGACGATCGCCTGCATCGGAAGAAGTGTCGTCGAGGTGGGCGAATTGCGCATGGCGCGCGAGACGCGACTCCTCGTGCATTTCGCGGACCCGCGCCGCCACCGCTCGACCCTTGGACTTGATGCTCGTCAGAGTGGCCCCTGACGAGAGAGCGTGCCCTCGAGAGCGGCACCATCCCCGACATGCATAGAGCACAAGAACGGCAACCACCGCGGCTACCACTCCCGCGGCGACGTTTACCTGCACGGGTGCTCCGAGATCCTCCGCCAGCCGATCTGCGACCTTGTCGAGCTGTACGCGATTGTGCAGAAGAACGGGCTTCTCTACCCCCATGCTCAGAAGTTCTTTCATCACTGAATCCTCTTCTTCCTGCAGCTTTCCAAACGCCACCTGCCACGATGCAGCCACCAGCTGACAATGGCCATCCGTGCCGCATGCGGCGTTGGAGACGCACACTTGATCGCTCAACGCTGTGCCACCTACACAGCTTCCTGCCGCAGCGATGTAGAGCCTCACAGAGGTCTTTGATCCAAGGTCAGAGCGTGAAATACAGAGGTCAGACCCAATTCCAGGCATGCAACCCTTTCCCTCCAAGCATCCGCACGATCCCCTGACCCGCCGGAAGTCGCCTTTCCGATCATTCCCCTGCCGGCCGGGTCGCCACTGAGGATCGGACGCAAACTGGTACTGGCGACAAAATAATAGCTGATGACAAGCCCGTACAAGCAAGATCAGGTTCTACGGAGGACCACGGCCTCCTAAAAGATACCCAACTTGACTACATTGAGAATTCGTTGTGGATGGCAACGTACCTCTATCTCGTGGAAGAGTCCCAGAGCGGCAGCGAACCGCGAACGCCATTCAATAGGCTTTTGATAAAAATCCTTTTCGAAGGTTGAATAATCTGTCCGCAGCGTGAGCGTGATGTCCGGCGAACCATCGAGCTGGGGCCGTGTGAGTTCCAGACCTCGATGGCCCTCAACAACAACTCGCTCTATCAGTTTAGCCCCGTCGATCGAACAGTCCGTTTTGCAGCAACAGATACAGTTCCTTTTGTTATAAGGGCGTCGTTTTCGAATGCCGATAGCTCGCAAATCGTACATGCCGGGTGTAAGCTCGAGGCCATCAGAGTCGCGATAGAGGCTTCGCCTCTGCTCATCATCCGGGTCGGACCCATCGAGAGTGTAATAAAGGTCCATACACGGCGGAGGAACATCTCTCGAACACTCCGGAAGTCTACTCCAATTCCCGCTCATTCCTTCACATTCAAGCTCCGTTTCAGCCAACGGATTCGAGCACAGGAAGTCGCTTGCAGAGAGAGTCAGTCTTGCGCCAGCAGTCGAGGCAACTGAGCAATGCAGACCCCCCCCGACCGTCACAGGAAGCGAGCACTCGGTCGGTGACTTGGCTCTCAGAACGGGTCCCATAGGGGCGGGTGGAAGGTCAGGCTGGGCCGTTAGCGTAAAATTTGCGATATCCGATGAGGTGTCGTTGGAGCACTCCCATGCAACCACTGTGCTGTCTTTGGTGCCTCCACAGATATAAAACGCATGTTCGTATCGTTTCCCACCACCCGAAGCGCACGGCTGCTTCGGCACCGCAACCCCAGTACCTCCTCTGACGTACCTGATGGTGGACTGATTTCTGCCCATTATTTCAATCTTCACTCCTTTCGACAGAGAAAACGAGGTCCCTTCTTCCAGGTTGTTGGAGATGATAGGAGCGCCAATCTCCGACCCTTGAACTTCATCGCCGCTTCCAACGGCCAGCAGCGAAGCAATCGCCACCAGTGTTGGTAGCGCTGATCCTCGCCTACTGGCTGCAACCTTCCTACCGCACTCTGCCGAACCTAACATGCCCGACAGAGCCAGATCGACGATTCCTGGTCTCTGCCGCAACTGTTCAAAGACTGCCGACCGAGAAGTACTATGATCTTGCGAAGGCGCGGTCATTTCTGCTCAGCAGCGTATGTCTGCGGCGGTGGGCCGCCGGCCTGCCGGAGGTCCCACCAGCCACTCGCTTCTTGTTTGTCGAATCCAAATATCAGATATTTGCACACCCCGGCTTTTTTGGGTTGGAAGTCTTCACGAGGGTGAGGTAGGATCATGGAGGTAGGATCTATTGTGCCCCGTCAGCCGCGTCACCATCATTCGATTGCTGAGTGTTCTGAATAGCCTCGGGAATAGCCTTGCACTTTTCTGTCAGCCTCAGCACAGCAAGCACTTCGGCTTTGCAGTGATCGCTGTGCCAAAATCCTCAGAGGTCCCCTTGCGGGATCGTTGGCTGATGGCGTGCCCCAACAAAGAAGGGGCCATTGCCTCCTCTGGAACTGGTTAGCCCAGTGCTGTTTTCTGTAAACCCAGCTAGCGAATGGTACGGTCGTGCCCGTCTTGCTGGCCAAAGCCGCCCGTCACTTGTCACGCAACGGCCTTGCGCCGTGGCCGACAGCGCATCGACGGACAGCGATATGTCTTGCTTGGACATCAGCAGCCCAGCTCAGCACCTTCGGCTCGTGCTGTTAAACATCCGAGCCAGATTCAAGGTTTTTGACAACTGACGAGGCGTCTCCCTCGGCAGATGCATCCCCACCCACTTTGTCGGGGCGCTCATGTCGCTTATGGATCCACTCTCAGTAAAGTCAAAGCAGATAACCCGTGCGTTGACACGCCGAGGCACCACATCAGTGAGCAAGATTTTATTTTCGCCAAAATGTTCATTTGCACCTTGACTGCAGATGCCTTCCACACACCTCAGTCACTGGCCGTTTCCCGAGCCACCTCCAAGCGTCTGCCCAGAGCTTGCATGCGCTAGCGCTGCCCCGGGCTGGTGCGGGGAAGACGGGTCCATGCTCGGCTGTTGAAGCGCAAATCGTGGCTTGAGGCGCTCCACGCGGTCGAGTTGGGCGTTGGCCTGAGAAGGGCGACGGCGGTTGGGAACGGAATGGGCCGGGATATTCAACAAGATTGGCGAGGAACCAGTTTTCGAAATTGGGGGATACCTTCTTGACCAGAGCTTTGCGCGCAGCCTTCACGCTGGCGTCGCCGTCGATCTCATCCATTTTGAGCATCAGCTTGAGGCCTGTCTCCCCGTACCACAGGCAGAGCTGGTGGAGGCGCTGGCACGCTTGTGGGTCGAGGCCACGGTGGGTTAGAATGAGGCTCTCGATGGCGTCAACTCTCTGCTCAAGAAGAAGACACTGCGATCCAACGCGGTCGATGGGGTGAGGAGTCAGGTACGATGGATCTATCTCCTGCCCGGGCGGCAGAAGCGTCATCGATAGCTGTAGACCAGTCTTCAGCCCCAGCTTGCTCAGGTCAGCATCAGGCTTCAGCGGCGCCACCTGTCCCGCGGCTCCCTGCAAGTCGCAGCACCCATCTATTTAGAGTGCGTGTGGCTGCTGCACACTTCGGAGCGGTTTCTTGGGGTTTGAGGCGGAGCAGATGGACGGTTTTGCACGTTGAACCCAATGATCTTCTGGCGTTGAGGGACAACGTTTGTCGCCAGGTAGATATATGTCGCGAACGCAGCAACAGTGGCCTTTGAGTTGACCGCCACCCTGCGGACGCCTCCTCTCAGCCACTGATTCGCCCGCCCGAGCACGTGCCGCCAGCTCAAGGGCACGAGTCTGCGCGGACATTGCCCTCTGGCCCGCCTCGGACTCACGTCAATGTGATCCCCAGCACACGAAAACGAACAATATGAAATATCATCATTCTGCAGGGCGGAATGTCACCGGTAATTGACTCCCTCGTACGAGAGGTAAACCTCATACATGCCTGTATCCTGTTGCCCGTTCCACCATGAGGGTCAGCGACTGGCGCTTCCGCATGTGCTACTGCGAGCGTTGTGGCAAAACAAAGCTGCTGCGAACGGAAAAGACTCTCGGGAGGCATACAGCTCAGCACTGATAAGATGGTGGAGCATCCGCGTCACTTTGAAAAATCGTGATCCACAGCAGGGGGGCGAGGGTGACCTGCGCCGATGCACTTCGTCCGTAACTCTGTGCATCTACACCCATCTGTCCCATCATTTTGTTGACATTGTCCCTGGCGCTCTTCATAAAGTTCATCTTGTGGTATCCACCTGCGCCTCAGCGCGTTTCCGAGCAACACGCTTGGAAAGCGCCCTGCACGGTTCACCCTCACAAGTCGGGGCCCACAGCTGCTCCCGCGAGGCCCCGACACAGCGCCAGTCTACACTCTTCCGTGCTACCGTTTTCCAATCCAAAGGCCCGTGACAATGCCCGACCCTCGCAATGCTGGGTTGTCGTGACGTGCGCGCTCCTGTTGTGCCACAACCCACCCACTTCTTCGAATCAAATTGATTCGATTTGGGGGGATCGGGGGCTGAAGCAGCGCAGCATGTTTCAACATCGGGCGATCATGTTCGCAGCAGGTGGGGCAGTGGTGCTCTATGGCCTTTCGCAGATTCTGGCAAGATCGGCGGGAGGGGTGCGACGGCGACTCAAATATGTGCCTTGGAGGCTTGTAGACCTGGCTTCGGACGCCAAAGCAGACTCTGGCATCTTGGTTGTCGACTGCACGCACCCACACCTGCCGTGCCTGACGCACCACAAGGTAAAAGACGAAAAGATGCCGCCGCAGAGTCTACGCGGCGACACGTCCAGGTGATTGCAATACCGTGCTGCCTCGCATCGAAATGAAGCTGGACCCGCAACACACCCGAACTTCTCTTGTACATTTGAAAGGAAATTCTGAGAGACTCTGCGATGTGCAGCGACATTGTTCTGAATGCGATAAAGAGACGAAGTCCGATTATGGCCACTGCCTCTGCTGTAACTTGCAACCATTTCGACGTTGACGCCTTTGTGTCAGTCTGGTCGGCGATGAATCCTGACCTTGCGCTGCAGTACGAGGTTATCCACCCTGGTCCCCCTCATCGCCAAATCATGCGCTGCGAACGAGAACTGATGGGGTAAGTGTGGGCTTGCGCAGGCGGCGCTCCGGCGCTGTGCGCACGTCGGGGACTTCCGCGAACTTGACTTCTCACTGCCCGGGGCGGAGCTGGGTCTGAAAGCGGCATGCTGGCTGAATACGATGGAGCGTCGGCATTTTTCGCGGCCGTTTGAGGACGGGGATGAAGACAAGTGGCCGTGGTTTTTGGCAGAGGGGCGCTTCGCGGCGCTGCTATCGGACCCAGAGACACGACGTGACGAGTGGGAGGAGGAGTACGGAAAGGTGCTCGACGGCCTTGCGACCATTCGGAAAAGTGGGCGCGTGCAGCGCTTCCCAGAGGCTGGCCTAGTTACGGTTGAGTTGCCGCATCCTGTCCACTACTACGCCCTTTTCTCTCAAACAGTCGGTGCGGATGTGGTGCTGGCTCATTATGGGAGTGGGCGCGTTGAGGTCGAGCAGAAGTACACGCAATTCGTGGACCTGGCCTCTCGGAATGCCGGACCCCGCATCGACATGCTCCGGTCTAATTTCTTTCACCCCCTTCACCCCTAGCTTTCATCCCTAGCACACCGCTACTGTGCGCTGAGTCTGATTGGGGGGCCCTGAGGACGCGAACCCAAACCAGGTTGGCAGCGTTTCTCAACGAGCAGGAGCGTCGGTGCCGGGAGGGTGAGGCCAACGGCACTGGCCAAGGTGCAGTTCGCTCGGGCCCTCGTGAGGAATGGTGTGCTGCAAGTCTGCGAGAAGACGAGTCCGCAGCAGTGATGGTGGGGAATGAGGAGGCCATGGGTGAGGAAGCTCTTGGCCCCGGAGGTGCCGCAGTGCTCGTCAGCGAAGAGCGGTGGAAGGTGGACCGATTCGTGGACTCCGGCCCACTGCTTCGGCTTGAGAGGAGGCAGACCCTAACGCGCGCCGAGCGCTACGGCCACCCTACCGAGCGAGCTATTCATTTGTCGCTGATTCCGCTGACGGCCCTGACTAACTATGTCCGCTCTTATCTCGCTCATGGGCTCTCCTCCGCGCCCTCCAAGGCCCGCTGGTCCTGGGAAGAGCTTCACGCTCTCAATGCTGGTATCGATTGGCTCCCGTGGGAACGCGAGGCCCGAGCCATGCCTCTTGTTTCTTGATGTTTATGCGCGGTGAATCGGGCTTCTCGAAAGCGCGAGCCGTTGACATTGATTACAGTGTCCAACTAGATCAAATGGTCAGGCCTGCTGTCCGCGGCGTGTGCTTTGTACTCCATCCAATCATCCGTGCCTTGATAAATACTGCTGGCGCTATCATCTCGATTCAAATTTGCTTCTCCATCACAGTGCGATCGATATGGTTCAGTTCTCGCAAGAAGACATCAGTCTCGTCTGCGGAGCGTGCTCGAATTCCCTTCGATCCGGCCAGCTCCATGCGGACCGCTGCCTTCTGCTCCTCTGACAAGTGTCTCCTGCAACCGCAAATGCGCGGCCGCCTGCTGTGGCCTGTCATCCTACTGACGCACTCTCGGTAAGTATCCACGATTGCAACTGCGAAGCTGCGGATGAGCGCATCGTTCCGAGTCAGCTCCTTGCGCATGGTGAGAGGAATTTCGAGCTGCACGGCAGGCATGCGAAGGTTGACGGACTGGTGTGAAATGGTCTCGAAGGTCGATCCCCCCCAGTAAGCGTTCAGGTACGGATCCTCCTCCACGGTCATGCTCATCGGCTTGTTGTGCACCAGAAACTTGCGCCCTTCGACTGTCTTTCGGAAAGCTTCGCGCATTCCCTCGGCCAAGTGCCGCTTCAGTTGCTGGACCTCCTGTGCGCCCTTTGCGTCGCTCTTATCTCTCGCCCAGCAATTTTCCATGGGCCCGAACCTGCCAGTAACAATACCAGTACGGCTGCTCAGTTCTCAAAATCCACGGGCGCAGCGTGACCCTATCAAGACGATTCGGGCCGGGCGGAACCCGATGTCGAGGTCGAGATTATCTTTTCTGTCCATCTTACCGTGTACGTCTACGTGCAGTACTGGGAAATTGGCCGTCGTCATGCTGCCGTTGTCACGGCCGCCACTCCCGCCATCATCCACCTCCATGTCGCTCAGATCTGGCCGCCAAACCTCCTGAAATGCATGCAATGCATGATGCCAGGGCGATTTTGGTGACTGCGCCTGCGTCAAGTAGTTCGGATCAAGGTAGCGTGGGTCTCCTTTGCGCGCGTTCATGCGATTCCAGATGATGTACGACGCAGGCTTCCCGGTCAGCTGCTCAATCAAGCTTGCAAGCTTTAGCACGATCTCTGACGAGTGCCGCTCCCGTTTGTGAATCCGCCGTGTTTCTCCGTCCTTGCCACCCCTTACTATGTTGAGCGAGTGCGGACACGTCAGCAAGATGGGTCCAGCGAGCGAGAAGATCACGTCGGGCTCACTCGCATGTCCCTTCGCCGCTGCCTGACCTGCCTGAATGCGTCCGCCCTCGTCCTGCGTGCCAATGTCTGGCGGGCGGTGTCCTCGTCGGCTGGCCGGCACTGCACCGGAAAGTGGCACTCGCTTCGGGGCGGTTGCTGGCAAATCAGCGCCCTCACTGGGGGCCTCGGCCAAGGGGCCGCGCTGGGGCTGCCCGCCTCGCTGGGGCTGGCCGCCTATCCCTCGTTGGTGAAAGCTACCCGGTGACCCTTCTCGCACGCGAGTCCGCGACCACACGCGCGCACCAGCCTCGCTACCTAGAGTGCCAACGCCGGTGCCTGCCAACCCTAGTGCCTCCAGTGCCCCGCTCGGCATCTCCGCGCCCCCTGTTCGCTGCGCATCGCCGAGATCCTGCCTAGATCCTGGCGTAGCTGCAGCTGTGCCAGGTCGGCGTGGACTCCGTCGATCAGCGACAGCAAACTCGGATTCCGATGGCCGTCGTGCCCGACCAGGCCCAGCGCTGCGTAATCTATTCCCCGCCCACGCGCCAGCAGCCCAACCCTCCTGCCGGTCTCCTGCCACAACTGGTACCTCGTTAGGAGCCATCAATTCATCGTCCCGAAGAGTAACCCGCGATTTAGCGATGGGGGAAGAACGCTTCAAGTCGGGACAGCTGCTCAATTCGTTCCCAAGCATCTGACCTGGGGATATGGCCTCCGCTGTCCATGGCTCCTGAGCCGCTTCGGCAATCGTGCGACGGGCACGCTCCTGTGCTGCCAGAGACCGCGGTGGAAGCCGCATCCTCATAACTGGAGCAGCAGGGCCCCTGCTTGCACTTCCACCAGGCGACTGTCGCGCAGCGGGCGACTGCCCGGAAGGCGTGGTCGAGTAGCCTTCCTCCTCGACGCCGCCGGCATCGGCCCGCCGATGCGGATGCAACGAATATTCTCTGCCCACAGAAGCAGGGACCCCGCGAGATGAGCTTCGCGTGATTTGCTCCGATGTGACGTGTCCGCCGAACGCCAAGCTTCCACCAACCCGGGGAGCCTCAGCTGCCTCCAGCTCCAGCGATCCTGCCCCGCGACGCGGGGGCGCAAAAACGGCTCCTGCCCCAGGACGCGGGCGCGCTGCGACGGTAGCAGATTGAGGGCGCAGCCCTGTTCCTGATCCTGGGTTGCCTCTCGGGAAATCACCGCCCAAAACGGGACCCCGAGGCGGAACCCCCGACCACGCACTGCCTCCGTCTGCCGTCTCCTCTTCGCACCCTGTCGCATGCACCCTGTCCCTTCCCGAAGAGCGCGCTCCAACGGCACCCCCCCTCGCCGCACGCGCCTGCCCAAGCTCCAGAGAAGAAGAGCGACCCAACAGCTGGGACTGGCCCCGCAGTCCTGCTGCAGAATTCGATAGCGACCTTTGCAGCCCAGCGCCGCTCTCACGGAGTGTCCCATGGACCGGAGAGCCCTCCGACGCATCGCGCTGGACCCCCGGCAGATCCACCACCGGCAGCTCACTGATCCGTCGGCGTTCCCCCGCACCTGTGACTGCAACTGTTTCCACAGCGGGTGCATCCGTACTTTCTTCCGCGCCCTTCCCCCCTTGGATACTCTGCACCTCCTGTGCTTCCGCTCGCTTTCGCCGCCCAGACCGGTTCGGGTTCAGCGTCTTGTGTAGCGCAACGCACTCCTGATGCCGCGCGACGGCGGCGGCGTCAAGACGACGCACTTGGGTCAGCGTGATCTGTCCCAGCACAGAATACACGCATCGCAGGCTCTCGTGCTCCGCTAATACACCTTCTGAGCGTCCGATTGCATCCCATACCAAGAATAGGTCCTCGTAGGGTAGCGTAGCAAACGAAAAGGATTCGATCGCGGACAGCACCTTCTCAAGCCGCGACAGTTCTTTGTCCTGCAGTACCGCAGAATATGACGCTTAGCAAAGCGATCTCTCCAGAACTGAATCAAACTGAAGACTAGGGCAAGCATATTGGTTTGGGAAAAGCGGTTCACCACTTTGCGTTTGAGCATTGCCTGGAGACAGGCGCGTAGGCGGGGCACAGATTCTCGGAAAAGCCGTTCAGTAGTCTGCACCGGAACTCGTCCGCCCGGGAGCTCTTGACGCTTGAGCATTGTGTCGAGCGCTGCGTCGATGTCGGCGCGGGAGCGCTTGGTGTCGGCGACGACTTGATCCCACTGCACCTGCGTGAGCTCCGACAAGCGGATACGGGTCGTGCCGGTGACTGCAAACAGCGATGTCTGCAGCAACCGCCACT
>ENA-UOXV01002219-UOXV01002219.1-marine-metagenome-genome-assembly--contig:-NODE-2219-length-25709-cov-7.897599_pt1 | contig 25709 bp, 24 predicted proteins | sample MGYA00238165_ERZ766961 | MGnify/ENA primary metagenome ERZ766961 (study PRJEB28924, sample SAMN03173240) | marine metagenome | biome: Marine; feature: Water; material: Subsurface seawater | place: North... | reverse complement strand
AAAACTCATTAAATCATTAAAAAAAGGTCTATCTTGATGCACAGCATAAAAGCCTCCAGCCATGTCCTTATCCAAATGAATCATTTTGGATGCAACAATTTTAAAACCAGCATTTTCAAATCGTGAATATATTTCACCAATTACATTCTTAGCTACTGCGTCTGGCTTAATTATTGATAAAGTTCGTTCCATGAATATCCTCCAAATACGTAAAAAGCGGCTATTTTACCATGTGGATTAATATTTCTTCAGTTTAGAAATAAAAACGATTAACTTCTAACAAAATAGTTATTAGCTTATTTATTTTTTTAAAGCTCTTTGACGCCTATAGTAGTCAAATAAATCATAAACTCTAAAGTAAATCGTTGCTAATGGCAGAAACCAAGGTATTCCAAAGTAATAAGGGCGAGTTTGAAGAGATATTTCTTCAAAGACAGTAACTCTTTTTTCTGGATTTAAAATTTTTAAAGCAGCTTTATGACCAAGATATGGTGCCATAGCAACCCCATTCCCACAGTATCCTAAGGCTGCATAAACACCATCATTACAATCAAGACTTGGTAGCTTACTATAATTAAATCCAGTGAATCCAGTCCAACAATGACTAATCTTCACTGTTTCTAAGCTAGGGAAAATTTCCAACAACATCTTTCTAATAATTGGTAATGCTTCTTCAGCAGATACAGCGTGCATTGCAGCTCTAGTGCCAAGCATAATTCTGCGACCACATGGAGTTGGACGATAATAGCAGTATCTTTTTCTAGTTTCTACTATACAATTCGAACCAGGCAAGAGTGCCTGGACTTTTTCAACACCAATGTCTTCAGTAGTAATTATAAAACTTGGAACTGGCAGAACTCTTCTAGCTAAGTATTTGGAAAGATTATTACGAGTATATCCATTCGTAGCCATCAGAACATCACTACATAAAATTGATCCTTTTTTAGTAGATATCTTAAATGCATTATTTTTAGCATTAGATTCACGTTTCACATCATATACTTCAGACTCTCCATAGACTTTCGCACCTGCTTTAATAGCAAGCTGAAGTAATCCATAATGAAATTTTCTGGGCTGAACAGCACCATGATCATTAAAGAGCTGTCCTCCAAAGTATAAATCAGTTTTAATGGATTCAGGCATCTTTTCAGAGTTAATCATATTTGAATTAAAGTTCTCGATAGATTGCAATTTTTTTAAATTACTTGACATATCAATCTGGTCTTTAGGTAACCATGCTGTTCTTAATCGACCGCATAATTGTAATTCACATTCTATTTTATTTTCTTGAATTAAGTTAGTGGTAAAAGCTAGAGAGGCATTTGCCTCTTGATGTAATTGAGAAGCTATCTTTGGACCATATTGACGAGTTGCATCATCTGTTGAAACTTTATGACCTGATCCTAGCATTCCACCATTTCTAGTACTTGCACCATAACCAATAGCTGCAGAATCAACTACTATTACACTTTTACCTGCTTTTGATAATGTTAGTGCAGCACTTAGACCTGTGAAGCCAGCACCAATAACAACAACATCAGATGAAGAAGGAAATTCTTTTTCATTTTTAAATTGCGGTTGCTCATCCCACCAGTAAGGAGAAAATTTGGTCATAACTTTCCATTTAAACTCGTTCTAAAAAAACTAACCACTCTATCAGAAAACTCCTGAGAATACATATACTTTATATCAGAATGCCCGGCATCTTCTGGAAACCAAGTAAGTAAATTAGCATTTTTTTGGGCACCAAGAATTTTCATGTCAACAGTGTGATGGGGCAATACTCTTGTATCAGCAGTTCCATGCATAGCAAAAATTGGCCTATTCATATGATTTATAAACGCGAGTTTAGGTGATAACTCTAAAAAGTCTTCATTACCAAATATTTCAGCCGCCCAAATTGCTCCCTGAGCTAACCATGTTGGATAGCCCTCTCTTTGAAGCTCTTCTTTAATTATTATATTAAGGTCAAGATAGCCATTGTCTAGAACCAAGGATTGAATTCGTTTATCCATTCCAAAAGCTATAGCTGCAGTTGCTGCCCCCATAGAATCTCCATAAATCCCAATACTTTTATTTTTGAAGCCTTGTTCTTTAATAAGCCAATCTACACTTGCAATAACATCTTTATATTCCTTAGTACCAAGACTTACTTTGCCATCTTCAATGGTTGATTTACCATGATCTCTCAAATCAAATAACAAGACATTAAAGCCACTATGATTCAACATACCCGCAACTAACAACATATCAGGATCAAACTTACTAATTCTAAGCCCATGTGTAACCATAATTACTGGAGCATCTCCAGGACCCTCTTTACTTATTGGAATCCACCAAGCATCAATTTGAATACCTTCATCTCCACCCTTGAATTGCTTATGCTCCCAATATTGAACAGCAAATTTTTCAAATGGAAAGTTTGATATTTCTTCATTATCTTTAAAACTACTGGGAGTATTCTCACAGTTATTTGCACATCCTGGTTCAGCTCTTGCGAGTGTTGAATATATAAAATAACCAATACCAATATATGTTGAAGCTAATAAAACAATAATTATTAAAAAAATTGAAATTAACTTAATATTAAAATTATTCATTTTTTTTGAGCGATAAAAAAAGGCGCCTAAGCGCCTTAATTTAACTGTCTATAAAGCTTTTTTAATTACAAGCTTCTTTCAATGCTTTACCAGCTTTAAAAGCTGCAACGTTTGAAGCTTTAATTTGAATTGTTGCTCCAGTTTGTGGGTTACGACCAGTACGAGCTGCGCGACTTCTGACAACGAAGCTACCGAAACCAGTAAGTTGAACACCATCACCACTAGCCATTGCTGAAGTAATAGCACCAGTTGTTGCATTTAAAGCTCTTGCTGCATCAGCCTTTGATAAGTTAGCACCTGAAGCAATTGCATCTATTAATTCTGATTTATTCATTTTAATTCTCTCCAATAAAAGTTTGTTAAAAAAAAGATGAAGCGAAAGAGGTTATTTTTTATACCTGTTTCAGGAGGAAAGAATCATAAGAAACAATCTGCCTCCAACGCCTGATCTAGTGGTTATTGTACTATCAAAATAAAGTTGTTTGAAAAATAATTTAAAAAAAAATTAAAATTTACCGATTGTTGTCTTTTAATGTTCTTGCTTTATCAAGCTTCCAATCCCTATCTTTGATATCTTGACGTTTATCATGACCCTTTTTTCCTTTAGCTAAGCCGATCTCTAATTTTACTCGACCTCTAGCCCAGTATAATTTCAATGGCACAACTGTTGCGCCCTTTTGAGTAATTTTTTCTCGGAGTCGATTTATCTCGAGCCTATTAAGAAGTAATTTTCTGGTTCTAATTGGATCGCAATCGACATGACTTGAAGCTGAATTAAGTGGAGATATATGCGCTCCAAAAAGAAAGAGTTCATTACTCTTATAGATAACGTAACTTTCTTTAATTTGAACTCTATTATCTCTCAAACTTTTAACTTCCCAGCCTTGTAAACTAAGACCAGCCTCTAAGGTTTGTTCGATAAAATAGTCATGCCTAGCTTTTTTATTTAAGGCAATTGTATTTAAATTATCTTTTTTATTTTTTGCCATGCATCATATTTCAAAAAGTGCTATTGTTCCATATTCACCTCAGCAAATGTTTGAGCTAGTTAATAATATTAATGACTACCCTCAATTCTTAAACTGGTGTGATTCTTCCTCTATTTTAAATCAAACTGAGAATCAAATCACTGCCTCGGTAAAGATTAATACAGGTGGAATGAACCAGTCATTCTCAACACTCAATACATTAACGCCCTTTAATTCAATTAAGATGCAATTACTCGAAGGTCCTTTTGATCAGCTTTCAGGTGAATGGCAGTTTGAAGCTCTTGGAAAAAATGCAACAAAAATTCATCTAACACTTCAGTTTAAATTTAAATCATTACTTGTTGATATGGCTGTTTCTCCAATCTTTAAAAAAATAGCAAACTCTCAGCTTGATGCTTTTACTTCTAGAGCAAAAGATATTTATGGCTAGACTAGTTGCTTTTAATAAGCCATATGGCGTTATATGTCAATTTAGTGGGGAAGTAAATACTCTTGCAAAATACATTAAAATTTCTGGTATTTATCCAATAGGAAGATTGGATAAAGATTCAGAAGGACTAGTTATCTTGACTGATGATGGAAAACTTCAAAATAAAATTTCTCATCCAAAATATAAAAAATCTAAAACTTATATTGTGCAAGTTGAGGGGCTAATTGATAATAATGCATTGATTGCTCTTAATAATGGTGTTCAACTTAAAGATGGAATTACCAAGCCTGCAAATGCTAAATTAATTGAAGAACCATCATGGCTATGGAGTAGATCTCCACCTATTAGATCTAGAAAAAACATCCCCACGTCATGGATTGAAATTTCAATTACTGAAGGGAAAAATCGTCAAGTTAGAAGGATGACAGCTGTCGTTGGGTTTCCTACTTTAAGACTTATAAGAACTAGTATCGATAAATGGAATTTAAATGATTTACCCTCTGGCTCCTATGTGACACTCTAGGTTTGCAATTATCGACTAATTTCATCCATAGCTTGATTTGCCAAAAGGTCAGCCATATCATTTCCTGGATCGTCACTATGACCTTTAACCCATATCCAATTTACTGAGAATTTTTGATTGAGTGTATCAAGTTGTTTCCATAGGTCAACATTTTTTACTGGTTTTTTATTTGCAGTTTTCCAGTTCTTAGCTTTCCATCCTTCAATCCAATCATTAATCCCTTGAATTACATACTTTGAGTCAGTATATAAATCAACATTAATATCACTTGACTTAATTGATTCTAGAGCCCTGATAGATGCAGTAAGCTCCATTTTATTATTGGTAGTATTTAACTCATGACCTTTGAGTTTTTTATCATGATCTTTATAACGAAGCCAAACTCCCCAACCACCAATTCCAGGGTTTCCACGGCATCCACCATCTGTATATATTACAATTTTTTCCATAATTTAAGTATCTATATTAATTTGCATCCAATACTCAAGAAGCGCAAGATGCCACAACCTTGACCCATTCAATGAAGTCATATAATCCCTTGGTGAATTGATCACTTTATTAATATATTTTTGGTCAAATATACCTCTATTGACACAGGAACTTGATGAAAGTATATCAGACATAAATTCTAAAAAATCACCTTGAACGTACTTCAAAGCAGGCATTGGAAAATAACCTTTCTTTCTATCAATTACTGAACTAGGTAGAAGTTGCCGAGCGATTTTCTTAAGTGGATATTTCCCCTCTTCTCTCATCTTTAATGATGGTGGAATCTGTAAAGCCCACTCAACAAGATCCGTATCCATAAATGGTACTCTCGCTTCAAGACCCCATGCCATAGTCATATTATCTACTCGCTTAACAGGGTCATCAACTATTAATCTTGTCATATCAGTACGAAACACTTTATCAATAAAGCTATCTGCCCCAGGCTTTGAAAATTCTTTAGTTAACCATTTGTTTGTATGGTCTTCCCCCTGATAAAAAGGCATAACAGTCTGCAAAAATTCATGATGAGGTCTATCAACATAATGCTTTGAAAATCTTTCAACCTCATCACCCTGCTCTTTGAACATCCTTGGATACCAGAAATAGCCAGCAAATGCCTCATCGGCTCCTTGACCAGATAAGACAACCTTAGTTTGTTTTGATACTTGCTCAGAGAGTAAGTAAAAAGCAATTGCATCTTGACCAACCATCGGTTCAGACATATTTTTTATTGCTTCAGAAAGTCTTGGTAGTACCTCTTTATTGCTCAATAAATATTTCTTATGATTCGTCTGAAACTTAGAGACTATTTGATCTGAATACTCAAATTCACTACCAGTTTCATCATCAATATCTTCAAATCCAATAGAAAAAGTCCTAATGTCTTTATGGCCTGACTCCTTCAGAAGTGCGACAATAAGAGAGGAATCAAGGCCTCCAGATAATAAAACCCCAATAGGGACATCTGAAGCCTCCATTCTTTTAGTAACTGCTTTAGAAAGGAGTTCATGTGTTCTTGTAATATAATCATCCTCAGAAATATTACTTTCATGTCTGGAAGCATTTGGATACCAATAGCTTTGCTCGTCTACAATTCCATTTTCATTTAATATAATAAATGTACCTGGTCTTAATTTTTTAATTCCATTAATAATAGTATTTGGAGCAGGAACAACGCCATGCAGTGATAACTGCTGCTGTAAGGCAATAGGATTTATACTTTTATCAAGACTTTGAGTTAATAATGCTTGACTGTTTGAAGCAAAGGTAAAAGCTTTATCAGTCAAATTATAGTAGAGAGGCTTTATTCCCATTCGATCTCTTGCTATAAAAAGATTTTTTGATAAGCTATCCCAGATTGCAAAAGCAAACATACCATCTAAGTGTTTAACACAGTCCTTTCCCCAGAAATGGTATGACTTAATAATTACCTCAGTATCTGAACTAGAAAAAAAACTATAACCTTTATCAATTAATTTAGAACGGAGTTCTTTATAGTTATAAATTGTGCCATTAAAAACTAGTGTTAAATTTAAAGTATTATCTTTCATTGGCTGGGAGCCAGAATTAGATAAATCAATAATACTTAATCTCTGATGACCAAAACCAACAGAGCCCTCAAACCATTGTCCACTTGAATCTGGGCCTCTTCTCGAGAGTTTACTCATCATATTTTTTATAGAATTTGAAGAAGGAGTTCCTCTATCAAATCTTAATTGACCACAAATACCACACATAAACTTAAACCTTAATATTAATTTCTAATTCAAAACAACCACATATTGACAAAATACTCATTAGTGTATTTCTATAATTGAGGTTACCTTTGAAATGTAAAATAGTCATTTTATCAAGTATTAGTTAGTAATAATGTCAGAAACTCTTTACGACAAACTAATGAGGGCTCATATAGTTCTTGAACAGGATGGTGCAACCCTTATTTATGTTGATCGGCAACTCATTCATGAGGTCACTTCTCCTCAAGCATTTGAAGGCCTTTCTATTTCAGGAAGAAAAGTTTGGCGCAACCAATCAAATCTTGCTGTGCCTGATCATAATGTACCGACAACTGAGAGATCAAGTGGAATAAGTAGTATTAGTGATCCTGTATCTAGGCTTCAAGTTGAAACCTTAGATAAGAATTGTGAAACATTTGATATTGAAGAAATAACAATGAATGATATTCGTCAGGGGATTGTCCATGTAATGGGTCCTGAACAAGGAGCAACTCTTCCAGGGATGACTATTGTATGCGGTGACTCACATACAACAACTCATGGAGCTCTAGGAGCTTTAGCATTCGGGATTGGTACCTCAGAAGTAGAACATGTTTTAGCAACTGGGTGTCTTTGGCAAAATAAAGCTAAAAATATGAAAATTGAAATTAAAGGTGAGCTACATAATGATGTTAGTGCCAAAGATTTGGCTTTGTATGTAATTGGAGAAATTGGAACTGCCGGTGGAACTGGATTTGCAATTGAATTCTGTGGAACTGCTATTGAATCAATGAGTATTGAAGGAAGAATGACTCTTTGTAATATGTCAATCGAAGCAGGAGCAAAAGTTGGTATCGTAGCTGTTGATAACAAAACAATTGATTATGTAAGAGGCAGACCATTTGCTCCTAAAGATAAAAATTGGGATTTAGCACTTGAATATTGGAAGACACTTCATAGTGATGAAGGCGCAAATTTTGATGAATCAATTGTTATAGATGCAAGCATTATAAAGCCTCAGGTTACTTGGGGAACATCGCCAGAAATGGTAGTTGATATAAATGGATCAACGCCTGATCCAGAAAAAGAAAAGGATCTAGTTAAAGCAGAAAGTATTCGTAATGCCCTGAAATATATTCATCTAGAACCAAATACTTCATTAAGTACAGTTTCTATAGATAAAGTTTTTATTGGTTCTTGCACGAACTCAAGAATTGAAGATCTGCGAATGGCAGCTTCAGTTGCTAAGGGTAAAAAAATTGCTAAAAATATCAAGCTTGCCCTAGTTGTTCCAGGTTCCGGTCTTGTAAAGCAACAGGCGGAAGCTGAAGGTCTTGACCAAATTTTTACTGATGCTGGTTTTGAATGGCGTGAACCAGGATGTTCAATGTGTTTAGCAATGAATGCTGACAAATTAGAGCCAGGAGAAAGATGCGCAAGTACTTCAAACAGAAACTTTGAGGGTAGACAAGGACAGGGCTCCTTTACTCACCTAGTTAGTCCAGCAATTGCAGCAGCTAGCGCTATTGCAGGTCATTTTTCAGAAGTAAAATCATGAAAAAATTTACGTCATTAAGCTCAATTGCTATGCCACTTGATCGAGCAAATATAGATACAGATGCAATTATTCCAAAGCAATTTTTAAAATCAATTAAACGAAGTGGTTTTGGACCAAATCTTTTTGATGAATGGCGTTATTTAGATCATGGAGAAGTAGGGATGGATAATTCAAAACGTCCTATTAATCCTGATTTTGTTTTAAACAATCCAGTCTTTAAAGGTGCAAAAATTCTTTTAACCAGAAGAAATTTTGGATGTGGATCATCTCGAGAACATGCACCATGGGCTCTAGAGGATTTTGGATTTCGTGCAATAATTGCTCCTAGTTTTGCCGATATTTTTTACAATAATTGCTTCAAAAATGGCATTCTTCCAATTGTTTTGAGTCATGATATTGTTGATAGTTTATTTAGTTATTCAGGTGAAATAGTCATTGATCTTCAAGATCAAACAGTTACAACAGAGATTCAGGTATTTAATTTTGATGTTGATCCTGAAAGAAAGCGAAGACTTCTTCATGGTCTTGATGATATTGGTTTAACATTACAATATGAAAATCAGATTCGCTCTTTTGAAAACAATCACTTTAATAAGTTTCCCTGGTTATGATTGGTCATCTTAAAGGTCAAATAATTAGTAAAAATCCACCTGAAATCTTGCTAGAAGTTTCTGGTATTGGTTATGAGCTACTTTGTCCAATGTCAACATTTTATGAGCTTGGAAATTTAAATGATGAAATCTTACTTTTTACTCATCTTAGTATTAAAGAGGATGCTCATACTTTATTTGGATTCATCTCAAAAGATGAAAAAAATATTTTTCGAGAGTTAATAAGAGTTAATGGTGTTGGCCCTAAAGTAGCCCTTGCAATATTATCACATCTAGCTGTTCCATCACTTATTGAATGTATTGCTAATGAAGACTCTGATCTTCTAGCAAAAACTCCAGGGATCGGAAAAAAGACTGCTTTAAAGCTCATTGTTGAACTTCAAGATAGGTTAAGTAAGGTCGAACTAACTAGCTCTTCTATTTCAAACAATGCAATTCAAAAGAGTAGCAACCCTAATACTCAGCAAGCTATTGAAGCACTTCAATCGCTTGGTTTCAAAACTAAGGAGGCCAATAATATGGTTTCAAAAATTGAAGACAAAGACCTTTCAACAGAGCAGCTTATTCGCCAAGCTCTTCAAAATAAGTAATTATCCAACTGCCTTTTTTCTTGAAAACTTCGCTCGTATTCTTCCAAGCATATTAATAAAGTCATGATTCATCAAATACATACATGGCAGGAGAATAAGCGTCAGCACTGTTCCAAATATTAATCCATAACCAAGAGCAAGAACCATTGGCTGCAAGAATACATCTGTTCCACCAATACCATAAGCAAGAGGCAAAACACCAGCCATTGTTGTAAGTGTCGTAAGGACAACTGCCCTTAGACGATCTCTAGAGCCTCGAGCTATCCAAACAATTTTATCTTCAAGTTCTGCACTCTTTGCCTTAATATAATTTAAATGACTCACCATCACCAAGGAGTCATTAACAATCACCCCCATCAAAGCTAATGAACCAGTCAATGCAAAGAAACTTAGTGGCTCACCATGAAAATAAAATGCCCAAACAACTCCAATTAAAGAAAATGGAACTGCAGCCAATACAAGCATTGGTTGTGAGTATGAATTAAAGAGTATTGCTAGTAAAAGATAAATACCACATATTGCTACAACAAAAGCCCTCAGAAAATCTTGAAGCGAATCAATAGACTCTTGTGCTCCTCCAGCAGTAATAATTGATACTTGAGGAAAATCAACTGAAACATTAAGCTCTTTCAAAGCCTGGGCCAATATTATTGCCTTAGAAGGTGGTCGGCCTCCTCCTCTTGCTTTTGGAGCCTCTTCAGGCTTTTGAGCTATGGATTCATCTTCAATTGAGTTTTGATTTTGGCTTTGATCTTGCTCAACATTACTTGGCCTACCTCTAGGGCGCCCATCAGCAATACTTGCTGTAACTTTAATAGAGCGATCTCCATCTAAATGGTTATAGTCTGGCTCACCTGCAATCTCTCGAAGTGTTGAGAACTGACTCATAGGAATTGAATTGCCTTGACGGTTCTTTACAGTTGTATTCTTTATAAAGTTTTCAGTGTAGTCATTTTCACCAATATAAATCCTAATATCCTCATCCTTTCCTGCAATAGTTGCATCTGTTACATAAGACCCAGAAAAAGCAGTTCTAAGATGACGATATACTGCAGAATAATCAACGCCTAAACGTGCCATTTCATCAAAATCAAGTACTGTTTCAATTCTAGGTTTTCCAATCTCATCATTACGATTAATATTATCAACACCCTTAATTGTTCTTAGTATTTCTTCAAGCCTATCGGCAGCAAGGCCTCTCTGAGAATCATTATCAGATACGAGTGTTACCTCAATATCAGCCCCTTGCGGAGGCCCAGGACGAAGTAATGAAACTTTAATTTCTTCAGCACCTTCCACTTCTGCCACTAAGGCTTTAAGTTTTTCCTGCATATCTTCTGCAGTTCTTTCCCTATCACTTGTTGGTGTTAAAGCGATTTCAATATCAGCCCTATTGGTAAAATAGCTACCAATAGTACTTGTATAAGACTTAAGATCCTCACCAATTTCATTAACGATATGATTTTCAACATCTATAACAATATTTTCAGTATAGGATGCAGAACTCCCATTTGGAGCCTCAATATTTGCAAACATTACTGTTGCTCCCCTTGAAGGGAATAAGTTAAATGGAATATTTTTCATCGCGAACATTGCTGAGTAGACTAAAAGAGCAATGAAAATAGGAACAATCAAGTAGCGCCATCTTAAAAAACGATGCATACATTTATTGTAAAAATTTTCAATAGGTATAAACCATGTTTTTTGCTTACTACTTTTCTTGGTTGCTAAGTGAGCAGGTAAAGCAAATGTAATCTCTAAAAATGATATTCCAAGAGCAAAAATAACAACTACAGGCAAAACGTAAATAAATTTTCCTAGAACTCCACCCATTAAGAAAAAAGAAGACATTACCAGCATGGTCGATATAATTGTTGTGATAACTGGCAAAATTACTCGTTTTAATCCTGTTACAACGTTTTTATAGAGATTTCCTTCTTTGGATTTATAGTGATGAATACTCTCAGCAATAACGATACTATCGTCCACTACAATACCTAAAACAAGAATAAAGCCTGATAGAGAAATAAGGTTAATAGTATTTCCAGTTAGACCTAATCCAAAAACTGTCCCAAGTAATGTCACTGGAATACTAACTGCAACCCAGAAAGCAGTCTTAATTGAAAGGAAGACGCCCAAAACAATTAATACTAAGGCAAGACCGATATAGCCATTTTTAATAATAATATCCAACCTATTTTCAACTGCCTCAGAAGAATCATCAGTATAAAAAATATTTATATCATCTGGAACATTCACTTGAATGTCTGAAACTTTCGCTCTAACTCTTTTAACTGTTCTAATAATATCAGCTTGCGCTTGCTTTCTAACTTTAAGGACAAAGCCCTTAGTACCATTTACCCGAGTAATAGAGGTTTCTTCTTCTTGCCCTCTAAAAACCTCAGCAATATCATCTAACCTTATTACTGGACCATCAAAACTTGACTTAATAACAACATTTTTAATATCATCAATACTTTCGAACTCTGAGAGTATTACAATATTTTTCTCCAAACTTTCTTGATTATTACCACCAACAGTAAAACGAGCATTTCGACTTGATATTGCAGATATAACCTCGTTAATTGACATGTTATATTTATCAAGCTTTAGGGGATTAACTTTTATCTGTATTTCGCTTTCAAGATAGCTAGGATTATCAACTGCAGCAACTCCCTTAATTCTAGATAATGCCACCTGAAGCTCATCTGTAACTTGCCTTGCCTGATCAAAATTTCCTGATGTACTATCAATATTAACAGTAATAACCGGGAAATCACTGACATTAAAATCAACAACTACAGGTAGATCTGTAACTTCTTCAGGGAAAGCTTTAACACGACTTACTGCATTTCGAACATCATTTTTTACCGTTGTTACATCTTTAAGATCTGCCTCAAGTGTGACAATAATGCTAGATATGCCTTCTCTGGATGTTGATGTAACTTCTTTAATTCCACTTACGCCTAGTAGTTCGTCTTCAATAACATTTGTTACAGCTTTCTCAACATCCTCTGGAGAAGCCCCAGGATATGCAGTTGTAACACTTAATACTTCAAAGTCAACTGTAGGAAACTGATCTCTTTGCATCCCAACCACTGACAAAACACCAATTGCAATAAATGCTAGTGAGAAAACAAGAGCAAACTTTTTTTGCTTTACTAAAAATTCTAGGAAAGATTCCATAAAAAACTATAAATTAATTTAAAAGGGCTGATTATATCGTCAAAAAACAAATAAATAGTGTAGATTCTATGAATTCCTAGAGCGCTTCCTTTGGTTTTCAGTAAGTAATCTTTTTCGAATTCTAATATTATTTGGCGTTACTTCAACTAATTCATCATCATCAATAAATTCAAGTGCTTGCTCTAAATCAAGCGTAATTTTAGGAGTTAAAGCGACTGCTTCATCTGTGCCTGAAGCCCTAACATTAGTAAGTTGTTTTCCCTTCATTACGTTTATAACTAAGTCTTTATCTCTGGTATTGATACCAACTACCATGCCTTCATAAATATCTTCACCATGACCAACAAAAAACTTACCACTTTTTTGCAAATTAAATATTGCATAAGCTACTGATTTTCCTTGATTCATTGATATAAGAGAGCCATTTGTTCTTTGACCAATCTTGCCTTCTTTCTGAGGTTTGTATGAATTAAAAGTGGAATACATAAGGCCAGTTCCGGTAGTTGATGTTAAGAATTCAGTACGGAAGCCAATTAAACCTCTTGCAGGAATTATAAAATCAAGTTTCACTCGCCCCTTACCATCTGGAGTCATATTAGTAAGCTCAGCTTTTCTTTCGCCTAGCTTCTCCATTACAGTACCTTGATGAATAGATTCAACATCAACTGTTAAGTCTTCAAAAGGTTCACAGACTTTACCATCAATATCTTTTAAAATAACCTGAGGTCTTCCAACAGATAATTCAAAACCCTCTCTTCTCATTGTTTCGATTAATATAGAAAGGTGCAGCTCCCCCCTACCTGATACAACAAACTCAGATGAATCTTCAGTATTTTCTACTCTTAAAGCAACGTTATAAATTAGCTCCTTATCAAGGCGCTCCCTTATGTTTCTTGATGTTATATATTTACCATCTAGGCCAGCAAATGGAGAATCATTAACACGAAATGCCATGCTTACTGTTGGCTCATCAACGCTTAAAGGAGGTAGTGCTTCAACTTTTGAAGAGTCACAAATGGTATCTGAAATTGAAATATTCTCGATACCCACAATACCAACTATATCTCCTGCATTGGCAGAGCTAACTTCATGCCTTTCAAGGCCATTAAACCCCAGTAATTGAACAATCTTAACATTACGCCTAGAGCCATCAGGGGAAACTAAGACATTCTGTATATTTTTTTTAGCAATACCTCTTTCAATCCTTCCAATGCCAATAGCACCTACAAATGATGAATAATCTAAAGAAGTAATTTGCATTTGGAATGGGCCGTCAAGGTCAACATTAGGAGCTGGTGCTTTATCTACAATTACCTCAAACATTGGGGTCATATCACCCTCACTTACATTGTCATCATCAGAAGCATAACCAGCTAATGCTGAGGCATATATGACAGGGAAATCTAATTGTTCTTCAGTTGCTCCAAGCTGATCAAAAAGGTCAAAAACTTGATCAATAACCCAATCTGGTCTTGCGCTAGGTCTGTCAATTTTATTGATCACTACGATTGGATTAAGGCCTTGCTCAAAAGCTTTTTTAGTAACAAATCGAGTTTGTGGCATTGGCCCATCAACTGCATCAACTAATAATAAAACACTATCAACCATAGATAAAACTCTTTCGACCTCTCCACCAAAGTCAGCGTGTCCAGGAGTATCAACGATATTAATCCTATAATCGCCCCACTTAATTGCAGTATTTTTAGAACTTATCGTGATCCCTCTTTCCTTTTCTAAGTCATTAGAGTCCATCATTCGCTCAGTAGCCTTAAAACGGTCATCAAAAGTTTGAGATTGAGAAAGCAACTTATCTACAAGTGTCGTTTTTCCATGATCTACGTGGGCTATTATTGCTATGTTTCTTAAATTATTGCTCATCGAATATAGTTGCTATTAAATTTGATGGCATATTATCCCGTAAAAACTAACTAAAGCTTAATCTAATTCAAAATCAATTTAACTGAACTAGAAGCTTTAGTCTTATAAAATAAATGCAATTTCTTTTTAATAAATTATGATTGTGGCAAAAAAAGGCAGTTCACGTCGTTGGATGCATGAGCATTTAAATGATGAGTATGTTAAAAAAGCGCAAAAAGAAGGTTATAGATGTAGGGCTGTCTATAAATTACTTGAAATAATAGAAAAAAAACATATTATTAATAAAGGTGATACAGTAATAGATCTTGGAGCTGCTCCTGGTGGTTGGTCTCAAGTTGCAGTAAAAACTACTGGTAAATCTGGACAAGTTATTGCTAGTGATATTCTTCCAATTGAGGAAATCAATGGGGTCAATTTCATCCAGGGAGACTTTACTGAGCAATCTGTTTATGACGAACTAATGAATCTAATAAAAGGAAGCTCTATTGATATAGTGTTATCAGATATGGCGCCAAATATGAGTGGACAGTTATCTGTTGATCAACCTAAGTCAATGTATCTAGCAGATCTTGCTATAGATTTTGCACTTAAAATATTATCCAGAAATGGGCATTTTATTGTTAAAGTCTTTCAAGGTGATGGTTTTGATGAATATGTTAAAAAATCACGCAGCAGTTTTAGAAAAGTTTCGATCATAAAACCAAAGGCATCTCGCCCAAGATCTAAAGAAGTATATCTACTTGCAAGTCAGTTAAAATAAATCCTTATGCAAAATTTCACTGAAATTCAGACTCTTATGAAGAGCGATCTTGAGATGATGGATAGCATCCTAACCAAGCGCTTAGACTCCAATGTTGACTTAATTAATCAAATGAGTCAGTACATTATTAATTCTGGTGGAAAGCGTATTAGACCACTTCTACTTTTATTGTGCGCAAGAGCAACAAACTATAATGGTAGTGATCATTATTCTATGGCTGTGGTAATAGAATTGATTCATACTGCAACATTACTTCACGATGATGTTGTTGATGCCTCATCCACTCGTCGAGGACAAGAAACATCAAATGAAATATGGGGTAATGCTCCAAGCGTCCTGGTTGGTGATTTTTTATACTCAAGGGCATTTGAAATTATGGTTGAGCCGAATTCAATGCAAATTATGAAGGTACTATCAAAAGCAACTAATCAGATATCAGAGGGGGAAGTTCTCCAATTACTTAACATAAAAAATGCCAAGGTTTCTCAGTCAGAATATTTTGAAGTAATTGAAGAAAAGACTGCTTGTCTTTTTAAGGCAGCATGCGAAATAGGAGGAATTTTAGCCAAGTCTGATATTAAAACAATAAGTGCTCTAGGAATTTATGGACTCCATCTGGGTAACGCTTTTCAAATCATAGACGATACTCTTGATTATGAGTCGGACTCTTCAATTATAGGAAAAGAAATTGGTGACGATTTATCTGAAGGTAAAGTTACTTTACCAATGATTTATGCTCTTGAAAAAACGTCAGGTAATGACAAGAAAATACTAATCAATGCAATAACTAATGCAGACTCCTCAAATATTGATTCTATCGTTGACATATTACTTAGCGTAAAAGCATTTGAATATAGTCGAAAAATTGCAAAAGAGCAGTCTTTAAAAGCACTAGGTTCGCTAAATACTATTCCTGAATCTGACTATCGAAGCGCACTTAAACTTTTATGTGAACTTTCATTACAGCGACAATCTTAACTGATATAAATGCTCACTTCTTCCATTAAAACGCAAATTCGTTCTTCATTTGAGGAAGCAAAGAAACAGCTTCCTAATTACACTAATCGCTCATCTCAAAATAAAATGATTGCTGAAATAGCAAAAACATTGACTGGGGAATATCCAGAATCAAACCCCATTATTTGTGTTGAAGCACCAACTGGAACTGGAAAGACAATGGCATATTTAGTAAGTTGTCTTCCAATTGCCAAAGCTTCAAAGAAAAAACTAGTTATTGCATCAGCTAATGTGGCACTTCAGGAGCAAATTCTTAATAAAGATATTGTAGATGCAAAAAAATACTGCTCTATTGATTTTGAATTTGCACTAGCTAAAGGAAGATCACGCTATGTATGTATTAGGAACTTAATTAACTTAACAGAGGAAAATTCAAATTCGCCAGCAATTTTCGAAGATGCTCTTCTTTGGGATGAAAAGCCAAGTCAAAATGACCTTGATGTATTGACTGAGATGTCTGAAAATTATTCTGCTACAAGATGGAGTGGCGAGATTGATGATCTTATTAGCCCTCCAACAAGTTCACTATGGCAAAAAATTGCTTGCAACCGCTTTACATGTAATGCCAAAAACTGTGAATTTTATGATGATTGTGCTTTCTTTAAAGCTCGAAAAAAAATCTCTCAAGCTGAAGTCATAATTGCAAATCATGATTTAGTTTTAGCCGACATCATTAATGGTAATAATGTTCTTCCAGATGTAGAGGATTGCATTTTTATATTTGATGAGGCTCACCATTTATCACAAAAAGCACTTTCTCATTTCTCCATAAATGCTAGTACAGAATTTATGAAAACTTCAATTCGCCAATGTCAGGGTGCTATTGATCAAATTAATAAAATTATAAAAAATGACTCAACTGAAAATTATATTGAAAAAGTTGATGAGTCGATTGACGAATTAATTGAAGTAATTTCAGATCTTGAATACTCTGATGATCTTTATTTATTCTCTATTTCTGGGGTCTCTAGTGAAATTAAGAATCTTAGTAAAAATATATTAAACATTTTTACTAATGCATTTAATAATTTTTCTAAACAAAAAGAGTCTTGGGAAGATTTCTGTAAAAGTAATAAAATTGAGCAGTCAATAGCTGATAACCTGAATAATATCGTAGGTCAAAACAATCAAAATTTATCTTCTATATTGTCACTTTTAAATACATTTAATGAAAATCAACTTCCTGATCAACCCCCTATTAGTAACTGGATAAGTAAATCAACACTGGCTAATAAAAAAACGAATTACCATTTAAATACAGCAAAAATTGATGTCTCAAACTTACTTGATAAACTTATTTGGTCAAGAGCAGATGGGGCTGTCTTAACATCTGCCACACTAACTGCATTAGGAAGTTTTGATAGACTAAACAACCAATTAGGATTAAACGCCAAAGATAATCAATATCTTCGACTCGCCTCACCTTTTAATCACAAAGAAGTAGACTTTGTTATAGCTAAAGTTAAGGCGAGTCCTACTGATACGTTTGAACATACTCAAGAAATTGCCCTTGAATTAATAAAAAGAGTTGATTCAAATTCTGCAACATTAGTGCTTTTTGCATCAAATCATCAAATGCAAGCAGTCGCTGATTTAATTGAAAAATCTATTGACTGTCAGCTTTTGCTTCAAGGGGAATATAGTAAAAAAAATATCTTAGAAAGACATATAGAAACTAGAAGTAAAGGAAAAGGAAGTGTTATCTTTGGGCTTGATAGTTTTGCTGAAGGGGTTGACCTCAAAGGAGATAATTTAAATCATGTAATAATTGCTAAATTAAGATTTAATGTTCCAAGCTCTCCAATTGAAAAAACGACACAATCTTATCTTGAGTCTTTAAATAGAAATTCTTTTATGGAAATTTCATTACCAGACGCATCATTAAGGTTAATTCAAGCCTGTGGAAGGCTTATTAGAACAGAAACTGATACAGGAAAAATTACAATCTTTGATAACAGGCTTGTATCAAAGTTTTATGGGAAGCACCTTATAAAGGCGCTTCCAGATTTCAACATTGTAATTGAATAAAAAAACTACCTAATTACAAGTTCTCAGCATTTTTTGAGAGATATTCAGCAACACTTTCAGCTGACTCTTTCATACCATCATCACCTTTATTCCATCCAGCAGGGCAAACTTCGCCATGCTCAGTATGAAAATCAAGTGCGTCAACCATTCTTAACATTTCATCAACATTTCTTCCTAAGGGGTGATCATTAACAACTTGATGACGGACAACAAAATTCTCATCAATTAAAAAAGATGCTCTCAAAGCTGTTCCCTCAGGATGAACGATTCCATAGGCATCCATAATGGCATGATCCATGTCTGACACCAATGGAAAATCAATTGCACCAATACCACCATCATTCACAGCAGTATTTCGCCAGGCATTATGAGTATGTCTTGAATCTATAGAAACTCCAACTAATTGGGCACCACGTTCTGCAAATGCTGCAACTCTATGATGATGAGCTAATATTTCTGAAGGACATACAAATGTAAAATCTAGTGGGTAGAAGAATAAAACAATTTTTTGTCCTTTAAAACTAGAAAGTTGAAAATCTTCTACAATTTGTCCATCTGCAAGAACTGCGGTTGAATGAAAATCTGGTGCTTGTTGTGTTACTAATACGCTCATAATTTTTCCTTTAAATAATTAATAATTAATTTTTTTACTTTTTAAACTTAGCTGCTTCTTCAGAACCACCTGTTGCAGTTCCTTTTGAGTATGAATGCGCTCCCATTCCTGCAAGATCTCCATTTTGCACGATAAGATATTCATTTCTAATTTCATCTCCAGCGAAGAAACACTCTAATATTTCTCTAACGCCATCAGCATATCTTGCTTGTGCTGTTAAAGAAGTTCCACTTGTATGAGGAGTCATACCATGATTTGGCATTGTTCTCCATACATGATCATTTGGTGGTGGCTGTGGAAACCAAACATCACCAGCATATCCAGACAATTGACCAGATTCACATGCACGAGCAATAGCGTCCTTGTCACATATCTTACCTCGTGCTGTATTAATTATATAAGCACCTTTTTTACACTTTGAAATCAACTCATCATTAAACATATGCTCTGTCTCAGGGTGAAGTGGACAACTAATATTAATAACATCACAAACGGAAACAAGCGACTCTACTGTCTCATGAAAGGTAAGACCTAGCTCTTGCTCAATTGATTCAGGTAATCTATGTCTGTCCATGTAGTGTAAATGAACATCAAATGGCTTCATCTTTCTTAACATATCTAAACCAATACGACCCGCAGCAATAGTCCCAATATGCATACCCTCAACATCGTAGGACCTTGATACAGCATCGGCAATATGCCATCCACCATCATTAACAATATTATGCTGCGTAGTAAAATCTCTTACTAAAACTAGAATTTGCATAACAATATGTTCTGCAACTGATCTCGAGTTACAATAAGTTACCTCAACAACATCAACACCATGATCCATTGCAGCTTGTAAATCAACATGGTCTGAGCCAATACCAGCAGTGATTGCCATTTTAAGATTTGGAGCGGACTCCATCTTCTCCCTAGTTACATAGTAAGGAAAGAATGGTTGAGAAATAACAATATCGGCATCAACCAATTCCATATCAGCAACACAACCCTCTCCATCTTTATCAGATGTTACTACTAGGGTATGGCCCGCATCCTCAAGATATTTTCTTAAGCCTAACTCTCCTGATACACAGCCCAATAATTCACCAGGCGTAAAGTCCCTTCCTTTTGGAGTAGGTAAAGACATCCCATCGGGGTATTTTTCTAAAGCAGGAAGTTCATTTAGAGGGTAACTTGAAGGCATACCACCTTTTGGATCATCGTATAAGATACAAAGTATTTTCATCTCATTCTCCTAATTATTATTGAATTGATTTCCAAAAAAAATGACATTAATAAGTGACGCATTAATTATTTTTGGATTAGTTATATTTGTAGCTATAGCTTGAAGGATTTTCCTTAAGTCTAAAATCATTTATTACTTCATCTAAGATGACCTTCCCAATTATTTTTTTAGGAATGCCCAACTGCCTCATCGAATTAAAATCAAGTCGATTAGTTTTTTTTAAATAAAATAATTTGTAGCTGTACCAATATTTCATATTTTTTATTAACTCTTAAAATTTAAAAATAAGTAAATATTAAAAAAAGGTCCTATGCAAGGAGTGAGGCATAGGACTGAATTAATCGCAGACATAATTATTAAAGGAAGTAAATGTCATACGTCTACAATTAATTTATCACTCTTTTCAAAACTCCTTTGATATCTGCTTCATTATAGTTCGGAGGGCTATTTTGAAGCATTTGAAACGATCATAATTTTTAAACATTGCGATGTATTAATCGCTTGAGGATGTTTTAAAAAAATAATCAATTTCAAATTTTTCTTTGTTGTTAAATCTATTTAATGAGAATGATACTCATTTGCATTTGATAATGCAAGTGTTTTATAAAAAAAAAGATAAAAATAATTTTGATAGGAAAAAAAAATTAATTATTTAACTTAAAATAGCGCTATAAATGCTATTAAATCTGGTTTTTCGGAGGACCATTTTGAATAAAATAAAGTCACTATCCCGTTCCAAAGAAAGTCAAAAGGTTGCTGTTATTGGAGCTCTTGTTGATTTTTTATTATCTGCAGTGAAAATTATTGTTGGAATAATAGGCCAGTCTGGTGCACTTATAGCAGATGGTGTGCACTCTTTATCAGACTTAATTACAGACTGGGGAACTTGGTATGCTGTTAGAATTTCTGGTGAGGCGCCTGATAGTGAGCATCCATATGGTCATGAAAGATTTGAAACCGTTGCAACTCTTGGTTTAAGTATTTTTTTAGCTATTGTTGGAACCATTATTATCTTTGATGGCATTACTCGATTCACAGATGCAAGTGCTCTAAAGTATGAAGGTTGGCTAATTGCTGCTGCTGCATTATCTATTCTAAGTAAAGAGGGACTTTATTGGTATACCGTTTTAGTTGCTCGAAAGATAAAATCAGAATTACTCAAAGCAAATGCCTGGCATCACCGGACTGATGCATTCTCTTCAATTGTAGTAATTATTGGAATTATTGGCGCAGCTAATGGATTCTTCTTCTTAGATAGTGTTGCTGCAATTGTAGTTGGGATAATGATTATCTATATCGGTTGGAGATTAGGCTTTGAGGCAACAAAAGAATTAGTTGATACTTCAATTGATCCTGAAGATATAAAAATTCTTCATTCTGCACTTGAAGATATCAAAGGTGTTAAGAGTGTTCATACTCTCAGAACAAGAAAAATTGGCCATAAAAAATCTGCTGATGTACATATTCAGGTAGCTCCCTTCTTATCGGTAAGTGAAGGTCATATTATTAGCGTTAGTGTTGAGCGAGTTGCTAAAGAATGTTTTGAAGATCTTGATGATGTTACTGTTCATATAGATCCCGAAAATGACGAAGAAAAAGAAGATACTCCCTATAAAGACCTACCTGAGAGAGCGCAGGCTTTAAAAATAATTAGTCAATCGCTTAAACTTGAGGATTGTAAATACGAGATTCAAAAAACTCAACTTCACTATCTAGATGGAGAAATATTAGTGGATATTTATCTGTCTGCAAACTATTTAGAAAAGAATGACGTCAAAGAAATCCAATCATATTTCACTGAAATTTTAAAAAAATTATCAGATTTTGGTGAAATTAAAGTTTATTTTAGTTAAACCTTTAAAGCGCATGATAGGCATGGCAAATTGCACCAGCTAATGCATCACCGGCATCTTCTTGTGGTGCTTTATTTAATTTTAATAGCTGTTGAACCATAAAAGAAACCTGCTCTTTACTGGCATGCCCCCTTCCAACAACAGCTTTTTTAATTTGATTGGCTGTATAGTCTACTATTGGAAGATTTAGGCCTCCTGCAGCTGAGATAATTGCCCCTCGAGCATGTCCAAGCTTTATTGCAGCATCAGGATTTGGTCTGTCTGGTCGCATAAAAACCCTTTCAATAACAACTATATCAATATCATGCTTAGAAATAATTTCTTTGATCCCAGAGTATATGGTTACTACTCTTTCATTTAAATCGCCTTGAGTTCTTATACATCCACTATTGATATAAGTAAATTTAAGTTTGTCAGCATTGATTAAGCCAAATCCTGTAATCCTTGAACCAGGATCTACACCAAGTATATTCATGAAGCTATTCTATCAGCTAAGGAAAAACAAGCCAGTTTTTTAGTAAAAAAGTTATAATGTTTTTCAAAAAATCATTACAAGGGGAAATTTATGGCAGTTATAGAGCTTTCAGAATCAAATTTTGATGAAACAATTACAAATAATGAAATTGTAATTATAGATTTTTGGGCACCATGGTGTGGCCCATGTCTGCAATTTGCCCCAACCTTTAAAGAGACCTCTGAGAAAGTTGAAGGGGTGACATTTGCAAAAATTAACACAGAGGATGAGCAAACACTTGGCGCGCACTTTCAAATTCGCTCAATCCCAACTTTAATGATTTTTCGTGATGGTATTGGTATCTTTTCCCAACCTGGTTCAATTTCTGCAAAGGACTTGGAAGATCTTCTTGAAAAAGCTAAAGCTATAGATATGGATGAAGTCAGAAAGGAAGTTGAAAAACAGTAGTTTATTCGAATTAATTTACTAAAAAATTAGCGTATTCCTTCTCATTAAAGCCCACCATAATTCTCTTATCCTGAACTAAAACAGGTCTTTTTATTAAAGTAGGAAACTTTAATACTAACTCATAGTTAATATTATTTTTTTCATATTCTGTTAATGAACGAAATGTTGTTGAACGTTTGTTTATTAAGACCTCTAAACCAATTACATCCAGCATAGTTGTAAACTCATTCTCAGATATTGAGTCAATCCTTAAATCAATATATTGATGAGGGATATCTTTATTAATTAAATACTTAAGTGCCTTCTTAACCGTATCACAGTTTCTAATTCCATAGATTTTTATAATACTCATGATTTTCTAAGCATCCAGTAGAAATGTAACAGGGCCATCATTTACCAATGAAACCTTCATATCAGCTCCAAAAATACCACACTGAGTATCTATTTTTAATGCTTTTATTTTCTCTACAATATAATCATAAATACTTTCAGCTTGAATTGGGGGCATGGCAGTTGAAAAACCAGCTCTTGTTCCATTTTTGGTATCTGCAGCAAGGGTAAATTGGGAAACAATTAAAATACTACCACCAATATCCTTCAGGTTTAAATTCATTTTTCCATCTGAGTCTGAAAAAACTCGATAAGAGATAATTCGTTCAATCATTTTGTCTGCATTTAAAAGATCATCTTGTTTTTCAATACCCACAAAGACTAATAATCCAGAATCAATTTGACCAACTATTTTGTCATCTACCTCGACCATTGAAGATGTAACCCTCTGAATTAGAGCCTTCATATTTTTATGAAGATAGGAAGGATATATCAGCAACTGATAAAAATAAACTCCTAACTCGACTTATGAGCATTAATCGAGCTCTCCTCAGATCTGGATCCTCCACATTAACCATAATATTCTCAAAGAAGTTATCTATATCATCTTTTAAATTAACTAAGGACTCCATAATGATGTTGTAGTCTTTATTATTTTCTAATTGCTTAGTAATTAGCTCAGTTGCTTTAAAAAGTTTTTGTTCAGACTCTTCTAAAAGCATTTCTGAATTTAATTCTTTGTGGCTTCCATCAAAATCTTTCAGAATATTTGCTATTCGCTTATTAGACTCGATTAGACTCCTAGCCTCAATTTTTTTATTAAATTCGCTAAGTGCCTCAACTCTTTGATGAAAATCAAGGGGGGATTCTGGACTAACTGCCAGAACTGCCTCATAAATACTTCCATCTATATTTATATCTTTGTAGTATGCCTTTAGTCGATCCATCATAAATTGATAAATAGATTCAGAGGAGTCTCTATCAACTTCCTTTAAGTGGAGATCTAAAGAGACATCTATCAACTTTTTAAGATTAATTTCAATTTTAGCTTCCAATAATATTCTCATCAAGCCTAACGCCAATCTTCTTAATGCATAAGGATCCTTAGAGCCTGTTGGCGCCTGACCAATGCCATAGATACCCGAAATTGTGTCTATCTTATCTGCAATTGCAACAACTAAGCCTTCATTTGTAGAGGGCAGTTTATCTCCTGCGAATCTTGGTTGGTAATGCTCCTTAATAGCAATTGCTACAGCTTCAGACTCGCCATCATTAAGGGCATAATAACCCCCCATAATGCCCTGTAAATCAGCAAACTCTCCAACCATTTCACTTACTAGATCAGACTTAGCTAATAAGCCAGCACGTGATGCAACAGTAGCATCAAAACCAACTAAATCAGCAATGTAAGAGCTAAGATGCTCTATACGCTTTACTTTTTGACCCATAGAGCCAAGTGACTTCATAAACAAAACATTGTCTAAGTCATTCAATCTCTTATCAAGCCTCAAAGTTTTATCTTGATTCCAAAAAAATTCAGAGTCTGCAAGCCTTGGATGAATAACCCTCTCATTACCTTTAACAACAGTCTCAATATCACTAGACTCGCCATTAGCTACTGATATAAAAAATGGCATTAGTTTTCCCTTATTATCAACAAGATGAAAATATTTTTGATGAGACTTCATGGCAGATATCAGAGCCTCCTCGGGAACTGCTAAAAACCTTTTATCAAATTTTCCATAAAAAGCTTTAGGAATTTCAACTAAAGCACAAACCTCACTAAGTAAAGATTCATCAATAATAACTTCTGCATTTATATCTTTAGCTACTGATAAGACTTGTTTACGAATAAGTTCTTTACGCTTATTAAAATCAACTTCAATATGAGCATGTTCTGACATAAATGACTCATAGTCTTTAGCATTAGAAAACTCTAGTTCTGAGTTATCTTTAGACCTTAGACCTTTTGATTTATTTCCACTCTCAAGGCCCATAATATTGGCACTTACAATCTTAGAATCAAGCATCATAATTAGCCAATGAACTGGTCTTACAAATGAATAATCGGCACTTCCCCACTTCATTGCTCTTGTTATTGGAATATTATTTATTGAGCTTTCAATAATCGCAGGAAGAAGGTCTTTAATATTTTGTCCACTCTCTTTATTTGAATAAAAGTAATACTCTTTATCTCCAATAGAGCGCTTTTCAAGATTACTAACTTCTATACCACAGGATTTAGAGAATCCTTTAATTGCCATTTCTGGAGAATCGATTGAAGGACCCTTCTTTTCAATAGTTTGTTCTTCTTGCTTACTTTGTAACTGTGAAATAGTTACAGCAAGACGCCTTGGAGTTGCGAATTCACTAACCTCTCCAAACG
>ENA-UOXV01002217-UOXV01002217.1-marine-metagenome-genome-assembly--contig:-NODE-2217-length-25718-cov-6.024471_pt1 | contig 25718 bp, 22 predicted proteins | sample MGYA00238165_ERZ766961 | MGnify/ENA primary metagenome ERZ766961 (study PRJEB28924, sample SAMN03173240) | marine metagenome | biome: Marine; feature: Water; material: Subsurface seawater | place: North... | reverse complement strand
GTACCGCCCGTCACGGGTGCGAACCTCAAAAGGACTGCTGCCGCTGTCCTTGTGAACCCGGTACATCCTCTCCATCCATTCGTCTGGATCTTTCACTTCATCAGCAGCGTAAAAGCCAGACTCGATCCCGAGACGAAGAACCGCTTCGAAGCTCATTCCGCGTCCCTGCTCCAATGGCGGCATGAAGGAGAACGATTCCCGATACTTTTCGTTGTAAAGAACCACGCAGTCTTTGGCGTCAAAGACGATGAATCCATCCGACATCGCCTCGATTGCCGTGTGCAGCAAATGGTCGGCCTCGTCACTGCTCGCTTCGGCACGTTCCACGGCTTTGCGGGTATTTTCCAGTTCGTTCTGACGTCTCCATTCGGCATCGATATCCCGAATAGCGCAAAAAAACTGTCCTTCATGGTCCGTTGTCAAATTCCAGTCAGTCCAGCGTATGCCGCCAGACCCATTGAGCAGTCGAACCTTGAACCGGGCGATATTCTGACCACCCAAGAGATTGTTAACGGCATTCGTAACTGTGCTCTGATCTTCGGCGTGGACCAGATTGCTCAAGAGCTCACCAGTGATCGAGTCCAAATCCTTCTGCAGAACCTGTCCCCACCGGTCGTTCAGGGTGTGGAGCCGGCCATCGCTCCCTGCGATCCCCAGCAAATCATCAGAAAATTCGAAGAAACGCTGATAGCGCTGACGTGCACGCGTGACATCCCGGAGCGATTCTTCTTTCCGACGCTGTTCGGTAATATCGCGAAACCGAGAGACATATCCCCCTTCAATCGGTCGACCATGAATTTCCAGCAGCACGCCATCAGGACGGGATCGCACAAATGTATAGGGTTCCCGTTTCTGCGTAGCTGCCATCATTTCGGCAACACGGGCCTCAACATCCACATCACCATAATCGCCACGCTCAGCGGCATATCTCAGAAAGTCTTCCCACCGTGCACCCGGTTCGAGGAATTTTGCAGGAATATCAAGAAGATCGAGGGCAAGTTTATTGGATGTAACGACGTGACCGTTCTCATCGAACACAATCAACCCGCCGCCCAGCGTATCAATAATGCCCTGGAGGGTTTCGCTAGCGATCAGCTCGCTACCGGTCACAATTCCGTCCATTTGCAGTCACCCGGAACGCCAAAACCTTTAGCCCTCTACAGACAGAATTGCCGTTATGGGGGCATCGATTCATTCTAAGAAATCGCAAGGTAGTGAGAGGGTCTGAAAAGAAGGTTAACATACCAAAATCCCCAGCATAGCCAGACACTTCTGCCATCTCTGTCACACTCACGTGAAACCACTACCGTTTCCAGGAAACCCTAGATTTGGCAGTCCCTGGACCATTGGTCGAGCGCCCGAACCCATGGCGCCGACGTTTCGCCGCACGCGTAAGACGCGCCAAGATGGTCGCAATTCTCCAGAACAAGCGTCTCAACCGAAGCTTTCGCATCTCCGAGTGCGACCGTCATGCGTTCGGCCTGCGTGATCAAATGCGGAAAATCATGATCGCCCCAGCTCATCAGAACCGGTGGCGTATTCCTGATCGACAGGATCGGACTGGCATCAAGATCATTTGATTCTGCTTCTCCGAGAAACCGCGGGCGGCCCGGCATGCCATTGCCTTCAGTAAAATCATAAACACCCGAAACCGGCACAGCGCCCTTGATCACATCCGCAGGCACTTTCAGTCGCGCCTGCCAATCATCGCGCACTGCCAGCCAGGTTGCATAGTGCCCACCCGCGGAATGCCCGCCCACGATCAGCCGATCTGGATCGCCACCGTGATCAGCGATGTTTGCGTAAACCCAGGCAACACCCGCCGCCGCATCCAATACGCCATCCGGCCATTGAACGGCAGGCGCCAGCCGATACCCCAGGCTCACAAATGTAATCCCGATCGCATTCAGGGCTGGTGCCATAAAGGCCATCCATTCCTTGTAGCCATTTGTCCATCCACCCCCATGCATGAACACAACCACACGACCATCGGGCTTGCTCGCGGGAAACACCGCGACCTCCTGATAGGGGTCATCCCCATAGGCGAAAGACGAACCGGCAACATCTGCACCGAGCTCCTGCACACGCAGGTGATACTCGCCCCCGATCTCGGTGAATGGCTCTTGCGGCGGATAGGACTCAATATTCCGCAAGACCACTAGCGCGCCTCGCGTTCGACATACATGCTTTCGTCAACAAATTTACCCCGTTCGATCACAACCTCGTTGTCGAGCATGACCGTGCAATCGCGCATGGGAACGTCATAGTGACCTGTTGTGCCGCGTGTTCCACCACCCTGTGTGTTGGGGCCTGTCGAAAACAGGAAATTGCCCGGGAACGCGCGGGTGGCAGCATGCGAACGCTCCGGGTTATCACCATGCAACGCGATGTTGTACCAACGTGCCTGCGGATTGAGGCCCCATCCGAGATGCGAGACCGCATAAGGGTCAAGGTCATCTTCGGAGAGCTTGTTATCATCGAGCCACCCGGTCATCAGTTTGGCGTCCAGCCCACCCTCGACCTTGCGAATAAAGCCATCCCGGATTTCAAGGCGAACCTCATCCTGAACATAACGGCAATACGGAAGAATCACGATGTCACCCGGTGACATCACCACTGTGCCATTGGCCGAGCCTTCATTGGGAAATGTGTGGATATGACCCACGCCCCATTGGTCGAAATGACCGGGTTCGTCCGAGTAACCCCATTGACTCATGACCGGAAAATCACCGCGTGAGTAGGTCAGGTCTGTACCCGCATCGCTGACAACGCGCACCTCCTTGGTCGCCGTATAGCGGTCATGGGCGTATTTGACGGCCTCTTTGAGGCCTTTAGGCGCAAGCAGCACTTCAAGGTCATCCGGCGCATCAATGATCATCAGGAACCGCGTCCCGGTGGCCATGACCTCACGCAACCAGCTGGTAAACAGCGGAATATGAAGCGCGACCACGATATCCGCTGCCTTGAGAGCATCGAGCATACCGTTGGTCTTGCCAATCGTATCGACCCCAACCTTCGTCCAGGACGGCGTCATGTTTACCCGCATCTCATAACAATTGGCACCGAGTTCTTCTCCGGCAGCAAAAGCCGCCTGAACATATTCCGGTCGCGTGGTGACATCCGACAGCAATGCCACGGTTTCGCCGGATTGAACCTTCGACATGGTGAATTGCTTGAGGAACAGGGCAGTCAGTTTTCCCGGGTTCATTTCCTGATGCCGAACGGCTGCTGGTACACGCATGGTCTCTTTCCTCTCATCCTCAAATCGACTTGGTCATGCTAGCGGATTGGTGTGATTTTGACGATCTCTCAGGTCATTGCCACGCGCGGCATGGGCAAGTTTTGTCCGAGACAGATTTACGCAGCTGTGCTTCCATATTTTCCAATAATCAAAAAATGCAATCGGGAGACACATCATGATGCGCGCCTTCACCGAACAGAAAATGAAACGCTATGCCGAGCAAAGATGGATTTTGGACGCCATCATCTCTTCGGTCGGCATGGAATGGGACCAACCCCGTCTGGGCTACACGATGTACCCCTGTGGCCCGGATGCCGTTGGTGATTTCCGGACCGTGGGTATGCGCACCAAGAAATTCGCCGATATGCACCGTGAGTTCGCCGGGGCGGCCAAACGCCGGGAGATCAAGGCCAAGGCGTTCGAAGCCGAGGGACGTGAGGTCTCTGCGCGCGAGAGCTTCTTTATCGCCTCCCTTCTCTATTCCGCCGCCCGCTGGCCAATCTTCGAAGCCAGCAACCTGCACATCGAATACAACGAGCGCATGATCGAGTGCTACGACAAATATATCGAATACGCACCCCGGCCCATCGAACGGGTGGAAATTCCGTTCGGCGACAGTTTCTTGCCCGGGTTCCTCGCGCTCCCCCACGCGCCGAAGGAGGGCGAGAAATTCGCGTGTGCCATCGGGATCGACGGGATGGACGGATCAAAAGAGATCATGTGCTCGATGTACGGCGACAAAATGCTCGAACGCGGCATGGCCAGCTTTGTTTATGACGGTCCGGGTCAGGGTGAATGTCCGGTCAACGGTCTTTATGTCACCAAGGACAATCACATGGAGGCCGCGCAGGCCATCTATGACTGGCTGATTCAGCACCCGCATATCGACAAGGACAGACTGGTGATCTTCGGCATCAGCTTTGGCTCCTTCTTCGGCATGCAGGCCGCAGCACAGTTGGGCGACAAGGTAAAAGGCGCTGCCCTGTCCTTTGTGTGCCACGAGCCGGGCTGTCACACGATTTTCAACATGGCCGCACCGACCTTCAAGCTGCGCTTCATGTTCATGGCGGGATACGACGATGAGGACGAGTTCGACGAGTTCATCAGTGAGTTCTCTCTGCTGCCGATCCTCGACCAGGTGGCCTGCCCCATCCTTATCCAGGGCGGCGAAGATGAAGAACTGAGCCCCATCGAATGTAGTGAAGAGATCGCCAACAAACTCGACGTGCCACGCAAGCTGGTCTGGTATGAGGGCGAGCGCCATGCGATCGGTGGTGGATCCGCGGCCTATCTGGGCGAAAACTGGTACACCATGCTCGCTGATTGGTGCCTGGATCGGGTCAACAACAAGCCGGCGCCAAATGAGCGGGTGCGCATCAATGGCTTTGGTCAGCCGGAGGTCGAAAGCTACTAGCTGTCTAACCGGCCCCCAACAACAACCACAACCGGAGTCCGCCATGTATATCGACCCGCAAATCAAGGCCTTCATCGATGACCTGTCGGCACTCGATATGCCGCATCCCGTTGACCTCGGCCTTCAGGCAACACGTGAAGGGTTCAGCCAGCTCTGGCAGCAGATAAACCCACCCACCCGCGAATCCGTAAAGATCGCCGACGTCGAAATCCCGGGCCCTGCCGGAGACATAAGGGTGCGAACCTATACCCCACAGGGAAACGGCCCCTTCCCGGTTCTGGCTTACTTCCATGGCGGCGGTTGCTGCATGATGGCGCCGGAAGATTACGATGGATCCAGTTCAGCGCTGGCTGAAGATGCCGGTGTGATCGTTGTTACCCCGGCCTATCGCCGCGCTCCGGAACATCCGTTCCCCGCGCCTCTCGAAGACTGTTTCGCAACTTATGTCTGGCTCCGATACAACGCTGCAGAACTCGGTGGCGACCCAACACGTGTTGCGGTTGCGGGCGACAGTGGCGGCGGATATCTGGCAGCAGCCGTCACACAGGAAGCAAAACGGGAAAATGCGCCGCAGCCCGCGCTACAGGTATTGATTTACCCCATGACCGATATGGGTGGGCTGCCCACAAGCCGTATCGAGGAAACAATGTTTCTCGATGATCGCACCTTGCAATGGGTGATCGATATGCATGTCGGTGAGAACCGACTTGATCCCCGCGCCTCGCCCATTCTCGAACCCGATGTCTCGGATCTGGCCCCCGCCGTGATGATTGCAGCGCAAATAGACCCGCTTCGTGACGAAGGCAAAGCCTATGCTTCAAAACTCCGAAATGCAGGGGTCAGCGTCCGGTATCACCTCTACGAAGGCGTGGTGCATGGTTTCTTTAATATGGGCGGTTTCTGTGACCAGGGGAATGCCGCCCTCGCGCAGGTAACCGGAGCACTCCAGACAGCATTCAGACGCGGCTAGTCACGCGCCGCTCGGCGTCAATATCAGCCGAAGTTAACTGCTGATCAGGTTACGCATACCGATGCGCTGTTCGATAGAATGTACGCATCATGGAATGCACCGTTCGCGGCAGCTCCGCATCCAATGCTTGCTCCAGCGCTTGCGCACTCAGATCAAAACTTCCGAGTAATTTCTGTTGCGCAGCATCAAGTCGATTGTAGCCCATGGTCCAGGCGGACACGGCACGATCATCGATCGTGTCGCTATCGAGAACAAACAGGCCATGGTGGCGCCTGTCATCGGCGATCCGCGCATACAGGGACATCACGTCCTCCTTCTCGCCCTCGATATACTGAAGAAAGCTTCCCTCATAGTAGAGCAACATGCCGCTGACATTCACCGTAGCGTTGTTGCGTCTCGAAACCTCGAGAAGCCCCTGAATCTGGTCGTCATCGAGAGGACGCACAGCCGAACTGGCATAGAGAACAAAATGCATGGTCATTCTTAATGGTTACGAATTGATCAGCACCTATGAGCTACCCGAATTCGCTAAACGATGTGTAAATGACAGTCCGCTGTCACAAAATCTTGGAAGGGCTCTCGTCAAAGAAGGCAAGAACCCGTGTTTCGAGGCTTTCTCTCGGGGGTGCGTCGCTCGCTGCAGTCGGGTCATCGAAAGACGTGTGGAGTGCATAGCGCGCCCGACCGTCGGTCGATGTGTCGTAGTTCTTGATGAGTATGGCCTCGTCCGGCGTCATCTGGGGGAAATAATACCAAGCATTGTTCGGATCAAATGAGGCATGTCGTGTCTGCCCCACACGGTTATAGGCACGCCGTTCCACGGTATGCAGATGGGCGTCATCAACGCTGTCCCAGGTGCAAAGCCCCAGCGGCCATTCCGCGATCGTCCCGGCCGTCGAGCGCCAGACATTTACAATGGCAAAGCGCTTCTCCAGCAACGCTTCGGCCTCATCCCCCATCACCGCGGTCACCCGGTTACGTGCCGACCAGTCGGTGTAATCGGTATGGGCCGCATTCGCGGGATCACGCGCGTTATGGGCCTCGCGTACATTCTGGGACGACGAACGACGGGTGTGATCAAACACCAACGCACGCGAAGCGCCGGTATGTTTCCGAACCAGCGCCTCTGCTTCGGCATCATAAACCGATTTGAGTTCCGCGTCGTCGTAGAAGTCGCTGACAGCGGTCTTGTGCGCGACAAAGGCAAAGCCTTCGCGATCCAGTTCAAACGTGTTGGGCAAAAGGCGCGCGTTGCGCATGGTCACAGGGCGAAATTCGCGCTCACCCTCAAAGTTCGTGCGCTCACCCGCAACATTCGATTGGTAGAACACCGGGAGTTCTCCGGTATCCACCAGATAGCCGATGGGTGCCTGGATCGATTCAACCATGGCTTACTCTACAAATAGAAACGGCCGGACATAAACGTCCGGCCGCCCCCGAAAATTTGCTCGACTTAAGCGGCCGACAGATCGACTGCTTTCGGGCCGCGCTGGTCGTCCTGCACCTGGAAATTGACTTTCTGACCTTCGGTCAGAGTGCCCATTCCAGCCTGCTCGACGGCGGTGATGTGAACGAATACGTCCTTGCCACCCTCATCGGGAGCGATGAAACCAAAACCACGGGTGGTGTTGAAGAATTTTACGGTACCTGTAGGCATTTTTTACTTTTCCAATCGTCGTAGAACACGCGGACACCATGTCCACATGCTGACACCTGCTGCACATCATTTTCTGGAGGAACGTCTCGCCGTTGCATTCGCCACGGAATTCGGCTCGCTCGAAATCAGTGAGCGGATATCATTGAGCAGAACATGGGGCTTAAAACCGATGATAGCAAGCAATCTCTTGAACTTATTTACGAATTCAAGTTCCGCACGGTATCCGAGCATGATCTGGCCCACTTTTTGGAGCCCCAATCCAGACCTTAGAAAGCCCGGTTTTACGATAGATCCCGCCCCAGAATGGCCGGGCCAACACGGATCAAGCGGCGCGAGAGGCCTTTTTTCGCTCGTGTTCCTTGAGGAACCGCTTGCGGATCCGGATCGAGTCCGGGGTCACTTCGACCAGTTCATCATCGTCGATGAACTCCAGCGCATACTCCAGAGTCACCCGCACCGGCGTCGTCAGGACGAGGTTTTCGTCCGTGCCAGCCGCACGAATATTGGTCAGCTGCTTGGCCTTGAGCGGATTGACCATCAGGTCATTGGCGCGCGAGTTGATCCCGATCACCATGCCTTCATAGACGTCCGCACCATGGCCAAGCATCAGCTGGCCGCGTTCCTGCAGGTTGAACAGCGCATAGGCGCGCGCCATGCCGGTATCGGTCGAGATCAACACACCGCGCAAGCGCTGCGCCAGTTCACCGGCCACCTTCGGTCCGTAATGATCAAACGCATGATACATCAGCCCGCTGCCCGAGGTCTGGGTCAGGAAGGTCGAGCGGATGCCGATTAGCCCACGGGTCGGGATCATATAATCGAGGCGAACGCGGCCATTGCCATCGGGTGCCATGTTTTTGAGCTCGCCCTTGCGGGTGCCCAGCAATTCCATCACCGAACCCTGGTGTTCCTCTTCAACGTCGACTGTGAGGCTTTCCCATGGCTCGTGCTCCACACCATCGACCATCTGGGTGATGACTTCGGGGCGGGAGATCGCAAGTTCGTAGCCCTCGCGACGCATATTCTCGATCAGGATCGAGAGATGCAGCTCACCACGGCCCGACACCTTGAAACGGTCGGCGGTATCGGTGTCTTCCACGCGCAGGGCCACATTGTGAAGAAGCTCTTCCTGCAGGCGGTCACGGATGTTGCGGCTGGTAACGTATTTCCCCTCGCGCCCGGCAAAGGGTGAATCGTTGACCTGAAAGGTCATCGAGATCGTGGGCTGGTCCACGGAAAGCGGCGTGAGCGCCTCGACCTCTGCGGGATCACAAAGCGTGTCGGAAATGTGGAGTTCATCAAAGCCCGAGAATGCGATGATGTCGCCGGCCGCAGCCTCTTCGCGCTCAACCCGATCGAGCCCGTGAAAGCCCAAAATCTGAAGCATCCGGCCCTGGCGCGTTTTGCCATCGGCCCCAATGATCGTGATCGGCGCGTTGCGCTTGATACGACCGCGCTGGATGCGTCCAATCCCGATCACTCCAACATAGGATGAATAGTCGAGCGCGGAGACCTGCATACGGAACGGACCATCGCGGTCCACATCCGGTGCGGCAACCTGATCGACGATGGTCTGGAACAGGATATCCATGTTCTCGCCACGCACATCGGAGGATTCCGAAGCCCAGCCTTCAATGGCCGAAGCAAACACTGTTGTGAAATCGAGTTGCTCTTCGGTGGCACCGAGACGATCGAACAGATCAAAAGTCTGATCGACGGCCCAGTCCGGCCGCGCCCCGACGCGATCAACCTTGTTGACCACGACAACCGGCTTAAGGCCGGCTTCGAGTGCCTTGCGGGTCACAAACGCAGTCTGCGGCATCGGGCCTTCAACGGCATCGACCAGCAACAGCACCGAATCCACCATCGAGAGTACGCGCTCAACCTCACCACCAAAATCGGCATGGCCCGGCGTATCAACGATGTTGATGCCCCAGCCCTGCCACTCCAGGGCGGTGTTCTTCGACAGGATGGTGATACCGCGCTCGCGCTCGATGTCGTTGGAATCCATGACACGTTCGCGATCGGCATCCTCCCCGTGGGTCTTCAGCGTGCCCGACTGGCGCAACAGCTTGTCCACGAGTGTGGTCTTGCCATGATCGACATGGGCAACGATCGCAATATTGCGGAGTTTGTCAGCGTTCTGGGACATCGTGTCGTACCTGAAAAAAGCGCCGCCAGCGTGGGCGGCCGAAGAATATGGGCACGCGTTAGCACGAAACACCCGGTCGTGGCGAGAAACTTTGCTGCAACTGCGAAGGAATGCCTAGAAACGCGCGGTCAAGCGCACGGAAACCGGGATGTCGAGAACATCGCCGCGGTTGTTGGCGTTCGTGAATTCCCGAAAGCCGACAACGTCGTCATCCTCTTCCTTGAGGTTGGTCCGGTAGTTCACACCGGTCGTCACGCCCAGCGCCGCCCAGTCATTGATGTCGTAGCGCATGCCAACCTGAAGCCCGCTCGCAAAGGCGATCGAGGGTGCATAGAAACGAACATTGTCGATTCTGACGCCGTTGCTGGAATGCCGAAAGTTCAGATCGATCGCGCTGACCTTACGAACGGAAAACGTCGCGCCAATGAACGGCTTGAGCGGTGCGTCGATATCAAAGAACCGCCGATAGCCCAAATTCGCGGCAAACTCCTGATAGTCCTCGAACTCGCCAACCAATGTTGAGCCCGTCGCGATGGGAACACCCCCGATATTACCGGCAAAGGTAAACAACAGTGCATCGAAGTCCTTTCCCGAAGCCCGCATATAGGAAACCCCACCGAAGACCTCTGAGTGGTCGCTCAGGCCATAATTCAGTTGCACGCCAACTTCATGAGGCGCGTCATACACATCGGAAAAATCGCGATTGGGGACATCGAAACCCAGCGCGGTCGAAAATGTCTGACCGCCTACTGTGCCGGTCTGTGTAAGCACCTCTGAGAATTCCTTGACGAAGGTCCCGCCAATCGCCGCTGCCGTACCCGCATAAGGCTCAACCGAAAAACCACCACGTTTGGGCAAAGCAATCTGATCATCATCGGCAAGAACAGGCGTACCTGCCAGAGCCAGCGCGGCACCGAACAAAAAGAGGAGTGGGTGTTTCATTGGGGCGGGCGGCAGGTCAATTGGCGTCGCGGTGCTGCAAGTCGGTTACCGCATTCAAGATCGCTTCAGGTGTGGCCGGCGCGTCGAGATTCACAAAGTGGCGGTGATCGCCAATCCGCGAGACTGCATCACGAATGGCGAGCCAGACTGAAATGGCCAGCATCAAAGGCGGTTCGCCCACGGCCTTGGAACGAAAGACCGTCGGGAAACGGTTGGGCGCATCTTCGAGAATATGAACGTTGAAGATCGGCGGCACGTCGCGACTCCCCGGGATTTTGTAGGTCGAGGGACCATGAGTCAGCAAACGGCCGGTCTTGTCCCAGACCAGTTCTTCCGATGTCAGCCAGCCCTGCCCCTGCACAAACGCGCCTTCGATCTGTCCGAGATCAATCGCCGGATTCAGCGAACTGCCAACGTCCTGGAGCATGTCAGCCCGCAGCACGCGGCTTTCGCCGGTCAGCGTGTCGATCACAACTTCCGCAACGGCAACACCATAGGTGAAGTAGTAAAAAGGGTTGCCAACCAGCTTGGACGCATCCCAGTGCAGTCCCGGGGTGCTGTAATAACCCGCCGCCGACAATGACTGGCGTTCGTCATAGGTCATCTGGGCCAGTTCGGAAAAGGATACGCTTTCGTTCCCGGCATAAACCCGGTTGGCCCGGAATTCGATCTTGTCCCGGTCCACGCCGAAATGCCCGGCCGCCACGTCACCCATGCGGCCTTTGATAATTTCGGCAGCATTCAGCGCTGCCATCCCGTTCAGGTCCGAACCCGATGATGCTGCCGTCGCCGACGTGTTGGGCACCTTGTCCGTGCGGGTCGCGGAAATCTTGATGTTGTCGAGATCGATCTGGAAGGTCGAGGCCACGACCTGCGCCACCTTGGTGAACAGGCCCTGCCCCATCTCCGTGCCACCATGGTTCAGGTGCACGCTGCCATCGGTGTAGACATGCACCAGCGCACCGGCCTGATTGAGCTTGGGTGTGTTGAAGGAAATGCCGAACTTGACCGGCATCAGGGCCAGCCCCTTCTTCAGGGTCTCGTGGGACGCGTTGAATTCCTCGACGGCACGGGACATGCCGTCAAAATCAATCTCGGCACGCAGTCGCGCGGACAATTCGACAATGATGTTGTCCTTCACCACCTGTTCGTAAGGCGTCACGTTGCGGTCCGTCGTGCCGTAGTAATTCACGGCCCGGATATCCTCGAGCGAACGCCCCAGCGTGCGCGCGATGTGTTCGAGCACCGCTTCGATGATGATCATCCCCTGGGGACCGCCAAAGCCGCGAAAGGCCGTGTTCGAAACCGTGTTCGTCTTGCAGGGATAGCCCCGGAAGATCGCGTTGGGCAGGTAATAACAATTGTCAGCATGGCAGAGCGCACGAGCCAGAACGCCGGGGCTGAGATCGGCAACATTGCCCGAACGCATCCCCATCAGGATATCAATGCCTTCGACGCGCCCTTCGGCATCGAAACCCGCTTCGTAGCGATACAGAAAATCATGGCGCTTGCCGGTGACGATCATGTCGTCATCGCGGCGCAGGCGCAGTTTGGCAGGTCGTCCGGTCTGATGCGCCAGCAATGCCGCAATCGCGGCAATGATCGTCGGTTGGCTTTCCTTACCCCCGAAACCACCACCCATGCGACGGATTTCAACCATCACGGCATTGGTCGGGACGCCCAGTGTATGCGCCACCCCATGCTGAACTTCGCTGGGGTGCTGGGTCGAGCTGTAGACATCCAGATCGCCATCGTCGCGCGGAACAGCCAGCGCGATATTGCTCTCCAGATAGAAGTGGTCCTGCCCACCACAACGCAGTTCCCCGGAGACCCGATGAGCAGCGTCCGCAATTGCGCCTTCAGGATCACCCCGTGACATGATCTGGGGCGGATAGGTATAGGATTCGGCTTCGAGCGCGTCTTCAATCTCAAGGATCGCGGGCAATTCCTCATACTCGATCTTGATCAGCGCCGCCGCAGCCATGCCCTGATCAAAGGTCTCTGCGCCAATCGCCACGACCGGCGCGCCAACATAGTCGACGACCTCGTGTGCCAGCACCGGCTCGCCGTCAAAGATGGGGCCAATATCGTTGTGCCCGGGAATGTCTGCCGCGGTGACAATCCCATGCACCCCATCCGCTGCGCGCGCCGCGGAGACATCGATCGACACAATGCGCGCATGGGCATGAGGAGAGGTCACCAGAACCACCTCAAGGGTTCCCGGCAGCATCGGCATATCGTCGATATAACGGGCGCTGCCGGTCACATGGCCGCGGGCACTGTCATGCCGGACCTTGGTATGAACCGCCCCAAGAATGTCTTCTGCAGCGCTCATGCTGTCACCGTATCGAGTGTCACCACATCAATTTCATCGTCACCGGCAAGGTCGCGAAACAGCCGGACAAACAGGTTTGCCGCGACCTGCACCCGGTAGGCTGCGCTCGCGCGATGATCATCAATCGGCGCAAAATCGTCCCCGATCAGCGCGCCGGCTTCACGCGCCGTCGCTTCGTTCCAAGGCTTGCCGACCAATGCAGATTCGCATTTCGCAGCACGCTTGGGTGTCGCGGCCATGCCGCCAAAGGCGATCCGCGCTTGCGTGACCACGCCATCCTCAATGGTCAGACGAAAGGCCCCGATCACCGCGGAGATATCCTGATCGTAACGCTTGGAAACCTTGTATGTGCGAAACACCTGATCATTGGTGAGCTTGGGAATATCAATCTCCGCGATTACCTCATCTGCTGCCAGATCGGTTTTTCTGTAGTCGAGGAAGTAGTCCTCCAGCGGAATTTCCCGCGCGCCACCTGGACCCTGCAATCGCAATTTGGCGTCCAGTGCGATTAGGCATGGCGGGGTATCCCCAATGGGTGAAGCGTTGCCAATATTGCCACCAAGGGTTCCGACATTCCGGATCTGACGCGATCCGATCCGATGGATCAACGTCGCAAAGGACGGATAGGCCTCTTCAATGTGCGGGAGCGCTTCGGTGTAGGTCGCCGCCGCGCCGATGGTCAAAGCCTCGGTTGTGTCCTCGATCGCGCGTAACTCGGTCACGTTCTGGGTGAAGATCGTCACCGGAAAATGTTCCCGGCCCTTGCTGAAGGACAGCCCCAGATCCGTCCCGCCCGAGAGTAGTGGCGCATCCGGATAGGCCGTGCGTGCGTCCATCAGTCCGCTGAGCGTTCGCGGGGCGAGGAATTTCTGGTCGCCAATTTCATGGATTTCTTCGGGTGTTGCGTCCGCCGGCGCCGTCGCGTCGGTGGCCGGCTGGGCACAGGCCGCACGCGCGGCATCAACGATGGAGCGATACCCTGTGCAACGGCAAAGGTTTCCGGCGAGCGCATCATGGATCACTTCATCCGTTACGGTTTCGCCCGAATGACGAAGCGCGTGCAACGCGATCACAAACCCGGGGGTGCAGAATCCGCACTGGGTCCCGTCTTCGGTGACGATGGCCTGTTGTACGGCCTCCAACTCACCATCGCGTTCCGACAAACCCTCGACGGTGATCAGCTCTGCGCCATCCAACTGGCCGAGCGTCAACAGACACGAGTTCACCGCCACGCGCTGGTCGGTTCCATTGCGGACCAGTACGACGCTGCAGGCGCCACAATCACCCTCCGCGCAGCCTTCCTTGGTACCGGTGAGCGCCTCGTCTTCACGCAAATACTCAAGAACAGTCTTCGTCGGCGCGACCGACGCGACGTTCCGGGGAACTCCATTCAGAGTGAAGTTTATTGTCAACGAACTGCCACCACAAAATCGGCTGATGAACCAGCCTATAACGATGCAGGCATCGTTGGCGACCCCGTTCAACACAAGCGTATTCTTGTAGGGGCGGGTTTCAAACCCGCCCCTACATTCCACCGGGATTCTCGTGCTACGGTTTGGCAGAAATTTGAGGGACTTGAACCATGGACCGAAACCAATTCATGCGCGCGGCGATCGCGCTGGCCGAAAAGAACGTCGCGGATGGCACGGGCGGCCCGTTTGGCGCTGTCATTGTGCGCAATGGGGAGATCATTGGTGAAGGCACGAACCGCGTGACCAGTGACAACGACCCAACGGCCCATGCCGAGGTTATGGCGATCCGCAAAGCGTGCGAAAAACTCGGCACCTATAGTCTGGAAGGCTGCGAGGTCTACACGAGCTGCGAGCCCTGCCCCATGTGCCTGAGCGCGATCTACTGGGCACGCCTGGATCGAATTTTCTATGGCAACACCAAGGTCGACGCCGCCGAAATCGATTTCGATGATGATTTTCTCTACACCGAAATTCCCAAACCCATCGGCGAACGCTCCATCCCCGCAGAGCAAATGCTCCATGAGGAATCCATCAAGGCATTCGAGGCCTGGGCGGTCTCAGAAAATAAGGTTCCTTACTAGCGCGTATAGCCCTTCGCGCTGGCATCCGTATTGTTCATGTGAAAGAGCGGCCATGCCGGTACAAAGTTCGTAAAAGCCAAGACCTCACTGATACTGAAAGACATATTTGGTCAGATGGAAATTCTGTTTGGAAACAGCATGACGGTGGCAATTACCCGCGTGCTTGCGGCGTTTGTCGGATTCATTTTGCTGCTGCTCGGCGTCGGGATGCTGATCTTTCCCGAGTTGCTAGCATCCGCCCTGTTTGCCGTGTCTGCGCGCGCCGTCGGCACCAGCGCATTGCGATCCGATTTCGGCGCCCTGTTTCTCGGGATGGGCGGGTTCTGCCTTGTCGGGGTGTTTTCGCGGTTCCGCTGGCTGTTGCTGGTTCCAAGTGTCTTTTTGCTTCTGGTCATCGTCGGCCGTGTGATCAGCGCCCTCGTGGACAAGTTTTCAGCCTGGCCGATCGAAATTCTCGCAGCAGAACTGCTCTTCCTCGTGGTTCTCTTGCTGGCAGTCTTGTCGTATTCCCGGTCCTCGAAGGACCGCACGCGCCCGCCGGAACTCGGTATTCTCTTCAGCCGGGGATTCCTTGTTCCGGTCGCGATTGTCGTCGTCATGGTTGCCGGCGCGCTAAACATGCGTCCGGCCATCGGTACGGCGCTGTTTAATACGTTCGTCGACAACCTAATGGCGCGCAGCGATATCGACGACCTTTCCGATGGGCTGCACATCATACTTGCGGGGACCGGCTCGCCGATGCCCGATCCGGCGAGAACGGGCGTCAGCACCGTCGTCATCGCCGGCGACCACCAGTTCGTTGTTGATTCCGGACCCGGGAGCACCCTCAATCTGGAAATCATGAAAGTGCCGCTTGAGGAAACAGATGCGGTGCTGCTGACTCACATGCATTACGACCACATAGCCGGCCTCGGCGAATTGTTACTCAAAGCGTGGACGACCGGCGCAAGAACCGAGCCGCTCCGCATCATGGGGCCGCAGGGCGTTCAAGCGGTCGTGGACGGGTTCAACCAGGCGTTCAGTCTGGATGCGGGGTTCAGGCACGCCCATCACGGTGACGCCGTCGCCCCGACATCGGGCGCAGGGGGGCAGGCAGAAACCATTCAGGATTTCGATGAGGATAAAGGCACTGTCGTGTTCGAAACCGCAGACCTGACCGTCACTGCCTTCCTGGTCGATCATCGCCCGGTGGAGCCTTCGCTGGCGTTCCGTTTCGATTACCGCGGCAGGTCGGCAGTCATTAGCGGAGACACGATCCCGACCGACACGATGCGACATCACGCCGAAGGCGTCGACCTTCTGGTCCACGAGGCGATGCAGCCGAAAATGCTTTCCGCCATCAAGCGTGCCTCGACGAAAACCGGGCAAGCAGTCGTCGGGCATGTCGTGACCGACATCCAGAGCTATCACACATTTCCGGAACAGGCCGCCCGTATCGCCAACGATGCCGATGTCGGCCATCTCGTCCTGTATCACATCATTCCGCCGTTACCGTTTTCCATTCTGGAACCGGCATTCCTCGGGGATTCTCGCAAAATTTTCTCAGGGCCGATCACCGTGGCGCAAGACGGCATGCTTTTCAGCCTGCTGCCGGACACAGATGACATCGACAAGGCCTGGTTGTTGCGCTGACGCTTTGGCTAAGAGACCAAGCGATCAACCAAAGAATCAGGTGTCGAGATTAAGCGGCGGATGCGTGCTCTTGCGGCCTGACGCCTCAAGTTCTTCCTCGTCCCAGAAACCAATCTGGATTCCCGGCGGCTCGCCGCCAGCGGCCATCCGATCAATTTGAGCGGGGGTACGCGTAATCCGGTTGTGGTGTTTTCGGGCCCAGGCAAACAGCGCCTCATGCAGGCGTGCGCGGGTTTCCTCATGCTCGGGATCGGCCCCGAGATCGACCAACTCATCCGGGTCGGTTTCCAGGTCGAACAGCAGTGGACGGAAGCCCTCGGCGTGGATGTATTTCCAGCGGCCATCGAAGATCATCAACAAACGGGCATCCGCATTGTCCAGTTTCAGCTCGAGGCGTGACTGGCGGGTCGAATAGTCGTATTCGGAAATCGCGTATTTTCGCCACGCAACGCTCCTGCCCTCAAGCAACGGCACCAGCGAGCGCCCTTCCATAATATGGGGCTTGGCTTCGCCGCCCATCAACTCATGGAAGGTGGGTGCGAGGTCGATCCCCTCAACCAGCTCGTCGCACACTGTGCCACGCGTGGCATTGGCCTCTTCCCGGGGGTCGTAAATAATCAGCGGCACACGTGCCGAGGCGTCATGGAACAAATCCTTCTCGCCCAGCCAGTGGTCCCCGAGATAATCGCCATGATCGGACGACATCACGATCATCGTGTCGTCCATGCGGCCGGATTCTTCGAGATATTTGAACAGCCGGCCAAGCTGGTCATCGAGCTGTTTGACCAGCCCCATATAGGCCGGAATCACCACCTCACGGACCTCATCACGCGAAAACGCCTTACAGACCCGGTGATTCTGCCACGCCTTGTACACCGGGTGATCGGTCGCGCGTTCGGCATCGGAGCGCACCGGCGGAATGACGTGCTCAGGACCGTACATGTTGTGATAGGGCGGCGGTACGATATAGGGCCAGTGGGGCTTGATGTAGGAAAGATGGCACAGCCATGGCTTGTCGCCAGCCTGCTCGATGAACTCGATCCCGCGATTGGTCAGATACGGCGTCTCGGAGTGCTCCTCGGGCACCCGCGCTGGCTTGTCGGAATGCTTGAGAAGCCAACCCGAGAGCAGCGAACCATCCTCATCCTCGGCCGAGTTCGCCCAGACTTCCCAGGGATTGTCGCCGTCAAACCCCTGTTCACGCAGATAGTCGTCATAGGGCGGGCTGCCGTCGTAATTGCCGTTCGGGTGCAATCCGTCATCGCGCTCAAACGGCGTAAACCCACACTCAGCCGTATGCACACCGATGATCGATTCCGGATCGATACCCAGACGTTTCATGCCCTCCATATCCGGGATCATGTGGGTCTTGCCGACCAGCATGCAGTCCGCGCCAATTTCCCGCAAATGGTCGCCCAACGTCGGTTCTCCGACACGCAACGGAAAGCCGTTCCAGGTCGCACCATGACTGCGCACATACCGCCCGGTGTAAAAGCTCATCCGGGACGGGCCGCAAATCGGCGACTGGACATAGGCCTTGTTGAACCGCACCCCCATCGCGGCAAGCCGATCAATGTTCGGGGTTTCGAGGTGCGGGTGGCCGTAGCAGGACAGATAATCCCAGCGCAGCTGATCAGCCATGATCCACAAAACGTTACGCAATTTACCCATAGAACTCTCCAACAGGCGGGGCGCCGGTCACCGCATCAGCGCCGGCAGGAATGTCGCAATAGCGGGAATGAGAAACACAAGAACGAGCGCAACCAAATCCGCAACGATGAAAGATGTCACACCCCGGAATATATGCCCAAGTTTGATGTCGGGCATCACAGATCGAACCACAAAAACATTCATTCCGATCGGCGGCGTGATCAGGCCAAGCTCGGTGACCAGCACAACAATGATCCCGAACCAGATCATATCGACATTGGCCGCGAACAGAGATGGCAGGAACACCGGCACGAGCAACAACAGGATGCCGATGGATTCGAAAATCATGCCCATCAGGATCGCGATGAAGGCAACGAAGATCACCAGCTCGGTGCCCGAAAACTCATAATCATCGACAATGTCGACGAGGTCATAGGGCAACCCTGACAGGTTGATGAACTGGGCAAACACCAGCGCGCCGAAGATCACAATAAAAAGCGTGGCCGTGGTGCGCGTGGCTTCAACAAGCGCGGCACGCCATTCGGCAAGCGAGCGCAAATGCCCCCGGGAGAAAGCAATCGCAGCCGCTCCCACCGCGCCGATACCAGAGGCTTCTGTCGGTGTGAAGACCCGTCCGTAAATTCCGCCCAGAACAAGCAGGAACAATCCCAGCACCGGCCAGACCGCGCGCCGCGCACGGCGGGCTTCGTCCTTGTCGAGGGGTTCTCCGGCCGGTCCGGCTTTTGGATCCAGTCGAACGACGACAGCAACGGCCGCCAGAAATAGCCCCACCAGAAGGATACCCGGCAGCACACCGGCGATGAACAATTGGCCGATATCCTGTTCGGCGACGATGCCGAAAATTACCAGCGGGACCGAAGGCGGGATCATGATGCCGAGCGTGCCGCCCGCCGCGATGGTCCCGGCAGACAGACTGTCGTGATACTTGTACTTGCGCATCGGCGGCATGGCGACGCGCGTCATGGTTGCCGCTGTTGCAACCGAGGACCCGGACACGGCCGAGAACCCGGCGCAGGCGACAACCGTCGACAGGGCCAACCCGCCGCGGAACCGTCCGAGTGCGGAATAGGCCGCGACATAGAGGTCGCGCGAAATATCCGCGCGATAGATGAACACCCCCATCAGAATGAACAGCGGGATCACGCTGAGGTTATAGGCCATCGCGTCGTCCATGATCTGTTGACCGGCCATGGAAAGCGCGGGCGACCAGCCGCGCTCAAACGCGAAGCCGACGAGACCCACGAACAAGGTCGCAAACCCGACCCGAAACCCGAAAAAACAAAGGAGGAGGAGAACTCCAAAACCCGTCAGTGCGGTGATCACAGAGGTTCTCCATGGTCACTGGAGACAGCCGGATCACCAGAAAGGACCAACCCGAGTATCTGGGCAATCAGGCTGATCACCGACAACCCGGCAACCGTGCCCGCAACGACCACCAGCGGCCATTCCAGAACGACGGTAAAGCTGCCAATCTCATGAGCCTCGATGGCGAACTGGGTCAGTTGCCACGCAATGATCATCATGACCATGACGGAGAAACCCTGCACGATGATCGGTTGCAGTCGCGGGATACGCTTTTTGAACCAGGGCTCAAACACCTCGACGGTGATGTGGCTGTCACTCGCATTGATCAGACTCAGCCCGCCGAAAATCGTCATGGCGAGCAAGAACTGAATCATCTCGGCCGCCCCGAATATGGGTGCCGTGAACACATACCGGCCGATGACGTCGACAAAGGTCAGCGCCATCATGAGGAAAAGCAGAATGGCCGAAAAAGCCTCCAGAACCGAGAGGATACGCGGCAGCACAGCGCGTGCGATGGACTGCATGGCCTATCCCCCCGTTTCTGTATTCCGTGCCGAAAAGGCGATTAGAGCTTGGACAGCTCGTTCACGCGAGCGACATAGAAGTCATAGGCCGCCTGACCATCGATACCCTTGCCGTTGGCTTTCTTGATCCAGCCATCCGTCAGGAACTTCGACTGTGCCTTGAGCGCGTTCTCGAAGGCCGGATCAGCCTGGAACACAGGAATGTTCCATTCCGACTTGAACCGCGCGATGGCCTTGGCATCTCCATCAACCCAGAACTGTGCCGCCATCCGGCCGAACTTGGCACCGCTGACCGCCGTGATCGCCTTCTGATCTTCGGGCGAAATCTCGGACCACTTCTTCTCGTTGATCACGAAAGAAAAGCTGGTCGAGTAGATCCGCGTTTTGAACTGGGTCATGGACTTGGTGTATGGCCCCAGCTGGAAGGCTGCGATGGAAACCGGGCTCAACCCGATATGGCCATCGACCACGCCACGTGAGATCACTTCGTTGGCCTGGACCGCAGGACCGGCAACCACACCAACGCCAACCTTCTTCATCAGATTGGCAACAGTGCCTGGAAGCGCCCAAATTTTGCGGGACTTCAGGTCATCGATGGAGTTGATCGGCGTGTCGGTCTGGCTATAGACCTCGGCCGGGGTGATCACCCACATCGAAAGCGCGTGCACGCCCTTGTATTCGTTGGGGAAGTACTTCTGGTAGGTCTCCCAGAGAGCTTCAGACATGGCCGGCGCATCAGCGCTGGCAACGAACGGCTGCATGGCGACCAGAGGACCGGCAACGCGGTTGGCAACGAAGCCGTTGAACTGCACCGCGGCATCCGCAATGCCCTTCTCGACCGAACCCCACTGCTCGGGCGGAGAGGCCAGAGACTTCGGCGGAATCTGGATCGTAACCCGGCCATCGGTGGCTTCCTTGACCCACTTACCCCAGGTCGGCAGGACCTGCTTGCACATATAGTGTTGTGGCGGCCAGAAGCAGTTTGTCAGAATTCGTGATTTGGCCTGCGCGATATTCGGCAGCATCATTGCCACCATTACTGCAGACAGAAGCGTAAGGCGTGTGAAAATACGCATCGAGACCTCCCATGGTTTGTGTCGAGCCGGTTGTCCGGCTTTTGCTTGCCGTCAGACTATCCCATGCATAAAAGATTGAAAAATCATGAGAACTCATATCAACATATCATTCTGATATGAATATTGATCCCAAACACCTCATCCAACTAACCGAAATCATCGAAAGCCAGTCTTTCACGGTGGCAGCAGAACGTCTGAACACCAGTCAACCCGCTCTGAGCCGCATGGCCACCGCACTGGAAGCACAACTCGGTGCACCCATTTTTGCGTCCCGCCGAAACCCGGTCACGCCCACCGCTCTTGGCGAAGAACTCGCCAGCTACGGCCGTTCGATTCGTGCGACGACCCAGCAGATTTCTGATCTTGCAGGCCGCGTTGCCACAGGACAACAGGGCGAAATTCGCGTTGGAGCCCCGCCATTTCACAGTCAGCGCGTTGCCTCAGGTTTCATCGCGGGATGGCTCGAACGTCATCCCGACATTCGAATTGTCCTCCGGAACGGTTATGCCCCGGATCTTCTGACCCAATTGGTTGAAGGCAATCTGGACATCATCATGGCGCCCGTCGATGTCATCGAAGGCATTCCAAATTTGATCGTTGAGCGTCTGACCGGCGGGGAGAACGTGATTGTCTGCCGTGCCGAGCATCCACTTCTCAGCGTCGCCAAAATCACACCCGATCTGCTCTCCCAGGCACGCTGGATCACCCATGCACGCGACAGCCTGCTCAATCGAGATACGCGGACCGCTCTGACAGCAGTTGGGGTCGACTATATCGACCTGCCTGCTTTCGAGAGCAACTCGGCCGGCGCCATGCATGCTGTCATGGAAACCTCCGACATGCTGACGGTGCTTCCTGATCTGGTCGCGGGCAGTCTGGTTGAATCTGGCGGCTACGCGGTGCTGCCGTTTCGCCTACCCGGCCCCTATCGTCCTTTTGGCTACATCACCCATGAAGCGCGACAGAACCCGGCCCTGATCGCATTTCGAGAAGGGTTGGCCATCGACATAAAGAAAGCCAATGCGCGGGCCCGCAAAATTTGTCAGCAGGCTTTCGCAGGCACGACTTAAATCTCGACGATCACATTGCCGATCTGATTGCCGGACTCAACGCGTTGATGCGCAGCAATTGCGTCTGACAACGCAAACGTGCTGTCCACACGCGGACGGAGCGCCCCGGCGACCAGCGCTGTGTTCACTCCGGAACATATTTCGGCAAATCGTGCGGGGGTCTGGGCGTAGATCTCAATCATCCGGATGGTGATGTTGTTCATCATCAACGGGTAAAAATCCACCACGGGGCGATGTTCTGACATCGAGGCATAAGTTCCAATCACGCCGCCATGGTGCAACAACGCGGGTGCCAGATTAACGTGCGCTGCAAAATCGACATCCACCAGACGATCAAACTGGTGACCATTATTGGCATCGAGCAATGCCTCGCGCAGGTCCAAACCAGAGCCGGTCTCCCGATAGTTCACCGTGACATCTGCGCCGTCTTCCAGTGCGGTCACGGCCTTGGTCTGGGAGCTCACGGTGGCAACAATCCGCTTGGCCCCGGCCCAACGCGCTGTCTGAATGGCGAGCGAACCGACCGCGCCGGCGCCGCCCGTCACCAGCACCGTCATGCCTTCGACAGGACCATCGGTCAGCAAGGCCGCATGCGCTGTCATCGCGGGCACACCGAGCGCAGCCGCAGGCGCAAAATCGATCCCGTCCGGCAACGGCACGGCGAGACAATCACACACAGCGACCAATTCCGCCGCGGTGCCAATTGCCCCCTGACCCAGCCCGTTTTCGGTTCGATTGACGTTATAGGTCCACACCCGCTGACCAACACGGGTGCTGTCCACACCATCGCCCACAGCCTCGATAATCCCGGCGCCATCGCTATGGGGAATCGTTCGCGGCGCGGTCATGGGCCAGAGAAACCCCGCCCGTGCTTTCACATCGGACGGGTTAACCCCGGACGCACACACCCGTATCAGAACCTCGCCAGGTGCGGGATCCGGATCGGGGAGCTCCCCATATTCAAGAACGTCCGCCGCTGGACCGTGCCGGGTGTAAGACACCGCTTTCATGGACTGGGCCTATTCCCACCAATGGAGGGAGTCTTGACCCTCACCCTGGGTTCCGTTGGGTCCACCGCCGCCGGTACGCAGAAACATCTTGCGGTCATGCCCCTCACCGATTTTGCCGGCCAAAACATCGACCAGCCAGTCCATGCACATCATGTGGCAGTCATAGCGCGAGGAATCGCCACCAAACAGACGCGCCTGATGATAGGTGTCCTCATAGACCCAGAGTTCTTTGGGTGCGTTGATCTTGTCATAGAAGTCATAGATCAACTCCGTCGGGCTGCGTGAATCATACTCGCCCACGGTCAGCAGCACCGGACATTTGATATCCGCCTCGCGTCCTTCAACAGTCATCTGCTCGACCCAGCCATCCAGCTGCTCTTCACTTTCCGCACCCATCAGATATCCAAAGAGCTGTTTGTAACGCGGTGAAAACGTATCGAGGATGTAATACTTGTCCGTATAGGATGCCCAAGGCCCGACGACGGCCTTGATCCGAGGGTCGCCGGTTGCCGCGGCCTGCAATCCCCAGAACGAGCCCATGGAGAGCGCATAGATGGTGATCCCCTCGGGGTCGACCTCGTCCCGGGATTCCAGCCAGTCGATCACAGCGATGATCGCGCGCTCGTAATTGTCGGGCGTGAGCTTGATGCCCCGAAGGTTCCCGGTCCCCTGACCCGGCCCGTCCATGCACAGCATATGCATGCCACGCAGATGCGCCGGGTTCACACGCGGGTCGGGATAGACCTCCTTGGTCATGTCACAGCCCGGAATGTAGATCACGGTCGGCGCCTTGGGCTTGCCCGGCAGCATGTGGAAGTTGCATTGCAACTCCACACCTTCGAACGGAATTTCGACCCGCTCCATGGGATAGGGCGAATGCTCCATCACCTTCTCATAAGTGGAGATACACTTGCCGTGGAGGTAACGCTTCTCGTCATTGGTCTCGAGCACCGGATGCTGGGCCAGCGCATAGTTCAGAGACGCTCTGTAATAGAGTTCGAATGCGGTTGCAGAATGTCCCGCGGCATCTTCTTCGGCGGCCACACGTTCGAGCCGTTGGGCGAGCTTGCCAAGGTGCTTGGAAATCTGGGCATGGCTCTTCACACTCTTGGGCAGCGGCCGGCCGTCTTCGTCCCAGTGAAAGACCTTGCCGGTCTCCTGGACGATATAGTCAAAAATCCATTGCTGGCGGTCGCGATCTAGGCGTGGTGTGCGCATGGCTGTGTTCCCTCGTTGTCGTGTTTTTCGTTGGCGCTGATGCTAACGAATAACGCGCTCACAATGGAGGAAATAAAAAGCGTCCCCAGCGGCATTCGAAACCGAGTCACCCCTTCGAAAGGGCGATGCTCAAAATCTCGTCCTCCGAACAAAAATGGGCCAGTAGATTTCTCCATTGAGGTGGATCATCACCAATTTGCGACACATCAAGGCGTTTCCCACACGATAAATTAGTCTTTTGCAAAATCTGGGGGAGATTTTGCTTTGAACAATAGACAGAAGAATCAAATCGAAATTCAATCGGTGACCATCGATGACCTGCTTGAGGTCCTCGCCCTAGGTCTCAGAGACTTCAAGGCAGCCCCGGCTTACGGTCTGTTTTTTGGCGGTATTTATGCCATTGGCGGGTGGGTGCTAATTCTGATGCTGATCGAATTTGATCTGCCGTTTCTTGTTTACCCATTGGCGGCGGGATTTGCCCTTATCGCGCCTTTTATTGCCAGCGGGTTTTATGTCGTTAGTAGCCAGTTGGAAAAATCCGAACCGCTATCCTGGGGCATCGTTTTTGGGACTGTCAGATCGATGTTCGGCCGTGACCTCGGCTGGATGGCACTCGTCACCGGATTTTCGCTCTTCATCTGGATGGACATTGCTGCACTGCTGTCCTTCGGCTTCATGAGTTTTCAGTTTTTCAGTTTTACCCAGCTTCTCGATGTCATCCTGACCACGCCTGCTGGGTGGGCATTTTTGGTCATTGGACATACGGCGGGCGCCCTCATTGCCTTCGGTGTGTTCTCCTATTCTGTCATTTCAATGCCAATGTTATTTGACCGTGACATCGACTTTGTAACGGCGATGATTACCAGCGTGCGTTTCGTCAAACAGAACCCACGGGTCATGGCAATCTGGTGTTTCACCATCGCCGTACTGACCGCGATTTCACTTTTGTCCGGGTTCCTTGGGCTGTTCGTGACCTTGCCCGTATTGGGCCATGCGACCTGGCATCTCTATCGTCGCGCTGTTGGCCCTGCCGCCTGAAATTGTGTTCCCGAAAACCAAAGCGGGCCAGCAGGTTTCTCCACCGGCCCGCTAAACAAAAACGTATATGTCCGCGTCTAAAGCTTCGCGTGAGCTTCGTCGCTGATACAGCTGAACGGCGCGCAACAAGGAAGTGTCAGCAGAGCCGGCGTCGAAGAGAGCTGCCGTCGCCGTTCAGGCACCGGCAGCTGCCTCGTCCAAACGGTGGATCATGTCGTCCAGATTCGGAATTTCTGTGTAGTCCTCGCTGAGCGCGCCGGAACCGGCCGGGCTCTTGCAGGTGAAGAAGCGACACAGGGGTCCGAGCAGACGGATACCGTGCGGAATGCCGCGCGGGATATAAACCAGATCGCCTGGGCCAATGATTTCCATCTCGTCGCCGAGGATCGTCGCGAGCCGCCCCTCGAGCA
>ENA-UOXV01002216-UOXV01002216.1-marine-metagenome-genome-assembly--contig:-NODE-2216-length-25723-cov-6.050647_pt1 | contig 25723 bp, 35 predicted proteins | sample MGYA00238165_ERZ766961 | MGnify/ENA primary metagenome ERZ766961 (study PRJEB28924, sample SAMN03173240) | marine metagenome | biome: Marine; feature: Water; material: Subsurface seawater | place: North... | reverse complement strand
TGATGATGATGATGATGATGATGATGATGATGATGATGATGATGGCCAGGTATTTTCAAAGCATAGCGCAGCAGCGCGGAGGACCGAGAACCAACAGGGTCAAGAACAGCGACCGTATCTTCTCCAGATCGTCGGTCACTGCTCCAAAGGTAACTTCTAGCACCACTCTCCGCTGTATCCCCGAATCTGAAGCTGCATGTCGGGAAACCTCCTGAGTGATTTCGAGCCAGCGGCACTGACCACACAATCCCTTTGCCAGGGTGATAACCCTGACGATGAAGAACTCGCTTCAGCCAATACTGTTTTTGTAACACGCAAAGACAAGGACAAGAGCCGCCGTGACAAGCGAGGAGATTCGAAGCTACCCGGACGCGCAAAACTAGGGCGGAAGTCGAACAAGCGGGATGACGATTCCGACGATTCAGGGGAGGAAGACTAATCTCATGTTGTTGGCGACACCGACCTTGGCGGCGCTGTGCAGCGGTTGCAGATTTGACTTGCCACGAAGATTGTTTGCAGGCAAGGTGGTGATTTAGTGCAGACACATGAATTGAGCGGGAAGTACTGGACGCGTCGCGCGGTTGCGCTCTCATTTACGTTTCATTAGTATCACACCGTCAACGCTATTCAGTTAAACCCACGCTCATGCATTGCTGCCCCGTGGCAATCGTAGAGATCTGGACTGGGTCAGTTTGGGCGAAAAGTTCAGAATGCGCGGAGTCTGTGAGGGTTCCTCCGCACCATGCCGTTGCCCTCCGAGCACCCGTCCTTGCGCACAGAACTGGCGACAAAGGCACTGTCGACGGATTCCACACGAGCGACGGGCTTTTCTGGCACTCGCGGCCCGTCAAATCCTCCAAATCAACAGAAGGACCACCCCGAGGCTTGTGCGGCGAATCCTGGTCCCCGTCACCTGCATGTAGTTCTACCAACATGTTCTCGAGCGAAGTCGACTTGCGCAGCACTCCAGGACGGCCGAAGCCGAAGGCGCTTTGAATTCCGTGGAAATGACTGCCCATACGGGGAGAAAGCTCCCCCAAGAGCGAGTCACATGTTGCTGCCTCATCCCCGAAATCATGAGATGAGCGGACTGCTTCGAATTCCTGGCTGGTGTCCCGAGCATCCGACGCATTTGACGACGACCCACTCTGATCAACATGTCCTCCCCAGAACTGCAACACGGAGGGTAATTCTGCATGCGCAGCAGCCTTTGTCTCTTCTTCCAAGGACGATATCACCACCGGGAAGGGGGCTGAGTGCGCAGCGTACATTCCCGTCTCATTGCGGCAGCACACAAGAAGGTCGCAAGAGTTTGAAGACGCAAGACTGACCAGCGACTCCGCAGAACAGTCCACATTGCGAAACTTTTTGACAGCGCACACCCCGATGCCCCGAAGTGACGAAACCAGTGAGTCCATATGCTTTGCAGTTTTCAAGCGCTCCTCCTCCATGCTTGCAAAAGACTGAGACCCGTCCATGCAAAATGCAGCTTTATCACGCATCAGACAGACTTCGTCAATTTCTGGGTTGATCAGCTTTGCCATGGCCCACTCAAATGTGCTCTTCGACTCGGCAGAGCGCTCCACGTATATGAAGACCCTCCGAGGCACGACTTTGAGGAGGGCGCCTGCGCCCTCACCGTTCTTCACGACCACCACCGGGCAAGAACATGCTTGAGAAACTTCAGCAGAAATCTGCACACTCGTGTTGAGCACGTCAGGAACGAGATTGGACGCAAGCAGCACAAACACTGCTATGGCAATGGTGGACCCCTGGATAGATACGGGTGTGCGCTCTCACCGAGCCAAAAACCGCGCGCTTGAGCATGTTCGTTCGCTTTCCTCCGACGATACACATGTCGCAACCGTGCGCCCGAACAGCCTGGCAAATCACATCGACTGGAGCTCCCTCCCTCTGGTTGATTCGGTAGTTCAAAAAGCCACGCTGGTTCAGCAGCACCTCGAAGTGCGAGATGAGGCGCGCCCCCGCCGCACTCTGGGTGCCTGCAAACATTCGATTGCGACTGTATGCGTGCACAAGCACTACAATGTCGTCGGGTAACATCAAGTTGGCGCACGCCCAGTCGAATGCTGCCCGATTGTCAGCGCTGCCGGTTACAGCGAAGGCCACCAGGCGTGGCTGCACAGTGCTTCCTGTAGACGCAAGTGACAATGCAGACATGCGATCATCCTGCGCGCATCCAATCGTTTCAGTGCACAGCGCCTAGCTTCGCCCAGCAGTGCACGAGCACACACCAAGAGACGCCGAACCAGTCACCCTCGTGGGCACAAACTGCCTACATTCGGGGCTACGCAAACGGGGCAGGACCTCGGAGCCGCAGACCCGCATGCCTTCCAGCGAGTGTCCCACGCCATTCCAACCCATTCTGACGCACCGGCACCACGGCCGGCACTGGGGGCGCCAGGCGGGGTCGGCGCGTAACAACCACGCAAGGTCTGGAACGGCGCACCTGTGTCAAAATAATCCAGAGTAGTAGTAATTCCGGTCATCCGCGATTGCCCCACGAGTGTTACCGGGGCGTCCCATAACACATCTTTTCGGGCCGTGTTCCTACTAAGGACCCCATGTCGCGTCCAAACTCTACTCTCCGCACCGAAAGTTTCATTTTAAATCTCGAATTCCCCCAGTCGCTTCTCCAAAATTCCCCCAGTCGCTTCTCAGCACAAAACACAAGCCAACGGCTCCAAGCGAAGGGGGGTCTCAGTAGTAGCGCAGCATGACGGCCATGCTGCGCGGGGATCCAAGTGCGCACAAATCGTTTGCCCTTCAAGTTGCGGCCTCGCGCTCACCAGCCGCAGAGAACTATCCAGAAGTTCCATTTGACTCGCGAGGGTACATCATTCCTCCTGAGATCGCGCGTCCGCTCCTCTTCTCTTCGCAGCTGATTCTCATCCAGGCCATCGCGGCGGCGGTTGTCGCCTACCTGGGTTAGAGACTCGAGCCCACAAGGAAACACGCATACACCAAGCTGCAGTTCTGACCGGCTACTTGATCACAATCTGATGCACAACATCATCAGAGTCAACGATATCACACTGAGAAGCGCAGCTTACGGCAGGGGCGCCCAAATCAACTTGGGCCCTTGCTGCGGTCGCTGCTGTCCTCTGGTTCTGCAGCACCAATCTATGGCGCTCACCGCAACATGGACTTAGGGCGTGGGCAGGTCCGCTCGACCCATCGGTATGTCCCTGGTTTCGCGTCAGAAAGCGACTGAGGTCTTTTTAAAACGCGACGGCAGATCGGGCCATGGTGGTGGTCATGATTTCTGTCGCATCGGTGATTGTATTCATCGACGCGCCGACGTTCGTTCCTGAGTGGGCCGGAGGCTGGGCTGTCGTTGGGATCGTGTTCACTGCCAACGAGCTCAAATTCTGGACAAAGTTCGAACCCATGCCTTGCACCGCATTCCTTCCACCGCACCGATGTCGAGACCGCACCTTCCAGGGCGAAGCGAAGTCACTAGCGCGAGACACTTGATTAGCTGCGTGAGTCGATTCACCTTCGGTCGATTTTTGCCTTCCGCAGAAAAGATAAAACGCGGCGCGACTACGTGCTCTGCGTCTGGTTGCCCCCAAGACCCTAAACCCGAACCCGATCCCAAACCCTGACCCCCTAGGAGCCCAGTCCATCTTCTTTGGCCAGCACTGGCTTGATCCAGTGCCCCTTGATTCAGTGCCGCCGTTCGTCTGACGCAATGCTGCTAGCAGGGTTCATCTCGTCGCCGTGCACATCTTCGGAAACGTCATCTGCGCTGGCGCGCTCGTTGCTCTCTATGATGCCTCGCGCACCCGCCCTGAGGTCTCGCAAACACCGTGATGACGGTTGATGTCACGTCTTGTTTTTCAATATATTTTATTGGATGAACCCAAGGAACTCCCTTGCGTCTCATCCGACCTTGCCGACTGCTGGCCTGGGCGAGCAGGGTGCCTACACTTGTCCGACTCGAGAATCTGTGTTTCATCTCGCGCCATCATTCTGGCCACCTGCTTCTCCCACTACCGCTGCCGCTCCTTACCGTGCCCCGATCACGCCTTAAGCGAACCGGTCCGTGCCTTGAAATGCCGGAGAATCTCCATGCAAGGTTTTGGTCGTCGCCAGATGCTGTCTGTAGGCAGCACCCTCCGGCGGACAGTCCGCCGAATTACTGTCCGCCGAATTGTGGTCCACCGACCCAGACCCAAAAGCCTCCACGACTCGCAAATCCCTTCCCCGCTGCTCTGGCATATTGCCCACCTCGTCGACGACCCTTCCGTCTTCCTGTCCCACCTGGTCCCACACGTGGCTGCAGACCGTGCTGCTGCGCCCCCCTCGCTCTTCGTAACCGCACTCCAAATGCCCGAGTGCGCGTGCGCGAGTGCGATGTGGTTTGCAACAGGATGCAACAAGTATCAGCGAAGCTGCTCCCACGATGAGGCGACCGACCGATCGTTCTCGGCGATCCCGCGGAGTGAGGCTCAGGCGGACTGCTGAGGCGCGGCCAAAGGCTGCCCCTGGCTGACCGGATACGAAGGGGCCATCACGAAGGGCATCTGGGCCGCGTTGTCACCAGTGCTCGGGAAGAAGACCGGCTGCATGTACGGATTGGGCAGATACTGCATGGAAGTAAAGGCAGGCATCTCAATCGCTTTACCCTCCTTGGAATCCTCGGGAAGAACCTCTTCGTAGAGCACAGCGACAAGCAGTGCAGAGATAGTGGTGAGAATCGCCGCGATACCTACCGACCAGGGAATGCCGACCCAGTCTGCGAACGCTCCAGTGACGAGTGCGCCGACTGCATAGCCGAGGTCACGCCAGAAACGGTACGCGCCGAGCGCAGAGGAGCGCCAGGAAGCATCCGCATGGTCGCAGATAGCCGCGAGATTGTTCGTGTACATGATAGAGGTGCCAAAGCCAAGGAAGATACCACCGAAGTAGAAGCCAAGGGTAGGGTCAGGCTGGTTTACGCCAGCACCGATCATGATGATGAGGCCAAGGATGCAAACGGAGAGACCGCCGACAATGAACCACTTACGTCCATAGCGATCGCCGAGGAATCCAAACAGGAACTGCGGCACACCTTTGAAGAGGCCATAGGCCAGGAGGACGTTAGAGACTGCAGTGACATCGAGCCCGGTCCAATCGCCAGCGAGGTTCGAGCCGCCGCCCTTCATCCACTTCACGAGGAGACCCCAGGCAAAGCCGGAGAGGAAGTTGATGGTCAGTCCAGCGAAGCAGATGGAAAGCGTCGCCGAGTTCACGAAAGAGGTGTAGATGAATGCCGAGCGAGGGACGTCGATGATTGAGGCGCGACCCGACGGCCACCTCAGCTCCGACTGCTTCGTCGCCACCACGTCATCCTCGGTGCGGCCTGTCTGCGCAGACTCTTCCGTAACCTGTTTGCCGCACTCGTCAGTGCTGTAGTTCGTATCTTTGGCATCACTTCGTTGGCACTGGGCCGCGCAGGTGAGAATTGAAGAACGGCGTCAAGGAATAGATTATGTGGGAAAATACCGACAAATTCTTGGATTCCTTGAGAAGCACAAGAGAGATAAGGATGCCCGCCACGGCGATGCCGATGACGACGTAAAAGCACGTCGTGCGCGGGTCGTTGGGATCCAGCAGCGCGCCTCCCACGCTGCAAAACATCCGCGCAGGTTCAGAGAGCTGGGCTGCGCGAGCAAACTCGTGCCCATCAGGACCGCCAAGGTAGAAGCAGGTGAGAATGCTTCAAGCAGCCTGTCGTAATCCCAAGAGGGCCTGGTAGGGCACTATGCCTGTTGAAGATAGCGACTGCGACATAGCCCGTCGTCTCGTTGATGCCTATCGCCATTCCTGCGTTCTTGGTTCCGAGGTAGTCGACCATGATGAAAATGGTGGCAGACCACACGAGCGACTGCTGAATGCCGAGGAAGATGTTGGATGTAGCAACCGTCCACCAGTCTTCGGCGAAAATTACCATGAAGGGGAGCGGGATCAAGCCCACCCAGCCGAGGAGGACGGCCCACTTGCGCCCTACGGTGTCGCAGAGCACACCGGTGAAGAAGTTGAGCACCGCTTTCGAAATGCCGAAGAAGACGAGGTTTGCTGTAGTCGCTGTGAATTTTTCGGTGACAAAGGTGAACACCTTCGCCTTCTCTTCGCAGTCGGGCTTGGTCTCGATCCAAGTAATCGGCTCGTAGGTCTTGCCACCCATGAGGATGGACTCAGCTCCTCCTGGAAGCGCACTGACCTCCTTCATGCAAGAGGACTGGCCTGCTATATACGGCATGGGGAAAGTGGAAAGCTTCTTAACAGCCCCACACATGAGGACGAGCAGCCAAGCGATGAAGAACTGGAACGCATGCGGCTTGAGCTTGCTCCACACATCGGACGCCGCCTCCGAAAAGGAGCGATTCTGACCAAGAGCCATCCTGCATAGAATCTAGAAGTCAGCACAATTCAAACCCGCGGGCATCAGATGGACCCGCCGTCCCGCGAGAGCCTGGATGCACGCTTCGCACGGTCGTACCTGGGTCCTGGGCAGAGGTTCTCTGGCCCCCGAAATCCTCTCTGGTCTCACGAGACGCACGCCGAAAAACAAATGCTGAATTTTACTCTTGACAGGCCCGCCTCCGGGACCATAGGGCGGATCGCGGCCTCCCTAGTAGCCGCTTGGGTAAGGCGGAAGCCACCCTCCTGTTGCACCGCCCCAGGCCCGCACAAGCGCGACGATGAGCCGCTTCTCCATAGCGATTACAGCGCTACTCTTCGCGGCTGCAGACTGCACCATTGCGTTTCTGGCGCCGCCGGGCATTTCAACTCTCTGGCATCGTGCCGCCGGAAGTGCGCACGCGCACCAGCGCCTGTGCGCCCCCCTTCGTGCCAAAAACGACCCGCCTTTTCCCGAAATGCCGGATCTCTCTGGAGTTCCACCTCCGATGGGATTCCCTGGAGGACTAGGAATGGGGTTGGGCCCTCCGCCGGGTTTCGAGGCCGATGCCTTTCTCGAAATACATCGGCAGATCATGGGGCAGACGGGCGCTGCAGCGGAACACCTCGCTGCAATTGAAGAGGTTCTGCCGGGCATGATCATGCGATCCAAATCTGTTGATTTATTCCATTCGCCCCTTGCACTGCTGCTGGCACTTGTTGAGTGTTGCAGACGGGCGTCTGTTCTCCTTGGTTTTACAGGCCACTCTCGCGCCATGTTCGCAGATCATTGAGGATGCGAGTGTGTCGGCGCCAAGCATCTGCCGTTCCGGGGCAGCTGCGTACGCACGTCGAATCTCTATCGGCGACGAGTCGGAGGCGCTCAAGTAAGCGCTCGTCCACTTCTTGCCTGGAGGGTTGCCATGTGGCAGCGATCCCAGTGGACGGCTGGCCTTTTGTCTCTACGGGCATGAGAGCTTATTCCCACACCTTCAGTGCGATTCCATGCTGATCTTTACATGTTTCCGGTCCTCGCAGATGGATCCGCGCAGAAACGGCACGGCGGCTGAGCCCTGAGGAGGCGTCAATGCAGGAACCGACCCTAGGATGCTCGGATTCGCCATGCGGGGCAGCCCACTCTGTATCAGATCACGCACCTTGGTGGGTGTAGCGGTTGCAGTACAAGGAAGGGGTGAATCAGAGGATCTTAGCAAGGCAGCGAGTGTGTCGGGCCCTTGTTGATGATGTCTGGGCGGCAGGTGTATCCCGAGCAGGGAAAATGGTTGCACGCTCTGGTGCTCGCCACTGGCGCCACGCGAGTGCTCGAGGTGAGCGCTTCCCCGGCCGCCGCGGGGGGGTCGAGCATCATCCCTAGTGCCAGCAGCACGCGCGCGCCTACGCAGCTGACGAGCGCCGCGCGGTTGGAGGCAGATTGGAACCCTCACAGGTTACTCTTCCACTTGCATCGCAAGTGCCTTGCCGCCGGGAGGGCTTCTCACGTGCCTGGAGCTGGATGCGGAGGTGGCGGCGATCGCCGAGCAAGGCTGGCAGCGCGCGGGGGTGCGGGAGCGCATAGAGCTGATGGTCGGCGACGCGCGGCTGTCGCTCGACGAGTTGCTGGGGCGAGAGGACGGGCCGGGGTGCTTTGATCTCGTCTTTATCGACGCAGACAAGGAGGGATACGCGCTGTATCTCGAGGCTGCCCTGGCGCTGCTTCGCCCCGGGGGGACGGTGATGGTGGACGACTCGCTGTGGTCGGGGCGAGTGGTAGACGGCGGCGAGACGGACCCCGAGACCGAGGCGATCCGCGCGCTGAACGCCCGCCTCGCGCCCCATCGGCGACGGCGTGCCCCTCGCCGTCAAGCTCCCTGCGTGGGCTTGCCCGCCCGCCCCGGGCGCGCTGGCACCCGCCTTCGGCTTCGTGCCCCCACCATCTGCAGAGACTCTCTGCGCCGCAGAGAGCACCTCGGCGGGCGGCGCGCATACCCCGCGGGTGGGTACGTGGGTGGACGCCGCCGCGGTCGCAGGCGATGCTGGTGCGAGGCAGTTCCGGCCACCCCGTGCTCCGGCGCCGCAGCCCCGGGCGCTGGTGGTGGCAGTCGAGGGGCTACCTGGCGCGGGCACTCGCCAACTTGCAAGGGCGCTGGCAGGGCTAGGCGGGGGCGATTACCATGAGGGGTATCCTGGGCCGGCTGCACTCGCCCTGTCGCTCGACACCCGGGGCGCAGACGCACCCGCGGGCGCCAGCGAGGCGGTAGGTGTCGAGGCCGCGATGCGGGCGCTTCGCGCAGCGCGGGTGGCACCGCGGGGTGCCGCCGTGTTGGCCGGCGGCCTGTTGGGCGCGGCATCGCGAGGCGGGCGCGGCGCAGACTCCCTCGATCGCGTCCAAGTGGCAGCAGCAGTCGAGTGGACGGAGAGCGGCCGGGTGGCAGCAGGGCAGCTGGCGAGCGCCGGGTGGAAAGAAGTCGCGGCGGTGGGCGCCGACGTGGAGGTCTTCCTCGACGTGCCTCCGGAGAGGTGCGCGCCTTGCCTGCTTCCCCTCGCATTGGACATCACCGCCTACCTGTGTAGGCGCCAGATCGGATGTACGTAATGCTGGCGCGCTCACCCGGGCTCCTGGCAGGATCCTCTCCGGCGGAGGTCGCCACGGGGAGCTTGAGATGCTACGGCAGCAGGAGGAGGCGTACTTCCAGTGCATCTTGCACAGGCTCAGCGACGGCGCGAGCGGAGGGGGAATGGCCAAGCTTTTGGTGGTTGACTGGCGGGGAGGCGGGGATCGGGCTGTGGCGGGGAACAACGCGAAGCCGGAGGAGAGGGACGCGGCAGCATCAGATGTGTGGGAGCTTGTGCAGGCGGTGGCGGGAGGCCGGGTGGAGCCGCCGACGGTGCGGCGGGCGGAGACTCCCCCGGCGAGCGGAGGAGAGATCGTCGGGGAGCACGGCTTGCGGCGCTTGATTGAGGCTGGGGTCACCACGGGTGGCTGGGACGGGCTGTCCCAAGACAGGAATACGATTAGCTCGAACACCCCCGCGTTCTGGCTGCCTCTACCTTTGTAGGCATCACTTACGAGAGACTTACGCACTCCATCTCCTCTTCCAGCTGGCACCCGCAGCGCGCGCCCCAGGGCCTTGGACGACCTGGCACTGACGTGGCTGACTTTGCACAGGCGCGAGACGCCGGAAACCTATCTCAAGACGCTTGCCGCGATGCTGCGGTGCGTGCCATACCTGCGCGCTTGCAGCCTGAGCTCAAGCGTGCCATGCTCCACACCCCACTCCCACAATCAAGTAGGCTGAACACTGACCGCAGCTAAACGCCGAAGTAGGCAAAATACCCCAGCAGACCAGACCCCCGCGGATGTCAAACGCGGCTTGGCGGCGGCAGGGGTGCCAGTGCGATGGGGCTTGAGGCCGCGGTGCCCGGCAAGCCAGCGCCGCTGTATGTGGAGGAGCAGCCCTCTCCGCCCTTCTCAGGCCGGCAGCGCTCGGAGAAAGGTGCATGCGACGACAAGGCAGAGCTGCGGGCCGCTATGCGCCGGTTGGTGTTGTACACTCTCGCACGTGGGCGCGATGTTGTGCTGATGCCGTCAATGTCACCTTGTGAGTGTGAGTAAAGCTGCTGGGACTGTAAATCGCGCACACAGGTTCCACGAATGCACACGTTATGCCGACCGCCTCGTGTTCCCCTCTTCTCAGACTGCAACTTTACGGACTATGAATCTCTCTTGTCGCCTCGTGGCAGATCAGCTGGAACCGCCATCGTCAAATGCTATCCACCCACTCCCCTCCACTACTTGTCGTAAGAAACATCAGCTGGCCTAAATCCGCATGGCGATTTCTATCGCGTATCTGCATCCCCAATGCGACAGTTGCCATTCTCCTCATTGCCTCGAACGTGCCAGCACTCTGGACCGAGGACCTTGCAGCCACGAGGCCAAGAAGCGCAGAGGTTGCAAGGTCCTCCGTACACAGCCGCCGTTCCGACGACAAGGACGGGCGAGCACCCACGAGGGGCGGCCCGTCGCTCACCAGATCCCCACGCCTGGCCATCACATGAACTCGCCCACAGAGACGGTTTGAGACTTGAGAAGCGCCTCTAGCCCGCGCGCAAGGTCGACCATAGATGGCCGGCTCGACGGGGTCTGGTGCCACGCCATATCCAGCAGCTTGACGTAATGCGCCTGCCACCCCGCGGGAAATCTCTCGGGTCCGGGCAACGGCAGCCGCTCCCCGTTCACCACAACAGTCCTTTTTAGCGCGTCCAGGCTGTTGCCTTTCGACGCCCACGGAACTTTCTCCATGGCCATCTCCCAAAGAGAGATGCCGAACGCCCAGACGTCAACTTTGTCCGTCAGGTCGTGCCCTTCAAGCTGCTCAGGAGCCATGTACGCCGGGCTACCCGAGATAGTCGTGGTTACGAGCGCAGCGCCTTTGAGCTTCCGCGCGCAGCCGAAGTCAGCCACTTTGGCCTGTCCGGTCGATGTGATGAGGATGTTGCGGGAGTTAAGGTCGCGGTGAATGATGCCCTTCGCGTGAATGTAGCCCATCCCACGCGCCACCTCGAGCGCCATTCGCATTTTGTCCTTGAACGACAGCCGTGCGCCGCCCTGTGGAACCTGGTGTAGTGCTTTGTACAGGGAACCCCTCGAGCAGAGCTCAAACACCATCCCGATGTAGGGCTTGCTTGCGCTGCTTGTCGGGAAGTCAGCAGCAGTTCCCCAGAAGGTGACCACGTTAGGGTGGCGGATACGGACGAGTACGGACAGTTCGAGAAGAAGCTCGCGCATCTTTGCTTTAATCTGCGATCCGTCCGAAGAACACTGCTTGACTGCCACTGCCGCGCCGTCGTACGATGCAGAGTAGATCATTCCGAACGAGCCCTGATCCAGCGCACGGAAGCCCGAGATCTGCGAACGCGGGATGTACGTAGCCGCCACCATCTACGCCGCGGGCAAGAGGAGCCACGCAAGTGTTAACGCGCGCATCCATCCACTGATGAAATGGCATATACAAGTGGACAGCAGGCAGCCGCGGGGAAAAGGAAAGGTTAGTACCGTGATGAGGTGCCCGAATTCCTGCAGCTGTTCGGTCGAAAACCCATTGCGCTTTGCCCACCCTGTGGCTGCGTCCATAAGCTGTTGTGGCGATAGATCTGTATCACCACCCCTCAAAAACTCCACCTGTTCAAATCGGCCAGACCCCTGCGACTGCACGGCCGGCGGCCGCGTTGTCTGCACCTCGCCCCCGTGCTGCGTATAACCCTGCGTGCGCAACAAAGAGGACATCCTTCACGCAGCAGCAGCAAGATCCGCACGTGCCAAACGTGCAAGAATGTGATGCCGGATTTGCACCAGACACTCCGGATTGAGAAACACTTCTGGTTATCTACTGGGGGTCGATCGGTACGCAGTGAACACCTGCTCGCCGGGTGCATTGACGAGGCGGGGAGGTGGGTTCGGAGCCTTCTGACTCCTTTGCGGTGCCGGTGCGCCCGCACCACCTGGTTTCACCGAGAGAACCTTGACCTGCGTTTCGAGGTTCGCGTCAGTATCCGGGTCGCTGTATTTGAACCAGCCATCCCAAGAAGTCGCCTAGGGACACCTCACTGTCCTACAAGATTCAATCTTTCGCACCTCGTTGCCGTACGCCGAGCGCATCTGTTCAGTGATATCGTCCAGCCATGCGGGACCTTCTGCCTGGAGACCCGCAACACCGCCCACCTGAAGACCCGCGACGCCGCTCATCTGACCAGGCCAGCCCCGCGCAGGTTAGCATGGCATCAATTTCTCGTATCAGTGCTATTCACGCGACCACGCGCGATGTACACCGTCTGCTTCCACTGCGGGCTGCGCGCGCACACTTCCACGGCAGCTTTGCGACAGCGGGGCGGAACCGGCATGGCTTCCGAGCCATTCATCCCAGGTCCGCCAACCACCTGTTCGCCACGGATGATGGTCACTAAAAGAGCATCTTACTGTTGTAGCACTGCGCAGCACGTGAAGTGGGCAAACTGAGCACGTCCTGGTATCGTGGCCAACTACGTCGCTTACGCCCTGCGCGGGGGCACGTCATCATCTTCGTCCATCAGGCGGGCGGGTGGATACCATGGTTCTGTCGCGAACGTGACCATCCACCGGCGTATAATCCGAGTAGACCTGCCCAGAAGAGCCGTACGAGGACATGGTGGGACCACGAGAGGAGGAACCGTGACTCCTCACCCCGCCGCCCCCGACCACCTCAGCAGGATTTCCTGGAGGCTTCCGAGGTTTCTGAAGTTTCTGGGTTGACTGAACGGTGTAAAGATCATATAAAAGTGAACAGACATTCACTTTTATACGATCTTCGGTTCTTTGCTCTGGCCGTGAGAAAGCCGCTGCATGCTAAGCCGCGACGATGCATCATCCTGATCTGACTCAGGATAACTCGTGGCAGCTGACTTAGGACGCAGACAGGCACGGTTGCAACGAGAAAGCAATGAACAAACACAACATGCAGCTCGATGCGTGTCTGTCTGCAGTGAGGCTGTGTCTATGCTGCAGGTGTTGCAGGAAAAGTTCGGACCAGCAGGGGTTGCTGTCACAGCAACAACAGGAATTGCAGGTTGCTGTGCCCTTCTTGCACAGACTCATGCGGTGACCTTCTTTTTCTGAACATTTGAACTGGCTGTATTTCACAAGGAGGTGCACAGCTGATGACCAAAATTTGGATCGACACCTTACACTCTTCGCTGCTGCCTGGCCTGCCGGCGAGAAATGCAGAACATTAATAGGAAGGTGATCCACGACCCGACTGCGGCAGACATCACCATGTCCATGCTGATCTCGGGCATATGCAGCTTTCTCCTTCCCTCCACCTGAACAAGGCGAAGCCACGGGTAAAACAGTGCGTCAATGGTTTTCACCGGCAACGCCGGATAGCAGCGAGGCAGCAGCGGTTCGGTCAGTCACCGTTTTATATGCTCTGATCCTGCGGCTCAGCTCGTCGATGAGCTTTTCCGCAGCGGTCGCATTCGCAGAATTGAATCGTGTAAAATTTCCACGGATTCTACCTTTGGGTTTCCGAATCTTGGTCGCGTTATTCTGCGACTTTCCTTCTTTTCTCCCCCTCGCTCTGAGCGTTGCATTGATGAAGCCCGAGTGGTTGCCCCTGAAAGCAGTCGCCTGCCGTTGGATCGAGGTCAAAGGCAAGCTGTGCCGTCTGATCTAGTCACCCCCCGGATTTATGCCTCGCCATCAGAAACGTGACGAACTCGGAGCACCGACCTTCGGCAATGATACCGCTGCAAAGTGATCCAAATGGCTCTTGTGATGATCGGCCCCAGACGGGGCTTCGTGCAATGATTCTGTGGCACTCGCATTCTTCAGGCTACAAGTTTGAACAAAAACAAAGGCAACTTTCAGTCGGCCGACATCACGCCAGTGTTGCTGTGTAACAGGACAGGCACCTCGATGCTGTGCGGAAAGCTCGTAATGCTTGATTTCATCCCTGAGCCTCACAATGTCGAATTCTTTGAACCCTCCGGACCATGGCTGCACCGTATGCCTGCTGCCCGGGACAACTCCGCAAGTGCATTCTCTGACGTGCTCGCTCGCTAGCGATTCATACCCAACGATGGTCGAGACATGCTGCTTGACCACGGTGTAGTCCTTGACCCGTGTTGCAAGCCGGAGAATGAGCACATCCCCCCACGTGACGTCGCTGCATCCTGCCCCGCGCGATGGCTTCGCCACACGCAGAAGTGCCTGGGGAAATGTCGCACGCGTTTTTTTCATAAGCGTTGCAGGATGCTTCCCAGCGGCGAGGGGAACAGGTCGGGTCGGACCGCAAGATCAAGCAGCCGTGGCGTCATGCGGTGAAACGTGATTGGGGCTTCACAAAGACCATGGCCGAGAGACTGCGTCAAAATCGAAGCGGCTGAAAGCCCGGGTATCTTTTCGACTGCAATGCCGCGCCAAAATCACAAGAGAGGCGGCGCCAGCAGGCACGTGCCAAACAACTCCAAGATTGCAAAGGCACTGACCTGCGATGCCAACGTCATCGAGCGCCAGAGCAAGTCGCGCTGACCCATCCGCACACTCTCCATACTTAGTACTGCTCCCCTCTAGAGCTGCCCTCGCCTTGTCGATAGCCGCACGGTTCAAGATGATACCGGCTCCAACATCCCCTGCGCGCACATGCCGCCCACGCACACAGCCGTGCGCCCAGAAAAGCCTAGAGTTTCCCAGGAAGTGGGGAGCGTCGTCTTGTTTCTTCAGCGCTGCCTCCAGGGCTTGGACATAAACGTGCGTGTCGTCGTCCGCAAGCACAAACCTGCAGCACGCGCCACAAGCATTGAGCTACCAAGTCGCGCCTAACGAGCTCGTCTAGCAACCCACTTGCTGTCACATACCACCCTCTCGTGGGGTGCAGTCAAACCAGTTGGCGTTGGGATGAGCGTCGTGCATGTGCAAAAATGCATTGACGGTAAAGTCGGCCTCCCAGTTTGCATGTTGGTCCCGCGAATCGGCGAAAAAACCCCTGTCCCCATTTGCGCCATTCCGCATGTGAGCAGGATTTCTACGCCAACACCGACGAGCCTGCCCCAACCTGTCGGGCTCTGGGCTTGTACCCCATGGACCCGGTAGCTTGCTTCACACCATCTCTACCGCCCGCAGCTGCGCCTGCTAGCGAATGGATCTTGTACCCCATGACCTGCACCAAACGCACCTCTTGGCTCAGCGTTCCACACGTGGCAGGATCCGAAGGAGTCGTCGTGCCGGGGTTCAATTCAGGTCTCTCGTGCCATTTTGCATTGCAGACTGGCCTTGAACGCACTACTGGCACAACTTGAAGTGCGACCTGGTTTTCGGCTTCGCCGAAGAACATCACATGTGGAACACTAGAAGCCCAAGTACGAATGATCCCGGGAACGGTATTGTGCGCCTCTTGCTGCGATGTGCGCACGCCAAACACCACGTTGCCAATTCCCATCATCTGCACCCGCGGTGCATTCAACATTGTGCACTCAGCGCACGCAGCGATATGTTGTGTTTTGAAATAAACAGCCTGCGTGACGCACCTTTTCCCTGCCACGACTCGAGGGCGATATGATTGGCTGTGGATTGAAGGTCGCATTCTGACCGTCAACCTGGGAGGCAATCGCCATCGTTTCGAGATTGACTGCGTTGCTGGACACCGTAGGTGTAAATGCAAGCACAGAAGAATTTTGCACCGTGCCCATAATGTTTGTGGCTGCCTCTGAAGTGATGTTTTCTGTGCGCAACGACGGGGAAATCAACCCGGATGCTCCAACACTGGGAATCGAGGCGATCGGAGCCGCTGCGGGGCCAGCTGCTGCTGTCGGCGAAATTGCAGCGCCCGCAACCATTGCTGCAGTGACAGCTTCAGCCAAAGCTGCGGTGGGAGCAGATTTCACAGGACTTCTTGTCTGGAGTGAATCGCCGAAAGCCGCTGGGAGTGCAGCTGTTGACCCTGCTGGTTCTGCTGCCACTGCCATAGTTGCCACAGCCGCCGTTTTCGCAGATGATGCCGGGTTCACTGCAGTCGCTGCCAGTTCTGTCCCTGGCGCTGGAAACGCTGCCGGGCCCGGCACACCGGTGTGCGGGGCGCCGGATTCCACTAGCGTCATGGCTGGATCCATCCCTGCCGTCGCGACTACCGCCGACGCCGCCGTCGCTGCTGTGTCAGCCGTTGCTGAAGCCTTGACCGGTCCCGCTGCAGCGGAGTATATCGGGCTGGGCAGGGTCGCGCCAAGTTGACTTGCTGCCACAAGCGCCGAGGGCACACCGTGCGTTGGGGAAGCTTCGGCGCCGATTTGGGCGGGTGGTTCGACTGAACCTCGCAGTGATGAGGTCGCTTTGGTGATATTCTGGCCCGGCACATCGATTGCGGCTGCGACGGCGACTGCCGCAACTAAGACGGCTAGCACAGAGAGCGAAGCCCTCATCCCAGCTCGTCTTTGTGCCTCAACCCCCCACGACCCAACGAGGATCGCGGCACAACAGGTCTAGGCGACAGGATTCAAGGGAAGCTACGGGAGCCGCTACAGTAGGCAAAATATGTCATGTCCATGGACGAAAATCCCTCGTTTCGCCGGTGGAACCGCTCGCCGGGCAGAGAGCAAGAAGGGGACGCACGTCCTGGTGAGGACCGTGCTGCTCACCTTCGATCGGGATGATCACCTCATTACTTGGTCGCAGGCGCCACGGATCTCGCGTAGACGATACGCCTTCTCGAAGCACTACAGACTTGCAACAATCTGGTGTTGGGCGAGGAAGAGTGGAGGACGCTGCTGCGGACCCACGTAAATCACGCGCTTCCTCGGGGGAAAACGGGGCAACGAGACGTCCAGTCCAAAATTCAAGGAGTAGCAGCTTGCTGGCTTCTTTGGACCGCTTCGTGGAGCACTACACTGAGGGTACGGCCTGTTCTGATGTCGCGCCTCACCTCTGCTCCGACGGTGCAAACTTCGCAGAGCCAGCGCGAAGTGAGAGCTGCGACGGTGACGACCTTTTCGATGATCTCGATATTGATTGGGACGCATCTACGACGACTGGGGCAGCTGTCACTCCGCGCGAAAGCAACCGGGACGGGTTTGCGATGGCCCCCTCAAATGGCAGCGGCCACAGCAGCAACCGGACCGGGCGCTTAAGGGAAGCCCCATTTTTGTTGGGGCCCGAGGAGGGCATCGTGCAATGCGCAGTCATCACACTTTGGCGCACACACCAGGATTCGTGTGCTCATGACTTTCGGCGCTTTTTGCAAGAGGGCCTCGCAGCCGTTCCCGTGACAAGGGCGGCGCGGGTTACAGCAGTGGATCTGGGCGGAATCCTGCCAACTCTGGAGCGGGTTTCTCTGAGCCAGGAGCCGCAACGTGATGGAAAAGTTTTGCTCACTGGTGAGGTGGAGTGGGTGCACCACTCAGACGCCTCGCCCTCGGGCAGGAAGCTCGTGTCGCTGCGGGTTCCTGGTGAGAGCGCAGGCGAAAGCCTGCTCCTGCGCGTGTCGGGAGGGCTAGCGCTTGAGGCGCGTCTGGCTATGCTCGTCAACTTTTCTGGCAAGGCACCGCAGGCAAGTACCAGCATGCCTGCGACACTGCCATCACGCATCACGTGATAGCGTGCCTGCCACACGCACGCCTACTCTTTCCTGCCCTTGCCCAGCGTCATTCGCGCACGGGCGTGCAGGTTTCTGTGTCCGTGGAGGGCGTCACCGTGGCAGCAGATGCGTCCGTACAACCACGACTGCTAGGTGTGGACGGTGAAGCAGCCCTGCGCAGTGCAATGGTGCGGGCGATGGAGCGGGCAGCGCACCGCCTGCTCGACGGTTCGTTCGAGGGCACTGCCCGGCGCGCGTGCGACCACGTTGCGGGTCTCTCCGACGCATCCACCCAGCCCTCCATGCCTGCGCAACCGACAGGCTGGTCGCCTGCGTCTGGCGCGCGCGCGTGGCTCCAGGCGGACGACCGCGGCGCTGCCGCCGACGCCCCGAGGCCGCGGACCACCACGGTGAGCCCCGCAGGCCCAGTGAGGCGAAGCCCCCTGCAACGAAGCATCTTCTCTGGCGGGGAAGGGTGTTAGCATTGCCCGTGACGCGCTCGAGGCTGGCTGCTGGATGCAGGAACGGATCGGAAAGTTGAGGCGGGTGCTGGCGGCTTCGGAAAGCGAAGACCCGGACGAGGCTGTGGAGCACGGATTCCCCCATGCTGATCGGGAGGCCCAGGCTGAGAGGGGCCAGGCGCTGCGGGATCGCGCCAGGCTCGCAGTGAGATCGGATTCGGAGGCGGCAGAGAGCGACGAGGAAGAGGAGCCTCTGTCCTCAGCGCGCGATGTCATCGCGCGCGAGCTCTCGCCTGCTGGAGTTATTGGCGCGGAGCGGAGAGCTCGCCAACTCTCTGCGTCACCAGAACAGGTCGTTGCGTCCTCTAAGGCGTCGCCGGCGAAGCCCCACGCTGGTTTCCGCGCTGCCAGCAGGGACGCTGCGGTTGGAAGGCGCCCAGACAACGGGTGGCGAGACACAGCCGCAGGCGAGGGCCGCCTCGACGGTGCCAGGGACTCGGGCGTGCGGGATCGCGCAGAGAGTTCCGATTCACAGCACAGCCGCTGCGAACCGACGGGCAAAAGAAATGAGCGCGCACTTGCTATGGCACTCGCCCTGGCGGGGCAGTCTCCCGTGCGCGGTGGATGGCCGGCCCGGTCCCCGGTGCGAGACGCGGCGGTCGACTCGATGCCGTGGAGTGCAGTGTCGCCGCGCGGGCGGGGCGACAGGCGTTTGGCCAAACGCCCACAGTGGGAGGACGGCGTGAGCGAGCTGCCCGGGCTCTGGTCGGGCGGGCGGCGTCTTGCAGGCCGGGGCGGGAGGGGCGGGCGGGCGCAGGGCGACACGGGAAGCATGGCCGGGCGCTCCGATTGGGGGGGCAGCGTTGGGAGCTTGTCGGGAGGCCCGCCGCCTGAGGCGGAGCGCATCGTCACCCTCGGCGCGCGCGGACTCAACATCCTGCGCCAGGAGGGGGCCGACGGGCACGAGGTGGCCGATCTGCTCCCGGTCACTAGAGCCATTGGCAGCATGACCCTCGGCGGCCTGGTCTCTGCCGTCCGCGCGCCCCAGGCCGAGGCCCCCCAGACCGTCGACATGGCCTCGCGCTTTGGCCGCGACTGGTGCCCGCCCCCGCCCCTGAAACGCTCGCGTGCGGGCCGTTCTCTCCACGGACATCGCACATGCGCGCCCGTGGCCACAGGCACGCGTGGCGTGCGCAATGCATCCGTGTGAGCCTGCTCCAATGCTCTGAGCGAGAGTGGATGGCAGGAGCGAGGATACCGGCTATAGAAAAACCGAGAGACACCGCCCGCTTCCCCGCGGAGACTCGCGCGAGGTGACGTATGGGCAGAACAAATGGATTGAAAAGGGGAATCAGGTGGATGCGGCTCAGCGCGAACTATCGTTAGATCCGGACGGCCGAGGTTCAAGTTTCCGGTCGGAATACACGTACGGGCTTCAACCGGCGCACGAGATGTCGCGGGGCGGAGGCAGAGCCATCCAGGCGACGCAGATGCGTAACGCCCCAGCGCGTGAGATCTCGCCGCATGGTGTTGGCGATGGGAAGGTGGAAGCGGACTCGAAGCCGCCGGGCGCTGGTGGATTCGACCTCTCGTTGAAGATGATGTCTTCTCCGATCGACGAGGTCCGCAAGTGGTCACCTGCTCCCGCTGGGGAGCCGTACAACGGGCTGCTTCTGCGCGTCACTGTTCGCCGCGCTCGCAACATTCCCACGCACGGCAAGGACAGGCCAGCGTACATTACGATCAGCTTTGACGGCAACAAGGCCAAGACGAGCCTCCATCGCAGCGCTGGGAACTTCGACTTCAACGAGCCGCTGCTCTTCCCCTACCGAGACGACGAGAAACCGAGCTCGCGCCGCACATGGAATCTGCAGTTCAAGATGAGAGGAGAGTGGTCGAGTACCGTAATCGGGCTCTCAGGGTCGCGCCCGATCGACACACTGCTTGAAGGGCTGACGCCTGGCGGCCCTGAGGAGAGGCTGCAGTGTCGACTCATCGATGCGCAGGGCCGTTTGCTGGTGGACGCGGATGGTCGCCGCGCGACAGTGGACATTTCCGCGCAGCTCATCAAGCGCGGCGCGTCTCCGCTGCGTGAAATGGCAGGGGCGTCTCCGACGAGCCCCCGTGAGGAGAGCGTCGTGAGCCCACGCGGCGGGCGACTGCGCAGTCCCCGCGAGCACTCGACCTGGGACAACATCCTTGAGCAGCTGGCGCAGCGAGGCGCCGCAGATGACACGCAGGGCGTACCGGGCGGCACTCGGGCTGCGCCTAGCACTCCACGCGGGGCGACGCAGCGCGCGGAGACGCTAGAGGGGCGCAGAGAGGCAGCGCTCAGCCCGCGGCGCCAGCCCTGGGAGTAACATGCCCTGCAGTCTTGTGGCGCGCAGCGCGCCTGCAAGGGGAGACGAAGCGGGACAGAGAAAATTGAGGAAATAATTTTTACTTTTGATGCTTGGAGCTACCGCACGCGGCCGAGCTCAGCTTAAGGTAGGATGGCACTCGCGCGCGCCGGTGAGGGTCTGTAGACAGCCTCACACGTCGGTTTTCCGCTGGAGGGCGAAGCCAAGGAGGCCGGTGAAGACAGAGAGGGTCCAGAGCGGCGACGCGGAGCCGCCAGGATTGCCCAGGAGGAAATAATCCGCAAATCCGGCAACGATCATGGCACCTGCAGTCCACTGGATGTAGATGGGGCCCATGGTGCGCTGCCACTTGCCAATCTCGGTCAGCTCTTCCTCGGCCACTCTGTCCTCCCCCGCCAAGAACTCACCTCTGCCAAGCAAAATTTACATGCCATCACTAGGAATATACGTTCTACAAGCTGAACGTTCCACACTCCCTGGACAAACAACTTCACAGCTCTTATGCAGGCTGGGTTCGTACGGCTTCTCGATGTCGTAGTAGCGCGGACGGTTGAGATCATCCTCGGAGAGATTCCGCGACCAAAAACTTCTCCGACGCTTGTTGACAACCGCTGCATACCAAATGATAACGTATCAGTAGATCATCAGACGGAGACAGGCTTGAGTGCTGCGCGCTGCAGGGCTCGCATCACAAGTTTGTGGCAATTTCAGAACGTGATGTCCTGGAAGGACCCATGCACGCCATTTTGCGACGCTCCATCGAAACAACTGCATCGGATAGATATGGATGTTCACCAGGGGCGTTTGCCTCAGTCTCCTGCTCTTGCATCCGAAGAGATCCATGACGCAGCGAGCTGCGAACCTGCAACCAACGGTGGGTCGTGCAATTAATCCATGTTGGTGATCAAAGCGTGACTTCATGCGGAGGACCGCCACATACGCTTTTTCATATTCTCAATTTGCGCATTCCTCCACACGATGGTAGCTGTCTGCACCACAATTCAGCTACACGGCTCCTTCAACTTTGTGACAGTGCAAGGGGCACAAGCAAAAGGGAGCACAGTTTACGGAACACACAAATTCTGGGGACATTCGAAGACGTACCATGAAGTCTTTTGAATAAGATCGGAGCGAGAGGCCAGACGGCGCGGCGGAAAACGCTTGCACGGAGGCGCAAAGCGCCAGAAGAGCGATGGCGCGATGCATCTCAAATCCCCTGTCCGAGTCTCTGAAAAAATAAAGGAAACAACAGGCCCGCCTCCGATCTTTCAGAGTGAGGTCCACCACGCGGAACTTCGCGTGGGCCGCAGCATGCCGCCTCGCCGTCATCTTGGAGTGTTGCGAGGTGGCCTCGAGACAATCTGATTGGGTTTCGTAGGAAGGTCGAGAGAGAAATGATCTGCACACGCTTGTGGCTACCTCTGATTTGGCCTGCGCTGATCCTCGCGATCCTCGCCCGACCCGCAGTACCTGATGGAGTTGGAGGTGCCAGGTTACTGCTGCCCATGCAGACTGAGTTTCCATTAGCCTTTTATTGTGACCCTGCAGCTAGACTGTGATATTGACCCATGCTGGCAAGCCGCAGGGGGAAATCCTTGGTTCCAGAGGCACTTAGTCCGCCCAAAGCAGCTCCTGCGCTCGCAGCATCGGCGCCTGCCGGATCCATCTTCGCTGGAGTCAAGCACGGCGGAGGAGCACATACAAGTCATGGGCATGGGCTCGCGCCGCAAATGGATACGCTGAATCAAGCTCCACAAAACCCGCAGCTCCTCAGAATCATGCGCGGGTCTCCGATGGTGGGATCTATCGGCCCTTCCGCGGATTCGAACAAGCCCCCCGAGACAGAGAAGTCCTGGACTGTGAAGGAGGAGGATGCAGCGCGACTTGGCGTAGCACTCTTTGGCGAAAACTGGGCGAGCATTTTGAACAACACCCATTTTTCGATTGTGCTTGGTGGTCGTTCTCCCGAAGAGCTTGCGGCCCACTGGAAGCTCATCTCGCGCCGCCCCCCTCCCCGCGCGGTCTACGATATCCCGACATCGGGAGGAGAGCCACCTTCATCACCATCACCCAGAGGCGCACCTGCACCTGCACTGCACCGTGCGTACGCACGGCCAGGTCTCAGCTGTGCCACGGTTGCTGGCAACTCAGCACAACGGGGAGAGTTTGCAGCCGATGCGGCAGCTGTTGGAGCAAGATCACCATGGCAGCATTCGCAGCGTGAACGAGAGTGGACGGCCGAAGAGACTCGTGGGCTATTCACAGGACTGCGCGTCCACGGGTACAACGCCAAACAGACTAACAAGGGTTTGGGCATGCATACACTGATTGGACAACCAGCGATAACACTCACAAATTTAGAAGTGCTTGGCATCGGTCAAGTCGTCGTGACCCTGCCTTGGTTTTGGGTGGCGTCGCACAGGCCAAGACTAACATCGCTTGGCTCTGCAGGTGGGGGCAATGGGCTGAAATTGCGAGGGAGGTTGTTCGGACTCGGACACCTAAGGAGACAGAAACGCGTGCGCGGCAGCTGTTTGTGGGAACTTCTTCGAGAGAAAACCTACAGAGAGGCGATGCAGGGGCGACATTGCCAGTGTCAAGGTGCCTTGCCGACTAATTCCTAGATGCGTGCCGCGTTCTGAACCTCCACAGAGAGATGCTGCGAATGAAGTTCATTCGCAGAGCGTGCAGGACCGCTGCCTGTCCAGAAGGCACAGGCACCCAGCGGCTTGGCGCCCCACCTCGCAAGCGCCGTGTGTATCGCTGCCGCGCTATTCTCACACAGTGCACGTGGCGGCAGCTATCGCCGGACGTACATCCCGCGCGCACTGCTGGGCCTCGACGCCCCTGCCCCCCGCGAGCAGAAGCGCCTGTCACGCGCGCGGTCGGGCGGCGGCGCTGTGCAGGGCACGGCGGAGGAGCGGCCGTTCGCGCACCTGCTGCGGCACATGTCCTCGTGGCAGAGCCGTGCAGACGTCGGCCCTGCGTGGATGCGCGCGCCGCGTCCTGCGTGGCTCGATCCCCCGCAAAAGCAAAATGGCGCGGCGCCTCGGGGGACCCTCCCTCTGTTCGCTCAGTGGTGGACGGAGCTTCAGGCTCGAGCGGCGCGGCGAGACGGCCTGATCGACGGCGACCTAGTCTGGGTCGCACTTCCGGGCCTTCCCGCATGGCCCGCTGTAGTGGTGCGGCCGCTCAAGGGGCTGGTGCGGCCGCTGAAGCGCAAGGTCTCCGAAAAGGAAAAGGGGCCGTCCCAGGAGCGGGGCGGGCGCTCAATGGTGCTGCTCGGGACGCTTGAGCCGTGGTCCGCGCGTGGCGCCACGCTCACGCCGTACACGCGCTTCCTGGCAGAGCACCTGCCCCTGCTCGAGCCCATTCCTGGCGAGGAGGCTGTGCGCGCTGAAGCACCGTTGGAGGGTTTGTCGCGGTGGGGATCGAGCGACGCGCTGGCCAAGGCACTTCTGCACAGGTCCCTCGGACACCAAGGGACAGCGCGCGAGCACACGGGCGCAGCGAATGGTACTTCGGGCGGGGCCGGGGCGCGCTGGGGCGTGGGCGACATGGAGTCGGGGCTGTCGGCGGCGTTCGCGCGGGCAGTGGGAGAGGCGATGTACCTGCACGGCGAGAAACGGCGGGCGGAAGGACTTGACCTGGACGGGGCGGCAAATGCATCTCAGTCGATACCTGCTGGGCGCGACGCCATGCGCATCATGGACGGGCGATCTAGGGCCGACGGAGCACCGCACTCACAGCCGCGGCCGGCGCCCGTTGGGAGTGACGGCGCCGCGGGCTTCCGCGTGGAGGCGCATCAGAACGCCCTGTGGATCTCGCGCGGTGGCGCCGGACCGCGCAAACACGGCGCCGCGCGGTGCGCGTGCGGGGCAGACGCGGTCAAGGGGCACGACAAGACGGTGCGGCATAGGGACCACCAGCGCTTCCTTGCCATTCTGAACAGCTCCAACGTCACCGATCTTGGCGCAAATTCCACCCTGTTGGCGAGTGGATTCGGCGAGCGGTTCGCAAATACCGGCCTCGGAGTGTCAGGGCGCCGCGCGGAGGACCACCAAGGGGCTGAAGACGACGGGGTTGGGCTGCCGGGGGCACGCAGCGAGGGCCGCGGGGAAATCGAGGCCCTCGCTGCAGTGGCTGCTGCGCTGGCAGAGCCAGTGGAAAGTGCAGCATGGGAGCGCGAGCGGCAAGCATTTGTGGCAGAGAGACGGCGCGAAGAAATGGCGCGTGGCACGCCCGGGGACCTGGCAGCCGCCGTGACAGCAAGCCCCAATGGCACCAAGACTGCTCGGGCGCATGACAGCCTTGACAGCTCCAACAGCCCCACCAGCTCCAATAGTTCCAGCGGCTCCAACAGCTCCAACCTCACTGGTGCCCCCGATGCTGTGCTTGCTGCCGCTGGTGGCACAGGTGAGACCCCGAGCGAGACTATCGGCGCGTTCAGGCGACTTGCGAGCGGAGAGACGTGCGAGGGGGCTTCCGCCGGGGCTTCCGGATCGGAATCGGCGGCGGTGTCGTTCGGCTGCCGGCTGTGCCAAGTGGTGTCGCCGACAGTGGGGGCGCTTCGACGGCATGCCATGCTACGCGGGCACACCATTCGTGCCTTGTGGCACGCAGCTGGGTGGATTTCAGCCAATGGGACACGCACCGCCTCGTTCCCTGACAGTAAGCGGAAGATGTGGTTGGAGGTTCGCAAGATGCGCTACCACGCGGGCGCCAGTGTCTCCAACCGGCACTGTGCACGCTGCCGCAAGCTTGGTCTTGTTGTCCGCTGCGACTGCTGCCCGCGCGTTCTGCATCTTTCCTGCATTCCTCCGGAAACTCCGGCGCCCTCCTCCGCACTACGCCGCGACCCGTGGAGCTGCGATCGCTGCGTGCTCCGGGATTCCTCCCTCAAGCGGGAGCGGCGACAAGGGCGCAGCGTGCGCCGCGGGGAGCGAGATGAGGCGCGGATAAAGCGGCGGCTGATGACTCAGGCGCAGCGCCGGGCAGAGGCGGAAGAGCGGCGCTTGGTGCGGGCGGAGCAGCAGCGCAAGCGGCGCAGAGAAGAGCGGCGCATCCGCGACCTCCTCGCCCCCGTTGCGCGGCTGTCGCGCGAGGAGCTCGCGGCGCGCGCCGCACGCACGGACGACGCGCTCCGGGAAGTGACCTTGCCCGACGGGCGGCGCGTGCCTGCCGTCTCGGTCCCCGCGCCGCTTGGCGACCCGCTCCCGCTCCCCACGGACATCCTCTCAGCCGTGCTCAGCACCGGCGCCTTCCTCGCGCGCTTCTCTCGCCACACGGTGCCGCAGCCCCCTGTCGCGGCGGATCTTGGTGTCGTTCAGCTCGCGCGGCTGGAGGTCTCTGGTGGTGCGTCCGCGGGGACCCTTGAGGCTCTGGCAGAATGGCTGGG
>ENA-UOXV01002213-UOXV01002213.1-marine-metagenome-genome-assembly--contig:-NODE-2213-length-25738-cov-12.272476_pt1 | contig 25738 bp, 24 predicted proteins | sample MGYA00238165_ERZ766961 | MGnify/ENA primary metagenome ERZ766961 (study PRJEB28924, sample SAMN03173240) | marine metagenome | biome: Marine; feature: Water; material: Subsurface seawater | place: North... | reverse complement strand
GTGCTATTCTTCCATCCTCAACAACCGATATTCTAGCTTTTTCTTCAGATATTAATACTACTATCGCATCAGTTTCTTCAGATATTCCTAGTGCAGCACGATGCCTTGTACCCATCTCAGGATCTATCATGTTACTTTCAGTGAGAGGTAAAATACAAGCTGCTGCATCAATAATATCGTTTTGTATCATTACTGCTCCATCATGAAGTGGAGAAGTTGGATTAAATATTGATACCAATAGTGGAGCTGTCACTTCTGCCTTTAACTGTGTACCTTGTTCTTTATAAGATCTTAAACCTGTCTCTCTTTGAATAACAATTAAACCACCCCAATGTCTTTCTTTCAATTGAATTGATGCTTCTACTATTGATAAAATAGTGCGAGATGTTCCAACTCTAAAGATTCTTTGAAAAAACCGTGTTTGCCCTACATAAATCAATAAGCGTCTTAGCTCTGGCTGAAATAAAATAACAAATGCTACTACCCAGACTGTTTGGAATTGATTAACCAACCAAGATGAGGCACTTAACCCGAATGCATTAAATAGAAAAGAAGATAACATTAAAAAAATAAGTCCAGCAAGCATTTGCCCAGCACGTGTACCCTTAAAGTAAATATAAACTTTGAAGAATAACCAGCTAACTAAAAGTAGATCAATCAGATCAATAAGTGTAATGGTAAGAAAGCCTATTTGAAATAAAACCATTTATTTCTCGCCTAATAATTTTTCAACAATTAATACAGTCCGTTTAGTCTCAAGCACATCATGAACACGTACAATCTTGGCACCATTAATTATACCTACAGCAATTGAAGCTAAAGTACCTTCCAATCTTTCTTTCACTGGTAGCTTAAGTGCTTCACCAATGAAAGATTTTCTTGAAGGTCCTAATAAAATTGGATATCCCATGGCTTTAATTTGCTTCAACTCACGGATAATTTCAAAATTATCTTCAACATGTTTTCCAAAGCCAAGACCTGGATCTAAAATAATCATATTATTTAAAATTCCGGCTTTATTAGCAATTTCAATTTTATTTTTAAAAAAGAAAATCAAATCATCAATTAAATTATTGTAATTAGGATCTAACTGCATATTTTGAGGTGAACCTTGCATATGCATCAAGATAATAGGTGTTTTTCTAGTCGAAACTATACTTGCCATATTTTGATCATAAGATAAACTTGAGATGTCATTTATTATATCTGCTCCTAGATCTAAGGCTACTTCAGCAACTGAAGCTTTGTAAGTATCAATTGAAATAAGGCAATCAGTTTGTTCTCTAATAGTTTTAATAACAGGTTGAATGCGTTTTAACTCTTCTTCTAAGGGAACTGGTTTTGCACCAGGTCGAGTAGATTCTCCTCCAATATCAATTATATCAGCACCATCATTGATCATCTTAATTGCATAATCAGCTGCTTGCTGTGTACTAGAAAATTGACCACCATCACTGAATGAGTCTGGGGTCACATTCAGGATACCCATTATAAGGCTTTTAGAGGGGCGACTAAGCCAAGATTTAAATTTATTAATATTCAAAAATTACTTGAGAAAAAATTATCATTTAAATTTGCTTATTTTTTTATTTTTTTATTTGAAGATTTAGTTTTTATTTTTTTCACTGAACCGTTTTTTTGTCGCTTAATAGCTTTTCCAGCCATTACAGCTTGAACATCTTTTCCATCAATAGTTTCAAACTCAAGCAATGCTTTAGCAAGGTTATGAAGTAAATCACTATTTTTATCCAATGTTTTTACTGCGGTGGATTGTGCTTTCCTTACAATTCTTACTACCTCTTCATCAATCATTCTGGCTGTAACTTCTGAAAAATCTCTATGACTCTGAATTTCTCTTCCAAGGAATATTTCTTCGTTCTTTTTTCCAAAAGTCATTGGACCAAGAACATCACTCATGCCCCATTCACAAACCATTTTTCTTGCAATTTGAGTAGCTTGTTCAATATCATTCCCTGCTCCAGTAGTTAATTCATTAAAGATTAATTCTTCAGCTGCACGACCACCCATTAAAATAGCCAATCGACCTTCAATATAACCTTTTGCATATCCATGTTTCTCATCCATGGGGAGTTGCATAGTTACACCTAATGCTTGACCACGAGGAATAATAGTTACCTTGTGAACTGGATCTGCGCCTTTTGTCATTGCAGCAACTAAAGTATGGCCAGCCTCATGATAAGCAGTGGTCTTCTTTTCGTCTTCAGTTAATACTATACTTTTACGTTGAACGCCCATCATTACTTTATCTTTTGCTTCTTCAAAGTCATCCATGTCAACTGCTGTTTTTTTCTTTCTTGCCGCAAGCAAAGCTGCTTCGTTTACAATGTTTTCAAGGTCAGCACCAACCATCCCTGGAGTACCTTTAGCAATAGCATTTAAATCAATTTTTTTCTTATTTAAGACAATTTTTTTAGTATGAATTTTTAAAATACCTAAACGACCTTTTAAATCAGGAGCATCTACTACAACTTGTCTATCAAATCTACCTGGTCGAAGTAAAGCAGAGTCAAGAACATCTGGACGATTTGTAGCTGCCATTAAAATAATACCTTCATTAGATTCAAAACCATCCATCTCAACCAATAATGCATTTAATGTTTGTTCTCTTTCATCATGCCCACCACCTAAACCTGCCCCACGCTGTCTACCAACTGCATCTAATTCATCAATAAAGATTATACATGGTTGATTTTTTTTACCTTGTTCAAAAAGATCCCTAACTCTTGATGCACCTACACCAACAAACATTTCTACAAAATCAGCACCACTTAAACTAAAGAAAGCAACATTTGCTTCACCAGCTATTGCTCGTGCCAATAATGTTTTTCCTGTTCCTGGAGGACCAATTAATAAAAGACCTCTTGGAATTTTTGCACCTAATTTTTCATAACGTTTAGGCTTTTTTAAAAAGTCCACAACTTCTTTAAGTTCTTCTTTTGCTTCAACACAACCAGCAACGTCGTCAAAAGTCACCTTAGGCATATCTGAAATCCATATTTTTGCTTTACTTTTTCCAAAATTAAAAATTGACTTCATACCTCCCCCACCACCTTGCATACGTTTCATAATAAAAATCCAAAATGCAAGTATTGCTATCCATGGTAAGAAATTTAAAAAATATCCAGTCCAGTCAACCGATTTTTGTTTAAATGTATAGTCTACATTATACTTGTCCCATTCATTCATTACTTCACGATCAACAAAAGGGAGTTTTAAACGAAAATTTACAACCTCACGTGAAATACCGCCTGAATTTATAATCATTCTTGGTTCTGATAATTCACCATGAAAAACTTGATCAACTACTCTAGCTTTAGCAATTAAATTTTCAGTTAGAAATGATCGATATTCAGAATATTGAACTTCAATTTCTTCTCCAATCTGATTTGTAAAAAGATTTGATAAAAAGAGAGCTGATATAATAACTAAAACCCAAACAAAACTAGTTTTACCTGCTTTTTGCCATTTAAACTGATCAGGTTCTTTTTTATTATTTTTATTATTAGACTTTTTATTATCTGCCATTTTTTTTGAATTATTATTTTTAGAATTCACTTTATTCACTTTCGTTTCCCCCAAGGACATATATTGCTCTTAAATTTCTTAATTTTTGATCAAAATCCAACCCGTATCCTACGACAAATTCAGGTGCAATTTCAAACCCTACCCAATCTATTTTAAAATTTAAATTTGCTATTTTTCTTTTAATTAAAAGCGTTGCTATACTTATTGATTTAGGTCCTGATTTTTCTATCCATTCTTTTAAAAAATTAATAGTAATACCCGTATCAATAATATCTTCTACAATTATAACATTACGGTTTCTAATGTCAACAGAAAGATCTTTCTTTAAACTAACTACTTGATTTGATTTAGTTCCAGAATAACTAGATACTTGAACAAAGTCAATTTCACAGTCTATCTCCATTTCTCTTATGAGATCAGCAACAAAAATAAAACTTCCCTTTAAAACACAAATAAATATTGGAGGATTGTTTTTATACTTTTTAGATATTTGAGCAGCTATCTCTTTTATTCGAAATAAAATTTCTTGCTCAGAAATACATTCTTTTAAATTTTCTTTATTATTAACCATTAATGTTATAATTCAAATTTTAATGAAAGTTCCATAAAGTTTGTAGTTTTGTCCATGACTTTAACTGTTTCACTAATACGATGCCCACAAACCCAAATAATTTTATTATCAGCAGTGACTACCATTTGTTTTTCCTTATTAAAAAAATCGATTTTTTTATCAACTAAAAGGTCACTTATTTTCTTTTTACCAATCATGCCTAATGGTTGAAAAAAATCGCCCTGTTTCCAATGTCTTAGTTTTAATTCTTTTCCTTCAATTAAAGAGCCATCTATTATTTCTTTATAAGAATTATTACTTTTTTTAAAATGATTAACTTCTTTTAAAATCAAACTAAACCCATCACTACCTATTTGAACTTTTTTTAATATAAATTTAGATCGATCACGTAAAAGTTTCCATTCTAGATTTATTTTAATATGTGAACCTGTTTTTGCACTATTAATCCACTGCTCCATTGACTTCCATCTATTATGCCTCCAAGATAGGTTCTTATTTCCAATTAAATATTTAATTAGGCGTACTTTTTGATTAAGTGATAAAAAAACGACCTCTTCATCTTTAATTAAAATACAATTATCATTAATTTCAAACCCTTCACATAATTCTTTCATAAATAAATTCATTCTGTTAACTGCAGATTCTGCCTTTTGTGATATTTCATTTAACTTTAATAGTAGATTTGAGGATTGTTCTTCCCATGGTTTTAAAACTTTATGTCTAATAAAATTTCTTTTAATTAGAATATCATTATTAGATTGATCTTCAACAAAAGGTAGTTTTCTTTTATCTATATAAGATTCTATATCTTTTCTTTTGAAATCTAAGAGAGGTCTCAAAATAAATTTGTTTTGTTTAGGTATACCTCTATAACCTTCAATTGAACAACCATTATCTAGATTCATTATTATTGTTTCAATTTTATCATTTAAATGATGACCTGTAAGAATAAAATCACATTCAAAATTTTGCCGAGCTAGTTTGAAATATTTTTGGCGAATTCGCCGAGCCCACATTTCCATGCTTTCATTATTATCTGGATAATAATGTGCTTTATATACAATCAAAGGGATTTTTAATGATTGACAATAGTTGGATACTTTTTTTTCTTCATTTAGGGAATCTTCTCTAATACCATGATTAATATGAACAGCAAAAATTTTATGATTTGGCCTAAGTTGAGATGCTAAATGAATTAAACATATCGAATCTTTTCCTCCTGAAATTGCCACTAATATTCGATTGTACTTAGACAGGTAAGAAGATATTTTTTTATTGAAATTTGAGAATGTTAAAGGATTAAGTATTGTAAATACCTTTTACTTAAACTTGGAAACTACATCTATCACAGACTTTGCAGATGACATAATATAAAAATGAACGCAAGGCACTTTTGCTTCAATTAATTCTTGAACTTGATTCATAGTCCATTCTAAACCTATTTTATGTATTTCTTGTTTTGAATTACCGATTACTTGTGATGATAAAGCATCAGGAATATCAATGTAAAAATATTTCGGAAGAGCTTTTAAATGTGCTTCAGTCGAAAGAATTTTTATGCCAGGTATTATTGGAATATTGATTCCAGCCATTCTGCAATCATTAACAAACTTAAAGTATAATTTATTATCATAAAACATTTGAGTAACTATATAATCTGCACCTGCATCCACTTTTGCCTTTAAAAGCTTTAAATCTGAATTCATATCTACTGCTTCAAAATGTTTTTCTGGATAGCCACCAACACCAATGCAAAAATTAGTTGGAAAAGATTCAATAAGTGCTTCAAGATAAACTCCTGAATTCATATTTTTAACTTGATTAACTAAATCAGATGCATATTTATTACGAGTCCTTCCAGGAGAACTTGGAGGATCGTTTCTTAGTTCATCACCTCTAACAATTAACACATTATCTATTCCAAGATAATTTAATTCAATTAAAGCATCTTCCGTTTCTTGTTGCGTAAATCCTCGACATAGTATATGTGGAACCGTTTCAATATTAAATTTATTTTTTATTGCAGCGCTTATTCCAATAGTGCCGGGTCTTTTTCTACGAATATGTTTTACCATTTCCCCTTCATCATCTTCTTCATAGTAAACTTCGGCAGAACGACTAGTCAAATCTATAAATGGTGGCTCAAAAGGTAAAAGTTGTTCCACAAGATTAAAAACTTTATCAATCGAACCTCCCCTATAAGGTGGAATTATTTCATAACTAAATAAAGTTGAGTTAGCTTTCTCTAAAAAATCAATCACTTTCATATTATTAATTTAACTCATCTTTTAAAGAAATTAAAAATGGGTTTTCATTTAATTCATGCTTAAGTGTTGTATCTGGACCATGTCCAGAATGGACTATATAATTATGATTTATTGAATTGATTAAATGAATTAATGAAGTTTGCAAAAGAGATGAATTTCCACCTGGTAAATCTGTGCGACCTATACTTCCTCTGAAAATTGTATCTCCAACAAAAATATGATTTTCAACTTGTAAACATGTTCCTCCAGGTGTGTGACCTGGAGTATTAATAGTATTAAATTTAAAATTATCTATAATTAGTTCGCATTCGCTGTCAAACCAAATATCAACTTCAGGCTTTGGATTTGATTTTATCCCAAACATCTCACATGATTCTTTATATGTATCTAAAATAATCTCTTCATTAGTATGAAGGTAAAATGGAATTTTATATTCTTCTTTTAATAGTTGAACAGCACCAATATGATCTAAGTGAGCATGGGTATTAATTATAAATTTAGGTATTAAACTATTTTTCTTAATAACATCGATTATTAAATGAGCATCATCACCCGGATCTACTAAAAATGCTTCATCAGAATTTGAATTCCATCCAACAAAACTATTTTCTTGAAATGGACCAGTTACGATAGTTTCTACTATTAAATTCAAATTTCGTCGAAAAAAAGTTCATTAAGACATTGAATTTTGTCTTCATATGAATGCGGATAAAGAAAATGTTCTGCAGCAGAAATAGAACTTAAAATTGAATTCCCATCTTGAGGTGTAAAACAAAACCCATAAATCTCATGATTATTTCTGACATGAAGTGTCTCTTCAACCATTACAGTCTGATTTAAAATTCTACCAAAATGACCATGATCTCTTCCAAATGAATAAACTGTACTTGTCATATTTTTTGATGTCATGGCTACTAATTCATTTTTAATTAATTTATCTTTTACTTCATTTAGTGTCGTTGGCTCTTTACTTTTTAATGCAAATGAGAGAACATGCATATATTGACTGTTTACTTTCATTGCAGATGAAAATAAATTTAAATCATAGCCCAGAGTTGAAAAAAGCTCTGAGGAATCTTTAGCATGGTGAGATCCAAAACGATTATCAGAATGAGCTCCAACTACTGGCGCAGGTATAAAATTATTTTCTTGGCTAGTATCATTTGCTCTTCGAATACAAACATACCTTCCTTCCAATAAATTGCCGGGACCAAAACCATCTATTGCCAAAGTATTAGTGATACACGAGATATTATGTGTATTGCAAGAAACAACTTGAACAAATTGATTACCACCTTCTTTTAAAACTGAATCGTTAATACCCCTAGCATATTTAACCCCAAACCCATCTTCACTACCTTGTGCCATAAACCCCTTTACTTTATCAGAAAATTTACTGTAATAATTTTCTTTATTTTTATGACCTACTCCAGAAGGAGTACAATCGATAACCACTGAAGCTCTACTAATAGCTTCTTCAGTTTCAAGATCGGGATCCATTCCTAATTCTTTAAATCCATCTAAACGGTCACTATTTACCGCTAAACGAGCACCACGCTTTAATAAATCGATAACTTTTGAACGATCTGTTCTCAAAGGAGTATTCTTATTAAATGTTATTTCATCAATACCTAGTTGTTCTTTATAATCACATAATAAACCAATTAAAGGTTCTCCTATGGTACCTGTACCAATAACATGTACAATCTTTCTATCCATTAAGTCTGCTCCTTAATATTTTTAATTTTAAATATTTTACTTTCGTGACGATGCTGGATTAAAAACCATAAAATAATTGTTCCAAAAACAATTAAATAAACTGAAAGAAAATAATTCAAGAAATTATACATTGTTAATTACTTTATCTTTGATCTGTATCACATGAATTCTAAATCTCAACATTAAAATATAAACTAATGTAAAAATACATAATGAGATTAAAAAAGGAAACAATATACCAGGCGGTTGGTTTGCCATCTCAACTTGTGGATGAGACTGTATTTCTGGGGCCCAAAATTGAACAGATAAAAAAATTATAGGAACGTCTAAAAATGCAATAATTCCTATTGAAGCAGCATAACGTTTTACTCTCTCTATATGACCTCCAAAAGATCTGATCATAAAATAACCAATATAGATTAGAAAAAGAATAAATGTGGTTGTTAATCGCGGTTCCCAAATCCATGGTTTACCCCAAATTGGTGTAGCCCATATAGGACCTGTAATTAATACTAAGGATATAAAAATTGTACCAATCTCTGCAGCTGCTAATCCAACGGTATCCCAATAATCATTTTTTTTAAGGAAAAATATTATGCCTGCAATCATAACTACAAAATATGATAAAAATCCTACCCATGCAGATGGTACATGAACATAAAATATTTTTTGGGCCCAATGTTGATCTGGCACCATTGGTGTATTAAAAGTAATATTATAAATATTAAATAGTAGTAAGGTCCCAATAACAATTAGAAAGACCATATTATTTTTATTATGGAAAAATGGTTGCATTATTCTTCAGTTATAAAGTCAAATAAAGTGTAGCCAGCAAGTGCGAAAATTACAATAATTGATACAATTATTAACAACCAAAATTGCCATAATTGATAAGGGTTTTCAGCTAAAATTCCTGAAGAAATTTTTGTTGCAGCGATAATAACTGGTGAAACAAGAGGAAAAAATAAGATTGGTACTAATACTTCACTAAGATTAGCACGCATTACAATCCCAGAAACAAGAATTGCCACGGACATTATAGCTAGATTAATAAGTATCATTGTTAATATAAACAAAATGAAATTTGATGGTAAATCAAGTAATAAAAATTTGAAAAAAGGGACTATAATAATTATTTCCATAATAGTTAAAAAAATTGTTCCACTAATCCACTTAGATAAATAAATCATACCTCTATCAACAGGAGCACTTATAAGCATAGAAAAAGCATCAAAGTTCTTTTCATAAGAAAATGAGCGATGAACGCCTAAAGCAGAAACAAATAAAATCATAATCCAAAACATTCCAGGTGCATAATTAGTTACAATTACTTTAGATACATTAGAAGTAAATGCAAATGCTAAAATAATTGACAAACCAAATACTAACATAGACAAGACAACTTCGCGGGTACGAAACTCAATAAACAATTCTTTTTTTAGTAAAATAAAAAACATTATGATTTAAGAATATTTCCATTTACTAAGCTAAAAAATTTATGTCCAAATTTTTTAGCTTTATCCAAATTGTGAAGTACAATACATATTGTTTTACCTTTTTTTTGCCAACTAGCTAAGGCTAAATCCATTTGCTCTTCACCATTTTTATCTAAAGCAGAAAAAGGCTCATCGAGTAACAATAAGTTCCAGTTTGATAATTCAGCATAGGTTAATTTTAAACGTTGCAACATTCCTTGTGAAAAAAATGAGATAGGGTCATGCGCTTGTTCTAATAAACCAAAATGCTCAAGCTGATATTTTATCTTTGATTCAGCAACTTTATTTTTACGAATTTCTAACCCAAATCTTAAGTTCTCTAATGCTGATAGTGAAGCATACATTGCTGGAGCGTGACCTATATAAAATATATTTTTTCTACTTGAAGGCTGAGAATTTAATATATTAAGATTCTCAAAAAGAATTTTACCTTTATCTGGAGTCATTATTCTTGCAATGATACGAAGCAATGTAGTTTTTCCTGCTCCGTTATTACCCATAAAGACTCCGGTTTCTCCAGGTTTTAATTGAAAATTAAGATTATTTAATATTCTTCTATGGTTGAAAGATTTAGATAATCCTGAAACCGAAAGCATTAAATATTGTTATTACCCAACTTTGAAATTACTTCTGAAACTTCAATTTTCAATTCTTTCCTAGAAACTTCAAAGTCTTTTTGATTTATGTTGCCAATATCAAATTCCATTTCAAGCTCTTTTATTTGGCGATACAGAATTCTTTTCCTCCGCTTTAAGGATGGTATATCTACTTGGTTTTCTAAATTCTTAATTTTATTTAAAAATAAAGGTTGAATTGCAAATATGATGGGTAATACAAAAAAAATAAAAACTAAACTATAATCACGAATTAAATCCAAAATTAATCTTTCCTTGGCCAAAGAGCGATCATAGTACCAAATACCAGAATATAACCACCAATCCAAACCCATCGGACTAAAGGATTTACCATAATTTTAAGAAATGCAACACCATTTTCATTGTCTATCGCAGAAAAAATTGAATATATATCCTGATTTATAGTTGAATAAATATCGAGTTCACTATGAGGCTGTCTACGATTAACATCTGGGTTTTTATGAAAATATATACGTTTTTCTGGATAGAGGTTTGTAACAAATTCTCCTTTATTATCAGTAACTCGAATATCAGAAATCCAGGCATAATGGTTTGATCTTTCTGTCTCTGATAATTTAAGCAAGGTAAATTCGTACCCAGCTACATGATCAGTTTGGCCTATCTTTAAACTAAATTCTTTTTCTTTGTCAAATGCATGACCTGTAAAGCCAACAAACATAAAAACTATTCCAACATGAACAATATATCCTCCGTACCTAGATCTATTTTTACTAACCATCGCAACTAAAGCTTTGAGTATTGATTCTTTAAATTTTTTGGTTCTTGCTTTTATCCCTCTTTTAAACTCTGTTGATATTGTTGCTAAAACAAAAACTGATAAACTGAATGAGATAACAACTGCTCCTCTAAAACCGATGATTAAAAATATAACTGCTGCAACTAAACCAGAAAGGATGGGAAATGTAAAGTTTTTTATTAAGCTTTCCTTACTTGTATTTCTCCATGCTAGTAAAGGACCAACGCCTGTCAAACCTAAAAGAATTAATCCAATTGGTACATTAATTTGATTAAAAAATGGTGGTCCAACTGTAATCTTTGTTCCACGAACAGCTTCTGAAATAACTGGGAAAAGTGTTCCCCAAAACACAGCAAAACACATAACAACAAAAACTAAATTATTAAATAAGAATCCACTTTCTCTTGAAGTAAAAGATTCCATTCTTTTTTCGGATTTTAAATCTGATCTTCTTAAAAACATAAGTGTAAAAGAAACAATTAGTATTAAAAACACAAAAGTTAAGAAAATAGGTCCTAATGATGATGCTGTAAATGAATGAACCGAACTCATTACTCCAGAACGTGTCAAAAATGTACCAAATATACAAAGTGCAAAAGTTAAAATTATCAGTGCCATATTCCAAATTCGCAACATATCTTTTTTCTCTTGAATAATAATAGAATGAAGAAAAGCTGTTGCTGTAAGCCAAGGCATAAAGCTTGCATTTTCTACTGGGTCCCAGGCCCAATATCCACCCCAACCAAGTTCTTGATAAGCCCACCATCCTCCTAAAATAATTCCAGAACTTAAAAATAACCACGCAACCAAAGTCCAACGTCTAATACTTTGGATCCATAAAGGACTTGTATCACGATTCATTAGAGCTGAAATAGCAAATGCAAACGGAACTGAGAATCCTACATAACCCAAGTATAATGTTGGAGGATGAATTGCCATAGTTATATTTTGAAGTAATGGATTTAATCCATTACCATTCTTAACTATAAAATCTGCCTCAGTTGGCATAAAAGGATTCGTTACAAAGTTAGTTAAAATCAAGAAAAATAATTGAATAACTGCTAGAGATATCATTACCCAAGGCATTAGCCCATGATGTTTGGATTGATTCTGCAAAATGGTAATAGTTGCAAAAATTGATAAAATAAATAGCCAAAAGAGCAATGAGCCTGATTGACCAGCCCATAAAGCAGATATTTTATAAATAAATGGGGTCTCTAGACTAGTATATCTAGCCACATAATCAATATCAAAATTACTAATTATTAATTGATACCATAAAATGAAAGTTGATATGAATACAAAAAATGAAATTCCAAGAGAAAGTCTTTGCCCTGTAAGAAAAAGACGACGGTCTCCATTACGAATAAAAATATATAAGATAATTATCGAAAGGAGGCTAAAACCAAAAGCAAGGTTTAAAGCTACACTACCAGCTATAGGAGTCATGAGCCTATTTCAGACAGTTTGTAGTTAGATTCATCTCTAAGATCTCCCTCATAACGAGAAGCACATTTTGTTTGAAGTTCATCAGCATAAAATATTCCATCCAAATATTGCCCGGTAACAATTACTTCGGCTCCATCTTTAAAAAGATCTGGTCTTGTACGGTCATACTTTATATTTAATTCAGTTGTACCCTCTTTTAAAACAAAAGAGCAGTCCAAATAATTAGTTTTTGAAATAATTATTGAACCGTCTTTTACAAGGCCACCTAACTTTGTTCTTTTATTAATTTTTTCATTCAATAACTTTTCAACAGAAATAAAAGTAGCCATAGCTTTTTCATCTTTTGGGTTCGATGAAACCCAACCAATCCAAAAAATAACTACTGCAACCACACCACTTATCATAACTGTAAATTTTTTATTACTATTCATTTTTTCCCTTAAAAAACAGCAGTTTCTTGCCATTCACCAAATTCTGTTTTCATAATTTCTACTATTTCACCCATAGTCACATGTGACTTAGCAGCTTCAATAATTGGAATCATCATATTTAAATCATTTTCACAAGCTTCTTTTATTTTTAATAACGCTTCTTTTACTATATTTTCATCTCTTTCGCCTTTTAATTTTTCTAAAGCGTTAATTTGTTTTTTTTCTACATCATCGCCAATCTCAAGTATTGGAATTTGAATTTCTTCATCTATATTCTTAAAATCATTAACTCCAACGTGAATTAGTTTCTTCTCATCAATCTTTCTTTGATAATCAGAGGCTGCAATAGCAATTTCTCTTTGAAAAAAACCATTCTCTATCGCTGGAATTACTCCACCAATATTTTCGATATCTTGAAAATATTTTTCTGCTTGTTGTTCAATTTGGTCTGTTAATGATTCAATAAACCAAGAGCCACCCAAAGGATCGACTACGTTTGCGACTCCGGTCTCAAATGCAAGTAGTTGCTGAGTTCTAAGTGCAATCTCAGCTGCTTTCTCTGATGGTAGAGCTAAAGTTTCATCCATTGAATTCGTATGGAGTGATTGTGTACCACCTAAAACGGCTGCCATTGCTTGAAAACCAGTTCTTGCAATATTATTTTCTGGTTGCTGTGCAGTAAGTGAGCATCCTGCTGTTTGAGTATGAAATCTCAACTTACAAGAGCGTTCATTTTTAGCATTATATTTTATTTTTAGTCTTTTTGCCCATATACGACGTGCTGCACGAAATTTGGCTATTTCCTCAAAAAAATCAAGATGTGAATTAAAAAAGAATGATAAACGTGGTGCAAAATCATCAATGTCAAGGCCTGCTGCAATAGCATAATCTATGTATGTAAACCCATTAGCAAGAGTAAATGCTAATTCTTGAGCTGCTGTAGATCCTGCTTCACGAATATGATAACCAGAAATAGAAATTGTATTATAATTAGGCAAATTTTCAGTACAATAAGTCATCATATCAGTTATAATTCTCATAGAAGGTTCTGGAGGGAATATCCATTCTTTTTGAGCTATAAATTCTTTTAAAATATCATTTTGTAAGGTTCCGCGTAATTTTGACAAGGGAATACCTTGATTTTCTGCAACTGCTATATAAAAAGCTAACAATATGATTGCTGGACCATTTATAGTCATTGAAACAGATATCTCGCCTAAGTTAATTCCATTAAATAATGTTTCCATATCTTTAATCGTTGCAACTGAAACTCCACATTTACCAACTTCACCATCTGACCATTTATGGCCTGGGTCATAACCCATTAATGTTGGCATATCAAAAGCAACTGATAGGCCTGTTTGACCTTTACTTAGAAGTGAATGATATCTTACGTTTGTTTCTTCTGGAGTACCAAAACCTGAAAACTGACGTTTTGTCCATAATTTTCCACGATACATATTCGCATGAACACCTCGAGTATATGGGTATTGTCCTGGGAACCCAAGCTTATCAAGATAGTCATCACTTGGGACTTCAGGAATATAAAGTGAATCTAAACTTTCACCACTTAAGGTATCAAAATTATAATCACGCTTAGCAGATTCTTGTGTAGATTTTATCCACTTTTGTTTTGCTTCATTAAATAATTCTAATTGTCTTGACATGATTTAAATAATATCTAAAATTTACGTAGTTTTACGAATTTCTAACACCTTATTAATACCTTCATAAACCATCCAGAGAATAAGGATAATAAGAAGAAGAGTTAAGATGAAAAGTACAACATTCTCACCAGAAAATTTAATTGCATTAACAATTAACGCACTGAATGTTAAAACTAGAATAAATAACATTGGTATTAAAAGAGGTAGAATTGGTTTTTTCTTTTGCCAATAATAAAGAGTGAGAACCATCAAGGTTAAAGCTCCGAGCATTTGATTACTTGCTCCAAATATTGGCCATAAAATCCAACCGGCTTGACGAACAGTACCAGTACCTGGTTCAGAAAAATTCCAAAAGGCTAATAAAATTGCTGGAATAATTGCAATTGCAGTTGCGACAAATCGGTTTGATAAAAGTTTTATTTTAGTAACTAAGCCAAATTCATTTAAAATAAATCGCTGAATTCTTGTAGCTGTATCTAGCGTAGTTGCTGCAAAAGAAATCACTAATACTGCCATAATTGTATTAGCCATTTTCATAGGGATACCTAAAGATTCAAGTAGCGCTCCTCCACCCAGAACAAAGGCTGTAGCTTTATTACTACTTGCATGAGCCCAAGAATCATAATATACTGCCCAATTTAAATCAGAGACTAAACCAACTGACGGAAGATTTGCTTCAGTAACTAATGAAATACCTGCTACTGCAGCAACAGTAGAAGCTAAAGCAAGCATTCCTTCACCAATCATACCTCCATATCCAACCATTCTAGCATCAGTTAACTTTTCTAATTGTTTTGATGAAGTTCCAGATGAAACTAAGCCATGAAACCCACTAATAGCACCACAAGCAATTGTGACAAATAGTAATGGGAATAAACTTGGAGTATCTGGATCTGAAAAAGATCTAATTGCAGGTGCATCAACAATTGGTTGAGTAACAAAAATTCCTAAAAATAATAAACTTAAACCAACAAATAATTGGTGACTATTAATATAATCTCTAGGCTGCAGCAAAGTCCAAACTGGCAGTAAACTTGCAATTGCTGAATAAATAAATAAAATTAAAATCCACATATTTTTTGCATCTTGAGTATTCATAGAGCTTGTAAAATCAATAGGGTATAATGTGCCAATCCAAATAAAAAAATAAAGAATTGATAGAGCAATTAATGAAGGGATTAGACTATCTAACTTTTTTTTATAAAGTAAATAACCCATAATTATAGCAATAATAATTTCAATATTTATGGGAATTACGGAAGATGGAATTCCTACAAATAGATCAGCTATTGCCATCGCAAAAACAGCTAGAACTAACCAGACAAGAAAAATAATAAAAATAAGAAACATAAGTCTTGCGCGCTTACTTATTGTAGTTGAAGCTATATCTGCAATACTTTTTCCTTTTTCTTTTACGCTGGTTACTAAGGCACCAAAGTCATGAACTGCGCCCATAAATACAGTCCCAATTAAAATCCAAATTAATGCTGGTAACCATCCCCAAAAGGCTGCGACGCACGGACCAATAATTGGCGCTGCTCCTGCTATTGAAGTAAAGTGATGACCAAATAAAATATGTTTTTTAGTTGGAATATAATCTATATCATCTTTGAAAGTTTCTGATGGCATTAAAACTTGCGTATCATTAATACCAAATATTCGATCACCAATAAATTTTGAATAAAATCTATAACCTACGTAAAAAAAAGAGAAACCAATCAAAACAAGTAAAATAGAATTCATAAACTAAACTTCAGCATCTATCGGTATTTTTTTATTCTTAACTACATTAATTATACCATTTTTATTTAAAGCACATTGGTTTATAAGCTCAGGTCTAGAACCATGCTCAACAAATTTATCTGGTAATGAGATTATATTAATTGCATTTTTAAACCCATTAATTGATAACCAAGCGGCTACACTTTCACCAAATCCACCTGACCTTACACCTTCTTCGATAGTTATTACTTGCTCAAAACGACTAATAATTGATTTCAAATAAGCCTTATCCATAGGTTTAATAAAACGACAATTAACAACTTCACACGATATACCATCACTAATTAAAATATCTGCAGCATCTAATGCATCGTAAACTTGAGGTCCAACTGCTAATATTAAAACATCTTTCCCCTGACGAACAACTTCCCAACTTCCTATAGGTAATAATTCAGCTTGTCCATTTGTATCAAATTTTACAGATGATGCTTTAGGATACCTTATTGCAAAAGGACCATTATTATAGTCTAAGCCAGTATAAAGTAAATGCCTTAATTCGTTTCCATTCATAGGTGCTGCGACAATCATATCTTGGATACATTTTAGATAAGCAATATCTAAAGCTCCATGATGAGTTGGTCCATCTTCACCAGCAATTCCAGCTCTATCTAGACAAAAAACAACTGGTAGATGCTGTATAGTCACATCATGAATAATATGATCAAAGGCTCTTTGAAGGAAGGTTGAATAAATTGCTACTATTGGACGAACGCCTTCAGTTGATAACCCGGCAGCAAAAGTAACAGCATGGCCTTCAGCTATTCCAACATCATAATATCTTTCTGGAAACTCTTTTGCATAAGGGACTAACCCTGTTCCTTCTCGCATAGCTGCAGTAATACAAACTGTATCTTTTCGATTTTTAGCTATTTCACAAACCAATGAACCAAATACATCTTGAAATATTGGTGCTTTAGATTCATCTGATTTTCCTGATGGTGAATTGTTTTTTTGATTTGGCTTAACTGCATGAAACTTTACTGCATCATTTTGATAGTCTCCATTTTCTGCATTAACCGAAACCAGCCCTTTTCCTTTTTTAGTTTTTACATGAAGAAGAACTGGTGTTTTCAAGTCTTTTATTCGTTCTAAAGTAGGAATAAGATCATTCAAATTATGTCCATCTACTGGTCCAATATAACGGAAGCCAAGTTCTTCAAAAAGCATTCCAGGGACTAATAAAGACTTAAGACTATCTTCTATGCGATGTAAAAATGTTCTAGCAGTGCTCTTTCCAAAAGGAATTTTACCTGAAACTTTCCAAATTTCATCTCTGATTTTATTATACAAGGGGTTTGTAACAATCTTTGTTAAATAAGTATTTAAAGCTCCTACATTTGGACTAATTGACATTTCATTATCATTTAAAATAACAAGCATAGGCGTTCTTAAATGTCCAGCGTTATTAAGAGCCTCAAAAGCTAGTCCTCCAGTCATAGAACCATCACCGATAATTGATACAACACGGTAATTTTTCCCTGTACTTTTTCTTGCTTCAGCTATTCCTGTAGCAGCTGAAATTGATGTTGAAGCATGGCCAGCACCAAAAGTATCGTATTCACTTTCAGATCTTTTTAAAAAACCACTTAGTCCACCCAGTTTTCTTATAGTTGGAAATGAATCAAAACGACCTGTTAGGAGTTTATGAGCATAACCTTGATGACCAACATCCCAAACTATTTTATCATCTGGAGTATCAAAAACTTTATGAATTGCAACTGTAAGCTCAACTACACCAAGTGTTGGAGCTAAATGTCCACCTATCTCACTAACTACTTTAATTGTATGCTTTCTAATTTCATTAGAAAGCTGAATCAATTCATCAATAGAAAAATCTTTTAAATCTGCAGGAGATTTTATTTTTGAGAGTAGATTAAGTTGCATGACTAATTTGAAATTGTTCTCTAAAAATATAATTATGAAAAAGAGTTGTCTTTACTAACTCCGGATGGAAAGCTAAGCCTAAATGGAGACCTTGTTTAACCACGACAGGTTCATTCTTATAACAACTTAATATCCTCACATTTACACCAACTTTATTTATTTTGGGAGCTCTAATAAAAGCAGCTAAAATATTATGGGTTTCACCATTCAGTAAAACTTTAATTTTATCTGTAAATGAATCAACTTGTCTGCCATATGCATTTCGATTAACTGATATATCTAAAATACCTAAAGAATTTATACGATCATCTTCTATATTTTTAGACATCATAATTAACCCCGCACAGGTACCAAGAATAGGTTTTTTTTTAGCAAAATCTTTTATTGGCTCATGAAAATTTGAACGTTCCATAAGATCTGATATAGTTGATGACTCACCACCAGGAATAACCAGACCTTTAATTAATGAAAGTTCATTTGGATAACGAACTTTCAACACTTGAAAGTCAAGCATTTCTAAAATTTGAATATGCTTAGAGTAATCTCCTTGAAGTGCTAATACGCCTATCATTATAAATTTATTTGTTTTTCACCAACCTCTTTCCTGTAAGCGTTCACCTTCAGGAATTTCTGACATATCAATACCTTTCATCGCGGATTCAAGTCCCATAGAAACATCTACCATCTTTTTTGAGTCTTTGTAATAAGCAACAGAGTCAACAATCGCTTTTGCTCTTGGTGATGGATCATCACTCATAAATATTCCTGATCCAACAAAAACAGTTTCAGCTCCTAATTGCATCATAAGAGATGCATCAGCAGGTGTTGCTATTCCACCTGCAGCAAAATTTGGTACTGGAAGCCTACCTGATTCAGCAACTTGCTGAATTAATTCAAATGGTGCACCCATATTCTTTGATGCTGCCATTAGTTCATCTTGCTTCATAGTTGTTAATCTTTTTATATCGCTTTGAACTTGTCTCATGTGCCTAACTGCTTCAACAATATTTCCACTGCCGGCCTCACCTTTAGTTCTAATCAACGCAGCACCTTCACCAATTCTTCTTAATGCTTCACCTAGATTACGACAACCACAAACAAAAGGAACTTTATAATCGTGTTTCCAAATATGATTATGCTCATCAGCCGGCGTAAGTACTTCACTCTCATCAATAAAATCAACTTCAAGTGCTTCTAAAATTTGAGCTTCTGCAAAGTGACCAATACGAACTTTAGCCATTACAGGGATAGAAACTGTTGATTGAATATCTTTAATCATTTGAGGGTCACTTGCGCGTGCTATACCGCCTTCTTTTCTAATTAAAGCTGGTATCCTCTCTAAAGCCATAACTGCCACAGCACCTGCATCTTCAGCAATTTTAGCTTGATCAGCATTCATTACATCCATTATAACGCCACCCTTTAACATTTCAGCTAAACCCACTTTAACTTCAAAAGATCCTTTTTTAACCATAAACAATCTCCTTTTGGACATTTCCAATTTTTTTAATTTTTTCTAAAACATCATTAATTATTTTATCTGGTGTACTTGCACCTGCTGATACACCTACAACGTCTACTTTTTCAAACCATTCAGGGTTGATTTCATCTGAATTAGTTACTTGATAAGATTTATTATTTCGTTCTTTTGCCAAGGCTGTCAACCTGTTTGAGTTGGCACTTGTGAAAGAACCTATTACAACCATTATATCACATTCTTTTGCAAGTTCTTTAATTTGGGTTTGATTACGTTTTGTTGGAAAACAGATAGTGTTTACAAATCGAAGATCAAAAACTTTAGTCATAATAATATTAATAATTTCTTGGACATTTTCAATAGTTTGTGTCGACTGGCTTACGACACCTGCTTTTTTATGCTTTCTTAGACTTAATGCTTCTGTTGGTGAAGAGACAACAATTGGATTTTTAACTTGACTAGCTATTCCTTTTACTTCATCATGGCCATGATCTCCAACTATAATTATTTTTCTTCCTTCTGCTTCTAATTTTTTCACTTCATCATGAATTTCTAAGACTAAAGGACAAGTAGCATCAATAATATTAATGTTTTTTTTATTTGCACTATCCCAAGTTTCTACTGAGGTACCGTGTGCTCGAAATAGAACAGGTTTATCTTTAGGAATATTATCTAAAGAATCAACCACCTTTGCACCTGCATCATCTAAATCTTTTACTACATTTTCATTATGTACTATATGACCTAACATATAAACATCTCCATCTTTATCTGCAGTATCATAAGCTAGCTTGACAGCATCTCTAACACCAAAGCAATAGCCAGCATCTTTTGCTAATAATATTTTCATGAAAAATTTATATCTTGTTTACTTAAATGAAGACGAGTTTCAACCAAAACATCATTCAAGACATTTTCTAAATTACCATTCTTAATAGCACCAGCAGCAAATTTATGGCCTCCACCGCCCAAAGATTTTGCTATAGAATTAATAATATATTTTCCTTTAGAACGAAAATTGACGCGGCAAGTTCCATTTGTGTTTTCAAATATCATTAAAGCAACTTCAACTCCTCTAATAGATCTAACAAAGTCAGAAAACCCATCAACATCTTTTTTACCAGCACTCGCACTTTTCATCATTGCTTGAGTTATTGTAAACCAGGCTAATTCATGATTATCACTATAATTTAAATTATTTATTATTTCAGCAAGCAAATTTACTTGCCCAATGGTTCTATTTTCATATACAGCTTGATAAATTTGTGAAGTCTTCACTCCAATATCTAGACATTCAATAGCAATCTGGTGACATTTTTGATTAGTGTTACTATAGCAAAAAGATCCTGTATCAGTCATGACTGCTGTATATATACCATTTGCCATAGCTAATGATAAATCAACATTTGCTGCTTTTAAAAAATCATATACCATTTCTCCAGTAGCTGCTGCAGTTATTTGAATATAATTTTCAGCGAATCTTTTATCATTTAAATCTGGATGATGATCAAAGTTAATTGCTTTAATTGAGTTAGCAGAAATTTTTTCACCAACTTGTCTTAATCTACTAAAATCACCAACATCAAATATAATTGCTAAATCTGTTTGAGATATCCATTCATCGTGCATGATAGGATCATAAGTTTCAATGATATTATCAGGATTTAAAAAGTCGTATTCTTTAGGTAAATCAGAAATAATTATTAAACGACAATCTATTCCAATATCTCTTAGATAATATAATACTGCAGTTGCGCTTCCTAAGCCATCACCGTCAGGATTTTCGTGAGTAGACAGCAAGACTTTTGCTGAGCTATTAATGGTATTATGTAAGGGTTTCCAGTCTATCATAACAATATAAGACGTAGAATTTAAGTATATTTTATATAGAGTCTATCTAACTATCGTAGTAAAAATTTATTTTTTTATCTTTGCCATAAAGTTTCATCTAAACCTTTATTTTGGTTTAAATATCTAACTAGTACAAAAATGAAATCACTTAATCTATTTAAATAAGTTAGCCAGCTTTTATCTTTGGCTCCTTTAGCTATTAACGTAACACACGATCTTTCTGCTCTACGACAAACAGCTCTTACAATATGCAGCCTAGAACAAAGCTCATCTCCGCCAGGTAGAATAAATTCTGCCAAAGGTGGTAACTCTTTATTCATTCTATTTATATTTTCTTCTAAAAAATTTGTTCTATCATTTTTTAAAAGTGAAATATCTTCATTAGGCATTGAAGCTTCACCTCCAATATTAAATAGATCTTGTTGAATAGATTCAAGTTGTTTAATTATTACTTTTGATTCGCAAATTGTTATAGCATGGCCTAAATGAGTATTTAGCTCATCTATATCACCTAAGAAATTTATGCGAGGATGATCTTTTGAGACTCTTGTTCCATCGCCTAAGCCTGTTTTTCCATTATCTCCAGTTTTAGTTGTTACTTTAGATATTCTCATATTTTAAAAAAAGATCCAGCTTACTAAACCAAAAAGTGGAAATAAGATAACTAGAGAATATAAAAAATAACCAAAAAAGGATGGCATTTCTATTCCGGAAGATTCTGCGATTGATTTAACCATAAAATTTGGTGCATTTCCAATGTAAGTATTGGCACCCATAAAAACTGCACCTGCTGATATTGCTAGCAACGTGTTTGAGAGCTCTCCCATAAGCACTTGAGGATTTCCTCCTGCTGTATTAAAAAATACTAAATAGGTTGGTGCATTATCAAGAAAACTCGACAAAATTCCTGTTAACCAGAAATACATATAATTTACAGGCCCAGAATCACTAGAAACAGAATTAACAATTAAAGCGAGTGCTCCAGAGGTACCAGCTTTAAGAATAGCAATTGCAGGAATAATTGTAATAAATATCCCAGCAAATAATTTGGCTACCTCTAGGATAGGGAACCAATTGAATTCATTCGCTTGTCTAATCTGCTTTGATGTGAATTTCCAACTGGCATAAGCAAGCGCTAATAATAAAACATCTCTAATGATATTTTGAAGCTCAACATGTACATGATAAAGAGTGAACTCAATATGAGGTTTCCAAAAGCCACTCAGAAGTACTGAGAATACAACACCTAAAATAAGTAATAAATTAAATGAACCTTTAATTCCTATCTTCTCAGGATTTGAAGGCATTGGAAGATTTCCTTCTTTTTTATACTGAATGGTATCATAGATGTAAAAAATTATTAGAAGTGATACAATTAAAAATAACATTGGCAAAAACATTGCTTTAGTGGTCCAAAAAAAATCAACTCCTTTAAGAAAACCTAAGAATAAAGGTGGATCTCCTAATGGTGTTAATGATCCTCCTATATTTGCAACAAGGAATATGAAAAAGACCACAACATGAACTTTATGTTTTCTATCCTTGTTAGCCCTTAAAAGTGGTCTTATTAGAAGCATTGCTGCACCTGTAGTACCCATCCAACTTGCTAATACCGTACCAATAAAAATTATTCCAGTATTCATGATAGGTGTACCTACTAAAGAACCAGTTAATTGAACACCGCCGGAAATAGTAAATAAAGCCAATAATAGAATAATAAAAGGGATGTACTCTAAAAGTCCAACATGAAGAATTTCGTAAATAGTAATTGAAAAGCCAATACTCAACAAAAAAGGCGCTACAAAAAGAATAGCCCAAAAAGCAGAAACCTTCCCAAAGTTTTGGTGCCAGTAATGTGGAGCAACCAAAGGAAAGACAGCAATAGAAAGTAAAATACCAACAAAAGGAATAATCCAGAGTATAGACAACTCTGAACCATCTAAATGTGGAGCATTACTTTCAGAAGCAAAAAGAAAGGCACTTAAAGAGAAAATTGTTACAAATATTTTTTTCATAATTTTTATTAAGTTTTTAAAAAATCAGTTAATTAATAGCCTGTAAAATAATTCAACTAATATTTAATTCCCTAATTTTTGATTGAGGTTTCAAATAGATATTTTTTTGTAATTTTGCAAATGGAATTCTTGCTTTCAATGATTGTTATTGGCTTAGCTTTACTAGGAATGTCAATTGGAATAATTTTCAATAGAAAGCCACTGCAAGGATCATGTGGTGGCGTTGCTAGTGACTGTATTTGTTTAAGCGGTGGAAACTGTGATGATCCATCGCAAAAGCCAAATATAGCTAATCCCACTTAACAGGCATTCCAGAGGAGCGTTTAGCCTCAAAACTATTTTCTCCTAAATCTATTACCCATAGTGCTTCATAACCTTTTAATGATTCAATTAAATTTAATCCATATTCAAAAGATAAAACATTTAAAGCTGTTGCTAAAACATCTGCATCTAAACAATTAGGTGCGACTACAGTTACAGAAGATATATCAGAATAAATTGATTTACCATTTTTTGGATCTATAATATGAGAAAATTTATTGCCATTAAATTCATAAAAATTTCTATAATTTCCTGAAGTTGCCATTGCCTCATTGTTTAATTCTACTACTTGAATAATATCTTCACCTGGATTATTTCCAGGTATTGGCTTATCTATGCCAATCTTCCATTTTTGACCTTTACCATTTAAACCTAATGCTCTAATTTCACCACCAATCTCTACCATAAATCTAGAAATCCCATTTGCTTCTAAATAATCAAAAATTTTATCAACACCCCAACCTTTTGCAATTGCATTTACATCTATCATTTGACCTTCTACTGATTTTACAAGAGTTTGGTCGGACAATTTTATTTTTTTAAAACCAATTTTATCCATCTGCATTATTATATCAAAGTCCGTAGGAGGTTCCCAAAGATTTTCATATTCTCTATCTTTTTTACCTTGTCTCCAGTTTATTACCGCTGGGAACACAGTAATATCAAATGAACCTAAAGTTAGCTCACTCCAATAAATTGATCTTTTTATTACATCAGTAAATCCAGGTGAAATATTTATAGCTCCATTTACAGGTAATCTATTAAAAAGGGAAATCTCACTATTAATTTTGTAAGTAGACATTTGGTTATCTATATCTACTATAATAGAGTCAATACCAGATTTAATTTTTGAAGCATTAATATTAATGCTTTGCTCAGAAACTATTTTTATGGAATAAGTGGTACCCCATGCACTCCCAGACAAACCAACTATTGGTAATTCTCTATTACACCCAATTATTGAAATAAAACCAAAGCCCAACAAAAGTTGGGCTTTGTAAGAAAATCTTAATATAAATGTCCTATCCAAAGCTATCGTAAGCAATCATTTCTCTTTCAACACCAAGATCATAAAGCATTTTATCACATGCATCTATCATCATTGGAGGTCCACACATGTAATATTCAAGCTCCGTTGGATCTTCATGATCTTTGAGATATTGATTAAAAGCAACATTATGAATAAAGCCAGTTGGACCTTTCCAATTATCCTCAGGCATAGGTTCTGATAAACCAACAACATATTTAAAGTTTGGAAATTTCTTTTCTAATCTTGTAAAATCATCATGATAAAACATTTCTCTGGCTGAACGTGCCCCATAGAAAAAAGTTATTTTACGTTTAGTTTTTTGTGTATCTAGAAGATCAAATAAATGGCTACGCATGGGTGCCATTCCAGCACCCCCACCAAGGTAAATCATTTCTCTATCTGTCTCTTTAGCAAAAAACTCTCCAAAAGGACCTGAAATAGTTACTTTATCACCAGCTTTTAAATTAAAAATATAGGAAGATGCTATTCCTGGAGGTACTTGATCCCAAAGAGCAGGAGGAGGTGTGGATATTCTAACATTAAGCATAATAATATTACCTTCTGCAGGATGGTTTGCCATTGAATAAGCTCGGAAACAATCTTCATCATTATTTGCCACAACATCCCAAATCTTAAATTTATCCCAGTCTTCATGATATTCTTTTTCAACATCAAAATTTTTAAAACCTAAATTATGATATTCTGGAACATCAATTTGTATATATCCACCCGCCGTAAAATTCAAATTTTCATCTTTAGGTAATTCTAGAACCAGTTCTTTTATGAAAGTTGCTACATTCTTATTTGAACGAACAGTACAGTCCCATTTTTGAATATTAA
>ENA-UOXV01002203-UOXV01002203.1-marine-metagenome-genome-assembly--contig:-NODE-2203-length-25788-cov-3.756655_pt1 | contig 25788 bp, 22 predicted proteins | sample MGYA00238165_ERZ766961 | MGnify/ENA primary metagenome ERZ766961 (study PRJEB28924, sample SAMN03173240) | marine metagenome | biome: Marine; feature: Water; material: Subsurface seawater | place: North... | reverse complement strand
CCCCTGCCGCCGACCAGCCCGGCTGTCCGATACCCAGCGCCACCGTTGCCGACACACCGGCGATGATACGCACCGTCGTTAAATGGTTCGGTGTGACACGGGTCGGCGCCAACGGTCGGACAATGGTGACCCGCGCAATCTTATGAATCCAAGTATCGTGAGACATCTCAGGCCTTATATCTGCTTTTACGTCGGCGTATCGTATCTTGCAGCCAACCATAATGCGATTGCGAAGTTGCCCCCACAAACCCCAGCACGGGCGTGACAGACAGTTAGCAGCGGCGTATATGATTTTGCATGATGTTGCAGATTCCTAAACTCACCGACGACGACCTGGCAGCCTTTAAGCGCGATGGCTTTTTGGTTAAACGCGGCGCGTTTTCCGACGACGACATGGCCGAGATTTCGACATGGACCGACGAAGTCCTTGCGCTCCCGGAAGTCTCGGGGCGCCACTGGGTGTACCACGAAAAAAGCCGTAAAGACGGCAGCGAATTAGTGTCGCGGATTGAAAAGATCGCGCCGTTTCATGCGGGCTTTCAAAGTCTCACCGACGTCCTCGCCGCCCCGGTCGGCCAGTTGCTGAACGAGCGCGCGGTCCTGTTCAAAGAGAAGATCAATTTCAAGATGCCGGGCGGTGGCGGCTTTGCGCCCCACCAAGACAGTCAAGCCGGCTGGGACACCTACGCGGATTTCTTTATCTCGGCACTGCTCAGCATCGACCGAGCGACGCTTGAAAATGGATGCCTACAAATGGTTGCCGGGCATCATACGCAGGGCCTCAAGAAATCGTGGGAGCCGCTCAACGAGGATGACATGAAAGGCATGTCGTTTGAACCGGTGCCGACCGAGCCCGGCGATGTCGTATTCTTCGACAACTACGCGCCGCATGCGTCCGAACCGAACATGAGTGACGCCATCCGGCGGATTTACTATGCCACCTACAACCGAGCTTCGGCCGGCGATCACATGGCGCAGTATTACGCCGACAAACACAAAAACTTCCCGCCCGACATCGACCGCGACCCGGACAAGGATTACGTGTTTCGGGTATAGGGCGAAACGGCTCAGCACAGGTTGGGTAAGATCGTTTGTTTCGCGCGCTCGAGATCATCGGGAAAATCGATTTCGATCCAGCTTAGGTCTGACACGTCGACGATGCCGAACGTGCCGACGGGCTCGCCGATGATCACGTCGCGGATCGCTTCTTCATAGGCGCCGAGCAGATTGCCGCCGTCGACGAGGTTTTCCAGCGAAGACGCCAACAGCGCACCGGTCGTCGCCGAAACTTTCATGAAGCCCGGCCATTCACCCATCGCGTCAAATTTGCCGACGATCCGCTTGCCGAAATCGACGATGCCGCCATCGCGGATACAAATCCGAACCGGGTCGTCGCCATCGTCCAGATCGGCATCGTAAGCAAATGCGCTCGGCATCTCGGACCCGATCAAACGTCTCAGGATTTCGGTGTCATAAAGCGTGTCGGCATCCATGAACAACACATCGTCGCCTTGGCGGTACGCCTCGCGCGCATACCACATGGACAGCAAACTGCCGCCCCGGTACATGGGGTTTTCGATGACCTCAATAAAACCGTCTTTGGCGTGGCGGCGCGCTTCGGCGGCGACATCGTCTTTACGGTAGCCGACGACCAGAGTCAGCGCGCTGATCCCCAGCGCCTGCAGGGTTTCGATATGACGCTGCATCAAAGTTTTGCCGTCGAATTCAATCAGACTTTTCGGCGGTTGCGTGCGACTGTCGCCGAAAAGACGACTGCCGACGCCGGCTGCTAGAATAATTGCGCGCATTGTCCCTCCGGATACTCGACGGCGCGCATCATTGCCCGCCCTGCCCGCAAGTCAAGAGTCGCCCAAATAGCCGTGCGCACGAAACCAGTCGACCGCATCGGCCAATGCGTCGCTGCCCGGCCGATGCTGATAGCCTAGTTCCGCTTCTGCGCGGGCACTTGAGAAATACATCCGCTTTTTTGACATTTTCAGGCCATCAATGGTGACGAACGGCTCACCCCTGCCCGTAAGGCTGCACCACGCCTCAGCAATCGCCGCGATGGGATAGATAGGTGCCCTGGGTAATTTAATGCGTGGCGGGCGGACACCTGCTTTGAGTGCGACCGCCGTCAGAATGTCAGCGAGAGACATATCATCACCGCCCAGTACATAGCGTCGCGCCGTGACACCCTTTTCATAGGCCAACACATGCCCTGCGGCCACGTCATCCACATGCACCACATTGAGCCCGGTATCGACATATGCCGGCATCCGGCCAGACGCCGCTTCGACCACCAAACGACCGGTCGGCGTCGGCTTGATGTCGCGGGGGCCAATCGGTGTCGAGGGATTGACGATGACACAATCCAGCCCGGTTTGTTCGATCACGTTCATCGCCGCCTGCTCGGCCAGAAACTTGGACTGTTTATAGATGCCGATCATCGCGTCATAGCTGACCGGGGTGTCTTCGTCGGCGGGCTTGCCGAAGGGATCCGTTCCCAACACGGCAACGCTTGAGGTATACACGGCGCGTTTAATCCCGGCCCGATATGCGGCTTCAAGAATCGCGCGGGTTCCCTCAACGTTTGCCTGCATCATCCCGGCTGGATCGCGGGTCCAAATGCGGTAATCGGCCGCGACATGAAATAAGCCGACACAACCTTCAAGCGCCGCCGATAAGCTTGCCGACTGCGTCAAATCACCTTCAACTAGGCTGACGTCAAGGTCATGCAAATTGCGCCTATCATTGCCCGGGCGCGCCAGCACGCGCACATCAGCGCCCCGTGCCAACAGCGCACGCGCCACCGCAGCCCCGACAAAGCCGGTCGCACCCGTCACCAAATAAGGGCCGCCTTCGATCTTCACGCACCGCTCCACTTAACGTTCGCGCTGACAGAGAACCACCGTAAGACACAGTTTTCCATGGAAAATTCAGGGTAAAGACGTTAAACACCCATTGAGGATGCATAGATCATCCCCATCTCAGAGACACAGCGAATTTGGGACTGTATACCATGAGCGAGCCGATCAAGATCATTCTTGCCAACCCACGAGGCTTTTGCGCCGGTGTCGAGCGCGCCATCGAAATTGTCGAACGCGCGCTGAAGAAATATGGGCCGCCGGTGTATGTCCGCCATGAAATCGTGCACAACCGCCACGTTGTCGAATCTTTGCGCGCCAAGGGTGCTGTGTTCGTCGATGAAATTGACGAGATTCCAGAAGGTGCGATGACCATTTTCAGCGCCCATGGCGTTGCCGAGAAAGTCGAGGACGCAGCAAAGGCTCGCAATCTGCCGGTGATTGATGCGACCTGTCCGCTGGTCTCGAAAGTACACAAGGAAGGCCAAAACCAATCCAAGCGCGGTCGCCAAGTTGTGCTGATCGGCCACCGCGGTCACCCAGAAGTCGAGGGCACGCAGGGCCGGATTCCGGGCGGCGTGCTGCTGGTCAGCGAACCCGCCGACGTTGCCACGCTTGAAGTCGACGATCCCGAGCAACTGGCCTACGTCACGCAAACGACTCTGTCGGTCGATGAAACGCGGGCCACGATCAACGCCTTGAAAGAACGCTTTCCATCGATTGTCGGACCGGACGTTAAAGACATTTGCTACGCCACGCAAAACCGCCAGCAAGCTGTGCGCGAGTTGGCGCAAATCGTCGACTTGGTTCTGGTGGTCGGTGCGAAGAACAGCTCGAACTCGAACCGCTTGGCGGAAATCGGCAAAGAATACAACACGCCGTCACACTTGATCGATGATGCCGGCGCCATCAAAAACGAATGGTTCGATGGTGTCGCAACCATCGGCCTGACCGCCGGTGCCTCAGCGCCAGAAGAGCTGGTGCAAGGCGTGATTGATCGTATCGACCAACTGCGCGGTGCCACCGTCGTCGACCATGACGGCGTTAAAGAAAACGTGGTCTTTAAGATTCCGTCAGAGCTCGCCAATGTCCCGGCGTCCTCTGCGGCAGGAGACTAATGTGGCCGTTCCCATCATTCAGCAGGTCCGCGTCGGCGCCTACATCATGAAGCAACGTCTGAAAGGGCGTGAAAAGTATCCGCTGGTGCTGATGTTGGAGCCTCTATTTCGCTGCAATCTGGCGTGCCCCGGTTGCGGCAAGATCGACTATGAGGACGATGTCCTCAACCGTCGCCTCAGCTTCGAACAATGCATGGAAGCGGTTGACGAATGCGGTGCGCCGATCGTGTCGATCCCGGGTGGTGAGCCGCTGATCCACAAAGAAATCAAACAGATCGTCGACGGCATCGTGGCGCGCAAAAAATTCGTTTATCTGTGCACCAACGCGCTGCTTTTAGAAAAGCGCCTGGGCGACTTCGAACCGTCGCCGTACCTCACGTTTTCGGTGCACTTGGATGGGCTTGAGCATCACCATGATCGCGCCGTTGCCCAAGCAGGCACGTTTAAGCGCGCTGTCTCGGCGATCAAGGCGGCCAAAGCCAAAGGCTTTCGGGTCAACGTCAACTGCACGTTGTTCGATCAGATGACGGCGGAAGAATGCGCCGAGTTCTTTGATTTCTGCACCAACGACCTGCAGGTCGAAGGAATCACGGTGTCTCCGGGCTATGCCTACGAACGCGCGCCCGACCAAGACCACTTCTTGGGCCGCACCAAAACCAAAAACCTGTTTCGAGATATCTTTCGCCTAAAGGGCGACAAGAAATGGCGCTTCAGTCAGTCGACGCTGTTCATGGATTTCTTGGTCGGCAATCAGGAATACCACTGCACACCGTGGGGCAACCCAACCCACAATATCTTTGGCTGGCAAAAGCCGTGCTATCTGCTGAGTGAGGGCTACGCTTCCAGCTTCAAAGCGCTGATGGAAGAAACCGAGTGGGACACCTACGGCACCGGCAATTATGAAAAGTGCGCCGACTGCATGGTACATTGCGGCTACGAACCGACGGCGGTCACCGATACGGTGAAGCATCCGCTGAAAGCGCTGAAAATATTCCTGCGTGGCCTTGATACCGAAAAGCCGATGGCGCCTGAAATCTCGCTCGAAAATCAGCGTCCTGCGAAATTCGTCTTCGAAGATGTGGTCGAGACCAACACTGACCGCCTAGCGCGCGAGGAAGCCGAGCGTCGGGCCAAGGCGGACCACCGCGCCGCGTAACGACGCCATCGCCCGCTTGTTCGCGCGCCCAAGCGCCATCAACGTGCCGACCTGCAACGGATGCGTCAGCACGCCGCTGAGCACGGTGGACATGTTGATGCTGCCGTCTGTGCGCACCGATTTAAGAACCCAAGCCGGGATATCCAGGTCGGCAGGATCGGTCACCGCGCGCAAGACAGCGAACGGCAAATCCGCCTCGGTGGCAAGCTTGGCGGCAATATGGCTTTCCATATCCACGACCGCGGCTTTCGTCTCCGCATACGCTTGGCTCTTAAAAGCCACGTCGGCGACTCTGTCGCTGCCCAGAATGGTGCTCGTCGAAACCATCAGCTTGCCAGCCATTCCAGCCGCCCACTGGGGATCGCAGGCGATCCATTGACCACTTGGGGTGATCACAGCATCTGCGACAATCAAATCGCCTGGGCGGAGTTTGGGGTCCAGAGCACCGCAGACACCAAAGCTCAGGATCGCTTTGCATCCGGTATTGATCAGGTCACGCACCTGCGTTTCAGCCTGCGCAGGCCTGGCCCCGGATAAACGGAGCATCGGTGCGTTGGCAGCATCTCGGCTGCCGTCGAATGCGGCCAACTCCGATTTTACGCCGGCAATCACGCCGATGAGATCGGTCTCGGGCATCGCGCGGCCCTAAATACCGTACTTGGGGGAACGTTCGTTGGCGCGTATCAAATCCACGTAACGGGCCAATGTCCAAAGCGGGAAATACGCGCTGTAGCCATGATAACGCAGGTAAAATACACGCGGAAAGCCGACGGCGTTGAAATATTCTTCATTCCATTTGCCGCCATCGCGAGGCGCGTTCAACAGGAACTCGACACCGCGCGCGACCGCCGCACTGTCGTTTTCGCCCGCTGCCATCAGACCTAGCACTGCCCACGACGTCTGTGACGGCGTCGACGTCTTCACTTCATCCCGACGATGCTGCCAATAGCTGGCACAGTCTTCGCCCCAACCACCGTCGGCGCACTGACGCGCTTTAAGCCACTCGACAGCCTTGCGGACGTACGGCGCGTTCATGTCTTCGTCGACGGCACGCAATGCACACAGCACCGACCATGTGCCATAGACATAGTTATTGCCCCAGCGCCCAAACCAAGACCCGTCCGTTTCTTGTTCACGCTTTAGATAGTCGATACCACGCGCCACCGCCGGATGCTCCAGCCCATGCCCCAACTGGCCCAGAAACGACACACAGCGCGCGCTCACATCGGCAGTCGGCGGATCCAACAAGGCACCGTGATCGGCAAACGGGATGTGCTGAAGAATATCGTGTTCGTTATCGATATCGAAGGCGCCCCAACCGCCGCTTTCAGACTGCATACCGACGATCCAGGTTTCCGCACGCTCAATCGCGAACTTATAGCGATCAGGATCGGCACGGTGCAGCAGCATGCCGACCACTGCGGTATCATCGACGTCGGGATAGTAATCGTTGTTGTATTGAAACGCCCAACCACCGGGCTTCAGGCCCGGACGTCCGCCGGCCCAATCGCCTTCGACCTCAAGGATCTGACGTTCGGCCAGCCAATCAGTGGCGGCTTGCATGGCCCGCTCGGTGATATCTAGACCGGCTTCCATCATCGCATGTCCGCCCAGCGCCGTATCCCAAATCGGCGACAGGCAGGGCTGGCAATAGCCCTCGTCATCTTTGAAGGTCAAAAGACCGTCGATGGCCTCGCGTGCTGTTACATAGTCCTTGTGATCGCGCCCGTAACCGAGCGCATCAAACGCCATTACAGTATAAGCCATGGCTGGAAAGATCGCCCCTAAGCCATCATGACCATTCAGGCGCGGCCCCATAAAATTAAGCGCACGCTTGATGGCGTGTTTTTCCAAGGCATCAGGAATAAACGGCTCGATGATTCTGGTTAACCGATCAATACCCATGAATACCGAGCCGAGCCAATGGCCGGTCGGATTGACCATGTAGTCGTCTTCGTCGTTGGCCGGGCGTAAAAACAGCTCGTCGACGTTGATCTGCAACGGATTGCGCGCTTTCGGCTTGAGCACAGCTAAAATCAACAGCGGCACCATCACGGTGCGCGACCAATACGATATTTTATCGATATGGAAAGGCGCCCAACGCGGCATCAACATCGCTTCGACCCGCATCACCGGCACCGCGCGCCATGGCACTTGGCCGAACAACGCCAGGGCAATCCGCGTGAACACATTGGCTTTCGCCGCCCCACCGTGCGCCAAAATCGCATCACGCGCGCGGCGCATGTGCGGCGCATCCGGATCATCACCGGCCAGTTTCAGCGCGTAATACGCCTTCACCGAGGCACTGATGTTAAAATCCCCATCGTGGTATAGCGGCCAACCGCCGTGTTGGTCTTCTTGGATACGTCGCAAGTAAACGGCTAGCTTGCGCTCGACATCCGGGTTCGGCTCCCCCAGATAATGATTGAGCATGATGTATTCGGCAGGGATCGTGGCGTCGGCTTCAAGCTCAAACGCCCAGTGGCCATCTTCTTTCTGCTCGCCCAGCATCCAGTCGCGGCAATGGCGCACGGCCGCCTCGGCACGCTGAAGGGTTTCAGCTTGCTCTGGCTTCGGTTGGGCACCAGCGTTGGACACGTCCAAAGGATCCTTCAATGAAATAGCACCGATTGGTGCTGATCGTCGTGCCGTATCATGCTTGCGACACGGATAAACGTACAGTGTTGTGACAAAATTTTGTCACGCCTTCAAGACCGAGTCGGCAGCCCTATGACCAGACCGCAACGCACCCTCAATTGTGGCCGGTAGGCCGGTATCGGTCCAGTCCCCACAAAGCCGTAGATTACGAAACTGCGTTTGCATCGGTGCGCGGCGGCGCACCATCGCTGGAGTTTGCGCGATGGTGGCACGCTTTTCTTTGATGATCCGCGCCGCCGGCAGGGCATCAGCGGATGCGCCCAAAAGCGGCGCGATCTCGGTCCAAATCTGTTTGATGAGGTCGTCCGCAGACGACATAGAAGCTTCCGCCGCCGCCGAAACCGTGACCGACGCGATGTCGCCCCGCACAAACAGCCACTCTGCCAAGCCGCCCAGCAGACCCGTAATCGGCGCCATATCGGTGGGCACAGATGTCTTAAAATGGGCGTTTACGATGGGCCGAAAGTCATCCGGCACGATGAGGTCGTCGATGAGGTCGGCTGCAACATTGGGCGGCACCGCTGAAATTACCTGATCGGCGTCACCTAGCGCGATAGTTTCACCGTCCATTTCAAGGTGCGTTACGCGACCTTCGTTACGGACAAGCCCACGAACACGCGCACCCAAGCGTACGTCTGCGTCCTTGGATGCAAGGTAATCAAGCGCTGGGTTTACAAACGCATCGCCAAGCCCTTGCCGACAGAGCACCGGGCGGCACGCCATGCCACCGTTTGCCAAGGTTTCGCGGATCACCGGGGCAAGCAGGCTGGCCGCCGCTTCTTCCGGTGCCGTGTTTAGCACTGCAACCGAAAATGGTTTCCAGAAACGTTCATAAAGCAGGCCCGTGCCGCCCAAAACATCGGCTACGGTCGCCTGTGCCCCCGCCGACAATAAAGCGCGGCTTTGCAGATAGTCGATGATGTGCGTACCCGGCACGCGTCGGCGTTTTGACAAAATCCACCACGGCAAACGGCTGCGGCCCAGATCAACACGCCAAGATTCCCCACGCGATATATCAACGAACGGATACACGGCATCTCGAATGTCGATCCGGGCCATAGCGTCAATGCGTCCCAGATAATGCATCGCGTCCGTATTACCGCTGAGCACCAAATGGTTGCCGTTGTCGATCTCGGTATCCAGCGTGGTGTCGAAAAATGTACGGCAGCGACCGCCCGCATTGCGGGCGGCTTCTAAGACGGTAACGGCGTGCCCGACCTCAGCCAACCGGGTCGCAGCACCTAAGCCCGCCAAGCCTGCACCAAGCACATACACCCGGCCTGAAGCGCTATCGCGACTCACCCGAACAGCCCGTAACGCAAGGCAATCGCGACCTTTTCCAGCTTCGATGGGCCGACGTCACGGCTCATGTCGTGCCAGCCGCGCTTTTGCAGATTGATCAAAATGCGGCGATAGACCTGCATCATCATCACGGCTGGACGCACTGCTTTGGGGTCAGCGGTGGCGATGATGGCATCGGCCTCGGCAAAGTACTTTTCAGCCCGCGCCGCCAAATCCTCGCACAATGCAGGCAAGCCGGGTGCCGTCAAAATATCTTCGATCCCAGTGCCCCCGGCGCCTGCGTCGATCAGCCTATCGGCGGGTAAGTAAACCCGGTTGCGGCCTGCGTCTTCTGGGATATCACGCAGGATATTCGTCAGTTGCAACGCGTGCCCCATAGCCCCTGCAAGCCGCACGCCCTCGTCTTCGCCAAGCCCAAAAACACGCACGCACAAACGGCCCACGGCACAGGCGACGCGGTCGCAATACAAATGCAACTCGTCCATATCGGCGATGCGCACACGGTTGTGGGCATCCATTTCCATCCCGTCGATCACGGCGATAAAATCGTCTTGGCGCAGGCCGAAGCTCGCGACCGGTTCTTTCAACGCTTGGGCAATAGGATGATGGCCAGCGCCGCCGAACAGCAACCCGATTTCAACCCGCCACGCATCCAACAAGGCGACTTTTTGATCAATCGGCAGATCACCATCGGCGATATCATCGACGTCACGGCAGAACGCATATACTGCAAAAACCCCACGCCGCCGCAGGGGCGGCAATCGACGCATACCCCAAAAGAACGAGGTGCCGGCACGGCGCACCATCGCCTCGACATAAGCGTCGGGTGGGTTCGCCGGCAGATCCGGCGCAATCGGCAGGGGTTCGATATGGTTCATGGCTTGCATGGATACACTACCGCTGGTCGGGCGTCATCATCCGGATGTCACCGCTCATGGCGCGTAGGTCCGTCCTTTCCACGCATTGCCGATGCCAAAATAATGGCGGCGCGCAGAATCCACGGTCATCACCCCATATAAGAGTCCCGCAATCGGCAACGTCAGCGCCCAAAATGCCGATAAACGATAGAGCTCAAGTGTCGGCAGAAACGTCCACGCCATCACCGCCCAAGCACTGAGTCCAAGTACCAACACCGGCATATCCCCGGACAGCGCGCCAACAAGCACTGCCAGCATCGGCACGCCATACAGCAAAACCATCCCGATCAGCGTCCCCGCCAAAAGTGCCGCGCTAAACCGCAGCTGCACGAATGCCGTGCGCGCAACCATCTGCCAAATCGCGGCTAAATCCTGATAGCCGCGCAGGCTTTCTGTTCGCGTCGCGAGCCCCAACCAAATCGGACGATGAGGTTTGATCAACTGTGCCAGCGGGCAATCGTCGATCACTCGGTCTTTAATCCGCGCGATCCCGCCCGCCGCTTCCAGGGTTGCGCGGCTCACCAGCATGCAGCCACCGGCCGCCGCCGCGATCTTGGCGGTCCGGTCGTTGACCTTCGGGAACGGGTACAGCTTTTGAAAAAAGTACACAAACGCCGGGATCAGCAACCGCGCCCATATACTCTGACAGCTCAACTTCACCATCAACGAGACCAGCCCAAGACCTTCAGCCTCTGCCTTCGCAACCAAGTCCGTCACATTGTTTTGGTCGTGGCGGATGTCGGCGTCGGTCAGCAAAAGATATGCAGGTTTGCCCGCAGCCGCGATCCCCTGGTGTACCGCCCACATTTTGCCGACCCAACCGGGTGCCAGGGGCTCACCGTCGATCACCTGCACGCGCGCAGCATCCGCATGGTCAGTTACCGCAGCAAGCACCGCGTCTTTGGTCCCGTCGGTGCTGTTGTCGTCAACGACGATAATCTGCAGGTGACCTGGATAATCCTGCGTCAACAGCGAATACACGGTCTCTGCAATGCTTTCAGCCTCGTTTCGGGCTGGAATAACGGCGACAACATCCGGCGCATCTTCTAAATTAACTTTATATTGATTAAGTCGCTGATCAGAATGCCAAAAATGACCATGAAATAGGCATAAATACAGCCAAATCAACAACGAAAGTGCGGCCAAGAACATCAGCATCATTGTTCCTCAACTGGTGTTAACTGAAAAAGCCAAAAAATGCACCACGCGCAATACACTGCGCATAAGTCGACTTCGACAGTTGCACCCGCCCTGCCACCGGGTCTTCGCGGGCCAGCTTTTCGATCAGCGCGTCAGCAATGTTACAGATCGCTGCGGATTCCATGGCAAGCCGTCGGCTTTTCACCCGCCCCGGCAAATGGCGGGCCTCGCGCATCAAAGCGCGGGTTTCAACCAGGCAACGATCTAGAACGCGGCGCAACGCAGGGTCTGCACTGTCGGCGTTCAGCATCTCGACCGTGGCCCCTTCAGCCTGCATCCAATCCATCGGCAGATAGACCCGGTCGAGCGTCAACAAATCGTCTTTGCAGTCCTGCAGATGATTGATCACTTGTAACGCGTTGCAGAGCGCATCCGACGCGCCGTAACCATCGTCCGCCCCGCCCGTCAGGTCGACCAAATAGCGCCCCACCGGGGCCGCCGAGCGAATGCAGTAATGCATCAAGTCGTCCCAATCGTCGTAGCGGTTCTTTACCGCGTCCTGTTTGAAGGCATCGATCAAATCAAGGCAATGCTGCAACGGCACATTGGATGCGAGCAGGCTTTCCCGCATGCGCACCGCGGTCGCGAACGCCGCAACATCAATCTCTTCGCCACGAATAGCGGCTGCGCATCCCTCCAGCCGGCTTATTTTCTCGTCGGCCGCGAGGTCGGGACTATCGGCAATATCATCGATGGCGCGGGCGTATTGATAAAATATGGCGACGTGCGGACGCGCTTTCGGCGGCAACAGGAACGAGCCGACGGGGAAATTTTCATAGGCGGCATCTTTGCCGGATGGTGCCTCGACGTCGCCCTGGGCTGAGCTGCGGGTGCCGCTCACAACGCGCCTGTCACGATTTTGTGGCTGCCTCTTGCGTGCCCGCAGCGCGGTCGGCGCGGGCTTTTTCAAGACGGGTTTCGAGATTGTGCATCAATGCTTCCAAATCATTATCATTGGCCCGAAGGAACGATGAAAACTCGGCGCGTTGCGTTTGCGCCATGCTCAGACCTGCGACCATGATATCGATTATTCTGAACGAGTCATCCGTCTTGCGGACTCGCCAGTCGATACGTAACGGCACATCGGCACCAGCCCGCAGTAATTCGGTCTCTACCATCGCTTGGTCGTCACTGATGATCTTGGTGTTTGCGACCTTCAGCTGCTCGCCTGAATATCCTTGAAAGCGATGCGCGTAAGTCGCGACCATTAAATCCTCAAACAATCCCAAATATCGCTCCCGCTGGGTCTCTTCGGCACGGTTCCAAGAACGACCACCCAACACCCAACGCGCAATGCTTTTAAATGCGAAATATTTTCGGGTGATCTCACGAAACCGGGCTTCCTGCTCGGTCATCGGTAATGCCGGATCGGTCAGCTGTGCGATCGCCATTTCCGTGAGATTTTCGATGAACGCTCTCGATTCTTTTGCGAGGTCGTCTTGGTCGGCATGCACCATCGGCGCCCATGCCAAAACAACAACTGCCACAGCACCGCACGCGGCTCTGAAAAGACCCACCATAAACACCCCTCCGTCCTGGACGCTTATTTTAGCCCAATATTGAATCAACTCATAGCCTGCAGAACAAAAAAAGTGACCGGCGCTATCCCTATTTTTCATTCCGGGCACGGCAGCGTAGTATGTCGAAAATCATGCTTTAGGGGAGAAAACAGATGGTTTGCTGTCACCACTACCAACTGATAGCCGGCTGCGATGAGGCGTTCCGCATTGATGCGCAGTCTATGGTGTTTGGTCCCGGCTGCCTAAGCGAAGCCGGCGCACACGCGAAATCCTTGGGCATGACCCGGGTCGCGCTATTTACGGACAAAGGCATCACCGCATCCGATCACGTCGCCAAAGTCAAAGCGTCGTTGGAAGACGCGAAGATCACGGTCGCGATATATGACGACGTTGCGGTCGAACCCACAGACGAAAGCTTTAAAGCCGGCGCGAAGTTCGCGCAGGATGGCAAGTTCGATGGTTTTGTCTCGGTCGGTGGCGGCTCGGTGATGGATACCTGCAAGGCGGCCAACCTGTACGCATCCTATCCGGCGGACTTTCTGACCTACGTCAACGCGCCTGTGGGTGACGGGCAACCTGTCCCTGGCCCGTTGAAACCCCACATCGCATGTCCGACGACATCGGGCACCGGCTCGGAAGCAACCGGGATTGCGATCTTTGATCTATTGTCGATGAAGGCAAAGACCGGGATCGCATCGCAACACCTGCGCCCATCACTGGGCCTCGTCGACCCATTAGTAACGCACACACTGCCGAAAAATGTAATCGCCGCGACTGCATTTGATGTGTTGTCACATGCCTTAGAAAGCCTGACATCGCGCCCGTTCACATCGCGCACCAAACCGGATAACCCTGCCGCCCGCCCTTATTCCCAAGGCGGCAACCCGTGGAGTGACATGATCGCCAAAGAGGCGCTCCGCCTGGTCGGCGAGCACATGGTTCCCGCTGTCACCGATACCGATAACCTGGAAGCACGCGAATATTTAATGTGGGCGTCATCGTTGGCCGGTGTCGCCTTCGGCCAGGCCGGCTGCCACCTACCGCACGGCATGTCATACGCCGTCTCAGGCCTGGTGCGCGACTTCAGGCCCGAGGGCTATCCCCAGCATCAGCCCATCGTGCCGCACGGCATGTCGGTGATCTTGAATGCACCCAGCGTCTTTCGCATGACCGGACCGCACGCGCCGGAACGTCACTTGGCCGCCTACGCGTGTCTCGGCGGCACGCATGATGCCGGCCCATCCGAGGCCGGTGACGCCGTCGCAGAACAGTTGATAATGATGATGAAAGCGACCGGCATACCGAACGGCCTGACCGGTGTCGGCTATGGCATGGATGATCTGGACGCCCTCGCCGACGGTGCGCTCCCGCAAAAACGCGTCATCGACATGGCCCCGTTCAAAGTCGAACGCGAACATTTGCGCGCCATGTTCGAAGGCGCATTAACGTACTGGTGAGTTGAACGTCCGCCATCCGTTGAGACGGCCCTGCGGGCCTCCGCAGGATAAAGGATCAACCAACTGCGCGGGCACGGAGTTCATCCAACAGTGCATCTGGAATATCGACGCCCATCTCAGCCGAGGTCGCTCGGATGTCGAAGCGACGTTGGCCGGGTAAGCGTGTACCGTCTTGATCCAAGATGGCATCGCTCAGCAACGACAAACGGTCGGCGAAATGACCGTCGGAAAAGCCTTCGGGGTCAATGACGATAAAAAACTGGCCGATGTGCGGCGGGCCACCTTTATCATCAAAGAACGATGAGGCTTCAAATCCATGATTGGATCCGGTCAGGCTCGCCGCGAGAATTTCCACCATCATCACTAAAGCGGCGCCTTTGGCGTCGCCCATCGGTAATAGTGAGCCGCCCATCGCGGCCTTCGCGTCTATGGTCGGCGCGCCGTTTGCATCGACCGCCCAGCCTTCGGGAATCTGTTCGCCTTTGTCGGCGGCGAGTTTGATTTTGCCGCGCGCGACCTTGGACGTCGAAAAATCCGCCACAATCGGCGCTGCGTCTACGCGAGGACATGCAAAAGCAACCGGATTGGTGCCGTAAATCGCGCGGCTACCGCCCCATGGTGCAATACCCGCCGGCGAATTGCTGAAGCCCAACGCCAGATAACCCAGCTCAGCAAAAGTTTCAACGTGATGCCCGGCAACACCAGCATGATGGGAGTTGCCGATTGCCATGCCGACGATGCCGGTAGTTTTAATGGCGTCCAACACGGCTTTCGTGCCCGCTTCGATCGCCGGATACGCAAAGCCGGAACGCGCATCAACGCGGACGGATGCGGTCTTTGGCAGACTAACATCCGGGGTCGCAAAGCCATCGACCTTGCCCGCTTTGGCTTGATCGGCATAGGCGGGCAACCGCGATACGCCATGCGACGGAATGCCGTCCGCATCGGCCTTTACCAGTGCGCGCGCGACAGCCGCGGCATTCTCGTGTGATGTTTTCGAGGCCACAAGAACCTCAACGGCAAGCTCGTGCAGATCGGAAAGGTGCGTCATCGACATCGTTTAAGCGTTATCCTTCAAGCAGGTTGCGACCGCATCCGCGATCATCGTGCAGACGCGATGGTCAGCTTCGATGGTCCGGGCACCGACGTGTGGCGTCAGCAAAAGATTCGGCACGTCTTTAAATATATTGTCGGCGGTTAGCGGCTCAATATCGAACGAATCCAGAAACGCACCGGCGAGCTTTTTCGCACGCAATGCGTCGACAAGATCGACCTCGTTGACGATCCCCCCGCGCGCCAAGTTGAGCAGTACGGCGTCCGATTTCATCATGTTCAAGCGTTCGGCATCGAACATATCGCGGGTCTCGTCATTTAGCGGAACGTGAATAGAAATGGCGTCACTTCGGATAATCAGAGATTCAAGACTATCGGTGCCGGACACTCGGTGCTTGTCCCACAGCGGCGAGCGCTCGTCGATATACGGGTCCCACGCCAAGACCTCCATACCGAGGCCGTTTGCACGCCAGGCCAGTGCACGACCGATGGCCCCAAAGCCGACGATACCCAGCTTCTTACCCATCACTTCGCGGCCCATCATCTGCATGCGCGGCCAACCGCCGTTGATGACGTTTTCAGTTTCGTGATAGGCGTTGCGCAGCAATACGAAAAGCCCGCCGACGGCAAGCTCGGCGACGGAGTCCGAATTTGCGCTGGTCGCGGGAAACACCGCGATATCGCGAGCCGTACAGACATCGGTATCGATATTGTCTAAGCCGACACCGAGACGGCCGACGCACTTTAATTGGTCTGCTGCCTCAAGCACGGCGCCGCGAACTTGGGTTTGGTTGCGCACGATCAGCCCCGGCACGCCGACCATCAGGCCCGCCAATTCCTCGGGTTTTTGCCACAAGTCTTGATCGTAATGGATATCGAATCCCTTTAGGCCTTCGAGTCCGGCGGGATCAATATATTCACTGATGATAATGTCGGTCATACGCTCGCTTTCAAAAACACAAACCCGCCACCTCGGCAACGCCGAGGCAGCGGGCTCGGTGCTTTAAGCTTTAAGCGCTTCGATACAGCTTGGTCAACACGAACTGGCGATGACCTAATGCTTCGGCAGCCGTCTGGCGGCCGTTGCAGGTGCGCATCGTGATGTCGATTAGGCCATCACCCGCTTGGTCGAAGTTCATCTCGCGGCGCAGAATACCCGAGCAGTCAAAGTCGATGTGCTCGCGCATGGTGCGCACGGTGCGCGGGTTGGCTGTCAGTTTGATCACAGGCTCAATCGGGTTACCGACGACGTTACCTTGACCCGTCGGGAACAAGTGAACGACAAAGCCGGCAGCCGCTTGCAAGGTCACGCACTCAGCAGCCGCCGAGGACGTATCCATGAAGTACAACCCTTTGCCCTTGGCGGGGTCTTCCGCTGGGCCAAGCACGTCAACGTAACGCGCCTTCTTGCCGATCTTTTCCATGTTACCAAAGGCTTTTTCTTCGATGGTGGTCAAGCCGCCCTCGATGTTGCCTTTGGTGGGCTGGCTGTCGGAAAGGTCAGACGTTTTATGCGGCTCGATCACTTCGTCCATGTAGGCCTGCCAGGTCTTCATGAACTTTTCGCCGGCCGCTTTGGTCTTACCGCGCGTTGCGCAGACCATCTCGGCACCGGTGATCTCGGAAGTTTCACCAAAGCATGTGGTGGCACCCCATGCATCCATTTTATCGATGAAGTTACCGACCGTCGGGTTTGAGGCCAGACCGGACGTGGTGTCGGACTCGCCACACTTTACGGAAACCCAAAGTTCGTCAACAGAGCACGTCTCGCGCTGCTTTTCCGACGCCCAATGGAGGAATTCCTTCGCTTGACGCGACGCGGCCCAGATCACTTTGTGATCGCCGTTCTGTTCAATCGAATAACCAGCAACAGGCTTGCCCGACTTGGCAATACCGTCAACGACACGTTGCGTCCAATCGGACTCGATACCGATCACGATCACAGCCGCGACGTTCGGGTTGCACCCGGTGCCGATCAGCGTGCGAAAGTGAAGTTCGAGGTCTTCACCAAACTGCAAGCGACCATACGGATGCGGGATCGCCATCGTGCCTTTGATGTTGTTGGCGACTGCTTCGCAGGCAGCGTTCGACAAGTCATCCAACGGCAACAGGATTACGTGGTTACGCACACCTACGCGACCGTTTTCACGGCGATAGCCCGTGAAGGTCGGCTTGCCGCGGCTGCGCACCGGCAGGTATTGCGGCTCTGGGATGTACAACGGCGCATTTTCGACCAGCTTGTGGACGACCGGGCTTTTCGGCGCCTTGCTCGCTGCCTTGGATGCGGTTTTCCTTGCGACTTTTTTGGTTTTTTTCGGTGCCATGATTACCACCTCTTCGTCTTGACGTTGTGGACATGGACATGACCGCCCTTGGCGATGTCGGCGATGGCTTTGCCAATATCATGGCCGTACTTAATGATGGTATCGCCCTTTTTGATATTGTTGAGCGCCACCTTGTGACCGAGCGGAATGCTGTCTTTGCTCTTGAGTTTAAGTGTGCTGTCTTTGGCCATCAACCAGCCTTCAAGGGTTTTTCCCTTACCGGCTTCTTCGACGACCACGACACCGACGGTATCTTCGACTTCGTGGACAAGAAAATCTGGTGCTTTGGGCACTGTTTCCTCCATGGGTTAAAATTACAATCCGAGGAGACTACAATTTCGCTTGCGGCTGTCAAGGCATTCCTATAACTCTTATATAAGAGTTGAGGAGGACGCTGTGTTAGACCCTTTCCGCGCGCCGCAACGACGCCCACTTTACGCTGAAGTTCGCGATGCCGTCGAAGCACGTATCAGCACCGGTGCGTGGCCCCCCGGCGACATGTTGCCAAGCGAACAAGCGTTGGGCATCGAGTTCGGCGTCAGCCAGGGCACCGTGCGCAAAGCGCTCGACGAGTTGACCGCAAGGAACCTCTTGGTGCGGCGCCAAGGCAAAGGGACGTTCGTTTCCGCACATACGCCTGAACGTGCGCTGTTTCACTTCTTTCATATTGCTGCGGATGACGGTACGCGGACACTGCCTGCGCTGAGCCGTGTGCTCAGTTGTCGCCGTCGCCGCGCCACCCCTGCTGAAGCAATCGCGCTCGCATTAGATAAGTCAGCCCGCGTAATCGAAATTCGCCGGGTCCGCGAAATGGACGGCACACCCGCGATTGCCGAGACCGTCTGCGTCGAGGCCGACCGCTTTGCCGATCTCGACAAACGTGCCATCGAAGAAGTACCCAACGAGCTTTATCAGATGTATGAAGAGCGCTACGGGATTACCGTGCACCGCGCCGTCGAACGGCTGCGCGCTATTGCCGCCGCGCCGGATGATGCGGAGGCACTCGACATAAAGCCCGGCACCCCACTGCTGGAAATTGAGCGCATCGCCGAAACCCTAAACGGTCGCCCGGTCGAGCGCCGCGTCAGCCGCTGCCTCACCGACGGTCGGCATTATATTGCGACAATTGTTTAACGGCAGCTATGCCGCAGACAGACCGTGACGTTTCGCCCAGATGGCTTGAACGTCATCGACGGCGTGTTGGTAGACGTTCGACATCGCTGTTGCCGACCTGGCCCATGCAGCGGGATCAATCTCGCCCGAAACCTCGAACGCATCGAAGCCGCACCTCAACATCGCCGCGTATTGATCCTGCAGTACGTTGCCGACGGCACGAATTTCGCCGTCAAATCCGTAGCGTTGTCGCAATAACTTAGCTGCCGAGTACGAACGACCATCGGTGTAGGCCGGGAACTCAAGCGCCAGCAAATCAAGATCATTCAACGCATCCAGCAATTGTGCCGGCGACTGACCGCTTTTCAGCAGTACGCCGACCGGTGCATTTCGTCCTCGCAAGGTTTCCGATTGCGACAGCCAATGTTCGAGCGAGACAATCGCGCTGCCCGTCGCCGGCACGTCGGCGTCGTCGTCAACGTGAACCCAGACATCCTCAATGAGATTGCCATCTTTAAGCAGCGGCATGTTTTTTCTCCTCGTACAGGGCTTCTTTAAACGGGACCTCGCCGACGCGGCGATAAGTGTCCAAGAAACGCTCACCCTCGTGACGAACGCTCAGATACAGCTCGACGGTTTTTTCCACAGCATCGACGATCTCTGCACTGGAAAACGCGGGCCCGACGATCTTGCCGATGCTGGCGTCTTCGGCGCCGCTGCCGCCAAGGGTCAGTTGGTAATACTCTTCGCCCTTTCGGTCGACGCCCAAAATACCGATATGGCCGGCATGATGATGGCCGCAGGCGTTGATGCAGCCGGAAATCTTCAGCTTCAACTCGCCGATATTAAACTGCCGCTTGAGGTCCCCGAAGCGACGCTGAATACGTTGTGCCACCGGGATCGAGCGGGTGTTTGCAAGCGCGCAGTAATCCAAGCCCGGGCACGCAATGATATCGCTGATTAGACCCTTGTTGGGGGTGCCCAGTTGGATGTCGTTAAGCGCATGCCACAGTGCATAGACGTCGCGCTTTCGCACATCCGCAAACACCAAGTTCTGTTCGTGCGTCACACGAATTTCGCCCATCGAGTATTTATCTGCGAGGTCGGCCAACGCTTCCATTTGCGCCGACGTCGCATCGCCCGGCGCGCCACCGATTGGCTTGAGTGAGATATTGGCAATCACGTACCCCGGGTTTTTATGGGTCGCCAGATTGGCCTTTGCCCATAGACCAAACAGCGGATCTTCGAAGCGTTTGATTTCAAAGCCGTGATCATGGGCAGGCAGATTTTCGTAGTGCGGGTCCGAGAAAAAGCTACGCACACGGGCCACTTCTTGTGCCGGCAGATCAACGTTTTCAGTCTTCGTATACGCCCATTCTTCGTCAATCATCTCGCGCAGTTTTTCGATGCCGGTTTCATGTACCTGAATTTTAATTCGCGCCTTGTATTTGTTATCGCGGCGTCCGAGCTGGTTGTAGACACGTAAGATCGCTTCTAAGTATGACAACAGGTGCGCTTGCGGTAAAAATTCCCGGACCGTGCGGCCGACCATCGGCGTACGGCCCAAGCCACCACCGACCAAGACTTCAAAACCGATGTCTCCGTCGTCGCCACGATTCAAGATCAAGCCGATGTCATGAAATTTGACGGCGGTACGGTCTTCGGGCGACCCGGTCACGGCGATCTTGAATTTGCGCGGCAGATAGGTGAATTCCGGATGCAGTGATGACCATTGCCGGATCAGTTCCGCCCAGACACGGGAATCATCAATCTCTTCAGGATCAACACCCGCATACTGGTCCGCCGTCACGTTACGGATGCAGTTCCCCGACGTCTGGATCGCGTGCATTTCAACGCTCGCCAATTCCTCCAGAATGTCCGGTGTATCTTCGAGCCGCGGCCAATTGAATTGAATATTCTGCCGTGTCGTGAAGTGGCCGTACCCCCGATCATAGGTGCGTGCGATCTGGCCCAATTTGCGCATCTGAGTCGATGACAACAGGCCATACGGAATGGCGACCCGCAGCATGTACGCGTGAAGTTGCAGATATAGGCCGTTCATCAAACGGAGCGGCTTAAACTCGTCTTCAGTCAATTCACCGGACAGTCGGCGCCGCACTTGCTCGCGAAACTGATCGACACGTTCTTGGACAAAAGCATTGTCGAATTCGTCATAAAGATACATTGGTCAAATTCCGTTCATGAAGATCGCAGACACGTCGGTGCTGGGATCAAAATGTTTGGCCACCTGCTTGCTGGCAAAGGCCGGATGGATGGATGGGCCATAGGCCCGAATGCGCTCACGGTAACGCAGCGGATACACCACGCGGGCGCCCGTCTCAGGCGTCTGCACCTCAATATCAATGAGGTAGGCGCCGACCACTTCACGTGCGGCTTCGGCCTCACACAACAGATCTGCTAAATCATCTTCACGCTCGGCGATGCGGGCATCTTCGATGTCTTTCGACCATTCGCCGTCGTATCCCAAGAATACGACGAGCCCATCGGTCAGGCGATTGGCGGTGGCGATCTGTGCGGTCATAGCCGTCACTCCGTAATGTTTAGCCCGCGGACAGGCCATTTCTACGGCATAAATTGATGTTTTTATTTTAAAATGTCAATTTAATTTGTATAAATTATTTATACTACAAAATAAATTTGTATTTATATGAATTTTAGGGGACTTTGCCTCGGATAATCTTCGTCGCAGCCGCGCGGGCCGGGATTTTACTGACATCCGGCAAAGCTGAGATTACCGGCACGATCTCGTCCAATCGTGCCAAAACATCGCCGGCGACGGCGGGGCGATCACGCCGGTGTTTACGCAGGCAGTCGTCGATTAAGTCCGCCAGCGCTTGAGGAATGCCAAACCGCCCGCCTCTGAGCGGCGCCCGCACATCGGTCGGCAAACGGCTACTCAACATGCGATACATCAACACACCGGCGGAATAAACGTCAGACCGGGAATCCACTTCGGCCGCACTTTTTCTCTGCTCGGGACTAATATAATCAAGGGTTCCGATCCAGATGCCGGTCCTGGACCCTCTCGCGTCCGGCACCTTCACCATCCCGAAATCGCACAGCTTCACCCGACCGTTGACCTTTGAGGTCAACAAAACGTTCGGTGGTTTAATGTCTCGATGCACCAGGCCCGCAACATGAATGGCTGAAAGCGCATCCAGCACTTGCCGCCACACGTCGGTCGCGCGACGAGGCGCGATCGGCCGCGGTCTCCATTTCGGCAGCAGGTCACCGACCTTTTTTGCGTTCTTTGCATCTTCGCCAATTTCGTACAGCAAGTTCGCTTCCAAGAACGGCATAACAAAAAAAGGCTCACCATCCGATGTCTCGCCCATGGTTTTGACCGTGACGATGTTTGGATGATCAAATCTGGCCAGCAGTTTTGCTTCTTCGATAAATCGCGCCCGCCAGAAATCCGGGCCGTACTGGGCTTTTTCGCCGACGTTGTCGCCTTTGGGATGGAAGACTTTGACCGCGACCGTGCATTCAAGATCGGGATCGGTGGCGATAAAAATGTCCGAAAACCCCGTCGTCAGGAGTTTTTCCTTAACTTCATATTTGCCGATCCGTTCCATCGGTTCAGGATGCCAAATGCCGCGCGCACGTGCAAAGAAAAGGGCCGCAACATGGCTGCGGCCCCTTTTGATTCGTCTCGCAGACTTCTTACCACTCCAGCTTTTCGACACCTTCGAAGGTAAGCTCGCTGCCGTCGGCCAGTTCGATCTTGCCGGCAACTTCGCCACCGAAATCGATACCGTCTTCGCCGGCTGTAAAGCTTCGGCCATCGTCAAGTTCCAACGTCCAACCGCCCTCGCCACCAGGCCCGCCATCGACACCGTCAAGCTGGATGGTATCTGACCAGCCATTGCCGCCGTCGAAGTGATCGGCGCCGTCGCCTGCGCCAAAGATGAACAGGTCATCACCCTGACCGCCATATGCCACATCGTCACCGGCACCACCGACCAAGACGTCATCGCCATCGCCGCCGACAAGCGTGTCGTCGCCATCGCCACCGTACAGCGTATCGTCGCCGTACTCGCCATGCAGCCGATCATCGCCACCGCCGCCCGCAATGGTGTCGTCACCGTCACCGGTCCAAACAGTGTCGTTACCGTCACCGCCCGAGATCGCTTCGACCGACGTGCTGTACTCGTTGTTATCCCAGACCTCACCGCTGTCCGACAATTGATCGAACGAGCCGTCCGAGCTGCTGTCGTCAATACCGCCAATGGTCGTCACCGTGCGACTTGAGCCGTCGTCTTCGGTTGCTGTCGCACTGACGGTGAACGCGAAGTCACCAGTATCACCCGGCACGCTGATTTCAACGTTGCCGATGTCATCATCTGACACCGAATATGCACCGTTTTCATCGGCTGTCACGACTTCACCGTTGACCAACAACTGCGCGCCATCCGGCAGATCGGAAATCGAGTATGAGAGGCTTTCTGATCCATCCGTGCCGACCAGACCGCCGCCGATTTCAACGGGATAAGTCAATACGGCGTCGCCACCGCTGTCGGCAAAGTCTTCAACACCCATTTCACAGAGGTCTTGCGCCTGCGCATCGGTCATCGGTACATCGTAGATCGCGATATCATCGATATGGCCGTCAAAGAAATCGTTGACGCCGTCAGACGTATTGTTGCCGCTGTAAGCTTGCGACGCCCCAAAGGTCCAGGGGTTTTCATTACCCTGTAGACCACCGGTATAGCTCGGATCAGACGCCACCAATTCACCATTCTGGTAAATCTTCATGCCGCCTTCACCCCACGACACCGTGACCTGATTCCACTCACCCTTATCGACGTCACCGCCGGAAATGGTGTGGCTGGAATTTTCGTCCTGCATCCGCAGTTCGAGCTGGCCGGAGCTATTGATCGACAGATTGAAGTGCCCACCGCTGTCGTAGCCGCGTGAGTCCGAAGACGCCAAGGTGCCGTTCCGATCGTCGTCGGCGTTGAACCACATGGTCATGGTGCCGCTCGCCGGCTTCAACGCCGCGCTATGATCGACTTCAATAAATTGTCTATCACTATCTTTAAATTCGACGGCAGTATTTAACTCAGCCGTCACTTCGTCGTGTTGACCAGCACCCGAACCCGAGCCGTCAATATCCGTCCGGTCATCAAGATCAAGCGCCTTCATTTGTGCGCCGGAACCCGAACCATGGCCAGAGCCAGAACCAGAACCGAGTTCATAGGAATGACCATCGTTGTTGCCAACTTGATCATTCAACGTGGTGCCGCTGGTTTCGTCCATGTTCCAGTAAGCAACAGGTGACGGCGCGCCGCCCGAAGCCGTCGGCTCACCCAGATCGACGCTCAATTCCGGCGCATCAGCAACACCTGTCACGTCAACGCTGAGGGTAACTTCCGAAGACGCCGTTTCACCTGTCGACGTTTCCGTGGTGGTCGCCGTCACCGTCAGATCAAAATCTACATTCGAGTTTTCCGGCGGCGTAATGGTCAGGCCTTCGAGCTGACCCGCCGTCAGTTCCGCGCTGCCATCCGTGATGCTGATCTCGTTGCCGTTGCCATCATGCAGCACGGCACCACTCGGGATATCCGAAATCGTGATCGACAAGGTCTCAGAACCATCGGTGTCGCTCATATCAACATCGATATCCAACGCAATGGCCGTATCTTCAAAGCCCGATGCATCGTTTTCGGTAATCACCGCACCATCGGCACCGTTGTCGGTTTCCGGCATCGTCACCGAAATGCTCGACGATGTGGTCGCCGTATCGCCATCGTTCTCGGTCGCCGTCGCCGTCACATCCAACGTGAAGTCATCGTTGCCGACCGGTACTTTGACCGTCAGGTTTTGCAACTGATCGGCACTCAAGGTCGCGCTTCCACCATCAATCGTGATTTGCGTGTCGCCGGCATAAAGCTCGGCGCCCGGCGGCAAGTCATCAATCGTCACCGATATCGTTTCCGAGTTGTCAATGTCAGCAGATGCGCTCTCGATATCCAAATCAAAGCTGACCATTTGCGGTTCAAGGTCAACGTCCACAGTCTCAGTGGCCAACGTCGTGTCCCAATCGTCGCCGCTGACAATCTGGAAGTTGTCGACGTACACGCCTTCATCGGAAGCCGTGGCATCGACTGCCATCTCGATCTGCACTTGGCCGTTTTCATCCAAGGTTACGGTAAACGAATGATTTGTCGCATCGCTTTCACTGGTGTCGATCACTTGCTGACCGTTTGCCGACACATTAAAGTTATCTTGGGCGGAACCACTCTCTTCCCATCCGCCATAAGCTTCACTTTCAAAGCTGATGGTGACGGTCTTGCCGGCATTTTCAGCACCAAAATCGAAGGTCTTGGTGGCGCTGTCGTTATAGTCGATCTCCATCTTGCCGCCGACCGAGTCCATATGGCCGCTCCAGCCGGAGACACCTTGGTTGAAGTTTTCCGAAATCAGCGTATCGCCACCGCCGTCGCCGGTGACTTCTATACTGAGCGCGATTTCCGTCGCTTCAGAGCCGTCGGCCGGCGTAATCGTCAGCCCCTCAAGATCCCCGCCGTCCAGCGTCCAAGATCCATCGCCGTTGTCGGTACCCGCCGACAAGCTGGCACCTTCAGGCACACCGGATACGGTCACGCTGGCACCTTCGGTACCTGCTGCATCTAGGGTCGCTTGCGACGCGCCGACATCGGTGGTGCCACCTTCGACCTCACCTTCACCCAGCGTCACCGTCAGCGTCGGCGCGTCTGCGACACCGACCACGTCAACATCAACACTGCTTTCTACGGTAACCGTTTCGCCGTCTTGCTCCGTCGTGACCGAGACACCAACGGTAAAGTCTTGATTGGAGTCCGTTGGTGGCGTGATCGTCAGACCCTCAAGCTGATCTTGTGTGACATTTGCCGAGCCGTCTTCGGATACAGCAATTTCATTGCCTGCTGCGTCCATCAAAACGGCGCCATCCGGAATATCGGTCAGCGTGATTGATGAAATATCGTCAACGCCCGACACATCGATATCCAGTGCAATGGCGCTGTCTTCACTACCCGTTGCATCGCTCGTCGTAATTTCTGCCGCATCAACGACGCCGTCGACGTTAACCGTCACAGTCT
>ENA-UOXV01002199-UOXV01002199.1-marine-metagenome-genome-assembly--contig:-NODE-2199-length-25814-cov-6.750806_pt1 | contig 25814 bp, 37 predicted proteins | sample MGYA00238165_ERZ766961 | MGnify/ENA primary metagenome ERZ766961 (study PRJEB28924, sample SAMN03173240) | marine metagenome | biome: Marine; feature: Water; material: Subsurface seawater | place: North... | reverse complement strand
AGCAGCAGCAGCAGCAGCAGCAGCAGCAGCAGCAGCAGCAGCAGCAGCAGCAGAACAGCAGCACCAAAGGCGGTCAGTCACCAGGATCTAAAGTAGATGCTGATCCCCTGGGATCGCTCGCGAGGCATCTTCCCCCGTTGGAAGCTCCCCTTGCTGCGCTGGTTGCTCAGCTTGCGACAGGCGGCCTGGACGTTCGCGCCGGAAACGGGCGGGCGGCCCTTCTGGAGCAGCTTGCCGACCTTTCCGACGAAGAATTTGCACGCCTCCGTGCCGCATCTGCCAACGCTCTCAGCGCTGCCCGTCTTAAGCGGTCTGGGAAGGCGTCTGCACCTCTGAGTAAGTCAGCAAGTGAGTGCAAAGGCACGGTATCGGGTGGGGATGCTGTAACCTCTTCCAAGGCTCGCCTGGTGAGCGCAATCAAGAGGACCGAAGAAGGAGCCAACACCCAAAGCCGCCCTGCTTCGTCATGGCGGCTGCAGCTACCCGCGCTCTCGCGAACTTCTCGCACGCCGAATTCGGACAGAGCAACTTTGGCAAACAAAACCAAGGTCAGCGTCTTTAGACCACAGCAGGTCGGAGGGGGGGTAAGCGTCACGCAGATCGGCCAGGCACTTCGTGACAACGGCCATGGCGACACATCTATGGGTGTGTCTCTCAATCCGGTGGCAGAGGCAGAGGCTAAGAACTCGGAGGCTAGTGATCTCTTCGCGAGTCTATCTACTCGGATGGACATCGCTTCCGCCCGAGCCTCGCCAGTCGACACCTTCATCCCCAAAGCTATGGCGGACAAGCCTTTGGTTCGAGTCGCCAAGGCTGGAAGACGAGCAGGTCTTTGAGGTAAAGAAAGGTTTGTAGCGGCCTGGGAAATGACAACAGTTTGCCCCATAGCCCTTCGAATCACTTAAGGGGCGTGTGCGGTAAGATCGACAGTGCCGAGGAGAAACGGATTCAATTCTGCGTTCAAGTCGCGCCAGTGGCCGCACCTCAAACCTAACCAGAGTGATTTGCTTTCTCACCGCGAACTGAACTGACCAGTACCCGCGTTCACCCACCACGGTCCCCGCACCTCGGCAACCACCCAGCACAACAGCATCATGTGTTTGCCGAGCCTGGTTGCAGATCAACCAGAGCGCACCCGTCTGTCTCAGAGTTGTGACCACCTTGAAGCGGATCTGCCGCCTGCACATCTGGCATCTTTTCTACTGGCAGAGGCTTCTGGTCCGCAGAAGCTTCCCCCCGCTGGATCATGGTGTCAGTGTGTGCTGGGCCACTCTCGGGGAACAAGATGCGATTGCATTCCGCTAAGAGCTCCTGGCGGCGAGAAGAGTCCTCTTCGTCCTTTGCACGCAGTGCCGATGCGGGAAAGGCCTCCATTCCCATCTGGCGGCGCCCATGCTGCGAGAGATCTACCTGGGTTGCGCGTCGCGCAGAACCCTGCTCGACGAAAAGCTGGGGAAAGTCGGGAGGAGCGATGCCGTCATGAAAAGCCTGGCGCTGTTTGCAAAGATATCGCGCATTTTGAGGGCACAGCGGCGCTGCAGGTATGTAGAGAACATTTGACGGCTGGATACCCACGTGCTCCGACTCCACGCTGTGAATTATGTCCGGGTGCCACCAGACCGAATCACCTGGCTCCACAAATCCCACGGAGACCTATTCCACCAGTGCGGTCAGTAAATAGATGAGCACGGTGTGTGGTCTCTGGACAACTAGGCTCCCAGGAGCTGATTCAAGTACGAGTGCGCGTTGTCGGAGAAGCTAGCCTCACGAACCGATTCATGAGCGAAGAGGCACATAGAGACGCATTGTAGCCAAGAAACTTATGTGAAATGGACGATAGGGCTGGGGAAGAGGACCTTGCCCCTGAGGATCGGAGCATGCCAGCGCGAGGTGATTTCGAGCATTTCAGCTGCCGCGTACAAGCACCGCGAGGAATCAGCCCCGAGCCACCCAAACCATCGAGCGCCGTCTCGTGCTGTGGCTCGAGTGAGTAGGAACAAACCTCCCGAGGTCTCGTTGACTCCGCAGAATTGATGTGCAGGAACATCCTGCACGCGCACCAAAAAATGGCTCATGATATCATGCTGAGTGAGGGGTGGGAAATCTGGGCAGGAGCAAGCAGCAACAGCAATCCAGACGGTCAGCTGCAAGTGGCAAAGAGCGGTTCAGTGCCAAGACGGGCCCAGAACCTGAAGGAACGGTCGAAGGAGAATGTATGCCATAGCATCTTTCAACATTGGAACCACCTCCAGCGTACCATCACGAGGTCCTTGTGGGGTCAGCGCGAGCCAACCCTGAAAGGAGCGAAAGTGGGAGCCTGAGGTCTTTGTACGTCCTCCAGCAGCCCACGGGTCGTACTTTTCGAAGTTTCCCCGCATGATATGCCGGTACGTCTGCTGCCAGGCGGGGTCGGCCCAGCGGCAGAAGCCGCCATTGTCGATGTGCTCTTTCATTCCTGTTTGTACAGGGTACCTGAGACACCGCAACACTGTCGTTTCAGTGCCACCGGAGAGTAAAGCACGACCGTGAGGACAGGAACTTGGGAAACCAAGTGTATTCTCTGCCTACGAGAGCGTTCAGGCCTGAACTCTCACCGTGGTAACCGGTGCCTCCAGCGATCCACGTACGTTGTCTCAAACTCTGGAAGAAATTGAAGCTGGCCGCTACGGACTCCCAGCACTCGTCTCGTCAGTCAAGAGTGCTTCACATCGATATGAGAACAGGCTTTTCGGTACGAAGGCTCGGACTTATGAGGGAATGCTCACCTCTTTTCGTCCACCGGATTCCAAATCTTGTTGAGCCATTCCCGCGCCGCAGTGAGACGAGCGTTCTCCCGAGCCTCCTGCTGCGCACGGGTGTAGTACATTTCCTGCACGCCTGGCGCAAACGGAACCAAGAGACGTCAGTGGCAACCACGCCGATCGAGCTCTTAATCGGCGCTCTCTGCGAGATGCAACACACCTCCAAAGGTGAATGTCTTTGGGTCCGTGTCGTTGTATATTGCTGTGTAGGTCTCGGGCCTCTCGGGGTCGACGCCAAAATAGGCGACCAGGTCTGCCATGATATCGCGGTTCAGTCGCTCCGCGACCTCCCTTTCCACAGTGCGCCGGATTTTGATGACTCCCGACACGCGGAGGCGCGCGATTGTTTCCGCATCCACTTTATCACTGAGAATGTCGTCGATGTCGACCTCCGGGATGCACCCGTCGGGATCCGCAGCGATCTCCTGCACTCGTGCATCAACTCTTGCCTCCAGGCGTTCCCAGAGAGCACTGATCTCCGATGGCGTGACCGAGTACTTCAGTTGCGCCTGTAGCAGCAACCCCGCAAAACAATTAGAACCTCTTGGAAAAAACAAGTGTGCTGAGCGAGCTCCGTGGCCAAAATTTGGCTGGAATCTCGCATAGTGTCGGTACAAATCAATGGACGTTTGACCTGGTAAATCTGCTGCTGGGTCATTTTCTTTCCCAACCTGCACAAAGACTGCTTCAGGGCATGCGCTGCGAGGGCGCTTCTACCCGATATTCCAGGAAATAAGGAGAGAGAGCTAGAGAGAGCTAGCAAGCGAGCGAGCGAGCGAGCGAGTGAGAGAAGATGGCATCGACCCTCGGCTATATGAGCTTGGCGCCGCGCTCGGTCGAAGGTCCCGCTCGCCCGATACATCACGTCGCCGCGCCTGAGCGGCAGGCTGCTGCCCGATCAGGTCTGAATAATCGGCGGAAAATGTCCCACGCAACCGTTTTCCACCGCTATGCCGGCTCGCGCGCCGCTTTTCTGACACTGCGGGACTGCTGCTGCTGAGCCCGTCTTCGGAGTCTGTCGCTCCTCCAATATCCTCCGAATGTCTGTGGGTTGGGCGCCGCCAACTTTAGGTCCACTCGTGGAGCATGCACGAATGATGCGCAGTCATCAATCAGCAGGTGTGTGGGGTGCTCACCTGTTGCTAGATGCCATCTCTCTCTCGAAGGAGCCGTGATTGAGCCTGCCAGTGGCAACAAACCCTCACCAGCAGTGGTAGCGCGACTTGTGGGAGACCAGGAAAATGAATCAGGAACTCGCGTTCTTCGGAAGGGAAGACGGCAGGGCGGTACAGAATATCGCGACACGGCTCTGGAAGAAATTGGGAAAAGCCCTCCAGAAGCCACTGCTTGCCCTCAAGCATCTCCACAACAATGTCCACCACCACTTCAGCCTTGATGCTGCCGATCCGCAGCTTCGTGTTACTTCTAGAAATGAATGTCGAGACCGAACAGTAGAGATAAAGCTGCATCAAAGGGTGCCCGCGAAGGCCAACGGGCATGTGAGGCAACACACTCTTTGCAGCGGAATTGCGTCAAGACGTCCAGGAACGTATCGTACTTTTCCTTGCCCATAACTCTTTTAACCTGGCCGGGAAGATTAATCAGGCGCGCAGCGTCGAGAAAGTTGATGCCAGTGACATTGGTGAGGCAGCATGATCGACGCCATTACACATCACACTCGCTCATTTTCGAGCCATGCACTCGAAACTCGCTCAGTTTGGAGTGCATGGATCCCTTTCGAACGATGAAACTCACCTCTTGGAGAAACAAGTGTGCTTTTTGCGTGTCTGGTCGCTCAACCACCCACCCACCCACTGCGGCGGACATCTTCAAAGCAAGCCCAGCGGCACGCTGGCTAGAATTACAACACGGCCCCTTGGCAGGGTGCTGTTGTATTGATCGCGCGCCCTTGCGAAACCCGCTTCCTCGCCCCAACGAATCAGATATGGCTCCAACTGCCTCTTTAGAGAGAGGCCCTATCGCAGATTGAAGCCTTCAGGGAGCCTCACACATGTCTGGACCAAGCCCCCCCGATCCCGGGGATCAGGTCAAGCGCCCTCCCGCAGGACCCAGTGGGCAGATACTCTTATCTTCTATCTCACCTGGCAGATGGAGCGCTGTATCTACAGCTTTTGCGCGTCCGCGATGCCACCAATCTCAGCATGAGCCCGACGGGGCCCATGGTCCCGCCGGGTTAGAATCGTTTACAGGATCTCTGATGTGTGCGTGTCCAACGTCGTGCAGTTGGCGACATGTGATGAATTGTCCGATATGCTGCTACTTGCACAGGCACGGACATCGTTCCCAGTTTCCAGCGCGGCTGCCAAACAGGTGCTTAATTGTTTGGAAGTGAGAGACGTCTGACCTGCTCTGGAGCAGGGTGACGGTCCGTCAGTCCGGCGCTTCGTAGTACTGTCCGGTGGAATAGTCTCTTACTTTCTTCCACAAGACGTGAATTCCCCATCCCGCACTGATGCAGCAGCCTCGCGCAGTCTCTTCCTCATCATCGCGATGATGCGGCACCCGTCGTGCAGAGACAAACGGCGTTGGGGCACATTGACTGCTCCCAGATATCTACTATTGAGCGCCGTCGCACGATTTTTTCGCTAAAGTGAGGACATCCCGCAGTTCAGAGCAACTTTCGCATCCAGCGTAAGTGCGAAGACAGCGTGAAAGTGACGCGGGGTGTGCATAGGTTGGTGATATTTGGAGGAGGATCCTTTCTTCTTACAGCGCTAGATCGTCCGTCATACACCCGCTGGAGCGATTCACTACAAGCCATAGCCGACAGACACCGCGTCGGAGGCAGCGCGCCGACGCCACCCCCATCGGTCCTCTCCCCGCGCGTCCTGCCGCGCGAGATGCTCGATGGCAGCATCTGGAGCGCAGAAAGTGACGCCGGCACAGCAGACGACCCACACGACTCTTCCCAGGCGTCGAAGCGCAATCCAACCCCCCTCAGTGAGCCGTTCGAGCTCTTTGATTCCGCCCCATGGAGCAGCATCGCTCCGGCGCTCCACAGCTCTGGCCAGGCCGTGGGCCCTTCGGACCACCCGACGATGCCGGCCGTGGTCTCTTTGGTGACTCCGGTCGCTCCGTTTGTGCCCGCAAGCGCCCGTACACGCTCCGCATCAGAATCTGTGGCAAGCGGCTCGCTGTCCGGCTCGAAGCCACTGGTGCTTTCCGCAAGCTCCCCGCGGGGGGGCCTCGCTGCGCCTCGCGGCCTCCGCTTCGCGCTGCCTGCACCCGGCGGCGCGCCCGGCTTCGTGCGGGTGCCCGCGGAGCACGTGGAGGCGCACGTCGCGCTTCTCCTGGAGGAGCAGCGCACGGCGGGCGCGGCGCGCGAGCAGCAAGTGGAGCGGCTCTCGGCGGAAAAAGAAGAGCTGGCCGACCGGCTGCTGCGCCTCGCCGCGGCGAACGAGCAGGTTGTGGCGGGGACAGAGCAGCTGGAGCGCTGGGAGGCGTTGAGCCAGGCGCGCATCCGCGCATTGGAGGTGTCTGAGGCAAACCTCCTGTCGAAAAACGCGAGGCTCGAGGCGCGAGCGGCGGAGTTGGAGGCGGGGCTGCGCGAGGCGGAGAAGGCGGGCGCCGCGGCGGTGGAAGAAGTTGCCCGGGACCTTGAGGCACGCTACACGACGATGCTCAAGCGGCAAGAAGAAGCCGGGTCCACAAAGCTCCGCGGGTCAGACGCCACACCTTGTCCGAAGCGGCTCCCCCGTCGGACCTGCACGGGGACCGTCGGGCCTCCCGCAGATTCTGCGCCCCTCCCCTGACGCCTGCTGTGCATGATCATGCAGGCTGCTGGCGCGGCGCGACACGCTGCTTGCCCACGCGCTACGGGAGCGAGATGCACTGGCACGAGAGCGGGACGCAGCGCTAGATCGGATCCGCAGTGATGGCGCAGCCTTCCCGAAGCGGCTGGACTTCGGTGAGGAGATCACCCTCTTCGGCGGAGCCTGGGGGGAGGGGGAGGCGGAGAATGCTGCTACTGCTCCTCCTTCTCTCCCCCCCCCTCTTTCTGAAGGGGAGGAAGAGGAAGAAGAGGAAGAGGGTAGAGTGCCTTGGATTCGCGGAGCAGCGCCGTTGCCAGATACGAGAGCGAGTGCGCACGGGAGCTTGAACAACGATTTGGTTCTGGAGAGGGACGACCGCCCGTTTGAGGGGCTTGGAGCGGACCCAGCACTTCAACCGAGACGGGTGCAGCCTACATTGCTGTGCTTATGCTTGACTTTTTACACAGGTCAGGGCTGACCGCGCGGTCGGCCTTCAAACAGGTGGATGAAGACTCGAAGGAGCTGCTTCGGCAGGCAGAGAGTCGGAGACCCGACCGCGACGGTGAGGTGGCTCTCGCGAATGCGATAGGGGCTGCAGAGGGCGCTGTTCGCGAAATGAACATGCAGGGGATCATGGTCAGGAGCACATACACGAATAGAGAATGGGATGGTTTGAACGACGTGCCCTCGCCGTAAATGTAAAAGTGTCGTTGCAAGTGTGGGTCAAGAACATACAAATGCAAAAGTAAAGCGCTCGCTGTCGCTGACTGTGCACTGAGCATCGCCGCGCAGATTGACTGTGCTCACCATCCATACACTCACGGCACGAGCAGGCTCTCTACCGCAGGAAGTGCATTCACTCGACTTTCTTGCTGACAGCCCGCCTTCTAGCAGCCTTTCAGATCTTCAGAAGGATAGTAGATGTTCCAGATAGTGACTGAGGTAGAAAGGACGCCTGTGATGACACCGCCAACCGCAAGGAGGTAGATCCCCGCACGCGGCAGAGGATTTCCCTGGTGTATGTCAAGGCGGATTGCGAATAGTGCGGGAAGAACCCAGCAGATGAAGGCCGACGAGGTCCCGCCGATGAGCTGGAAGACTGTGTTGATGTGGGGAACAAGCATAGAAACAGTCATGAAGCCACCCGACAAGACCACTGTCCAGAAGTAGTGACGCCATGCGGCAGGTGGGTACGCTCGAAGCGTCATATTTTCAATAGTGAGACGAACTGGGTACACAATGAGCGGGAGCGACGTCATGATTGAGGTTCCAATTGCCACATACATCGAAATGGGAAGGAAGTTTCCAGCGAGGAACTCGTCCTTGTAGTTGTTGAGAATGTTTCCGCAGGTACCGTCACCGAATTCGAGGAAACCGGCGGCGCCGACCGTCACGTAGAGAGTAAGACAGCACATTATTGAGCGCCCCGCGACCTTCGTCATCCGGGGCGTGGAAGCACGCTGCAGCTCGTCAAAGATGGAGAAGACGTTGACCTGAACAACAACACGGCAAGGGGGTTGCGCATCTCGAAACAGGAAAACACCGCACACCGGACGAACATATCACAAATCAAGGGGGAGGCGGTCAAGGGATGCTCGAAAAGAACCTGACACGTGAAGGCGAACATCAAAATGGGGAGGCAGAGGATGATTGTAACAGGATCCGGGTTCGCCCAGAGCGTCAAGTCCCTCCATGGGGGCGATGTGCTACCCGAAGCAATTTCGCGAGTGGCGTGGATAAGAACGCTCACGGCAAGGTAAGCAATGGACGCGACGCCTGCGTGGCGGCCTCACAATTAAACCAGGGCAGTAATTGGTCGTGATTCTCGGAGCAGGGGAGTTACCAAATACTGACGTGAAGCGAAGTTCGTTCATGGACTTGGAGAGAGAAAGTGGAAGAATCACCAGGAACCAGATAGCAAACATAGCTTTATGCTCCAGATATGGGTCTGACAAAGATTTCTGCGGGGATGGCGGCGTGAGCTGCAGCGCGGCAGGGACAGCGAAATGAGATAGTGTTCACAGCTCAGCGGTGGCGATACCGCAGCAAGCTCGATCATAGGGCTGAGGAAATCTCGCAGTGTTTTGGCGTACGCAATCCCAGATCCACAGCAGAAGGCAATGATGTTGCACTCCACGAAGAGCCCAGCACCGCGCCCGAACAAAGCAAATGTCACTTCCTCGTAGGAGCCGAGCCCGGTGCGATCGCGGGTATGGACAAGAAGGAGGATGGAGAACATCGTCACAGCCGCACAGCCGGCCATCATCAGGATTCCGAGCCCTATCCCCAAACCCTGCAATATACGCAAGCCAAATGAGACTTTCCGATCACAGGATATGGCAGCACGGATCACCGCAACTATGAGGAAAGGCACCGCAACAATCGCTCGCATAAGCCCCACCGTCACGGGCGACTTCGCCAGAGACATATGCCTCACGCAGGAAGGTATTATGACGGGTTCAAGGGTGACCAAGCACCTGCATCGCGTACGGAATCGACAACGCGCCGGCGCCCAGGGTGGCCGAGGCCAGATTGATGACGCTGCCGCGGATCGAACCCTGCGAAAAGTGCGTGTCTATGAGATCTTGCCACGACGCAAAGGATTCCCGCGGTGATCGATCCAATTGTCGCAGTTTTTGCGTCCTCCCTTGTGCGACCCCCCGCCCGCCATGGTGCTCCCCGCCTCCTGCCCCTCGCGGGCTGCGCGACTCAATGTCAAGGTCGTCGCGATTGTGGCCCCGCAGCAGTTCTGCCGTCTCGTCGTCAGTCTCTAGCTCGCCGAAACCAGATGATTCCGGGAAATCATCCCTGCCTCTGCCCATCCCTGCCATTTCCCCACCGGCTGGGCGGCCTGCGTCCACAGTAGTGTGTGTCGCCTTCCTTCAGATTTCCGCAAACTGTGCTTGGAGCCATTGCTCTCGGATTGTCATCTAACAAGGCTCGGAGCTGGTTGGCAGCGATGCACCGCGCAGTAATCAGCCTGCTGCTGTTGGCGCAGGTGGGGACTTCTTTGTCGTTCTCCCTATGCCCACTCTTCGCTCCGAAGGTTTGCTCTCGACCAACCGCGATCCAGTGGCGCGCTGAGCACCTCAAGATCCTAGCTTCAGTCTCAATTCTGTGACACAGGCCAAGCACCACTTTCCAGTGGAATCTGATCTTGCCGCTGGCACTCACAGGCGGGTGCCATGGCCGTACGTCTCTCCCCAATAAGTGATGCAAAAGTGATCGATCGTCAGCTGCCCCGCCTCTCGTCTGCTTCGGGTACCGGGAGGATCGGCAAGCTGAGATCCCCAGCGCTTTCAATGTCTCTGGCAGCATCAGCCACATCCATCCTTCCGTCTGCACAGGCCGCAACTGTGGAAAAGATGAGGAATCACTTTGGCATGATGCCCAAGGATTATCCAGCTGGTCTACCATCCAGCCTCGCTGATCCCTTAGAAAGGCCCGATGTTGCTTGCTCCTTTACCGAACTGCAGGCATTGGCCGCTGCTCCAACTGAATCGCGAGGGGGCCTTCACGGGACGAGCAGAGCAAGGCTTCGAATCGTTTTTGATTGGTGATGGCCAAGGCACTCTCACGGCCTTCGAGGCGCCTGGACCCGCCAACGTGGCGTGGTGCTCTTCGCTGAACATTGGAGGCCCAACGAAAGCCCTCTCCTCCCTCACACTGTGGTGAGACCCTATCTTCATGGTAAATCGGATCACCCACACGCTTCTAACTATCCTTTACAAATCCGCCTATCGAAATTCAATTCTTGTATCCCGTTGTCTACCTCAGCTGCTGCGGTTTCCGCCGCAGGTGTGGGCCACTCGCGGAGGTGCCGCATTTGTGCACTCGCACGGTTAGCGCTCCTCATTCCACAGGGTTCTGACGAGTGTAAGGCGCAGTGTTTTTAGTTGAGGCACCCTCTAGATTAAGATCTGCAGAAGTGCAAAGGAACTGGGAGTGAGAGCCTAAGAGCAGCTCGTTCAGCTCGTTCAGGGGCGTGCGGGGCAGGTGGTGACCGACAGCGCGGTGGAACTCTTCGTCGATTTCCGACCCCGGGCGTACGCGGCTTACGAGACGCGCCAAGACGATGGAGGGTGAGGGCAATGCCGCCTAATTTGCAGGCGTTAGCACACGAGCCTTCGCTGTCTACTGCCGATCCTGCATAGACCGGGCAACTTTCTGAGCTCGCGTGCGTCGGCAGGTACGGAGAGCCATCTTCGCGCGAGTGGTTTTCGCATAAGACCGCCCGTGATGGCTTTGCGGAGGTGCACATATCCTGGCCCTAGGTGTGCGTGGCCACGTCCCTTTGGACGTGGCCACGTCCTTTTTTGGACGTGGCCACGTGTTTTGTTTTGGCAAACTAGTGCGGCATGGAGCGAAGAGGGGCAGGGTCTGATTGATGCCACCTTCCACTGCAACTGAGCACTTTACACTCGTGAAAAGGGCTGCCGCCCCCCTTGCTACTCTTCCCCCTACCACACGCCCTACTGTAGGAACTGAGCACCTTTCTGGGGTCTCGGCAGCTCTTCTTCACCCCCCAGGTCGAGGCGTGGGCAGACTCGATCCGCGCGCAGGGCGCGCCCAAGCCCAAGGCTACGGGAGACGACCTGCTCTACCGGGGCCCGGTTTCCACCTGCCCAAAGCTTCGGCCACACTGCAGCTCGACCCGGAACTCTGGGCGGCCGACCTCAATCTCTGAGCGCTGCTTGCGTTCTGTCAGGTGACGATCGACGTGTCCCTGCCCCCCAGTGACGCGTCGATTGCGCTGGCTTCGAAAGCGTGCGCGGAGGCCGCGGACCTGTGGATGGGTTGGATGGACAACACGCCCCCGCTCCCCGCGGGCATGAAGGTTACGAGCACCTACGCCTACGACACCAAGATGCGCGCTCAGATGTTCGGCGTCATGATGGGCTTCTACGAACAGCACTTCGCTGGCCAGGTAATGCCTACCACATAGCATCGGACCCACAACATGAGGCCAAATCGCTCTCCGCTGTGGCGTCCCGTACAATTGGCTGGGTGTTCCGGTCACCACAAGAAGCCTACACGGCACAGAGCCCCCTCCGCTGTGCCTTCTCTGATCAGCCGTTGTGTGCCGCAGGGCCGGAACCTTGCCGCTGCAGATGCCGGTCCTCTGGACGAAGCGTACGTTGGCGGGGCTTCGTGATCAGCTCAATGTGTCCCCACAACCTTCCGAGTGCTCTACCTCGCATCTATGGAAGTGGCACGGGAAGACATGTCGCGACTGTGACAATGTCGCAGGCGCGCAGGAGTTTCATGGGATACATCGTCAAGTGCTCGCTCCGAAATGGTGCTGTGCTGTGTGATTGATACGCATTACCTTTATGGCATGCTTCGCTCCTGCAGATTCTCGTGACCGCGAAATTCACTCAACGCACCATTTCCAAAGATTTTTCATGGCCTACCTTGGCGTCCACACAATCGTCTGGCAGAACCGCGTCGCGTGAAGGTTCCCACGACAAACCTACGTGTTGAGCACAGCGGGGTCGACACCGTTGAGCACCGATGGCAGCACGCGCTTCCATGACTCTTGTACCTCTGCCCCATGCTTCAGCTGCACCGAAACAAACAAGCAGAGCATTGTCCTCAGCTCTGTCGACTTCTTTGCCTTCAGCCTGCACCGCGTACCGGCTGTGTCAGCAAACGGCTGCGCTGTCAGACTTCAGTGTCAAGAGGTTAGCCCAGGTGTCCTCTCCAGGCAGGCGACACAAACCGCTCCATCTCCTCACGGATGCGCTGGCCCACGAGTTCAGACCGCTGACGCGCCTCTTCGACACGGCGCTGCGCCTCCTTGATGTCCGACTCGGTGAGCAGAGGCCGGCCCTGCTGCGCAGACTGGTTTCCGAATTGCCGTGTCTTTCGATCCAGGTCTGCATGCATCGCCATGTGATGTGTCGCCTGTCCGAAGCACACCGCCGGGTCAGAGAGCAGTCGAAAACCCGCAAAACAAATCCCTGTTAGTCCTGTCATCATGTTTTCCTTCAAGGTGCAGCGATGCACAGGAAATACTGAGACGGTCAGTATTGCAACTCCTCTGGTCGCGCTGGAAGCGCACCGCGGCCTGGCGAACTTGCAGTGCAGCTTTAGCTCCCTGCACGATTCGAAGCCACTCCTCGACAACCTGGGATTGCCATGATGGTAAGCGTCACGAGCCACAAGGTGCAAAAGGCTCAAAGCACGGCAGGGTCGCAGGGCCCACAGACCAGGAGCGCCTTTCGGGCCTCTTCCGCCGCCTGCTGATGAACCGAAATAGCAAGATGATCGCAGCAGCTACCGAGGTCCTGTAGGGCTTTGCATGTCGCGGCAGCGTCTGGCTCGCTCGTCTTTTGCTCGTGGTTCCCGAAGGTGATGAGGGTCAGCCCTAGCTCCGCTAGCGAGCTCCCCAGCTCCTTGCGCCGGCAAACGAGCCGCTCCATGAATTTTTGCACCTCTCCCAGCTGGCCTTCCAGTTCTTTCGCGTACGTACCCATTGCGTCGAATTCGGGATCCGGTAACCTGCGTCACCCCGAACCATTAGTCTTCGCCTAGGTCATGCGCAATCGCTTTCGGACGATAGGGGCCATGCAGGGCAGGTTGTGCGGCCGTGGAGAGCACCGCGGATGAGGCTTGGGCGTAATTTCTTTGAAAAGGCCGCCGAGAAAGGACGACTTCTTCTCCTCGGGGGTCTTGAGCGCCGTGTCACGGGCCTCAAAAAAGTCCTGGAGGCACTTCGAGGTGCACAGTACGGGATGCTGTGCAATGCGCGCAAGGAACTGCTGAAGTGCAAGCCGACGGTGTTCTACAAACTCTTCCTGAAAACGATTCAGCAGCGGACCGAATCCAGACTTGTCGGGAAGTGCGGGAACAATGTAGCCAGGGTACTGCTCCGAAAGCACGTTGTGTAGCCAGACGAAGTGGTTGAAGCGGCGCGTCACCGACGTGTCTGGCGATGAATACTGCTGAAGCGAAGTACGGCAGCGCACCTATTGGGATGCGATATCAAGTCAACCAACCGGGCGACGCAGGGGGCTGCTGCGCGACATAAGAGGCTTGTTGCACTGAGGTGGCGGCCTGAATCAGCCAGGACACTCGGGGGCGAGAAAAGAAGCTGGTACAGGTGAATTCGAAGTAACACCTTGTAACAGATGAAAGCCTGGTATCCATTTCCTTGTTTCTGCGGCTCGGAGACGGTTATCTCGAACTGCGGCACTCCGCCGCCCTGGCTGTAATCTTGCAGCGATGGGAATGCCGTTGCTGGGGCCGTTGCGGGTGGGCGCGGTTGATATTGCGGCACAGCGGCCGGAACTATATCCTCGTTCGATGGAGGTGCCGTCGGTCCTTGTTGTTCCGCCTCATCCCCGAGCGGGAGCGTCACGTAGTCCATGGTGGTGATCAGACGCAGCGCTGCGAGTTCTGAGTCATCACTTCGCGAAATTTGGATGGCTCAAAAGCTGCGCGACAAAAGGTGAAAATAGATAAAATAGAAATTTGAGAACTTTGACCATTTGAAAACTTTGACTCGGACCGCCCCTGTCAAGGCATGTGCGGTTCCTCGTGAAGGAAGAGCGCTATGTCGGGTACGTTGCACCCATGGACTGTCCGAATCTCGGTTTTGCTCGCAGTATGGCTGCTCAGCGTGAGCGTTGGGCGCCTTTGTCGACAAGAGTTGCGTTCAGCACTACGGCCGGAGTCATGGTTGCTCGAGGAAATGCAGTCTTGTGCGGACAAACTCTCGGCTCAGGTCACAGCATTAGGAGCGATCATCAATCCAGGATGGATTTTAGCCAAGAGGCTGATCGACATCGTTGTATTCCTCCTTGAATTAGCGTTCGCCGTGAACGTGTGGGGCATACAGAGCTTTGTTTCAGCTGTGCGCAAAGCTTTTGTGGGAGGAGCCGCAGCAGGCCGGACATTGGCGGTGCTGCTTGAGCCAAGGCTTGCACAAAATTTTGTTTCATCTGCTCTGGAGATCATCGTCGGCGTCGAAGAAGCAGCGCGGACTATGCCTCTCGCGTTGTCTTCTATCTCTCTCGCGGCCGCAACGGTTTGCATGGTCCTTACGCGGGCGCTCGGGAACCTGAGAAAAGGCTCTACAGCGACTTTTTGCTGCTCGTTGATTATATGGACTCAGACTACGGCCCCTCAGCTCCTCGATCTGGATGAAAAGATCTGTTCAAGCTTGCAAGCCACAATGAGAGTGGCCGAGGCGGCAATCTCCGAGTCATCCCTGGAGGAGGCAGCAAAGTGGCTGGAATCACCAAAGACGGCCTACTGTGCCGTGTCACTTTGTGCGACATACTGGGTGCTTTGCGCCGTCGTTGCCTCTACCTTCCACATCTTGCGCAGGGCGCAGCTTGTAGCGCTGGAACTTTGTCGGCTCGGTGCAGATGCTCTGAGCTCTGTGTTCTCGGGACCGAGGGAGGAAGATGACGAGCTCGCAGACGGCATCGCGCCCTTGCTAGCGCAGGAGACGCCATCTGCGCAATCATGCGACTACTGCTCTTCCGCTGGCTCGAGGCGCCATCACCTCAATTTTGCAGTTGCAGAAGTCGCCGACAAGGAGAACGAGGGGCGAGTCTGTTGGAGCATGCCACCAGCTAGTAAGCTTGGTAGGGTCTTGGAAGTCGAGACTTCGAGACGACCACTGAAAACGTCTGAGCCCGAGCACCAGCCCCATAGCGTTCTTGTCCCAATGAGGAGGGCTTCTTGCCGAGCAAGCACAGCGCTCAGCGCACTTTGAGCAAAGCAAACTGAGCTTGTGTATGGATCCGCAGGTGTTCTCCGTGGTGTGCTGCTCTGAATTCTGAGCCACAAGTCCCGAGAAGGAAAGCCACCGTTGGTCAAATGCCTTCCTCGAAGGGGCAGGCAGTAGTCGCCTCTGCACCCGTGCTGCGCGTCTTCGATGAGTCCTGCGGAGTGGGAAAAGTCGAAACGCCAAAACAGCTCTTTGCCGATCTTGCGCTAGAAAATGAGGCGGCATCAGCTCCTGACCGACTTTGCACATCCAAAGGGAGCCAAACGTGCGCCAGCGAGGACACAGCGGGTGCAGGAGGGCACAAGGCCTGCAACCCTGTGCGTGGGATCATGAAAGTGGAGGATAGACGTTCTACCTGGATTGGGATCATCGCGTTTGCTTGTGGAGCCGTTCTGGTGCGCACTCCCATCGCTTTACTAGATCACCTACGTGAACTGAAAATTGTGCCCCGTGTTCCGGCACGTGATTGATCGATCTCTTTGGGGGTCTTTTTCTCAAGCTGCTGCATGATTTGCAGGCGGGCGGGGGAGTTTTAAGTACGGCTATGCATCCTCGGGTGGTGGTTGGCGTTTACTAATTTCTGCCCCTTTCAATAGTACTGTTTTACAGTGTCTGCACAGTCAGTTTAAGAAGGAGGGAGCCTGTATAGGGCCTCTTCGAGTATTGTCCCATTGAAGACACGTAAGCGCACAGCGCTGATATGCTTAATTCCCTATTCCTTCTTCTGTAGCTCTCCTGTCTCGATTCCTGATCGAAGGTAGATCAAAATTACCAAGGCCAACACGACCTGCAAGGTAGCCTTGACATCAGACCCGTTCATCATCCTGGCTGTCAGTACAGGGCAAAAGGAAGAAGAGGAGCAAAGCGCCGTGGGTGTGGGGAAGGTACAAGAAATGGTTGTGGATTAGCCACAATTGTTCTGAAGATGCGAACATGCATGGGGGGAATCGGCTCCAGGCTCCAGCCATACACACTCCAGCGCGTCTTTGCCGCTTCTACGGGGGTGACGAGGTGCCACCGAGGCACCCTGAAATGGAGTAACTGCATGGGACAGTTGTTATTTTAGTTGGGCTAGTTCATCCGCTCATGCTTGGAGCGGGACGCACGGTGTTCCATGCAGGAGTGTATCCTGGCTTGCCCTTGTCCTCTTCATCGCTGAATAGGCCCCCGTCCGTTGTTGTCCACTCCTGTTAGATTCGTCGCCCAGCGGCGGAGAATGTTAGTGATACATCGAATGATACAAGGCACTGGATGCCGCAAAACGCATGCGAAAAAGCTGGCACACCTCGTTTAGGTAGAGGAGGAATGCGCGTTTGCGTCTGTAACGATCTTGCCCGTCGAGAGTAACGACCTGATCGTCTGTGTGCGAAGTAACGTAGCTGCCCTGCGAGTACTTGCCGCAAAAGAGCGACAGTACTTGCCCGGGGCCGAGGAAAAGCTCTGTGAACAGCGGCTCCAAGAGCCTGCGGACCGGCACAGGAAGCTTCACTTTGAACCAACTTTGGTATCTCCCGTCGGATAGCGATTTCTCACCCGCGAATGTGCTGATGATTGTCGTGGTGCAGGTCATAATAGTGGTAGTCCATGTCCACTGAGGCCTGTTCATACCGTTGTTCTGAGTTCGGTTTCAAGTTCTCTGCCTTTCGTCTCCTACTCTTCACGCCTACTGAGCCGAAACGAAGGCTTCAATTCCTAGGATGTTACTGTGGTTCGAGCTTATCAGAGCTGAATGGACTGCCGGATATTAGCACCTTGGCCTTTCCCCCATTTTTCATGTAAGCCCTCTCCTCCTTGTTGTCGACCTGTAAAAAACTGCCCATGTTCAATCCGTGCGGTGCCTCTGTCGTCGGCAAGCCTTTTGCAGTTCCGGTATTGGCAGTTGGAAAGGCCTGCAACCTTGACCCATTCTGCATCGGGAATTTCCTTCAGAGCTTTCAGAATCTCATGAGCCTGCGAAGAGCAGCACAGAGAAGCCACTTGAGAGGGTGGTGCAGCGCACATTGGAAGCAAGGTTCGGGCATGCCATGCTTTGCAGTAAATTGGAATGGCTCACACACGAAGATCAGTCGAGAGAACCTGCATACCTTGACATCTGGAAGATAATTATTAACCATTCTGCAATAACGTCCGCATGCCGGTAAGTTAGGCAGCTCGACTAGACCCAGAAAATGCAGGACCACTCTGTTCGTTATGAGCAACCAGCCGCAGATATCCTTTGAAACATGAGTGGGACACACCCAATATCGAGGGAGTCAATCAAGTCTCTCGTAGCATCCTTGCGATCCACTTTGGCGCATGATCCTGCACGACCCTGCGTCCTGCAGTTGAACGCGGCCCCAGCCGGAAGCTTTATCTGCGGGATAACGACATTTCGTGGTCAATTTAGTGAGCTGCAGAGCGAAATCCAGGGATCAAATGGGTACCTTAACAGCCCTTTCTCCAGCTGCTACAGTGAAGACAACCAACATCAGTGCCATTTCAGCCCATCTCGCACGCTCACTAGCCTGCGCCCAAGACATTGCAAGATACGTTTTTGTAGTTTTTGTTTTTGAGACATTTTCAGACTTTTCCAATATTGGGAATTTTACAGAATCGGATCTCGCCAATCAAGTTGCGACCGAGAGATCCGCCGTCCGAGCAGGCAAGGTCGCCTCACCGAACGAGTGCATTCACAAAAGCCCTGAACGGCTGTACAAGCGGACCTTATAAGTGAATCCGCGTCAAGAAGTGCCGTTTCAACATCTGCGGTGTCACCACGCAGGATCACAGCGTGAATCAAGCCCGAAGGCTGTTGTGCAAATGGGTGTTGCTCGCCCTGCGCTCTCCACCGCGCTTCGCCTTGGTCTTGCCGTGACGATTGTTTCTCTGGTCTGATACCTACCTGCATTTCGGTTCTGCGGAATACACTCCGCACCCTGTGCATGGTTCCAAGCCATGAGCTTAACAAGACGCTGAAAACTTGTTCTCTTGGCCCGGGTTCTCCTGCCGCAGGGAGCGCTCCAGGCGGATGCGCAGTACCACGGAGGAATACCACAGCAAGGCTTCGGTGATCAGTGGGGAGGGGGTGACTACTACGATTACTTTCAGGTAACCGCTCCAGCTTGCTACGTGACCCAGTCGTATGTTGATGATCTCGTTTCAGTGCCGTTTGCACCGACTCACGCTGACCCGGAAAACAGCCTGACGGCAGGGGCTTCGAGGATCACTATGATCAATATGCCGCCTACAACCAGCCTTACTACCCGCCAGCAGCCCCGCCCACACCCCAAAAGGCACAGCGCTCCCACGGACCCCCTACCCACAAGCACAACTGCCACAGGCACTCTGCTCTTTTCATTCTTGAATTCAACGCGAACCTACGCGCAGGCAAAGCGAACAGCTCAGCAGTCGCATGATCTCGACCAAGCCACGTGTGTTCCCAGTCTCCACAAAAGAATGCAGCGCGATTGCCAGGTCTGGGTTTTGAGCCTGTGTGCGACAGTGCTGACCTGTGAAGACGTGTCATGGTGAGCAGAGCGTTCCAAGAGAAGGGCGTAAACATGGTACGCAATGGGCAGCTTAGAGAAGCTTTGCTTCTGTTCGACAAGTGCCTGCGCGTGCAGCTCAATGCGCTCGGCAATGAGCACCCTTTCATCGCGCAGACAATCGGTGCAAGCAGCAGCCGCACTTTCTTGTAATGTGGTGGGTGCGCTCGAGACAGAGCATTCTCGGTCACACGCGATGTGAGCCTGACAAAACCTGTGCGCAGATCTCATGGGTGTGACGCTGCTCAAGATGGGAAAGCCGGGTGAGGCGTACGAGGCCTTCGAAAAGGCCCTATGGGTCTACGAGCAGAAGCACGGGGGACCACCACCGAAGGAAGATGACAAAGTGATTGACTGGGCGTTGACGATCATGCATATGGGCCAGGCAAAGGAGCTTGAGGCAGAGTCAATTGTTGTTCCTGCCAACGCAGCAATCGACCGCCTCGACCCAACCGTAGACCGCCTCACGCGCGAGGCCATGCACGAGTACGATCGTGCGCACCAAATCTTCGGAACGGTTGAAGTCGAGATTCCTGATATCGACATCGCAAATATTATGCATTGCAAGGGATCGTTGCACAACGTGCGTCACGAATACAAAAAGGCGTACCAGCATCTTCGCATGGCGCTGAACGACAAGATTGAGATCCTCGGTATTGATTCTGTTTCTCACCTTCGGTAGCACACGAGCATGCGCGCTTTTGACCCCCACGATCTAAGGCCACGCTCGTTCCATGGCAGGCGAGGATGACCCAAGCGTCGCATGGACCAAGAACAACATGGCGAACTCGCTAAGGGGGCTCGGCCATACGCAGCAGGCCATCGAGTTGTACCATGAGGCGCTGGCGACTGCGACGAAACACTTCGGCACAGACCATCCTGAAGTGGCGCACGTGCACTGGAACCTTGCTCTCTCTCTACAGTCAGTCGCGGAGGAGGTGGCGGTGGGCCCCTCTGCCGCTCAAGCTCAGGTTTCAGTGCCATGAGGTTGCCAAAGCAGAGTCGCACACTGATTGAGCCTGCACGCAGGAGCGGCGCGCGGCACAATGGCGTAACAACTGGTTTGTGAAGCTATTCTTTGGCACCAAGCGCTGGGCTCATGAGGGACGAGAGTTTCTGCACATGGGGAAGCACCTCCAGCAGGCCTTTGAGGTTCGTAATAATTATTTCGTTTTGGAGATTCACAAGGCTTGCTGTTGCGAGAATCAGAATCTTGAAACTTACTTGATTCGACGAGTGGCGTCATTCGCGTGGCCACAGGTCTATCAGGAAACGTTGGGCGATGATCACATCTCGACCATCCGTGCACACGAGGCGGCACTGGCACTGGAGCGTCTTCGCAGGGAATAGCGCTCATCACTGCCGTCCCAATAGTGGTGCTCGGGGTGCCCGAGAGAGTCATTTTCAATATTGAGGCCGCGCTACAACGCGAAATGTATTAGACAATCGGTGCAAAAACCATGTACAGGTAGTGCCACCCCCGTCCAGACTAGACTGCCGGCGCGCCGACACGTCCGCGGGGACTGGCAGACAAACAGCATCGGCACAGGTACCGCTGCAGTGGCATTTGATCAAAGGAGAACATAGAGTTCGACGGCGATACATGAGAAGGAAGCCTGTCGGATCGTCTGAGAATCTCTTGTTCCGTCGCTTGCACCACGCGCAGGAAGGACAATGATCTTTTCCTCTGTTGTGAGTGGCGGGCTTTCAAATGTCTGACACCCTGTCGTCATCCCATGGCTGAGCTCGTCGTCCAACCTGAGGCACAACACACACATTTTGCATGAACCTTCAGTCAACACGATTTAAAGAGCTGAACAATCTGCATCATAGGACGATGGAGGATGCAACGCAAAGTATTGCGCTTCCGTGTTCTCCTTACAGGAGCACGGCTATACACGGGGGGCAGGTATTCACGCCGACCCCCGCACCTGAGTCACGCTAATATGTACGGGGCATCAAAAGCCACATCGCAAAGCGTCTCCCAGTGAGACGCACCCAGAAGGATTTGCGTGCAGCGGAACGGGCCCCGCGTATCTCTAGCTAAAGAAGGGGAAAACCAAATTGCAAGAAGGGCAGTGCAAGGAGGGAAGTGCAAGGACACAGATCAGGTTGAGAGGGCAGGCGGACAAATTCACCAGAGAGCCGGCTGCGAGCCGCACCCTATTGAGAGCGAGCGTGACCCTCCCAGCATCATCATGTCGTTTCCACCAGCCCAGTGCCAGCAACCTGGGTCCGGATGCGCGCGGAATACGAAACACTCTCCGTTGCCCTCATATTTCTCGACGAGCTGCCACGCAGCAGAAGTATAAACTCCGATGACCTCCTTTCTCCCGGTCTTGACGAGAAGAATGGAAGCACTCTCGAATCCCCGCTTGTGCGAATTGTTATGCAAAACCTGCGTGAAGATAGCGGAATCAAACCTCGTCCAGCAAGGGCGCTTTAGAGCCACTCAAATCGAGCAAGGTGCCCGAAGGACGTACCTGTTCAGACATGCGGTACAGAGTATGCAGGTTGTAGCCATGCTTCTCGCCAGAATAAATCAGCTTGGCCTCCTTGATCTGCTGGCGCGGGGGAATCCATTTCCAGAGCTGATGCTTGTCCTCGTCGGTCAGTAAAGAGCCACCGAAGAATTGCGGATCACATGCAGCTTCGAGCGGGACAACAGCACGGATCGGCGAACTTTGCTTGGTGGAGTCTGTCTTGCCCGGAATTTTCCCCGCGAACCAAGACGAAATCCAACCCTCTGACGGTGTCACCTGATAAATATCCAAACAAGTGAGTTGAAAGCGTCAACTCCGTTGGGACTGACTGGGGTGTTTGTGAAAACACAGGACAACTTCCACTGGCACGCACAAGTCGAAGCGCCCGAGAAATGGTGTGGCTTGTACCCCCATATTATTGAGTGGAATCACGACATTTGCTTTAGTTGTCCTTGACCCTGGAGGCGCGAATCGTAGACTTAGCACCCTTGAAGAGTACTAATCACAATACAGGGTGCTGTTAGAAATATCGCTGCACCTGCATCGCTAGTTCGCCCGCCGAGACCAGCTGAGGCAACCGCCTCGCTAGTCATTTCAACGTTGGTGCCCCGTTCGTGCTTGTTCCGCGCAGTCGCGGCCCCTGCGTAATGCGCAATTCAGCAGCGGTTAAAGCACCCCAGCATCGTGGAGGATGCGCAGCGGATCTGAAAATCACCTGTCGTTTTGTCCTCAGCAGCACCATGTCTGCTCAACGATGCCTCAATATCTGACAGAGACACAAGATTGTACGCCGGTATTGGCACGATCAATGATCCCCAACCCTTGGTCCAGCGGCGACGGGAGTAGAACATTGCGCTGAGCCCCGCCGAAAGCGCGAGTAGGACGCCAATCGCGCGGAGTGTGGTTGTCATCGAGGATGAGGATGTGGATGCCATAAAACACGTGAGCAGAACATCGACGCATAATCCGAGACACTCAGTGATCTGCCGAAACGCCCATGCGCATCAGAGGCCCGTAAAGCAACGACTTAACAAGCAACGACCGAAATTGTTGGCAGCAATGCAGCGAAGTTGGTTTGGGAAAATTCCTGGAACATGCACGGTCCACCATAGATGGTTAGTGCAAAAACCAGCGTGTTCATTCCTGCTGCTGCAATACCTGCACCGACCAGCCCGAGCACGCGAAGTCCGAGCGGAATGACGCTCGACGCCTCTCCTACCGAAGCGAGCATCTCGACTGTCGCATCCCCAGGTGCAGCAAGAACACCCTCTGTAGGGGCAATCGTCGGGGTGCCAAGATTACCAACGTCTTGTCCCTCCAGAGCTCGCTGCTCCAGGTGGTGGATCGCAACCTCAGCGTCACCGCCCGCCTCGCCTGATGCCAGCAACCGCCGTACCGCGGGAGCTTGTGGCGGTGCCCACCCTGCCGAATCACCAGGGGCAGACGGGGAGGTGCTGCCCTGACTCTCCGGGGACAATTGTTCTGCTTCTGAAGTTTTCTCGCCTCCCTCCTTCGCCTGTACATTCGCAAGCGCCTCCGCCAGAAACTGGTCCTCACTTTGCCACTTCCCCATGGCTGATTCCAAGTCATCATCCTCAGCAGTATCCCTGCTTCTGTCGGGCCCCTGCGGCATGTCCAACGTGCCAGACAGCATGGCAATTGTAGAGCCCCTAAGCCCTGTCTCAGACTCATTGAGAACCCTGGTGCCGAGTTTCTCGTATGATGTAAGCGCCATGGCGCTCCGTGCAACCCTGCACCGCAACATAGTGAGCATTCGGTACACGTGACAAAGGGTAGGCGGTGTAAAGCAGCGGGCAGGCATCTACCCAGGACGCAAAGAAGAAAGTGCTACCAGAAGCACCACGCAGAGCCCGGGAGCAGCTGCCCCTGAGCAGCAATGAAGTGCCTGGAGCGGCCCGAGACGTGCCTGCCTAGCACGCAGCCACAGCAAGAAGGAGAAGATAGCAGCAACAAGTTGCGTGAGGCTCGCCGCCGCAACCATCATGTTCACACTACTTTCGGAGGGTCGCCGCGTGTCGTGCATGACCACAAGCATCTGGCCAGCGGTGAGGGACATGCACATGATGCCCAGCGGGAGCTGGTCACCGTCATCCACGCCGTCATGGTGAAAGAAACGCTGCTCTACTGCAGTCACCAATAGCGCCGTAGCGGGTACAAGGAGCAGCAGCACCGCACCACCTCCGACCCAATCACCAATAATTTCCTTGCCAAGTGACGCTGCCGCAAAGGCAACCGCGAGCGGTACTAGCAAGTGCCTGCGAAGTCGCCAAAATCAATCAGCGGTAATGCATATGCCTCAGTCAAGCGTTCTGCGATTGATCCCACCGGACCGGCGCTGGCGCGGTGTTCGTCTGTCTCAGAGCTGAAACTAACGGCAACACAAATACCTCGGCATTGTCTTGGGTTCCAAGAACCGCGCTCGAGCAAGGGCAACACATACAAACCAGCAGCAAGCGGCGTTACACGTAGTCGAAAGTGTACTGCGATACAGATTTTGGGCGTCAAATCCAGCACAAAAGTCACACTGTGCAGGTGTGCTGAAGGCACCCTTGGGGCGGCGAAGCCACGCACCCCGTGAAAAGAATGTCATCCTGCGGCGAAAGAGGCGAAGGACCCAGATTGTACAACTGCACCGCGGGTGTAGGCCAGTCATATTTCAGGTGCTTGCTACATGCGTCCAAGAACCGCATTTCGAAAGGAACAGCTCGGTGGATGTCGCAGCGCAGCTGAGAGATTTCGACACGAAGATCGCCTAAACTGTACGTGATCGCGCTTTTTGAGCGCGAGGTTCATGCTACGAGGAATGCAGTCGGTAGCAGAGGCTGACCATTCGTAGTAGAATGTAGAGATAGATCAACGCGTTCGGCGAGGGCACCTGCTCCACGACCAGGAAAGCTCACACCAACACCAAGTCAAATTTTCTAAAAGCCAGGGCGCTATCACACCCGTAGATGCAAGGTCTAAAAGGCGTTAGGTGTGGCAACGTCTAGACCTCGCCGCTGAAAAATCGAGGGGCCCGCATGTTGTCCCTGGATTGCCTGCCGCGCGGTGACCGAGTCCCTCCTCGGGACCGGCCCGCTGCGGCAGCAGGGCTTTGACCACCTCGCGCGCGAATGCTTAACGCGTAACGTGAACGCTAGGCGTCGACGGTGTTGCGAACGCGAGTTGTACGGGGCGCTACGGAAGCTGCCCAAGCAAGACAGCCCAGCGCCCCCCCTTGTTGTTGTTCCGCCGATCCAGAAATCTTCCGCCCGAAAGTGCATCAACTGTCAACTTCCGTTTCCTCTTTGTTCCGTGATCCTGCAACAGTGGGCGGCGGACCCCCGGGGTGCCGTCCACCAGCCTCGTGGCCTTACCTAGGTTAGACGCGTATGGATGCTACGATTCTTGAATGCCTCGGCTAACCGGCAACGCCCTGCGCAGTCATGCAGCAGACATTTCATTGCGTGAATTGCACCATTGTGGAGGCCGACTGTGGCAAGCTTTCTCGCACCGCTGCTGATGTCACCACCACCGCTGCTGATGTCACCACCACCCCTGCGCCCAGCCCTGCGATCACGCTTTGTGCAGGCCTCTTTACGGCCGCGATCGCTGCCGTGGTCGCGCTGGCCTCTGCGCGCTTCTAGAGGTATTGTGCACTGTAATGAAGGCTCGCTGCTGGTCTGTTTCGGGACGTGCCTCACACCTCACCCGATCATCTTCGACAAAACCCGCGAGGATTTTCGTGTTTCCCCTGCAGAGAGTTGCTGGCTCGTCCAACTTGCACCCACCGGTCTGACTTGCACCGCACGGTTTCCTTCCGCAGTCCTCTCTGCACAAATGCTAAACGCTAGCGCACTCTCCGCCCGCACCGTGCTCATTGGTCCTGCTCATGCTCAGGATGAGGCGTGTGACTTCGAATCGGCCAGCACTGCCGCTAACTGCGGTGCAGGAAGCAAGTGCTTCGGCGTTGCCACTGATGCCACATTCGACGCCTCGAATGCCACGGCCTGCGACTACTTAATCGCATTGATGTCTTGCGCTCCTCCGTGTGGCCGCTCGATTTCGGCCGGAGCCATGTGCTCTCACTGGAGAGCGATGAAAAGCTGCTGTCGTCGCGATCGACAGAGTGCACCACCATTTCGGGTGTGCAACAGCTCAAAGTGGGCTCGAGTAGAGCAAACCACGCTCTGCCTCGGACAGTGTACAATCGCCAAAATCATGACATCAAAGCAAAACTCTTCGTTACCAGAGCTGCCGAGCCGTCGATGTCGCCCTCGAGGTCGCCGTCCGACGCCCACCGCACACTGCAAGCAGCGCCGACACACCGCCCAACCAACACAGAGAGAAGTGAAGAGAAGCAAGCGCGTGCAGAGAGGCCGCAGGGGTTGAAGACGATGCCTTGACCGTACCCGTCGTCCTTGTCGCCCGCCGTAGCCGTCGATGTCGCCCTCGAGGTCGCCGTCCGACGCCCACCGCACACTGCAAGC
>ENA-UOXV01002196-UOXV01002196.1-marine-metagenome-genome-assembly--contig:-NODE-2196-length-25819-cov-8.819360_pt1 | contig 25819 bp, 24 predicted proteins | sample MGYA00238165_ERZ766961 | MGnify/ENA primary metagenome ERZ766961 (study PRJEB28924, sample SAMN03173240) | marine metagenome | biome: Marine; feature: Water; material: Subsurface seawater | place: North... | reverse complement strand
CATAAAATGAAAAAAACCATTTAGAGAAAAATATCGAAAACGATAAAAAAATTAAAAAAATATTTATTTTATTTTGTTTTTTTTTAAGCATTTTTCATAGGCTCATAACTTAAGATATTCTAAAATTTGTAAGACCCCTGACAATATAATAGGTAAAATTGTTTGATAAGGTAATTCTATTCACCTGCAAGCTAAAAAAACTATACAAATTGTTAATTTTTTTTTTTATAACAGTATTAATCATATTTGATATATAGTTCTATAGTACTAGATGTAAATGAACAAAAGAAACTTTCTTAAATCTTGTTTAACTGTATTAATTTTCCCTCTATTAAATTTCTCCTCGAGTATAAATTTCTTTAAAGATAAAATAATTATTAAAAAAAAAAACAACAAAATATGGTTCTTTCATAAAAATGATTTTAAATAGTTTAAATGAAATTCCTGAATTTAATGATGTAGTCATAATAGGTAGTGGACCTGCAGGAATTACTACTGCTCTTCAACTTGAAGAAAAAGGAATTAGTTCAATAATTTTTGAAGCCGGTGATTTAGATTTTAATGAAAAATCTCAAAACTTTTACAAAGGCAATGTTATAGGAGATGAATATCCAGACCTAACAACTGCTCGATTAAGACAATTTGGAGGCACTTCTGGTCATTGGGGTGGAAATTGTGCATCACTGGACAGTTATGATTTTCAAAATTGGCCAATAACTAAAACTGACCTCCAGAAGTATGAAACAAAATCTTATAATATATTAAATATTAAAGGAAATTTTTATAAAAAAAGATTTAACAACGATTTAGATATTTTCAATTTAAATTGGTCAAATGTGAGATTTAAAGAAAAGTTTTATAACAAAATAAAAAAATCAAAAAAAATTTCTCTGATATTAAATTGTCCAGTTGTCATGATCAGTGGTGAAAAAGGAGTGGTTCATCATGCTACATTTCTTAAAAATAAATTAAAAAATATAAAAAGTAAATATTTTATATTATCAGCTGGTGGGATTGAAAATTCAAGATTACTTTTATGGTTTAGAAAAAATAATAAGAATTTGTTAGACGATAAACTGCCCATTGGAAATTACTGGATGGACCACCCATACCATAGCGTAGCTGAAGGTGTTTTTTTTAAAAAAAATTTTGACGCGTTTTTAAAGAAAAGAAAAATTCAGAATTATATTGATACAGATTGTGATTATTCTTTTTTCTTTTCACCCAATAAAACTAGTATAGATAAATTTGATCTATTAAACTCATCGGTCAATATCGGTATTACTAAACCTAAGTCTCCTAACGTTCAAAATTCTAAATTTAAACAATTGAAATGTTTGGCACCTCAATTAATTAAAAACCTATTATTTTCAGAAAAAGAGTTTAATCACTATGATTTTAATATAAATATTTTATCTGATCAAAAGCCATCTTTTAAAAATAGAATTGAACTTTCTAAAGAAAAGGATTTAAACGGCATTCCAATTCCCAACCTTTATTGGGAAAGAGAACAAAATGTTAGAAATTCATCTAAAAAGATAATTGAAACTCTTGCAAAATTTTTAATTGATGAAGATATTGGAAGATTAGCTGCTGAAGATTTTTTATTCACAAATAAAAAGTACCTTCATCAAAACGGCTACCACCATATGGGAGGAACTAGAATGGGTAATGATCAAAACAATTCAGTGGTTGATCAAAATTTAAAAGTACATAATACTAAAAATTTATTTATTAATGGAAGTTCTGTGTTTGTTAGTGCAGGACATGCTTATCCAACATTAACTATAACACAATTATCTTTAAAGCTAGCAAGTCATATATCTACTTTAAAGATTTAAATTTTAAGTATTTTTTTGTCTAGGCTACTTGGACTCAATGGGATTATATTATTAGGTAAAATTATATAATAGTTTTTTTTGGAACAAAACTCATAAGGCATAGTTGAAGTAGTAGAAAGTAGTGTTATATGATTTTTTTTAAATTTTTGAGCACCAATTTTTATGTTTTTTTTTAAATTTAATAAAGTTTTATATTTTAATTTTGGGTGGAAAAATATTTTAAAAATTTTCTTGCTGTCTAAATTTCTCAATTCATTCATAATATAATAATTATCGTGAAGTCCCAAATAGACATTATATTTATTTCCATTATTATTTTTTTGTTTAGTTCTAAATATTTTTTTATTTGAATTTAATAATTTTATTGAAATATGTTTAAAATTATTTGTATATGCATTTAAACTAAAAGCATATTTGCAAACAATGAAATCGGGAAAATACTTTTTTAAATTTATTTTATTTGATAAATTCTGCCACATTATTCTTTCAGAATAAAGGCCATGCTGATAACCAATTATAACTATTTTTAAAAAGTTTTTTCTTACAAGGTTGATCAAATAATAACCAAAGTTATATTCAAATAAATATAAATGAAATTTCTTTATGTTATAGTTTTTAGCTATTTCATTAAATGCATTTTGATAAATATTAAGTTTATTTAAATTTAATAATGAATTAAAAAACAATCCTCTAAATTGATCTGAGTAATCAATATTTTTGACTTTAAATTTATACTTATTAGCTTTTGTAATTAACTTATATCTATTAAGAGATTGATAAAAATTCAGCAGAAAATTTGGTATCTTAATAAACGACTCAACAGATAATGTATAGTCCATCTGTCTAATTTTAATTAAAGTTTTAAAATTTTTAAATAATGAATTTCCTAAATGGGTTTCATCTGTCAATTGAAAATTAAAATTTATTATCTTTTTTTTTTTATAAAATTCATGTTTTTTTTTTTTGTAAAATAATGGAAATATTGATAAGCAACCTTCTTCTATTTTTGTATACTTTAAGTTTTTCCTAATAAAAATCTTTGCAAATAAAATAACTAATAAAGATTTAATATGAAAAAATAATGTACTAAAAAAATAGGTCTTAAATGTTTTTTTTTGTTTTTTAGAGATATCTAATATTTTTAGATTTTTGATTTTAATTGATCTATATGAATTAAGAAAAGTACAATCATCAGTAATAATTTCAATTTCCTGAAAATTATTAACTTTATAATATTTTAAAATTTAATTAAAAAAAAAAATCTTGTTAAATATTTGAGTCTTGTCATTTCTTTGATTAAATATTTCAAGACAGTTTAAGTCTAAGTTATTCTTATTTAAATATTTATGAAAGTTAAATAATAAGATATTAATGTCTTTAATAAAGATTTTAAATTTTTTATTTGAAAAAAAATTTTTTTTAATTAATTCACAGTTTTTAAATTCTGTTTTTCCAAATGACAACTGAAAAACTTTTGAGTCTTTTATCAATAGGTCGTAATCTTTAGATAAATCAAGTATTACTAATTTTTTCAATTTAGTTACTTTTTGTTATTTTGTAAATAGTGCTATTTAACATACCATAATCATTAATTTCTTTTATCTTTGGGAAACCTATTTTTTTCAATGATATATAACGTGGATGTTTATATTTAGTTTTTTTATCTAAAAATACCCCTTTATATATTCCGTTATGGATTTTTTTTTTAAAATTTTCAGGTATCTTTAATCTTGTTGGTAAACTAAATTTATTTAATAATTTTTCGGTCAGTTCAAATAAAGATTTATTGTTATTATTTAAATTCATCATTATTTCACATAACATTCCAAGTCCAACTGCTTCACCATGCTGTAGATAGTCTTTTTTTAATAGTTTATCAGTTATCATTTCCATTGAGTGAGCAAATGTGTGACCAAAATTTAAATTTAATCTTTTATTTTTTTCTTTTATGTCATCTTTAAAAAAAAAAATTTTTGTTTTTAATGTTTCTAAAATTATTTTTGATAAATTTTTTGTATTTATTCTTTTGTATAAATATTTATCATCTTTTAAATATTTTATAATTTTTTTATTTCTGATTAACCCACATTTAATTATTTCTGCAAAACCTGAAAAATATTCTCTGTCTGGAATATCTTTTATAACCTGTTCAGAAATGTACACTCTTCTAGGGTGGTGATAACTTCCCATAGAGTTGATTATACCTTTGTAGTTTATTCCCGTTTTCCCTCCAATGCAACTATCTACTATTGCCGTCATAGTTGTTGGGATATGAAAGTAAATGGTACCCCTTAAATAAAGTGAGCTTAAAAGTCCACACATATCACCGACTACTCCACCACCACATGAAATTATTATAGAGTTTTTTGTAAATTTATTTTTTATAAGTAAATTAAAAAGTTTGAGTAGATTATTTAAACTTTTATTATTTTTTTTTCCTTCAATTTCTTTGAAAAAAAAAATATTACCTGTCAATTTCAATTTTATTTTTAATTTGTTTATAAATTTTTTTGATATATTTTTATCATATACAAATAAAATTCTTTGATCCGACTTTAATAGATTAATATCATTTATTAAAATTTTATCTATGTTTTTTGTATAAGTGATCTTATTTATCTCATTGTCAATAATGTAAGATAAGGTGTTATTAGACATTAGTATTATTTATATAGCTTAAAAAATTTGTCTTTAAGCATTTTATCTTTTGCTCTTTCGTAATCTTCTATTACATCAACTGAAAAACTATCTCCTTTTAAAACTACAGTTTTGATCTTAAGACCAATTTCAAGAGCTCTCAAAAGTTCAATATCTTCAATTTTTTCAAGATAAGATCTTTTTGCTTTTGCAAATTTTATTAATGCTTCAGGTTTAAATGAAATAATTGATAAATGTTTTAAAAAATATCTACATTTTAATTTAGATTCATATGGAATTTTTGCTCTTGAAAGATACAAAACCTCATTTTTTTTATTTGATACAACTTTTACCACATTGGGATTGTCTGGTAATACAACTTTTAAAGTTGGTAGAATAATATCTGCATCTTTATTTTGCTCATGAAACTTGATTATTTCATCTATATGATATGGGCTTATTAGTGGTTCGTCTCCCTGAATATCTAATACTAAATCATAATTTTTACCTTCTTTGACATAAGCCTCTGTTATTCTTTCAGTACCATTTTTGTGATGCTGTGATGTTAAAATTGACTTAGCTTTAAATTTTTTTGCTACAGTTGTGATTTTTTTACTATCTGTACAAATCATAATTTTATTTATCAGTTTAGAAAGGCTCGCTCTTTTATATGTATGAATTACAAGTGGAATTCCATTAATAGGCAATAATGCTTTTGCAGGTAATCTTTGGGAACCTATTCTAGATGGTATTAATCCTAAAACTTTCATTTTTAACTTCCTGTCCATCCACCATCAACATTAATTGAAGTACCAGTAATATATGTCGATAAATTTGATAATAAAAAACAAGTCAAGTGACTTACCTCTTTTGGTTCACCCCATCTTTTTAGAGGTATTCTACTTAAAGTCCAATTATATAATTTTTTTTTACTTTTAAAATTTTCAAAATAAGATGTTTTAATGAAACCAGGATTTATTATATTTGCTCTAATATTTTTTTTTGCCATTTCTGAAGCAAATGATTTTGTTAGACCTGTTAATGCAGTTTTGGTTGAGGCATAACCTGCCAATTCACTAAATCCATTATTACCAACAATGGATCCAATATTTACTATAGAACCACTAATTTTTTTTTTAATTAAATAATCTGAAAATATCCTCATATTTTCAAAAATAGAAAAGAAATTATTATCAAATAATACTTTTAATTTAGATATTGTGATATTTTCAAAATTCAATCTCTGTCTTACTCCTGCATTATTAACAAATCCTGTTATAATTCTTTTATCTTTTTTTGACTGAATAAAAACTTTTTCAAGAATTTTACTATTAGTAATATCACCTAAAAAAATTTTACAATTTTTAATTTTATCAAATTTTTTAAGATCTGATTTTGATCGTGTAATACCATATACAAATCCATCATATGAAATAATTGTTTTAAGTATATCAAAACCTAAACCTTTACCCACACCTGTAACAATAATATTTTTTCTTTCTAACACAAACTAATAACTTTCCTCTTTTTTGATTACTGAATTATAGACATTTAAAAATTTATTTGTGACTAAATTAAGGTCAAATTTTTCAATAATTTTAAGTAAATTTGGTTTTAAAGATTTAATCAAATAGGTATTTTTTGAAATGTCATAAATTGTTTCAGCCATGATATCTAAGTTGTTATCCTTTATAACAAAACCATTAACTCCGTTAAAAATTAATTCATTTGCTCCTTTTGTCTCAAAAGTTATAATTGGTGTTTCTGCCGCCATTGACTCAATAAAAGTCAATCCGAAGGATTCTATTCTAGATAAATTTACATATAAATCTGAATCTAAATATTTTTTAATCAATTCTGAATTTGGAAAGTAATTTTCACTATCATCCAAGATATTATCTATTATTTTAAAATGTTGTGGATTATCTTTAATGATTTTGTGTTCTTTTAAAATATAAGTTTTTTTCCCAATTATACTCCATCTAAAATTAATATTTTTTTCAATTAATTTTTTAGATAAGATAGGTAAAATATCATATCCCTTTTTTTTTTCATCATATCTAGCAACTGTTATTAGTTTTAAGAACTTTGTTTTTCCCAAATTATTATTTTCGATTTTAAATTTTTTAATATCTATACCATTAGGAACTTCTGTTATTTTTCTTTCATCTATACCCAAATTTAATAAATCATCTTTAATTGTCTTTGAAATGCATGTGAAATGATCAATATTTTTGATTGAAGCTCTCAAATATTTATCAAATTTTTTATCTAAGCGATACCCATAACCAATATCTTTATCAATTTGTAAATCTACACCATGAAAGGTTACTACTATTTTTTGATTCAACGATTTCAAACAATTTATAACAATTAAACTTTTATAGTTAATGAAATGAAAATGCCAAATGGAGTACTTACCTTGTTTAATCAATTTTTTAAAATATAACTTTAATAAAAATAATAAGTTTATTCTAAAATAATAATGAAAAATAAATACTAAGCTTGTCAATGCCCTGTTAAAAGTGTGTATAAAATATTTATTATTTTTAATGTTTGATTTACCAAACAAAAAGCAATCAACATTACACTTATTTTCTACTAATTTATTAGAAATATTATGCACTTGAATTTGAACACCCCCAGGTTGGGGAAAAAATATACCAGGTATAATTGCAATATTCATTTTATAAATTTTCTTAGCCATTCAACATTAAAAAAAGATGTGTAGCTTCCATAAGCGAAAACTCTTTTTTCATTATTTTTTGGTTCAAATTTTTGAACTCCATGAATTGAATTTGGGCAAGAAAGAAAAGCAACTAATCTTCCACTTTTTGGTTCAACTTTTTTTTCAATAAAAATTTTATCTTGCTTTGGAAATTGCTCATACCTTTCTTTGTCTCTAAATTGAAATATCTCTAACGCACCCCCATCATTATCTTCTGTTGTATTAAGATATAATAAAAAACTTATTATTCTAGTTTCTTTATCATGATGCGGCTCTCTAAAGTAATTATTTTTAGCAACTGAAAAATCCATGTGTAAAAAAAAACTTTTTTTAAAAATAAATGGAAATATTTTTTTTAAAAATTTATGATAAAAATTTTTTTTGTTAAGAAATTTATTAAACTTGTTATTTTCTAAGTAAAATTCAGAAGTTTCAACATTTGGTAATAACCCTTTTCTTAATGTTTCAAAAGTTTTTTTAGAATTAAAAAAATCGAATAATTTTTTTGTTATACATTCGTCATTAAATAGATCAATTGGATACTGATAACGCCCACCCATTACTTTGTTAACTTTATTTTTGTTGTCAACTTCTAATATTTCATTTAAAATTTCTTTTTGCTCTACCTCAGATAAAAAATTTTCATAGATAATATGAGGAAATGGATTTTTAAATAGTTGATATTTAATATTTAAATTCATTTTATAAATTTTTTCAAAATTTTATGAAAATTAATAGCTAGATTTGGGCTAATTAGATTACAAAAAAATATTGTTATAGTATAAACGGTTTCAAAAAAATTTTTTAGAAAAAATTTTATTTTAATAAAAACGAAAACTATTGACAAAAATTTTCTTTTTTTTTGTAAATTTTCTTGCACTTTATAGCCTATGTTGATTGGTGAAAAATATTTTTTATTATTATCTATTGATTTTGCTAGTAGATGAATATTAAGTTCTTTGTTATTTCTCATTAAACTTGTATTTTTATAACTTTCTTTTTTGTCTAAAATGCATAATTCATAATTGGTACTCTTTAATATATATTTAATTGTATCCTCAGAGTATAAATTCAAATGAGTTGGATCATTAAGCGGATTTGAATAGGGGTTTGGAATTTCTAAATAAATATAACCTTTTTTAGATAGTACATTTTTTTTTATATTGTACAAAAATTCAACAGGTTCATCTAAATGTTCAAATACATGTAGTAAAGTAATAAGCTTAGCATTAATTCTCTTTTTATAAAAATTTTTTGTTGTTATAAAACTTTCAATATCAAAAAACTTTTGTGCCATTTTTAAACCATTTTTATTATAATCTGTTCCAATGACTTTTGTTTTTAGTACTTTTCTACATGCATACAAAAATGCCCCTTGATAACAGCCATAATCCAAAATTATATCATTTTTTTTAAATTTTAACTTTTTATGAACTTTGATTATTTCAAAAAAAGCTTTAAATCTTAAGAAGCTTGTACCAGTCCATTCAAATCTAATTGGTAAATCAATAGAATTTTTTTTATCTAGTAATATTGAAGAATTTGTATTTCTGTATGCGCTATTATAGTGATGAAATAACTTTGTTAAATTTACTTTTGGTGAATGATAAATTGTCCCACAATTAAAACAAATATAATTTTTGTAGTCATTTAACTTTTTATCAGACGAGTCAATTCTTAAAAAGAAATCATTTTTAACAATTTCAATTTTTTTATTTTCTTTGCATACTTTACAAGTCATTCTAAATTATCAATTATTTATAAAAAATTTTATTTTCTACCATCTCAAGTATGTGATGCCCTAAAAATATATGACACTCTTGAATTCTAGCCGTTTTCTTACTTGGTACTACAAGGCTGATATTACAAAGTTTTTTTGATTTACCTCCGCTATTGCCCAAGAAGCCTATAGATTTAATCCCTTTTTTTTTCGCAACTTTTAATACGTTAATAATATTTTTTGAGTTTCCCGAAGTAGAAATTGCTATCAGCACATCTTCTTTATTTCCTAAACTTTCAAGGGGCCTTGAAAAAATATAGTCAAAATTATAATCATTTCCACATGCCGTTAAGGTCGACGTATCTAAAGCAAGAGATATTGCTGGTAAAGATTTTCTATTTTTAGTTGGTTTAAGCCTAATTAACAGCTCTGCAACTAAATGTTGTGCATCTGCTGCTGAACCACCATTTCCACAAAAAATTATTTTACCTTTGTTCTTAAGTGACTCACATATTATTTTGATACCTTTATCAATATCTGATTTTAAATTTAATAGTTGTAATTTAAGTTTAATATTATCATTAATAGATTTTTCTAAAATATTTTTTTTTTTCATTATATATTTAATCGTATCATAAAACTTACTCTAGATAATAGGTTTTATTTTAATATCAAACAAGTTTAAGCTTTTGCTATTGAACTATCCTTCCATTATTAATCTTTATGATCTTATCAAATTTATTTTCAAAAGATGAAATATCATGAGAAATCATGATTAAAGTAATCTCTTGATATTTTCTAAAAAAATTATTTAACAAATTTTTTCTTGTATCTAAGTCCAAAGCACTCGTAGGCTCATCCATTATTATAATAGAAGGTTTTCTATAAAGTGCTCTAGCAATTGCTATTCTTTGTCTTTGCCCTCCAGAAATTTTTATTGCTTTATGCCCTAATAAAGTTTCATTACCCTCAGGTAATTCTTCAATAAACTTATCTAGTTCTGTTATTTTTAAAACTTCCTTAAAATAACTTTCATCAATTAATTTTTCATCATCCAAAAACGTTATATTTTTTTTTATGGTGTCATCTAATAAATATATATCTTGAGGTATGTATCCAATGTTTGTTCTCCAATCTTCCAAGTTTTCAAAAATTGACTTTCCGTCAAATAAGGCTTGACCATTTTTTGGTTTAATTAGTCCGGTTAAAATATTTATAAGGGTGCTCTTTCCTGATCCTGATGGTCCAATAATAGATATTTTTTGACCTTTTTTAATTTTTAAGTTTATATTTTTGAGGGAAAAACTTTTTTCATCCACATATTGAAAACATATATTTTTTAGCTCTATGTAATCAGTAAAATTCAATTTTTTTTGATTGTCGTTTTGAGAGTCAAGTTTATTATCCTCAAAGTTTTTTAGCTCTTTTAATACTATTTTTTTTGAATTTTTTACATAGCGCATTGAATTTATGCACATAGAAATTAAGTTAAATGACGGAATCAATCTTATTAATGAAAGTGTAAGAAAAGACAAAAAGGCTAACAAGGCACCTATGTCATAGTTATTAAAAGTATAATAAAATACCAATGATGTAATGATCAATATTGAAATTAATTCTATAAAAATTCTTGGCAAATAATTAATAATATTAATTATAAAACCTTGTCTTCCTTTTAATTCTATTAATTCTTCAAATTTTTTAATAAATAGGTTTTTTTTATTGTATAGTATGGTTTCTTTAATTGAGCTTAAAGCTTGCTCTACATTTTTTAATAAACTTGATGTTGCGTTTAATCTAATTCCACTTCGCTTTTTTATATTATTTTTAAAATATATATAAAAAATAATAATTAACAAACTTATAATCAAAAAAATAGTAATTGAAAAATTTATCATTGGTGTGGTAGAAATAATTAAGATAAATAAGATTAAGATCACACAAATAGCTCCAAATAATTTAGACAATAAATCTAAATATTGAGATGTGTAATCTACTTCTTCATTAATATTTCGCCAAAGGATAGCTGGATTATTATTTACATGAAATATGTATTCTTTACTTAAATATGCTTTAAAAAGTTTGGTTGATAGCTCTTTTTTAATTTTATAATTAAATTTACCTTGTAAAAAGAATACTAAAAAAATGAAGGCAGATTTAATTAAAAATAAAATAACTATCGACACACAACCAAAATAAATTTGATTAACATGACTTAATTTCAAAAAGTCATTGATAAAAATAAAGTTTGAATAATCATTTAAAAATCCCGGTTTTAGTATGATACCAATTAAAACACCTACCGATCCAAGACTAAGAACGTCAAAAAAACTTGTAAAAATTGATAATAAAAGGATTAAATAAAATAAAAAAACAGATCTTGTTTTAAGTAATGTGTTTATTTCTTTAAAAAAGTTCATTTGTTAATTTTTAATCTTAAATCTTTTAAGAGTTTACGATCCTTATAGTTCCAGAAAGCAAAGAGCTGCTTTCTTCTTCCTCGAAAAAAAAATTGTCTAATTTCAACAAAAAAATATTTAAAAATATAAAACATATTAAGGTTTTTTTTTTCCTTTTTGGCTTTATTAAATAATGTACAATAGGCTGTTAAATTATCATTACTACAAGCTAATTTTTCAGCTTCTTTCAAATCACCTTTATTTTTACATTTTAAGAATAATTTATTTGGAGAATTTTTTATTATTAAATTTACTACATCATTAAAATTTTTAGCGGACAAACCAATACTTGTGGGGGCTTGTGTGTCATGTTTTCTCCAATTAATACAATTATCTAATTTAATAACTGGGATACCAAATTTGATAGAATCAACGGCTATTGAGCTACGCAAATTGAGAATTATGTCAGTTTTTTCTAGAAAAGATCTAACGTCTACATCTGAAAAAATTTCAGCTTCAGGAAATGCTTCCTGATAAATTTTTTCTGACTCAAACGGATGGGGCTTTATAATAACTTTAATATTTTTTTTTGAAAGTTTATAAATAATTCTACTTATTAATTCCAAATATTCATTTTCTCTTTTAATAAAAGTAAGTTTTAAATTATCATTTTTGTAAACAGCATTTCTTATATTCCAAGGAACATTAATATAAGTATGGGAGGTATTGTAACGTAACGATGTAGGTATGCCTACAGTTTTAATTTTGCTAGAATTATTTTGCGTAATACTGTGAAATTGTCTCTTGTCAAATTTTAATGCTCCACTTAAAAATAATTTTTTTGAAAAGCCCATTTTTTTAAGATATTTGGCATCTTCTTTTGACCATAATAAAACTTTTTTAATTTTTTTTATCAAATTTATTGGATATTTATCTTTTTGAACCCTTTCTTGATAAAAAATTGATTCTGATGTGTGTAAATAAACATCAATATTTTTCTTACTGGCATAGTTCAAAATTGGTGCTCCCGATGTTTTGGCTAAATTCGGTATAATTACTATTTCAGGGTTGAAAAATTCTAATCCTACTTTCCAACTAAATTTATGCACTAAATACAAATTTATTCCAGATTCTTTTAATTTTTTTTTAAGATCATATAATCCATAAAGTTCTCTAAATTTATTATCAATTATCCACACTATTCTCACTTAAAATTCCTCTTTAAATATCTTTAAAATATCATTTAATAAATTTTTATTAGTTCTAGCATAATTAAAGCAAAAATTTTTTCTTGCAAATTGAACCTCTTCACTGAGCCACCATTTTTCAACATTATCCCAAACTTTATTAATATGGTTCGTTGCTAAAATTGGATCTCTAAAAAAAATTTTATTATTTTCTAGCAACTTAAAATGTTTTAAACTATCGTCCCTTAATTTTTCATCAAAAGGATTAGAAAACAATATGGTTGGTATGTTCATTGCCAAAGACTCTAGGTAACCTGTGCCATTATATGTTGCAAAATAAATTTTTGTTTTTTCTATTACAGAAAAAATTGACTCTTCTCCCATGTCAATTTTTTTAGGGGATAGTAAATCTTCAAATCTTTCTTTTTCATTCCAACCTTTGCCAACTGGCTTCAGTCTTATAGTGAGATTTTCTTTTATATCCTCTCGTAAATTGTTAATAGCTAGAAAACAGTCATTTAAATAATTCTTACTTTGACAGGCTCCTGAGTTACTATCTAATGAATAGCCATAAGACTTAATTGTTTTACCAATTAGCAATAGTTGATCACATTTTTTTATTTTTTTTCTTATGGATCCCAGGGGTCTTAACATGCCCAGGGGATAAGTATTATCGTGGTCTTTCCAGCCCCAAGTTAAGTAATAATCAGAAATTGACTTATAATATTTCTCCAGCCAATGCATGTCCCATTGTCCATAAGATCCACCATACTGTCCGTGAATAATTTTACAACCATGCTCTGCATTTTCAGCGCAATATCTGGTTAATACTGATTTATGATGACTGTTGGATACAAAAATAGATTCTGGGGAAACAGGAAAATTAAGCTCTTTAATTATGTTTTCCATTTCATCAAAGCCTTCTAAATAAGAAATTGGCAACTGATTAATAATTTCATTTTTTAAAAAACTTTCAAAATTGTTTTTTGCACTAAATACAAAGTTGATATTTCTCCTCAATTCTAAGTTTGGTTGTGATGATAAATTGTATATATTTGGGATTGAAATTGTTGGTAATTGAAATAATCTAAAATTTAACAAAAATTCATTCAATTTTCCAAGATAAGACCTTGCTATAAAAACTTTTTGTTTTCTAATCAAAAATCCAAAAATTTTATAATAAATTTTAATTATTACTTTTTTTATAAAATTTTTTTGAAAATTTTGAATTCGATCTCTATCCTTTAAAATATCATTTTCTATTTTATTATTAATAAAATAATTTATTTTTTCTTCGTGTTTTGAAAATTTAAATTTAAATATTTTCAATATCATTATATGTCGCCAAGTATCTGAACCGAAAAGTCTTATGTAATCTTCTAAAGTTTTTGGAATTATATCTTGTTTATCTGAGTCAAAAGTATCAATGAAATATTTTTCTTCATTTAACTTTAATTTTTCAACCATTTCCCAATGATCAAAATTAATATAAATAAAACTATGGAGCCAGTGCATAAGTAAAATTCTCCAAAATTTTTTTGAAAAATTTTTTTTTTTTGTTAAATTGAGTGCCTCACATAATGAAGGAAAAATTCTTTCAAAAAGTTCATTAAAATATTCTTTATCTTTTTTAAGTTTTTTATAATCGTGCCAATGATATGGTAATATTTTTTTTTCTTCATCAGGAAATTTCTTCTCAAATTCATAAGAAAAACATCCTCTGCTGAGATAAATATTTTGGTAATCTTTTTTGAAAAAATTATCTGCCCTTGTCAGTACTATCTTTTGAAACATAAAAATTTTTTATCTATTTAATTTTTTTTTAAAATGAAATCATGTAATACTAAAACGTCGATTTTTGTTTTTAAAAATGTACTTATTGCTTGTTCTGGGCTATTTACCATTGGCTGTCCTTTAATATTAAAACTCGTATTTAACAGTACAGGGCACTTAGTTAAATCTTTAAAACTTTTTAATAGTTCATAAAACTTTGAATTCGTTTTTCTAGAAACTGATTGTACCCTACATGTATCATCAACATGCACAGTTGCTGGAATAGTATTTTTTTTATTTTTTTTAACTTTGCAGGCTATTAACATGTGAGGAGAATCTTGATTAATTTTAAAAAAATTTTTTAAGTCTTCTTTAAGAATTGACGGAGCAAAAGGTCTAAAACTTTCTCTAAATTTTACTCTTTTATTTATATAATTTTTTATATTGGCGGGATAAGGTTTACATAATATAGATCGATTTCCCAATGATCGAGGACCAAATTCACTTGGTCCCTGGAACCAAGCTACAATTTTCCCTTGTTGTAAAAATTTTGCAGTGTCTACTGATATATTATTTGATTTAGTGAATGGGACCTTTTTAATTTTCAAAATCTTATGAATATTTCTATCTTGATATCTAGACCCCAAATAATGACTTATCTTCGCACTTTTTTTATTAAAAAGCTTAGGGTTATTTTTTGAAAAGGCACAATAAACAGCTCCTAATGCAGCACCAGCATCGCTTGAAGCTGGTTGTACAAATATTTCATCAAATATTTTATTAGATTCAATTTTTCCATTTAATGAACAGTTTAGGCCCACTCCACCTGCAATACATAATTTATTGTATTTGTATTTTTTTTTTAATTGAATTAGAGATCTTATTGTTACTTCCTCAACTCTTTTTTGCAAAGCTGCAGCAATATCTTTATGTTTTTTTAAAATTTTACTACCGTAATCTCTTTTTTTTCCAAAAATTTTTATAAATTTTTTACTTACCCAAACATCTCTTTTTAAATGATAGGCGATCCAATCTTTGTCTATTTCGTAATTAAAATTTTCTTTATGTTTAATAATTTTTCTGAATATATCTATATATTTCTGTCCATTTATCTTATTATTATAGTTTCCTAGTGGAGCTAGCCCCATAACGATACCTTCATCGCAATGATGTTTCCACCCAAGGTAATAAGTAATAGCTGAATAAATTAATCCTAGTGAATTTGGATACTCAGGCCCTTTTTCTAAAATTTTTATTTTTCCTTTATTGCCCGAACATACCAATCCAGTTTCAAATTCACCCATACCATCATTGCTTAATATTAAAGTTTTATCAAAACCGGAAGGGTAATATGCGCTAGCAACGTGACACAAATGATGCCTAAAACTTGTAATTTTTTTTTTGAAATTTAATTTTTTCCTTACTATATCTTTAAAATTTACAAAGAATTTAATTTTTTCAATATCATTAATTAAGAAATTTACTGTAGAAAATTCTTTAATTGCTCTTTGTAAATAAAATTTTTTTACTAACTCAGCATGATCTGCTGTCAAAGCTATTTCGCTTACTTCATCAAGTTTTACATTGGCAATTTTTAAACATTCATTAATAGCGTCCAATGGAAATTGTCTTGAGTGCTTGTTGCCATCAAATCTTTCTTGCTCACATGCCGATACAATTAATCCATTTATTCCTATTGCTGCAGATGTATCGTGTGCTCCATAGTTAATACCTAGAATAATTTCTTTTTTCATTTTAGTTTATATCCATTATGCTTCTTAAATAATTTTTATAAGGAACAAAAATCTCTTTAGAATTTTTGTTTAATTTGTTTATTTGAATAAAATTTTTTAGAATAAAATTCATATGTTGATGACTAGAGATTAAAATATTTTCCCATTCTATTTTTTTTGCACTATTTAGGTTTAATTGATCTAAAAATTTTATTTTTCTTTTTTTGTTATTTGGATTGTCATTTTGGGTAATCTCTAAAAAAAATAATTTTTTATTACTTTTACTAATATCTTTAAATTTTTTTAATAAACAATAAGTGTGATCATTAGACCCTAAAATCAGGTAATTTTTATCTTTTTTAAGATTATTAAAAAATTTACCAAAAACTTCATATTTCTTATCTTTTAAAAATTTTATTAACGCCTTATTTTTTTTTTTAATTTTAGATAACTCAGTATTTTCATTAAATTTATTAAAAATAATTTTTTTTGCTTTTATATATTCATCTTTGATTAGGCTTTTTCTTGATTTTAATAATTTGGATAATATTTTTGACTTATTTAAAATTTTATCTCGTGAAATAGCATTATCTTCAATAACAAGATAATCTAAATTTGTTTTAATAAACGAAATAATTGAGTCTATATGGCTTTCAACCAAAGGTTCACCCGCATCATTGAATGAGGTGTTTAATATTACTGGAATTTTAGTGAGCTTATCAAACCGATTTATTATGTCATAAATTTTTTTATTTTGAGCCTCACTTACAGTCTGCACTCTAGCTGTTTTATCAACATGGTTTATTGCAGGCATCAATTTAGATTTTTTACAAGGACCGGCTCTTAACATAAATGGTGATTTTTTAATTCCAAAATATTTTGAAGAATGTTTTTCAAGAACAATAGGCGCGAATGGTCTAAACATTTCTCTATGTTTTATGTCCTTATTAATATGATCTCTCATCCATAATGGTTTTGGGTTTGCTAAAATGCTTCGATTACCAAGTGCTCTTGGACCATATTCACTTCTTCCTTGAAACATTCCAACCAACTTATTTTTTGATAATAAATTAGCTATTTCCTGATTAGATATTTTAAAATGATTAATTTTAAATTTATCTAAAATTTTAAATAACTCATTTTCACTATAACTTTTTCCAGTGTAAGCATTTTTAAAATCTATATTTTTTTTCCCATTTGCTAAATTATAATAACCCCATGTAGCAAGGCCAAAAGGAACACCTGAATCTGAACATGCTGGAAAAATAAATAAATTTTTATATTTTGTTTTTTTTGCAATTTTTTCATTTGCAATACAGTTTAATGCTACACCTCCAGCCAAACAAAGATTTTTACTTTTTGTTTTTTCATACAAATCTGAGGCAAGATGAATCATCGTTTTTTCTGCAAGATCTTGCGCCTTAAAAGCCCAATCTCTAGAGTATTTATTCATAATATTTTTTTTATTAGACTTTATTATTTTTTGAAAAATAGTTTTTTTCTTAATTTTATTGTTTAGTTTAAGTGTTTGATAATCTGAATTTGGAAGAATTTTCATAAATTTTGAAAAATCTGTTTTTATTCCATCGAAATTATAAGGAATTTTCATTTGCTTATTTTTTTTTCCATAAGAAGCAAGTCCCATTGTTTTACCTTCACCACCCACACCTAAATTTAAAATTTCATCAGTTACAGCAGAATAAACTTGACCTATCCCATAGCCTTTATATTTATCAATAAGCGAAATTTTTTTACCTCTGCCATAAAAATAACTATTAGTTTCCAAATCAGAACCATTTCCATCAACAATTAAAATTGCTGAGTCTTTAAAGTTACTAGTATAATAAACTGAAGCTGCATGGGCTAAGTGATGATCTATTATGTGTATTTTTTTTTTGTCAAATTTAAGATATTGTTTATATACATCAAACATTGACCATGAATAACCCGGACCACTTCTGAGCCATTTTTTTTCTCTGATCCAGTCTGTAACTATAAATTCTATCTGTGATAAATTTTTTAATCCATAATAATCTAAACAATATTTTATTGAATGAACTGGAAATTTATAAGCATATTTTTCCCTTATCAATCTTTCCTCGCTTATCGCAACATAATCAACAGTTTCTTTATTAAACCTTATAATTGAGGCGCCACTATCGTGGTTTGCATAAGTTTGAAATCCTAGAATATATTTGAATTTTTTCACAACAATTAAATTTTAATATGAGATCTTAATTTTTCTGCAATTTGCTTTTCTTCTTTAGTTATGTGTCCCATATTTTTTTTACCAATTGCAATTAAAAATTTTTTAATTTGTTCTGAAAGATCTTTCATTCCTGAAAATTCTAATGACGCTGATTGGTCACTACCGTACATTGCTCTATCTAGAGTGATATGTCTTTCTAAAGATGTGATGCCAAATGATACTGCTGCAATTGAAACTAGAACTCCATTTTCATGTCCGCTGTAACCTACGTCACAATTATATTTTTCTTTGAGTTGATTAATTGTTGCTAAGTTTGCATCCTCAATTTTCATTGGATAAGTTGATACACAATGCATTAACTCAAATGAACAGTCATTATCCCTGAATACTTTGACCGCTTGATCTATGTCAGCAATAGTAGACATCCCCGTAGAAATGAAAGTATGTTTTTTTCTTCTAGCAACTTCAATTAAAAATGATTTATCAACTATCATTGCTGATGCGATTTTGTGATATTTTAAGTCAAACTTATCGAGAAACAATAAACTATTTATATCCCACGCTGATGCGAACCATAAAATTTTTTGACTTTTACAAAACTCATCAATTTCTTCATACTGCTCTAATGAAAACTCGAGTCCCTCTTTTTGTTCCCTAGTTGTTGTTCCCCAAGGACTTTCTCTTAAAGTGTCAAGAATTTTCTTTGAATAAACTAAATTAATATCTCTTTTTTGAAACTTCACAGCATCAAATCCAGCTTGTTTGGCGATTGAAATTAGTTCTTTAGCTATATCTAAATCACCATTGTGGTTTATTCCAATTTCTGCGATCAAAAATGGCTTTTTAATTAAATTCATTTATTTGTTTTCCTTAAATTTATAAGGAGTAACGTTATTGTCTTGTTTTGTTTCATCTTTGTCATTCCATTTCTTTATCTGGTTTTCTATATTTACGCCTGTATTTTGAGACCACTTATTAATAATTTTATCAAAAATTTTTCCTCTTTTTCCTGTGCCAATTTTTAAACCATTAAGTGAAGTTACCGGCAACATACAAAAAGGTGTACCTGTCATGAATGCTTCATCTGCACAATATACATCATATGGTTCAATATTTTTTTCTTCAACTTCTATTTCAAGTTCTTTACATAAGGTGCTAATTACATAATCTCTCGATATGCCTCTTAGAATATCTTTACCATGTGGAGTTATTACTTTGTTATTTTTAACAATTAAAAAATTGTCTCCCGTTCCTTCAGAAATAAATCCGTTAGAATCCAATAATAATGCCCAATTATTATCACCCTTGAATTGACTTGCTTCAATATTAGCCATTAAATAAAATAATCTACTTCTATTTTTAATTTTTGGATCCATATACATGGATGGTATTGCTCTTTGAGAAGTAATGACTGCATTAATCCCAGTGTCAAATAATTTACCCATACCGCTTACAGTCCAGCGCAATGGAAAATTTGCAATAATTAAATTTGGACCTTTGTGTAAACCATCAATATTATTATATATGCCCAACAATCCTCTGGAAACATCTATCATAAGTCTATCTTCATCATCACTACTCATAGCTTTTTTATTTTTTTCAATAGTTTCATAGCATAGATCTATAATTTTAGATTTTTTGTATTCCAGGGGAATTCTAAGTATTTTTAAACCAACTAATAATCTATCTACATGTTGTTCCAGCATGAATTGTTTATTTTTAAATGATCTGGTCATCTCAAAAACCATATCTCCAAACATCAAAGAAGAGTCATAAATTGAAACTTTTGCCTCATTTTCAGGCACAAACTCTCCATTGAAATAAACTAATCTATTTTTTTTCATAATTTAAGAATTTAATTATATCTTTAATGTTAAAATTATTTTTTTTATAATACAGGCCATCATAAATTTTTTTAATATATTGGTAATCTTTATATGTGTTTACATCAAGGCATATGTCAGGTCTTCTAAAACTATTTGGGCACTTAATAGTTCTAACTTTGCACCAATTAATGTCTATTGGTTTGTTATTCTTGTAATCAAAAAAATTTAAATGTGGATGTTCTTTTTGTTCTTTAGTTAATTTTTTTTTTAAAAGGTTCTCTAAAAAATTAAAACCAAAAACTTCTGCCCCAATTCCATCTGGATAACCATTATTTAAAATGTTTGAAAGATTCGAAGCAAAAAATGGTTTTTTATAGCTTTTATAAAAACTAACTATCTTATCTATTTCACTCGGCTCTGGCATGCAGTTGTCACCTGGCAATCTTACAATAATATCAGTTTTAAATTTTTTAGCCGCGTCGTAGTATCTTTTAACCAAATTATTCTCCGAACCTTTAAATATCTTTATCTTTTTATTAAATTTTATTTTAGATAGTTTTTCATTTTGTTTGTTATCTGGAATTGCTAAAATTAAATTATCGATTTCATTACACCTGTTAACTCTTTCAACAATCCTATAAATCATTGGTTTGCCTGCCAAAGGTTTAAGTACTTTATTCGGAAGTCTTGTTGATCCTAATCGTGCTTGTATTATTAATGAAACGATAGCCATAAATTTTAGATAATTGTCCTTCCACCATCGACTAAAATATTTTGTCCTGTTATAAATTTTGATTTTTTTGAAATTAAAAATAAAATCAAATTAAATAAATCTTCTTTTTCAGCGAGTTTTCTCATTGGTATTTGATTTTTAATATTACGTACTAATTTTTTTTTTTGATTATTTAATATGGGAGAAGGAGAAACCATATTTACTTTGACATTATATTTAGCATTCAAAGATGCATAGTATTTGGTTAGACCAATAAGTCCGTGCTTTATAACACTGTAGTCTAAAGATTTAATAAAATTTTTGTAAACACCCTTATAAATATCCTGATTTGGAGCGATAATAGATAAGTCTGATCCAATATTTACAACTGAACCATATTTATTTTTACACATAAATCCTCCTATAAGATTCATCATAATTCTTGGACCTTCAAACGAAACCATAAGTTGATTGATCATAGAGGAATTTTTTATCGTGTAACCTTTTGAATTTTTTGGAATTGAGTCTATAGCAGCATTATTTATCAGATGTATCTTTTTATTTTTTTTTAAAAAACTTAATTTTTTTATAACTTCTTTTTCATTTGTAATATCACAAGTGATTTTTTTTATATATTTATTTGAAATTTTATTATTTTGCTTAATGTCAACAGATACAACTGAATATAATTTTGAAAAATTATCACAGAAATAACTTCCTAAAAAACCTGCTCCTCCTGTAATGACTAATGTTTCTCTCACAAAGACTGCCCTCCATCCATGATTATATTTGAACCAATAAAATTATTTTTTTTATTGAGCAAAACTTTTATCACATCAAAAATTTCCTCAGCCTTACAAAATTTATTTGAAGGAACATTTTGCTTTATATAACTTAAAGTTTTTAATCTACTTTTATTCAATCTTTTGTCCCAATTATTTTTTTTTATCAAGATGTTCCCAGGAGATATAATATTTAATGATGAATTATTTTGCGCAATTTTTTTTGATGTAATTTTTCCAAAATGATTTAAAGCAGATTTTGCTACAGAATATTCGACTGGTGCATCTAACAATAATTTCTCTGCTGCAATAGAGGATATAATTATAAATTTTTTGTTTTTAAGACTAAAAATTTTGGTAAATATTTCAAATAGAAAAACAACAGAAAAAAGATTATCTTGAATAGATCTGTTCCAAGTATCTGTGAGGTCTAGATTTTCAAAGTTACTTTTGCCAGCACAAAATATTACTTGATCTATATTCTTATATTTACTTTTTAATTTTTTAATTGTTTTTAACACTTGATTGTAATCATGAAGGTCACATTGATAAGTGTCAAAATTTTTAGACATTCTTCTTGAAATGTTTATTATATTATATTTTTCTTTCAAAAATTTTTTACCAATTTCCTTGCCTAATCCTGATGAAGCGCCTGTAATAATTATGTTTTTTTTCATAGAAAATTATTAAAATATTTTTTATTTGAAATTAGTTTTTGTATTAATCTTTTTTTAGGTATTGCCGTTTGCAAGATTAAATTACCTTTATATTTTTTTCTTTTTATATAATTTGCTAAAGCATAAAGATTGGCATTACCCTTTCCTAAATCAACAGTTTTTCCATGTATGTGTCTATCTTTTATATGAATATTTTTTACATAATTAAAATAAATAGTTTCATCTTTAAATTTATAATTTAAGGCTGCACTATTCCCACTATCATAATTAATTCCAAATTTTTTACTTTTAAATTTTTTAATAAAATTGAAAAGTTTCATTGGTGAAAAATTACTTTCAAATAAAATTAATGTTTTTTTTAAAAGAATTTTTTTAAAATTCTTTGATGTAAAATATTCAATGATTCTTTTTTCTTGATTTTTATTTTTAACTGATGAGTTGTCCACCAATGGCAAAATAAATTTCTTAATACCTATTTTTTGGCCATTAATAATAATTTTTTCTAATATTTTTTTGTGAGATAATGAGTTTTCTTTATCCAATTTAAAAAAAGGTTTTTGCATAAAAAAATCGCATGTTAAGGAGTCAGCCTTAATTTTATTTTTTCTTTTTTCATAAAGATAATTTTTTAATAATAATTCGTTAAAGACAGGGTTCTTATCTAAATTTTCAAGGTTTGCAGTTAATTCAATATTTTGAATATCATTTTTTTTTGCAAGTTTAAATTCATCTTTCCATTTTTTTGAAGGAAAAAATTGAATGAAATTTTTATTTTCAGAGCCAACAATTCTACCTTGCATAAAACCAATCAAATAATTGTTTTTCATTTTTTTAATTCCTTTTTAATTTTTTCTAATTCTTTCTTATAGTGGATTTCCTTAGCGTCACCTTTTATACTACCTAGATGATTCGAAATTTCATATCTTTTTGAAAAAATCTTAGATTTGAAACCAAATAATCCTGTTTCATTTCCATCATCGTCAAAAGATCTCACCTCGTCAAATTTTGCTGTGATAATTTGTTTTTTTAATTCTTTAATATTTTTAATTGAATGAAATGGTGCATTAGCTAAAACTGAAAGTACATATTTGGAAGAAAAATTTAAAGTTGAATAAGCATACTTAATAACGTCAAACAACTGTTCTTCATCCTCATTTTTATTAGGACCACGCCAGATAATTTTGATTTTCTTTTTTTTACAAAAATTTTTAATTACTTCACTATCTGTGGCCACATAAATATCATTTTTTTTTAAAATTGATAAGAATGGTTTTATACTATGCCAAAAAAGAGGTTCTTTATTTATCATTTGAAGATTTTTTTTAGGAAACCTAATTGAATTTTTTTTTACAGCTATGATAGCAATCAGATTTTTACTTATTTTTTTTCTATGCATATAAATAATGAACTCATATGAGTATCCTGTATTGACTCATAATTAATTACCTTAATATTTTTTTGATTGAAATAATTTAGAAAATTTATTCTATTATATATTTTTAAATGTGGGGTTCCAAAATTTTTTTCATTTACATTTCCTTCAGGGACAATATGAATTACTCTTTTATTGGAAATTCTTAAACTTTCTTTTATCATTTTTTCTGGTTCCTCTAGATGCTCGATTACATGTGATGATAAAACCGTGTCGAATTCATTATCTTTAAAAGGTAAATTGTAAATATCACCAGTTTTTACTTCTAATTTTCTTGTTTTCCAAATATCTCTAATAGACTCTGAGCCTTCAAAACCTGAAACATTCAATTTGGGATTAAATAATTTTAAAAGTCCAATCATTAATCCTCCACCGCAACCAATGTCTATTATATTGTTGCCGCTAACTGAATTAATTATTTTTCTAAAAAGCTTCAGATTGGTATCGTAGAATACCCAACCTCTCTCATTTTCTAAAATATCTTCAATTAAATAATTTGTTTTTTTCATTACCTGATATCCTTAAGTGTTATTGGTTGATTTTTAAGAATATTTTTTTTTGCTATTTTTCCAAGAATTTTATGAGTTTGTCTGATTGGTATAAATTGTTCAAAAAATATTTTCCCAGTCAAAAAGTCTAATTTTATTTTTTCACCTTTTTTAATTAATTTTTTTGAAATAATCGATTTACCAAGTTTTTGAAAAACGTACTCTTTACCTATTTTTTTTTGAGATTTAGGTTTTAACATCAAACCAACTCTTTTTGTATCTCTTACAAATTTTCTAAATCCTTCCGGTTCTAATGAAAAATTGTGATCAGTGCCTTTCCAGGTTCTATCAAAAGTGACATGTTTTTCAAAAACTCTAGCACCCTCTAAATATGCAACAGGCCCTGATAATATCCCCGAAAAATGATCTGAGCTACCAATAGTATGACCAGGATATTTTTTGATTAAATGTTTAATTCTATTTAAACCAAGGCTTTGAGCTGGACAAGGGTACTCTGAGACACAATGTAGAATAATTGGTTTAATACCATATTTATTTGCTAATTTTATAGAGCTATCTATTTCTTTATCATCACCTCCACCAACGCTCATAAATATTTTTTTTTTCTTTTGAGCAATGGTTTTAATCAATGGAAGATTTCCGAGATCAAAAGAAGAAATCTTTATTAAATTAACTCCAATTTTACAAAGTTTATAAAAACTTACTTCATCAAATGGTGTTACCATAATTTCTACTTTATTTTTTTTACAAAAATTTTTTAATTTTTTAATCTCAACTATTGAAAGTTCTAATTTATTTCTATGCACCCCATATGTTTTTCCAAAAGAATTTTTGGTACTATATTCTTTTTCGAATGCTTCCTTGGAAAATAATCCTTTATTATCTCTCATCTGAAATTTTATAATATTAGCACCAAGTTTTGAAAAGACTTCAACATACTTGCAGGCAAGCTTAAATGAGCCCTGATGGTTTTGACCAACCTCTGCAATAAATAAAGGATTTTTTTCAAGTATTTTTTTTGATATTTTCACTAAGATTTTTCCTCATATTCTCTTTTTAATTCATCATATTCTTTTATTTTTCTCTTCATAAAATTTAGAGTTAGTCGTGCTTTTGCTGCACCACCTGAGGGTGTAAGAATGTATGCGTATCCCAATTTATTAGAATTATTTTGAAAATTTTTAATTTTTATTAAGCCCTTTTTTTTTAAAGCCTTTAAGCAATAGTTAAGTTTACCTAAGCTAAAACCTAGTTCAGATGCCAACTCTCTTTGAGAGCTATTAGGTTTAGATTTTATTTTCCTTAAAATGTTAAACTGGTCTGTATCTTCTCTCATAATGTTCAATTTTTGAACATTTATAACGTTCAAATCTTGAACGGTAAAGAAAAAATTCGTGCTTAAATTTTTAAAAAATCGAGCAGGAAAAGACAATTTTTTGAATATCTGCTCATTAATCTTTATTAATTTTTTTAAGCTGGTTGGAAGAGATGGATTTGTTTTTTTGTATAATTTTATCTTAATTATAATAACAAGATTTTAACAAATTATATGAAAAGATAATAATATCAGCTAATAAAATTTATTTATTTATAGTTTTATCCAAAAAATTTTTTTCAGTGCATAAATCAAGCCAATTGAGCTATTAGTACTGGT
>ENA-UOXV01002183-UOXV01002183.1-marine-metagenome-genome-assembly--contig:-NODE-2183-length-25895-cov-5.467531_pt1 | contig 25895 bp, 20 predicted proteins | sample MGYA00238165_ERZ766961 | MGnify/ENA primary metagenome ERZ766961 (study PRJEB28924, sample SAMN03173240) | marine metagenome | biome: Marine; feature: Water; material: Subsurface seawater | place: North... | reverse complement strand
TTCTGTTAAAAGCATTGCCAAGTTTAGTACTGAGCGAAAATTGAAAATTCCAAGCTGCGGAACTTTGGCTAACAATTTTAAGTCGACGACATCAATGTCGCTAACAGAGAGAAAATCCTTGAATTTCTTGAGTTCAGCGCCCCGTAAAATTTCATAACCATTCTTTTTTAACTCTTCTTCGTTAGAACTTAAATATCGCTCTATTGTTCTTTCATCAATTTCAAATAAAGTGGCTACTTGGCTTTTTAAAAAGATGGGGTTTTCATTCCATAAAATACCATCAAAACCATATAATAATTTTAGTTCTTTTTCTATTTTTTGTATGGCAAAAGGGTTATTTAGGGTACTTTGCCTTGCAACTGATGATGATGTTAAATCTTTTAAATTTTTAGTCATTTTCGACCTCGCGCATAAGTTCTAATATTTCTCTTTGTAGTGCGTTTAGCTCACTTTCTATCTCTTCTAATTTTCTTGGTGGAGTATATTTATAAAAATGTCTGGTAAAAGGTATTTCATAGCCTCTAACAGTTTTACTATGATCAATCCAAGCATCAGAAACATGAGGCAGAACTTCGCGCTTAAAATATTCTTCAATATCTTCTTTTAGTGGAACATTTTCATTGTCTCTTAAGGTTGGATCGGCTTTTGGATTGCCTTTACCATCTTTAACAATTTTAGCCTCTTCATTACGCTGGCTCAATCCTTCTGTTAATATCTTTAATAATTTTGCATCTAGTTTTAGTGATTCTTTAGAGAAAATAGCTTTTATATCACTACTAAAAACCTCTTCATCCATCCAACTTTTATCAATATTAGCATTTAGAATATTGATAATTTGAGATTGTAGTTTTTTACCTTCTTCAATTTCTTTACTGCCATTATCTCCCTTTTTCTTTGAGATAGCCAAAGCTTTAAAAGCGTTAGTCTCTTGCAATAATGAGATTGTTTCTAAGTTAATATCAAAGCGAAGTCTTAAAGGTCTTTCAACTGTTATTCTTTCATAGCCAAAATCCTCATTATCAAAAATCTTGGTTAGGTCATTTTGCTCAAACTTACCATATGTAGCTGTTATTTCATCAATTTGCTTTTCGCTAATTTGATTTCTTTTACTACCCAAGCTTTTGCGCATCTTTTCAAAAAAATCAGCGGCGTTAATAAGTTGAACTTTTCCTTTGCGCTTTTGTTCTTTTCTATTGGTTAAAACCCAAATATATGTGGCAATTCCTGTGTTGTAAAAAAGATCGTTAGGCAAGGCAATAACTGATTCTAGCCAGTCATTTTCTATAATCCATTTTCTGATGTTAGATTCTCCACTTCCTGCACTTCCCGTGAATAACGGCGAGCCATTAAAAACAATCGCCATGCGACTTCCACCTTCTTCTTGCCCCTTGTCATTTTTTGTAACTGGTATCATTTTTGATAACATAGTTTGCAAGAACAGCAGTGAGCCATCATTTATGCGAGGCAATCCAGCACCAAAGCGCCCATTATAGCCTTGTAATTCATATTCTTTTTTTACTTCTTTTTCTTGCTTTTTCCACTCAACACCAAAAGGAGGGTTGCAAAGCATATAGTCAAACTTTTCATCTGTTAAACCATCATTCCTCAAAGTGTCCCCATAAATAATATGATTGACCTCTTGCCCCTTGATAATCATATCAGAAGTGCAAATTGCCGACGATTCAGGGTTTATTTCCTGACCAAATAGAACGGTTTTAATGCTGGTATTTAGATTGTTTAAAAAATGCTGAGACTCTGACAACATACCACCAGTTCCACAGGCTGGATCATAAATTTTATATATCTTGCTGTCATTGGTGAGTAATTTATTTTCATTTTCACCGTTGAAAATGATATTGACCATCAAATCAATGACTTCTCGCGGGGTGAAATGTTCACCAGCAGTTTCGTTGGATAGTTCAGCAAAGCGACGGATTAGCTCTTCAAAAGCGTATCCCATTTCTATATTACTTACATTGTTGGGATGCAAATCTATGTTGCTGAATTTTTGAGAAACTAAATATAGTAAATTGGCGCTTTCAAGTTTATCAATTTGCTTTTCAATCTCAAAATGACCCATTATATTTAGAACATTATCGCTGTAACCATCGATATATTTCTTGATATTATTCTTTATCTGACTTGGATCGTCCAAAAGTGATTTAAAGGTAAAGCGTGAGATATTATAAAAACTACCCTTAGAAATAGATTTTATGATAGGCTCTGGAACATCGCCGCTAAACTGAGATTTCTTCTCGTCATAGGCTTTGCTAAATTCAGCCTTGTTAGTCTCTATGATGCAATCTAGCCTTCTTAAAACAGTAAAAGGTAAAATTACCTTTCCATATTCTGATTGCCTAAAATCTCCTCTTAGTAAATCTGCAATACTCCAAATAAAGCTTGCAAGATCTTTGACATTATTGGTCACCTGTTACCTAAATTTTATTAATATTATGCACTTAATTTCTTCCCCTAAATTACTTCAGCAAATCTATCCTATACTTAATGTCATCATTCTCAAATCTGATTCCATTTTCTTCAAAGGCATCAATAATTTGTTAATTTGGAAGATGATTTTGTTTTTAATGGCGATGAAACATTGATGATTTACCCAATAAATACAATGGTGGGTGGTAGAAGACTCGAACTTCCGACCTCTACGATGTCAACGTAGCACTCTAACCAACTGAGCTAACCACCCCTTAGGCAAGTATCTTGAAGTAAGTATAAATTAAATTTATAATTATCTTTGATAAAAAAGTAACAGATATAATTAAAACTTAATTAAAGTGAAGTAAAATTTGCTACGAAAAAATGCCCTTATTATTCTATAAAATTCTTACCTATAAGTGCCAAATTAAAAACTTAAAAGAAATAAACAATATGTCTAAAAAAATTACAAATAAAATATCTGCAATCAATCCAAAAAATTTACCCAAAACAAAGCTGGATGACGTCCTCAATTTAAGAGCTCTATCCTATGCAGTTGGAACATTATGGGGATTGGTAATGCTAGTAGTTACAATATTATCTTTAAATACTGGCTATGGCGAAGAGTTTTTATTATCAATGACAAGTATTTATGTTGGCTATGATATATCAATTACAGGTAGTATAAACGGTTTTTTATACGGTTTTCTTGATGGCTTTGTTGGAACTTATCTTCTTGTTTATATTTATCGCTTCTTTGATAAATTCTCTAAATTCAGCATAAAATAAAGCTGGAATTGACAGGAACTGATAATTGGTATCATTTATCTTTTCCTGTCAAATTATGGAAATGGTATTAATCCCAGTGGTTTTTTTGAATGATATTGGCATATTATTAAACTTTCTGATTGCTAGAAAAGCAAAAGCTTCAGCCTCAATATAATCGCCATTAAGATTCAAATCTTCAGCCATCAATATTTCGCTATTCTCATTTTGACGCTTTAACTCCTCTATTATTGCATTATTTTTTCGACCACCTCCACAAACTATTATTTTGTGTGGGGTAAGGGGTAAAAATTTTTCAATATTTATCTTTAAAGATTTAGCTAAAATATAAGCTAATGTAGCCAGTGCATCTGGCAAATCTAGATTGTTAATTGCCTGACATGGCTTAACAAAATCATAGCGATCAAATGATTTTACAGGATTGAGATGAAAAATTTGATGCTGCAAAATTTCACTAGCCACTTTAAAATCGACCTTACCTTGACTAGCAATTTGGCCACCTTCATCAAAATCTAAGTTCTTATGCATTTTTACTAGATCATCTGATAAGGCATTGCCAAAACAAAAATCAAAAGCCTGTAAAGAATTTTCACCCAAACTAGTAAAATATGTTAAATTAGATATTCCGCCAATATTTAATATTAAAGTTGGCGCTGATTTATCTTTTGATAAGTAAAAATGATAGATTGGCGCCAATGGCGCACCCTGACCTCCCGCGGCAACATCGGGAGTGCGGAAATCAGAAATTACTTTGATATTTGTTTCTTGTTGTAAAAGATAAGAATTTCCTATTTGCCAAGTGATTTTTTCATCTGGTTTATGAAAAATTGTTTGGCCATGAAATCCAATAAAATCTACTTCGCTAGCATTTATATTATTTTTTTGCAAAAAATCATTAACACAATTAGCGTGAAGCATAGTTAATTCATTTTCTAATAGCTTAATTTCAAGAAGAGTTGGCCTATCTTTTAATATATATTTTAACCTTTTCTTAAATGGCGCTGAATATTGAAGAGAATGATTGCCGAGATATTCTGTGTTATCTTTGCCATCGCTTTTTATATATGATAAATCAATGCCATCGCAAGAAGTGCCACTCATTAGACCAATAGCTTTATATAGCTCCATTTAGGCTGTTAAATATATTTATAACACTAATTTTTCGATCTAAACTGAATCTATCAGTTTTACGAGATATATTTAGGATTTCATCGATTTGAGTAGCTACCTGATTCCAAGATATATTTTTAGCCAATTTAGAAAAAACTTCCGACTCATTGAAAAATAATTCTAAATCATAATTTGAAACATATTTAAGCAATCTACTAATAAAAAACTCAATTATTAGCGCAAAAATTGTAAAATTAAAATTTTTATCAGAAGCTATTTTTAATAATTCGTCATCAAGCTTATTGGTAATAAAGGAGCTTAGGAGTAGCTGATATATTTTGATCAAGCTATTGCCTTCACTCAATAATAGAGCTACTGAACCATCGCAAATTTCGTTAAGAAATTTAATTTGATTTTCATCTAACTTTGCATTATAGCCCTTAGTAGCAGAGATAAAATCTTTTAGACTTAAGGCCTCAGATTTTACAATATAGCAGCGCGAAAGAATTGTTGGCAAAATTTTGCCAATATTGTGACATATAAGAATTAAATAATTTCCCGACCTTGGCTCTTCAAGATTTTTAAGCAGGGCGTTAGCAGCCGATTTATTAAGTTGGCACGCTGAATCAATAATAATAAATTTATCATTATTAGTTGCGGCTGATTTATTAACAAAATCAGAAATTTGACGAATTTTTTCAACGCCAATTTCTTTTTTATCATCTTTGCTAATGATTAGTAAATTGGGATGATTTATATTGTTTGATTCTAGAATTTGCGCTACAAACTCCAAGCTAAAGCTAGCTTTTCCAATACCTTCCTTGCCATCAATTAGAATTGCATGATGCAATTTTGAATCATTATATAATGACAATAATTGTGAATTTATTTTTTCAAAATTACAAAAAACCATATTTTATATTATTATTAACCAGCTCATAAATTAATAGACATTACAATAAAAAGATTTTGCTTTTTAAAGTTGCTTTAGAATGTCATAGTACTTTTATTGCTACCTTGGTATTCTAAAGCAACTTTAAAAAGGAAAAATATTGCAGTTAGGATGTCTATTAATTTATGAACTGGTTAATATAGATATTTATTCTAAATCTATACTCCATTTTTGACTCAAATATGATTCAATAGCATCTATTTCTTTTTGCTTAAGAGCGTTATCAAAAATTATTACCTCGCCAATTTTTCCAACCAACGGCCTGGCCCCATTTACATAACCAGCACCAATTGTCAAATCTCTAAAATCTTGATTAAAGTCACCAAGCGTTACAGCTGGACTAGCTGGTGCATAATCAACATCATTGAACCAAAGACCCAAATCTTGATTTTCAAAATCACGCACATAGGTCATTATATAATTTTTGTTAATAGCAACTGGACTATTAGAAAAATTATTATTACCACCGCTATCGCCAATTGGTGATCGATGCAGCATTCTTAGATGCTCATTTGCTTGATTTATCTCAATATGAATTCCTCCATTAAAAGATAAAATGCCATCTTGACTTGGCCCATTCTCATCCCTATAAAAAACCACAAAAATACTATAGCTTGCATCTAGTGGAACAGATTCATATAAAGCGTCTCCATTAAAATATAAAGCTGGCAAACCATTTATACCATCTTTTAGGTATGTTGGCTTATATTGATTATCAGGCTGGCTGAGGTTATATTGTTGTTTTTGCTGAGGGTTGATGTTATTCCAATGATCAACCGCGTCATTATCGGAATATTCATTATTAAAACCTTCTGTAGATGTAGCATCGTACCATAAAAATAAACCTTTCATATAATTGGCTGCAGAGCCTTTAGTAACACTTCTTGCACTTACAAGGTTTATTTTATTATAAAGTTGACCACCTTTAGTAACTCCAGCTACTAGCAAGCCTATGATCAATATTACTATGGAAAGCTCAATAAGAGAAAATGCTGATATTGATTTATAATATTTATTTTTTTTATGTATCATTGGCGTTATCTCTCAATTAAAGTAATTAACAATTTATTGTCCTCCACCCAATGAATAAACATAAAGAGCTAATTGCTTTATCACGGCATTTTCCAACCTATCACTCCAATATGGCATAACGCCGTAGCGCGAATAGTAAATAGTTTGATATAAATCTTCCTTATTTGAACCATATAACCAGATAGCATCTGTTAGATTTGGTGCGCCTAGCTCTTGATTACCTTTAGCATTTACGCCGTGACATGAAGCACAATTTTGAGCAAATATTTCGGCTCCATCTTTATTAGGATTAGATTTATTAGATAGAGATAATACATGATTGGCAACATTTCTGATTTGATCCTTGCTTAAAATTTTGTCGCGACCAAAAGACGGCATGTTGTTAAAGCGCGCCTTGTCGTGGCCGGATCTTATGCCGTAAAGCAATGTTATATAGATATCCTCAATTTTACCGCCCCAAAGCCAATCATCGTCATTTAAATTAGGGTAACCTTTGAAGCCTTGAGCTCCGGTGCCATGACAGCCTGCGCAATTTTCTTTAAAAGAAGCTCGACCACCAACCAAGGCAAACTCCAAAAGATCTTTGTCGTTTAGTATTTCTGCAAAAGATTTTTTATCAATTTGCTTTAAATATTTGGCGCGTAGGCGATCTATCTCAGCCTGTGAGGCTTTTAACTGGTTATCTTGAGTCCATTTTAGTTTACCAGTAGAATTGCCATCTTCAGTTGGCCAGGCTGGATAAAAAATCCAATATCCAAAAGACCATATTATACAGATAATCCATACTATTAGCCACCATCGTGGTGCAGGAACATTATATTCACTAACCCCATCCCAACTATGACCAGTCGTTGACGGCTTATTATCTTTATTTTGTTTTTTATCTTTGTTGCTCATTATTTTTTGTCATCATCCATTGGTATTTTTGAATATTTATCCATCTCTTTTTTGGAACCTTTTTTGAATACTATAAAAATAACATAACAAAAAAAACCAAAGAAAAACAGGGTGCCAATAATTGGTGAAATCTTTATCAAAAAATCTATCATTTTTAGCCAAAATTTATTTATCTCGTACTTCTTCTTTAGGATCTACTGGATCAAATGTTGCAAAATCAACAAAAGTACCAAGAGACTGTAAGTAAGCAACTAAAGCGTCCATCTCTGAAACTTTGTAAGGATTGCCATCAAAATCACGAACATTGACTTTTTCACCATATCTTTTAAGCAAAAACTCAGAATCTCGATCATTTGAAGCTTGAATTACAGCGTCTGAAGTAGCGTTATTGATCATGTAGAGACTATATGGCACGCCAATTTTTCGTAACACTTCCATGTCTAATGATACACTTTCAATATCAGCATTGCGATACATTAAGAACTCATATCCCGGCATTATTGATTCAGGAACAACACTTCTTGGGTTGATTAAATGTCTAACATGCCATTGATTAGAATATTTCCCACCTAAGCGCGCTAGATCAGGGCCTGTTCTTTTTGATCCCCACTGAAATGGGTAATCATACATACTTTCCGCTGCTAAAGAATAATGACCATATCTCTCAACTTCATCTCGAAGAACCCTAACTTGCTGAGAATGGCAACCATAGCACCCTTCCCTTTTATATATCTTAGAACCAATTAGTTCAAGCGGTGTATATGGGCGCATGCCTTTTACTTTTTCAATAGTTGTTTCAACGCGAAAAAGAGGAGCGATCTCAACAATTCCACCAATTGAAATCACTATAACAATTAAAATAAGCAGTAAAATAGAATTTTTCTCTATCTTATCATGATGTTTAAGCATTTTTTAACTTTGTTGTTTTATATAAATTATAAGCCATAACCGCTGCTCCAGTCAAAAAGAATATCCCGCCTAAAGCTCTCGTGACATAAAGTGGATGTAGCGACTTAACTACTTCAACAAATGAATATTGCAAAAAGCCCATATCATCATAAGATCTCCACATTAGACCTTGCATTATACCAGCAATCCACATTGAGGTGATGTAAAGCACAATGCCAATTGTAGCTAACCAGAAATGAGTTGAGACTAACTTATTTGAATATAGGTCTTTTTTATTCCATAAAACAGGCACCATATGATAAAGCGCTCCAAAGCTAATTAATGCCACCCAGCCAAGCGCTCCTGAATGAACATGACTAATTGTCCATTCGGTGTAATGTGATAAGGCGTTAACTTCTTTAATCGCCATCAATGGTCCCTCAAAAGTACTCATTCCATAAAAAGCAACAGCAGTTATTAAGAAGCGCATCACTGGATCAGTGCGCAACTTATCCCAAGCTCCTGACAAAGTCATAATGCCATTAATCATTCCACCCCAAGATGGCATCCATAGCATTATAGAAAAAGTCATCCCTAAGGTTTGTACCCAGTCTGGCAAAGAAGTGTAATGCAAATGGTGAGGGCCTGCCCAGATATAAATAAATATTAATGACCAAAAATGCAGGATTGATAGACGATATGAATAAACTGGTCGATTAGCACGCTTAGGAACAAAATAATACATAATACCAATAAAGCCAGCGGTTAGGAAGAATCCAACCGCGTTGTGACCATACCACCATTGAATCATGGCACTTTGAACACCGCCAAATATTGGATAACTCGCTGAGCCGTCCCATCTAAGTGGAATTGCCAAATTGTTAACAATATGAAGAATCGCCACAGTGACGATAAAAGCTAAATAAAACCAGTTAGCAACATAGATATGCGGCTCTTTTCTTCTTTTGAGAGTTAATACAAAAACTAAGAAATAGCACACCCAAACAATTGTTAATAATATATCGGCATACCATTCTGGCTCAGCATATTCTTTAGCTTGAGTAATGCCGTTGACATAACCAAAAGCAGCTAATGCAATAAATAGTTGATAGCCCCAAAAAATAAATTTTAGCAAATTATCACTACCCCATAATCTTGCTTGTGAAGTTCTTTGCACCACAAATAAACTGGTAGCAAAAAGCACATTGCCACCGAAAGCAAATATAACGGCCGATGTGTGTAGTGGTCGAAGGCGACCGAATGTTGTCCACTCTAGATTAAGATTTAAAACTGGAAAAGCCATTTGCAGAGCAATAAAAACTCCAGCAAGAAAGCCAACTAGACCCCAAAAAACCGATGCAATAGTGAATAGTTTAATTATGTCATAATTATAATTAGGTACTTTATCAGAAACAGTCATCAGATATGAATATATTTTTAAGAAATTAACTTAAGCGCGAATAAAATTAACAGCGTAGCATTGATTAACATTATTGCCTTTGAAATCAACCAAAAATTAGCTTTTTTAATAAAAAAATAGCTGCCACAGCCAGTAACAAAAAGTGCTGGAAATGTTGCCAGGCCAAATAAAAACATACCTAGCATTGATAAGGCTGGGTTTTGCAAAGATAATATTAGAGCGATTGCTGCATAAATCATGCCACAAGGAATAAATCCCAAAATTACTCCCAATAAAAACCCCTTAAAGCCCGTCGGGCTTTTAAAAAGATTGCTAATGAGTGAATTAAATAATGGTAATTTAATCTTTTTTAAAAAATTTATTTTAAGTAATTTTGGAATAAATTTTTTTAAAGATATTTTTTGCTCGAAAAATTGATTCAAAAAAGCTAGAGCCGCAATGAGCATAAAAAAAGCCGCAATCTTTTTAAAAAAGACAAAGTCACTAATTTTTTCACTCAAAAACCCACTTACCAAGCCTAAGATGGAATATGTAAACACTCTGCCGCTGTGATATGGTAATAAAGCTAAATTTTTTAATTTCTCAAAATCTCCATAATCATTTATCGCAATATTTTGCATACGGTTTGTTACTTGTGTAACCACAAAAGGTCCACACATACCAATGCAATGCGAAAATCCGCCAAAAAAACCTAGGGAAATTAATGAAATAATAACAACTATTTCTACTTCAATCATAATGAGTTATATTATTACAATTCTTAATTAACCAATTTTAATAACTGTTACTTGCAAATTTTAGAGACTAGCCTAGTAATCATTGAATTATCAAATTTTATTATCCAGTCAATATAATCTTATAAGACAATCATGAAAACTTCATTTATCAGCAAAAAAGATATTTCTCAACTTAAACAATCTGCAACAGTTATTATATTAACTGAAGGCGAGACTAGAAAATCTAATCAAAAGTCTGTCAAGCTAGCTAAAGAGAACTTCTCTTTTGAGGGCAAAGATACACAGATAAATTTGGTTTTTGATGATAATAATCCAGTTATTGTTGCGGGAATTGGCTCAACTAAAGAAATTGATAATCTAGCTTTGCAAAAATGTGGTTCAAAAATTATCTCCTTTTTAAATGCCCAGAAAATTGCCGATGCAACAATTTGTTTTGACTCAAGCAACGAAGATCTTGATCTATGTAACATAGCTTTTGGCGCCAATTTACAAAGCTATCGCTTTAATAAATATTTCTCCGACAAAAAAGAAGGAAAAGATTTTTTTGTTAAATCACTAAATCTTGCCGTTTCTGATGTCAAAAAAGCCAAGGAAGAATTCAAGGAATTTGATATATTAGCGCAAAATATCTTTTTCACTAGAGATTTAGTTTCTGAGCCCGCTAATATACTAAACCCAGAAAGCTATGCTAAGATTTGCAAATCATTAAGCAAGGATGGTTTAAAAGTTGAAATTTTAGATGAAAAAAAGATGAAAAAATTAGGCATGAATTCACTTCTAGCAGTTGGTCAGGGTAGTGTCAAAGAATCAAAATTAGCTATATTAAAATGGAATGGAGGCAATAAATCTGATAAACCATTAGCGTTTGTTGGCAAAGGTGTAACTTTTGATACTGGAGGTATTTCAATTAAACCCTCAAACAATATGGAGGATATGAAAAGTGATATGGGCGGATCAGCTGTTGTAGTTGGCTTGATGCGTAATTTAGCTCAAAGAAAAGCCAAAATTAATGCCGTTGGAGTTATAGGTCTTGTAGAGAATATGCCGTCTGGCGATGCGCAACGACCAAGCGATGTTGTTACTTCAATGTCTGGACAGACTATTGAGGTTATTAATACTGATGCTGAAGGTCGAATGGTTTTAGCTGACGCCCTGCACTATACTAATACCAAATTTGATCCTGAATTAATTGTTGATTTAGCTACTCTAACTGGTGCAGTAGTAGTTTGTTTAGCAGATGTCTATGGTGGATTATTTTCTAATGATGATAAGCTAGCTAATAAACTAATACAAAGCGGAGAAAATACTGGCGAAAAATTATGGCGCTTGCCGGTTGGTAAAGAATATGACAAAATGATTGATTCAGATATCGCTGATATGAAAAATGTTGGCTCGGGGCGAGGCGCTGGCAGTACAACGGCTGCGCAATTTTTAAAAAGATTTATTGGTGATACAAAATGGGCTCATCTAGATATTGCAGGTGTTGCTTGGAAGGGCAAAGGTAATGCTATGGCAATCAAGGGTGCAAGCGGCTTTGGGGTTAATTTGCTTAACGATTTGGTTAAACAATATGAAGTAAAATAAATGAAAAAACTAATAGTCAAAGGCGGCAATAAGCTATATGGAACAATAAAGGTAGCAGGCGCTAAAAATGCCACCTTGCCCCTCATGATTGCATCAATTTTAAGCTCCAAAAGGCTTACCTTAACTAACGTTCCTCACGTTTCTGACATCTCAACAATGGCTAATTTGTTAGAAACTATAGGCGTTAATATTGGACTTGATGGCTCTAACGAAAATGACGGTCATCAAGGTCGCGCTGTATATTTCGAAACCAATAAAGATATACAAGATCCCGTAGCTCCTTACGAATTGGTTAGTAAAATGCGTGCTTCTATAGTAATTTTAGGACCTTTACTAGCACGCTTTCATAAAGCTAGAGTTTCACTTCCTGGTGGCTGCGCTATTGGCACAAGACCAGTTGATCTGCATCTCAAAGCTTTGGAGCAAATGGGAGCTAAAATAGAATTAAAAAATGGATATATTGAAGCTAAAGCTAAGAATGGCCTACGGGGCGCAGATATAAAATTTGAAAAAATATCAGTTGGAGCCACTCAAAACATCATGATGGCTGCAACTTTAGCCCGCGGCGTCACAACAATTAAAAATGCCGCTTGTGAACCAGAAATTACCGACTTAGCAAAGTGCTTAAAGGCTATGGGGGCTAATATTGAAGGAGAAGGTACGCCAGAAATTATAATTAAGGGTGTAGAAAAGCTTAATGGAGCAACTCACAAAATAATTGCCGATCGCATTGAAGCTGGAACATATATGGTGGCAGTTGGAATTGCTGGAGGCGAGATAAAGCTTACCAATATTGAATCTTGGACCATTGAAGGATTTAAAAATGAACTTGAGCAAAGTGGCATTAAGATAAATATCTTAAATGATAATGAAATTTTAATATCCAAGGAGGATGCAAAAATTAATCCGGTCAATATCTCTACCCAACCATTTCCAGGATTTCCAACTGATATGCAAGCGCAATTTATGGCCTTAATGACATTGGCCAATGGATCATCAAAAATTGAGGAAACAATATTTGAGAATCGCTTTATGCATGTCCTTGAATTAGTAAGAATGGGCGCCAATATTAAGCCAGATGGAAATACTGCAATAATTGAAGGTGTTAAAAATCTTAATGGCGCTGAAGTGATGGCAACAGATCTTAGAGCTTCTGTGTCATTAGTTTTAGCAGGATTAGTTGCAAATGGTAAAACAATAATTAATAGATTATACCACCTAGAAAGAGGCTATGAAAGAATAGCTGAAAAACTTGTGAGGTGTGGGGCTGATATTAAAATAGAGTATTAGTGTATTTTGTTAATAAAAAAATTAGGGTGAAGCTAAATAAATTTAAATTATGATTTTTAAAATTAAGCGTGCTTTTTCTTTGATAGAGCTTTCTATAGTTATCTTGATTATTGGTATTCTTGTAGCCGCCATTGTAAAAGGACAGGGGTTGCTAGCTAATATTAAGTTAGCTGCAGCGCAATCACTCACTGCAAGCTCTCCTGTAAACAGTATTAATAATTTAACTTTTTGGTACGAAACTTCAAATCCAGATAGTTTTATTGGTAATGAAAATACAGATGGGTCATTTATTACAAAATGGCTGGATAGAAATCCTCAATCTTCTTATAAAAATGACGGCTATGGCGGCCAAAACTCTTCTTCCGACAATTTTTACTACACTATAGCTACTGGAAATGTTTCTGGACCAGAATATATTCAAGATGGTATTGGTGGATTGCCGACCTTAAGATTTGACAATAGTGGTGATAATTATCGCTATGTAGTAGTTGATCCCAAGGGATCTAATCAGCCAAATAAAAGTTTTATTATGTTTATGGTGTTTAGATATAACGGTGGAAGCGGATACATACTTGACAGATCCTGTGTTAATGCAAGTGGGCATAATGTTTCTTGCTCGTCTTCAGTTACATTGGGACGGCCTTTGCTTAATATTAGAGTAGATGATGGCAATCTGCAATTATGGCTTCGTAGTCTTGACAATCAAAGCACTGGCTTGGTTAATGTTGGTAAATCATTAGCAAGTGGTGAAACCTTAATTATTGCTCTTGAAAGAAAATATAGCAATAGAATGGTGATGTATATAAACGGACAAGAGGCTCCCAATGATATAGCTGAATCTTTCGGACCGATAGCTCTTGATCCTTTTAAAATTGGAATCCACGCTCAATCTAACGAAGAAATAAATACTGATATTTCAGAAGTAATATTTTTTAATGATAAAATTTCTTCTACAAGAATTGATGCTATCGAAGATTATTTAGGTTAAAAATATGGCATCAAAATTACTCACTAAATCTTCAACTAATAAGTAAAAAAATGATCAAGCTATTAGCAAAAAAGATTTTTGGTTCAGTTAATGAAAGAATAATCAAAAATCTCGAGCAAGATATTAAAAAAATTAATGATTTTGAAATCTCAATTTCCAAATTAAGTGACTCGCAACTTCAATCGAAAACTACAGAATTTAAACAATTATTAAAAGAGGGAAAAAGCCTTGAAGATATTTTGCATGAAGCTTTTGCCGTAGTTCGTGAGGCGTCAAAAAGGGTGTTAAATATGCGCCATTTTGATGTTCAGCTAATTGGTGGTATAGTTTTGCATCAAGGAAAAATATCTGAAATGAAAACCGGAGAAGGTAAAACATTGGTAGCCACCCTGCCTTGCTATCTTAACGCTTTAACTGGTAAAGGCGTTCATGTGGTAACGGTGAATGATTATCTTGCTAAAAGAGATTCTGAATGGATGGGTCAAGTTCATGAATTTTTGGGCTTAAGAGTTGGCTGCATAACTAACGATACTCTTGATATCGATAGAAAGCAAGCCTATGAATGCGATATTACTTACGCCACCAATAACGAATTGGGCTTTGATTTGCTGCGTGATAATATGAAATATAGCCGACAAGATATTTCACAACGAGGGCATAATTTTGCCATTATCGATGAGGTTGATTCAATATTGATTGATGAAGCAAGAACTCCATTGATAATATCTGGGCCAACTGAGAGTAATTCAGATTTATATTATACCATAAACAACATTATTCCACTAATAAAATCGGAGCATTATCAGCTAGAAGAAAAAAATAAAAGTGTTTTTTTAACTGACGAGGGAACAGAAGAGATAGAAAAAATTCTCAAAGAGAAAAATATTGTTGATAAAAATTCTTCATTATTTGATCCAAATTATATAAAAATAGTTCACCATATTAACCAAGCCCTAAAGGCTCATAAAACATTAAAAAATGAATCAGATTATATAGTTAAGGATGGTCAAATTATTATTATCGATGAATTTACTGGCCGCATGCAAGAGGGTCGTAGATTCTCTGATGGATTGCATCAAGCTCTCGAAGCAAAAGAAGGTTTAAATGTAAGGAACGAAAACCAAACATTGGCATCTATAACTTTTCAAAATTATTTTAGACTTTATAAAAAACTTGCTGGAATGACTGGAACAGCAATGACGGAATCGGTAGAGTTTGAAGAAATATATAATCTCAAGGTAGTTGACATTCCAACCAACCAAGCAATATCGAGAATAGACGAGGATGATGAGATCTATAAAACTGAATCTGGCAAATTTAACGCTATATTAGAATCAATTAAAAAATCTCATGCTAAAGGTCAGCCAATATTGGTAGGAACAGTTAGCATTGAAAAGTCAGAGAAATTGTCCCAATTGCTCAAAGCTAACAAATTAAAACACAAAGTTTTAAATGCCAAATATCACGAGCAAGAAGCCGAAATAATTGAGCAAGCTGGCATTCCAGAAGCTATAACAATAGCTACTAACATGGCTGGTCGTGGAACAGATATTATGCTAGGCGGCAATGCTGAGTCGGTAATTGCCAAGCTTGATAAGCCAACTAGCGCAAAAATTCAAGAAATCAAAGATGAAATTGATCTTAATAAAAAAAGAGTAATCGAGTCTGGAGGACTCTATGTATTAGGCACGGAGCGCCATGAAAGTCGCAGAATAGATAATCAGCTTCGTGGTCGCTCTGGTCGACAAGGTGATGTTGGCTGCACTAAATTCTTTTTGTCGCTAGAAGATGATCTTATGCGTATTTTTGGCTCAGAAAAATTACAATCACTACTTTCTACCTTTGGATTAAAAGAGGATGAAGCAATTTATCATCCATGGATAACTAAAACTTTAGAGGGAGCTCAAAAGAAAATTGAAATGCGCAATTATGAGGTGCGTAAAAATCTACTTAAGTTTGATGATATTATCAACGAACAGCGTCGAAAAATATTTTCTCTTCGACATGAGATAATGGATGGCGACAATATATCGCAAAAAATTAGAAAATATTCCAATCAAATTATTGATGATATTGTCGATGATTGCATACCTCAAAATTCCTATCCTGAGCAATGGGAAATGGCATTATTATCAAAAGAAGTTCAAAGAATTTACGGTCTAAAGCTAGATTTAATTAAATTCTCACAAAAAGAAGGAGTTGACGAATCTCAAGTAAAAGAGCTGCTAAAAAAAGAGACTAGAGAATTATTTGATAGTAAGGAAGAAGAATATGGACAAGAAGCTGTTAAACATGTTGAGAGGCAAATATTCTTGCTCACGATTGATTCTGAGTGGAAGGATCATCTTTTATCTCTAGATAAATTGCGTCAAGGCATAAACCTTAGAGCCTACGCTCAAAAAGATCCTTTAATCGAATATAAAAAAGAAGCGTTTAATTTGTTTGAGGATATGATGTTAAGAATAGAAGAGCAAATCGTTACGAGACTATCTCACATTAGAATTAGCTTTGAAAATCAGCAAAATATTGATGTTTTTGAAAAAGAAAAACAGGATAATTCTTTTGAAACTAGAATAGATCCAGCACAATTTGGCATCACTAATAATGACGCCTTAAAAAACACAAATAGCTCGCCAAGAAAATTAAATCTAAACCCATCTGATCGTGACCCGCAAAATCCTGAAACATGGGGTAATGTTGGACGAAATCAGTCTTGTCCATGCGGCAGTGGTAAGAAATATAAGCAATGTCACGGCAAAAGTTAGTGAAATTATCTTATGGTAAAAAAAACAAAATCAGAAATTATAAATTTGGAATTGTAGCTGAAAAAATAGTTATTTTGTGGCTTAGGTTACAATGTTATGAAATTCTAGCTCATCGTTACCAAGGTTATTTTGGCGAGATAGATATTATTGCTAAAAGATTTAAAAATTTGGCATTTATTGAGGTCAAGGCTCGCAATAATATTGAGGATATTGAGGATATATTAACAAATCATCAGATAAGAAGAATTAAAAAAAGCGCTGAAAGCTTTGTCTTGTTAAATCCTAGATTAAAAAATCTTAACTATCGCTATGATCTAGTAGCGGTAAATAAATATTTTAGAATTAGATATTTTAAGAATTTTTTTGATTGGTGATATCATTGATTTGAACTTGTAAATCTTTATTTTTTTCTTTTTCTTTGTCTAGCTTATCTGCTTCTTTTTTTAACTTCTTTTCTAAAATATTAATTTTTCGATGATTATTATAATCAAAAAAGCTGTGTGAAGCAACTTTTGGTATGGCAAATATCAAGGTAAAAACAACTCCTATCACAAAAAATAAGATCATTACAATAAAAGATTTGGTGCTGATTTCAAAAGGAATTGGCTCTAAATTTATAGCAATATATTGATTATTATTAACGACAAAATTAGCAAAATAAATAATCAAAATTGCTAAAATTAATAGCTTTATTATGGTTATTATATGCTTAAATAGAGTTATCATATTATTTATAATTTATTAGATCTTGTTCATTGGCATTTTTAAAACCCTTTAATCTAAGCAAACAAGAATCGCATTCTCTGCAAGAAAAAACCTTATTTTCCCTTATAATAGGATCATAACAGCTGTGAGTTATGGAGTAGTCAACGCCTAATTCAAGTCCTTTTTTGATAATTTGTTCTTTACTTAAATCAATTAATGGCGCGTGAATTTTAAATATATTATTACCATCGCAAGTTTTGGCCGTCGCCAAATTGGCCATTTTATTAAAAGCCTCTATAAAGCTGGGCCGACAATCGGGATAGCCACTATAATCAATCGCATTAGCACCAATAAAAATATCAAAAGCATTTATTGTTTCACAGTAAGCCAAAGCGTAAGATAAAAAAATAGTATTTCGCGCTGGAACATAGGTAATTGGAATATTGTTTGAACTAATTTCCTCAACATTAAAATGCTTAGGCACATCAATGTTGGCGGTTAATGCGGAATTACCAAAAATCCTTAAATCAATATTAGCAATTTTATGATCTTTAACGCCAAATTCTTGCGCCACTTTTTTAGCACTTTCTAGCTCAATAATATGCCTTTGACCATATGCAAAGCTCAAAGCATGACATTCGAAGTTTTGAGATTTGGCAATAGCTAAAATAGTTGTTGAATCCAAGCCACCACTTAACAATATTACTGCTTTCTTAGGCATTTAACAAAAGATAAATTTATATATTATACCAATTAAAAACCTTTTAAATAAAATTTCACGCTCAAAATATGCCAATAAGAATGATTTCGGCCATATTTTTATTTAAAAAATAATTATAAAACTCTATAGATTTTTTTAATCAAATTACGCAGTATATCGCATGTTATTTTTATGATCATCTTACAATGAACAAAACTCTATATTTCATATCACTTATCATTGCTACTACTATTTCATTTGTTGGTATCAAAGCATCCTATGCTACTGACATTGCTAGCGATATTAATTTAAGCGATATTTCTGACGGAACCGCTAACTATAATGGCTCAGCTACATTGATTATTGATGATAGTGATACACTTACCTCAATAACAACAAGCACTAATAATCAAGGTATTATCAACTTTAATAATAACAATGCTTACAATCTAATTGTGAGCGGCAATATTGGAACGCCAACTAGCTCCATAAATAGCGTTACTTTTACCAACCATGAAGATTCCACTCTTGAGGCACAAGGCAATACTTATATTAATAGCATCACAACCAATGCCAATAATGAAGGCATATTAATATTTTCTAGCAGCTCTGCTCAAAATACATCAGCAACAATCGGCTCTGATTTATTAAGATTAAAAGAAATACAAATTAATCAAGCCAATGGCATGACTTTTGATAATGATATTTATAGCACAACCTTAACTATCAACGGCTCTGATGGCTTAACAATTGATGGAAATGGCGTGATTGATGTTAATAACTCAGCTTTTAATTATAATACAAATCTTGATTCAACATCTAGCATATCTTTAGGTGAAACGACTATAGCAAATGATAAAACATTAACTCTAAGAAGCTCGGCAGCAACATTGTCCAACCTAATAATGGGCAATAGCTCAACTACATTTGCCATCGACAATGGTAAGACAGCAACAATAACCGGCAATATTACTGGAACTGGCGTAATTAGAGGATCTAATAACAATAATGGCAATATTATTTTATCAGGCTCAACTGCGCAAACAATTAGTGAAAATGTGGTTCTTGGCACTAATAGCAGCAGATTAAATGAGTTAAGTGTAAATAATAGCGATGGCGTCACATTTGCAAATAGCACTGCTAGCAATACTGACTACATCACTAGCCTAAATTTTACTAATAGCTCTGATTCAGTAACAGCAACCATAGAAGCGGGTAGAACTATTGATATCACTGGTAATGTCAGCCAAACTTCTGGCGGCTCTTCTATTATAAATGGCGCTGGCGCTTTAAATATATCAGGTTCTACAGAATCGCAAACAATATCTTCAACTCTTGGCTCCACAACTTCTGATAGATTAGGAGCATTACAAATAAGCAATAGCTTTGGCGCAAATCTTGAGAGTGATTCTTACATCACAAATTTAGATACTAATATCGCCGCAGCAACTCTAACTAATAGCAATATATTAGACATAACCAATGCTAATATCGGACATAACCTTACTTTAAGTGGCTTAGGAGCAACATCAATTTCAGCAATTAGCATGTCTAACTCGGCTAATTTAATTTTAAATTCGCAAAAATCTGTTATAGTTAATGGCAATATTAGTGGTGCTGGCGCTATTGTTGGCTCAATTAACAATGCTGGAAGCCTTATTTTTAGTGGTAGCAGCGCTCAAACAGTGGGCTCTAATGTTGAAATAGGTCAATCAGCTTTAAGACTCAACCAAATTAGCAGCAGCAATATCCAAGCTGGTGGCGTATCTTTTGCTAATGATGTTTATGTTAATAGCGTAGATTTTACCAACTCCAGCTCTACAGCCAAGATTGATATAGAGACAACCAAAACCATTGACATTAGCGGCAATATTTCACAGACATATGGTGGATCTTCACTAATTACTGGCGCTGGAATAGCTAAGCTATCTGGCTCATCTGCTCAAGAAATTAATGCAGCCTTTGGTGCTAGCGGTGACAGGCTTAACACCTTAGAAATTGATAATTCATCTGGTGTAACTCTAAATCAAAATTCATATCTCAGCACTCTAACCTTAACTAACGGCGCCTTAACAATTGCTGGCGATAAAATTATTGACGCTACAAATGCTATAGATCTTAGCGGAAAAACTTTTAATTCAAAGGTTGGTAGTTCAGCTTTTGGCATTTTAAAATCAGATGCCAATAGTATTACAATTGATGGCGCAACAAATATTAATTTTGATTATTCAACAAGCACTACTGCTCTTGATACCACTGGCGCAACAGAATATAATGTAGCACAATCTAGTAGCGGCATTATTGGCGCAATTGGCGATGTTAGTGTTAGCGATAATTCATTTTTATATGATAATAACTTATCTATCGCTGGCAATAATATCGTAACAACTATAAACCCTAATGCTAATCTTAGTGCTGCCGCCCTTGGCGCAAATGATTATAATCTAATTATAAATGCCATAGATCATGCCGATATGAACTCAGGTTTTATTGCCATTGGCAGCGCTTCTGAACTAACAGAAGCTTTGGGAAGTATAAAACCTATGAGTAATGGTGCTTTTGTACAAGAAGGGTTGTCGATAGTTGAGCAAATCTCAAAATTAACTCAAAATCGTCGTGAAAATATTATCTTTAATAATAAAAATTCTAAAAATAATGGAGCCTGGGCACAGGCTTTTGGAGGTGGCACAGTAAAAAGTGATGACAAAACTATAAAGGGCTATAATTCAGTTACTAGTGGATTAACATTAGGTTATGATAAAAAAATAGGTAACTTTTTAAGTCATAATCATGTCGGTGGCGCCTTATCTTTTGCTAGATCTAATATAGATGGCGTATCAAAGACTGGTAGCCATAAAGATTCCATCAATTCATATAATTTATCATTATATAACAGCAATTATCGTGATAATGGCTTAGGATTCTTTAATCATAATTTCCTAAACGCCTCTTTTAATCAATATTCAACTATACGCGATATTGCAGTTGGCAATTATAATGCCAGAGCCCAAGGAGATTTTGATGGCGCTAGCTATTTTGCTAAAACAATTTTAGGTTATAGCAGTAAAATCAGTAATAATCTTATAATTAGCCCTAATATTGGCCTAAAATATTTTTTAAAAACCCAAGATTCATATGAAGAAAATGGCGCTGGTAATAATGGTCTTAAAATTGAGAATGATGATTTTACTAATATAATAGCAGAAATAAATATTGACTCGGCCTACCAATTCAATTATCAAGGCACCAATCTTGCTGCTAAATTTAATATAGGGTTTGAAAGAAAGCTCAGTGACGCCAAGCAAAAATCAACAATAACCTTCATCGGCGGCGGTAGTGAAATTGAAAATAATTCGAATAATATACAACAAAACCTTTTTAAAGCTGGTTTGGGGCTAGACCTTTACCATGAAGATAATCAGAGTTTCAATATAAATTATGATATAAATTTGGGATCTAATTTCCAAAGCCATTTTGGCTCTCTTAATTATAAATATGAGTTTTAAGTTCGCATAATACCAATTCCACCTGTATCTTCATATAGATGGAATTTGTAATAGCACCATTATTCAGATTTATCTATTATTTCGTTCTATTGATGATACCTCTAAAGATGATGCTTCTGAACTAACTATACTTGTTGAAGGTTTTTCCATCTTCCTTTGAATAACTTGATCTCTTTGATCTTGATTTAAAAAACCTTTTTTTACACTACAATCTGCTATTTTTTGCAATATTCCTGGATCTAAATTTACTAACAAAGAATTTTTACCTTTATCTCGCGCTGCTTGACCAAGCACAGAGGCGACATCGGATAAGCTTTTGCCCTCATCATTAATAACATTTTGATCAGCGCCATACAACAATAAATGATCGATAATTTCTGGCGAAGATTTACGATCAAGGGCGTTAGTAAGAGAGTTATCAAAATCCTGCTCAGCATCATTTACAACTTGAGCGCCATTATCTAAAAGTAATTTTACTATTTCTGGCGAAGATCTACAATAAAGGGCGTCAGCAAGAGAGTTATTAAAATCATCCTCAGCATCATTTACAACTTGAGCGCCGCTTGCAAAAGCTTGTTCAACTTTTTTAGGATCTCCTGATTTTATAGCTTCTTGTAATGAAATTGTCATGATTTTCTAAATTAAAATTAAAGTTAATGGATAAACTATAACAAAATTTTGGAAAACTGTTAATTTAATCTTTTAATCTGAATTAGTAATAATTTTTAATATTTACTATTTTCTAACTTTCTTTGGCAAGGCAAATACAGTTGACTCCTCAATGCCGTCCATATCGCTGACCTTGATTGGGCTTTTTGATAATTTTTGAATAGATGTTATAACTTCTTGAACCAAAATTTCTGGAGCCGAAGCACCTGCGGTAAGTCCAATATTTTCTACTTTATGAAGCCAATTACAATCAATATCGCTGGCAGAGTTAATGAGGTAGGATTTAAGGCCGCATTCCTCACCTAAATCACGCAATCTGTTGGAATTTGAACTATTTTGCGCACCAATAACTAGCAAAATATCAACCATTTTTGATAAAGATCTAACCGCATCTTGACGATTTTGTGTAGCATAGCAAATATCTTTTGTGGCTAGACCGCGCTGCAATTGTGGAAAACGATCTTCTAAAATATCGACTATCTTCTTAGTGTCATCAACACTAAGAGTTGTTTGCGTGACATAAGCAATTTTATCAGGATTTTTTATTTCAACATTTTTTGCATCATGCTCATTAGTGACCAAAATTACATCTTTTTTTACTTTGCCGCTAGTGCCCTCAACTTCAGGATGACCTTTGTGACCAATTAATATAATTTCAAAATCTTGCTCTTCATATTTTTTAGCTTCGCGATGCACCTTGCTCACCAAAGGACAAGTTGCGTCAATGACATCGAGATTTTTTATGCTAGCATCTTCTTCGACTTGATCTGAGACACCATGAGCTGAAAAAACAGTGATAGCTCCTTGTGGTATTTGATCAACCTCATCAACAAAAATGGCACCTTTTTTTCTTAAAGACTCAACAACAAATTTATTGTGAACAATTTCGTGGCGCACATATACTGGGGAACCGAATTTTTCTAAAGTTTTTTCTACAGTCTCGATTGCTCGCGTAACTCCAGCACAAAATCCGCGAGGCTTAGCAAGAATTATATTCATTGGGTGCGCAATTTTGCTTGATGTTTTTGCTCTAAGATATTGGTAATTTTATTAAAGATATTGTCAATCTCATCGCCTTTGAGAGTTTTTTCTAAAGACTGAATCTTAACTCTAAGTGCCACTGACTTTTTATTCTGCTCGATATTTTGGCCACGATAAATATCAAACAATATTACATCTTTTATTATTTCCTTATCAGCCTTATAAATATCATTAATTAAATTTCCTATCTTGGCTTCTTCTTCTATTATAAAAGCAAAATCTCGCTCAACAGCCTGAAAATCAGAAACTATATACGGCTTAGATAGTTTGTTTTTAGGAATTGGCAAATTATCAATGAATATTTCAAAGGCGCTGACTTTGGTTTTGATAGAAAATTTTTGTAAAATTAGCGGATGAATCTCGCCAAAATAACCAATTATATTTTTACCTAATTTTATCGCAGAAAAGCGATATGGATGATAATATTTTAAAGGGTTGGAGCTATCTAATTGTAAATTATCAGTTTTTAACCCCCACAAACTAATGAGATCAAAAATATCTTTCTTCGCATCAAAAACATCAAAATCTCTATTATCTTTGTAGTGGCTATCTGGCTTATTTTTCCCAACTCTAATACCAGATATCATATTTTTTTGATCTATAGCACTATCAATAAAGACATTGCCTGCTTCAAATAAGGAGAGATTAGATATATTGCGTAAATTATTATTTTTATATGATTTTAAAAGGCCCAATAGCAAGTTGGGGCGTAAATAATCCATTTCTTGCGAAATTGGATTAGCAATAAAAAAATCATTATTTATTTCAGCAAAATTTCTGGCTAGTTTAGAATCAATGAATGTCCAGCTAATTGTCTCAACAAAGCCTTTTGATACCAAATTAATTTTAGCTTGTTTTGTAATATCAATATTGGTTTTTGGTGTAGTTGAAGCAATAAATGGCTGATTTTCAATTTTATCATAGCCATAAATTCTAATAATTTCTTCTACTATATCTTGATAGCAAGTAATATCATAGCGCCAAGATGGAACTTGTATCTCAATGGATAAAGCATCTTGATTTATGATGGCAAAGCCAAGATTCTGCAGAATATTAATTGCATTTTCTAATGAAATTTCAATGCCAATAATTTTAGAAAAATTAGCAATTTCAAAATTAATTATTTTTTTCTCATAATTATGAGAATTAGTTATTATATTACTAACCTTGCCACCGCAAATTTTGACAATTAAATCAATTGCCATTTTGATAGCTAATTGCTGCGTATCAACATCAACACCTCTTTCAAAACGATAGCGCGAATCAGATAGAATACCAAACTTGCGACCAGATCTAGCAATTGATGACGAGTTAAAACAAGCTGCCTCAAGAATGATATGATTTGTTTCAATGTCACAAGATGAATTTTGGCCACCAATAATACCAGCTAAGGCTATATTTTTTGAATCATCAGCTATCATTAATGATTTATCATCAAGCTCTATTTCTTGCTGTTTTAGGCTGTTAAATTTTTCACCATTTTGTGCTAATTTAACTTGCAGATTTCCTTCTATCTTACTGGCATCATAAGCGTGCATTGGCTGATTTAAGCACATCATAACATAATTTGTGATATCGACTACTGCAGAGATTGAATTGATGCCAACAGCTTCAAGTCTATTTTTAAGCCACGCTGGGGATTGACAATTTTTAATATCTCTTATTGCGCAAAAAGATATTGCGGAGCATAAATCTGGTTCTGGGTTTTTAATTTCCACAGAAAAATCATGATCCTGCTTTATATTAGCGATATCGGGATATTTAAGAGTTGCGATGCCAGCTGCCGCTAGATCTCTTGCAATACCATAAACACCCAAGCAATCTCCGCGATTGGGGGTGACATTAATTTCTATTATGGCATCATTAAGACCGTAAATCTTAGAAATTTCTGATCCTATTTGCCATTTATCATCAATTTCAATAATTCCATCGCCATCTTCACCCAAATTAAGCTCGGCTGCCGAACATAACATGCCGCTACTTTCTACTCCAGCAATTTTAGCTTTTTTGATTATCATACCATTACTTGGTATAACAGAACCAATCTTGGCAAAGGCAACTTTTATGCCAGCTCTAGCATTCTTAGCGCCACAAATAATTTGTAGCGGCTCTTTTTGTAATGAAGTTTGAACTTGACATATTTTAAGTTTGTTAGAATTTTCAAGTCCAGTGGCAGATATTATTTGGGCTACTGAGAAATCAGCATATTTTTTAGCTTTATCCTCTAACTCCTCAACTTCTAAACCGATCTTGGTAAGTGCTGCGCAAATTTCGTTAATATCTGCAGAGATATCTAAATAATCCTTGAGCCAAGAAAGTGTGAATTTCATTTTTGTGCATTTAAACTAATGGCGATGTCGTCGCTAGCTTTTTTATTGAGTATTGATGCTTCTTT
>ENA-UOXV01002182-UOXV01002182.1-marine-metagenome-genome-assembly--contig:-NODE-2182-length-25895-cov-6.913622_pt1 | contig 25895 bp, 33 predicted proteins | sample MGYA00238165_ERZ766961 | MGnify/ENA primary metagenome ERZ766961 (study PRJEB28924, sample SAMN03173240) | marine metagenome | biome: Marine; feature: Water; material: Subsurface seawater | place: North... | reverse complement strand
AAACGGAAGCGGCGAATGGCGACGGGTCCCCGCAAAGCGTAGGCATGACAAGCATCGCGACCCACTCAGCGCTCTGGAACTATTGCTGGGGTGCGGCCCACTCGGCCAGCCATCTTGCTCACTTCTCCTGCCTTGTTCTCTTGCTTGGTGCGAACTTGTCTACCCAACCTTCAACGCATCTGCTCCAGCATTTGCTGTCCTTGTCCTGAGGTACGCTGGCCAACAGGGCTGCTTGGGATGCTTGCACTTGGTGGAATCGCATCACTACTCACGGTTCTTGCTTTGCGTGAGACCCAGTGAACGTCATCATCAGTGCACTCACGCTCTTACAAGGCGCGATACTCACTCGCTACATTGCCCTGCCCCCGGGCGGTGGGCTGAACCAGCGGGAAAGTGCATGGGTGTCTTGGCTGACGTCCAATGTACAAGCCAACATGCCATGCATGTCGAACGCGTGCCCGTCACTCCGTGCACCTACGTGTGCTGGGTGTCCCGCATCTGAACGTACCCCACGTGGTCGATTTTCTCGTACTGCTTTCCGAAGATTATCTGCACCTCACAAATGTGCCGCGCGCACCGCGTGTCCTCCCAGTCGCGCACGGGTTTGATGCTCACGACCCCTTCCCGGATGACCCAACCGACCTGCACGAGAGGATTCAAGGTTCAGGGCAGGGCATCGCTCGCCCAATCCGCGCACGCAGGCACGAGGCGAATGTTCCCGGGCTCGAATCGCGCGAGAAGCACGCTCACTCGCCACGGGTTCGCGCAGACCTCCACGTTGATCGACATGTCGCGGTAGCCAGCGGACTGGTAGCCATCGTATTCGGGGTCAAGTCGATTGCGGATCTTCGTGATGCGGAAAAGCCTCCCGCGCCCCGCCCAGTTGGCATCCAAGTAGTTGCCGATGAGCGCATCCTTCCTAGACATGTCTACGTATTCGGCTGCCTCCTCTTGATTGTCAGCTTCTAGACCAATGACCGAACGCGAACGAATTGCCTGCCCATGCTCGTTGCTCACAAATGTTAGCGCTCAGTGGCTGCTAGCTGCGCGCCTTGCGGTCAAGGGCGTCGGTCAGCTCCCTCGCCCGCAGCGGGAGTATCGTCCGAGGGCCGGGTGTCGCACCTCAAGCACCCTAAATGCATCATCGTACCCCGATATCAGAATGCGGCAACGCACTATATCTGTAAGCGACTGCACAGGACACACGGACCGCTTAGCAAGAGCAATGTGCGGCACGCCCTTGGGGCCACGACTTGCACCCACATCAGCACCATGCGGACTGACTTTGCTGTGTCACTTGACAAGCAAAGCGAAGGTAGATATGCGAGGTAGCGGCTGAGGAGCCGTACCTGAACGTCGCGCCGGTACGTTCGAACAAGCTTCTGCATCATGCGTTCAGGCCTCTTTACTGGTCCACGCAATAGCTGGATCCCACCAGCCTGCGTCCCATCGTCATGCATGATAGACGTAACGACGTCCGTCATCAAGTCGAGGAATGGCTCGTTTATCGTCGAAGCCTGTCGAGCACAGGTCGACAGATCATGTCAACTGTCAACGCACAGCAGTCCTGATGCAAGATCTTATTCACAACACCTACCCCGGCTCACAGTACGGAGTCCAGACCTGTGATACAAGAAGATCGAGATTGCCGTGCGCCTGACGCAACTTGCATACGTTGTGGAGCGTCCAGCGTCCAACGTGGCAGCAAAGGTGGGCGTGAAGGCGTCCAAAGGACGAACAGCGTCTCAACGCGGCGCTGCGCTGCTTCAGAAGCTCGTCCTGGATGCTCTGCGAAGTTTCGCAAAGAATGGCAACCTTTTGCCCTAAATTCTGCGTCCGCCTCAGATTCTCCTCGAACACCGGATTCATCCGTTGCATGCCTGCCGCACCTCCGTTAGTGGCAGCACAAAGTCGGATCTTACGCGTAGGTCGCGCACACTGAACGTTGGTTGAGGGCAACCTTTCACGCGCAAGCGGCGAATCCGACGCTGCGCAATAGTGACACGCGTGACCAGGAATACTGTGATTATGATCCCGGCGGGCAGGCCATTCGGCCCATCGCCGCTGAAAGTAAACGCTTCGATCCAGCACTGGCCATCGCCAGCGCAGTACACAAGCAGCTCGATGCAGATAAAAAAGGTTGCCAGTACCACACGTGTTGGGAGAAACCACTCCTGCCTGTATCCAAGCGCGACTGAGGATAGACACGCGACAACAGTGTTCACGACTGTGTTCACAAATACAATTGTGGCAATGTTCTCGAAGGCCACAACGTAGAGCAAGATGACGACGATCCACATAACACTCTGTTGGCGCACAATCATGTCAGTGCGCTAGATCTGGCTCTAAAACGATTGTCTTTAGCGCCGAGCGTCCAGATGGGGCGAAAATACGGCTGAGGGTCGAACTGGTGACTCACCCAGATGACCGACGAGTAGAAAAGTAGACGCCAAATCTTGTAGGGACATGAGTATAAGAACAGGCCCATCACGTTCGCAAACGTGCAGACAACATGAATATCCTCGAGCTCGTCTGCTCTCAGGCAGTCAAGAGTAAGTAGGGGCTGGTGCTGGTGAACCACAGAATCAGGAGCAGTGACAAGTCACGCGCTTGGAATGCGCGCGTTGGGCCGTTTTGGAATCGCCGAAGTGGAGTGCGCTTCAGCGAACTTACTTGCTCTCAGCGGAACTTCTACGAAGTTGCGGAGACTGCCATCGATCCAGACAATGTTGCGAAGATACAGCAAGAGGCAGCAGCTCGAAAAGATCCAGAGAACCTCGCGGTAAAACGGTACGGAGAAGAAAAGCTCGACCGAATTACTCGCGAGGAATACCGAGAGTCCTACGGAAGAGCGTTCCTCGTACAAGCCTAGGCGCTGGGACATCGGGAGCGTGCGCGGGTCCCGGTCACCCCCATAGAACCCGCACCATCGTTTAGGGCGAGGCTTGTTGAGATGATCAATGGCCCCTTGAAGCTCCACAAGGCCCCCCAGCACACCTTTGTCCCCGCGCATCGGGAAGGCCTCCTCATGTTCATCGTACAGCTGTCTGATCTGCTCAGGCGTGATCCGTGCAACGTATTGTAGCGAGTCCAGATCGTGGTGTGCAAACAGGTCTGCGTAAGAAGTCAAATTCATCTGCACCGTGCCAAAAAGGCTTCAAGGCGATGGAGCAGACGGCGGCCTGCGCAGTCCACATTCTGAACGGGACAGCCGGAGTCTAGCAAGTCCCGGAGATCTGTTACCGTAGATTCCCACGGCCGGCTCGAAAAATCGTGAACTAAGCTCGACACAAAACATTAGCTGGAAAGGGATGGTGGCTTTTGATGGCAGGGCAGACCTGTTCCAGCCATTCGAGCACCTCGTATGCCTACAGACACGCAAGAGGGAATCTCGATCAGCGCGTGCAGTGGGTGCGCCCGGATGCCAGCAAGACAGCATTTGGCATGGTGCCCCTGCCATACGAAGCAGGCTGTCAACAGCAAGCGAGTCCGAAGGTAGGACCTGCGAACGGCTGCTCTGGAAATATTGTGCGTTCGAGCGGATCACTCGGATCTCCCGCAGCACAGTGCGAAGCACCCGCGTGGCGCAGCTTGACACGAGCAGCTCGCGCGACCAGTCGATAAGGAAGGCATTAGATGGCATCATGCCGCCGACAGGCACCGTGGCGCTTTGCTGGTTGAACTCTGACACATCGATGCCCTGCAAGCACATCCAAATGAGGGGCTTGCACGCCCTTGGGGCGGCGAGAGAGGGCTTTGGGGAGCTTCGAAGGAACAGTCAAGCCCAGCACTCACACTGGGACGGCTGCTGTGCACAGCGCAAGACGATGGGGATTGAGCAAGGGCAAATATGTACCTGGTTTAGCAGGATCAGGTCGACGGTGCTGCGCACCGATCTCACCTGCCACATTTGTTGAAAGTCGTTCTTCAATTGAAATCGAGCATGGCCGGAATGAAGGCGAAGGAGTCCACCATCCCAGTGCAAGGCGTTTTCGAAAAGCTGAGCAGACGATCTATCAAAAGAGCTTGGAATGCCTGCATCCACAGGACGCTGTGGACGCACCTCGATCTCGGAGAGAATTTGTTCACTGACGCCAAGCACACGCAGTACGCAGACGGCCGCCTGCGCCGTGCGGACCGAGGGGTGGTCTGGAAGACGCGAAAGTTTGTGGAAAGGAAACGGATCGAATCCCCCGCCCTCTTCCATCGAGCGCGCTGGGCCGAGCAGCACGGGGAGGATGGCGCGGACAGCAGACGAAGGGTCCTCGCGTAACTGCCGCCACGTGCAGAGAACACTTTCGCGTCAGCGGCGGGTCCCGGCATCGGCCAGGTGCGTGGTACAGCAGCGCCTTGAGCCACGCGTTCTCTAAAGAAAGACCACTACATGGCCTGATCAAGCAAGTACAGCAGCGGGCCGGCGCGCCTGCAGCGCGATGATGCACTCGAGAAGAAGGTGGTCCACGCCGTCGCTGTCGGAGTCCGCCTGCCCGAGGGAGCACATTTCGCCGACCGCCCCCCGGTCGTCCTGCGTCCAGCTCAAGAGTGGCATGAACACCTTCGAGATAAAGTGCGGGGTCAGTAGCGCAGCCTGCGCACTCGCGGATATGACCCGCCTGCCTCGCACGCCAACAGCGAGGCGCCGGGCAGCCCCGGTGTGTCGCCGTGGTGTCGTCGGGATTTAGACAGTTTCTGGGTGCTGACCATGGACGATGTTACGCCTTGTACAAATCCTTCGATCCAGTTTTGACCATCCAGAAGACAGCGCCGGTCGAGGAAAACCTTGGCCTGCTCCCGCCGGAACGGCATCGGCTTCTTTGCGAACCGCGGCCAGGTACCCCAGCAGCAGTCCTGCGGAGCATGACCGTGCCACGTCACAAGACATAGATACGGCAGTCCTCAACAGGCGGTGGGGACTCCTCGCTCGGCGGGGACTCCCGGCACGTGCCAGCGACCCACGACACACGGTGTGCAAGCAGTCGTACCGGGACTACAAGACCGCTTCCAGTCTTGACAGACAACTCTCGCACGGCGTTGTATAGCGCCAGACTGAGTCCGTTGCCTGCGATCGCCACGCACGGTCGGAACAAGGACAAATGGCGCGCATTCATGGGCGCGAATCGGGGGGCGTCGACAAACGAGGGACATGAGGGCTGCGCGGATAGAGCAGGGGCCCGCAGGGCCGGGCACAGCACCGGCCGAGCCTTCAGTGCTGACGCGGTACGATATGAAGACATGGAGCAGCTCCCCGCGCATCGAGAATCTGCATGTCATCATGCACTGAGCAACACCCTTGCTGAAAGTAAAAGGGGCGAAGGTGGCTAATGGGCGGGGGGGGGGCAAAAGGAGGCGCGGGCCGGCACTTGGGACGCAGACGGTACGTCATCTCCAGCTTCTGGATCACGTGCTTGAAATGCACGTCTTCTGTACCCCTGAAGAGGATCGACCCTGCGCCATCCCGCATTGTCAAAGCCATGCGGACCGGCAGCATGCAACAGCGACGAGCCCTTCTTGCATGTGCGCATTGCGCGACGGAGCCGAAGAAACGTTTCTTGAAAGAAGTTGCGGGGCTCACCATATTTGCTGGGCGGCGCGACCTCCCCCCCGCTGTGATAAAAGCTCATTGCTGACACGTCGCCATTTCGTGGGGTAGAGCCGCCGCCATCCCCAAAGAGTTGCGCCTCGGACCGGTGCTCGGTCCCCGGTTCAAAATCACGCACTGTCTTCCTTCCGAGTTGGTCGTCCGGCGCGGTCGGCTGCCCTGCCGAGACAGGGCCGCCAGATACCATCGCAGTGATGAACGTCGGCGGATACGACGGCGAATCGGTCTCTGGGCGCGGTGGCAGCGGACATGCTTCATCAACAGAGCCCTGGCTCGACCCCGTCGCTGCCCAACAGTCGAGCGTTAGCGCCTCGCTCACGACACCTCGCGCTCCGCGAGAGCCCCATCTGCTGATCCCGGGCAGCCAACAGCACCTACTTATGACGCCAAATCGGCTGTGAGCGTTTGGGCGGGCGTTGTACCATCTGGCACAGCTTCAGCGGTTAAGCTATTTGTGTCCCTCGTCAAGCTCGACCACTCTTCTCTCCGCTGCGCCGCTGAGACCGGGACGACGCTTGGCGAGAAAACCACGTCTGCCGTGAGCTGAAACGGTCCTCCACTGTCCCTCAGCACGGAAGGAGACGGAGGTTGTGAGGGTCGCCTCGCGCTCACCGCCCGCCGTGATGCCTCGGAGGAGCCACCGCTGTTCCGATCCTCGTCTGTGTTCGACTCCACTCCACTTGGAACCTGCCCCAGTGACGGTCTTCCTGTCGGAGAAACGGACGAATGTTGGCTCCGATGATTTCCCGGCATTTCCCGTTTCCAGCCCCTAGCCCCGCGCCACTGCGCGAGACCCCTCACCACTGCGCGAGACCCCTCACACCTGACGATGTAAAAATCGTAAAAAACGCTTCGAAGATAATCGAAGATTTGAAGATTGTAATCTCGGAAGCGTCCTCTACACGGCCCGGCCTTCCCATGCATGGGACGGATGTGAAGGCTGGTCCCGCCCAAGGCATACTCCCCCGCGCAAAGATTGGCTCTCCACTTACCAGTGCGGTGAGACCATGGATGGGATCAGGCTGGAAGGGCCTCGAGACGTGTACTTTCTAGTCCTGCGAATCTATTAAACGCTTCTACACGGGTGACGCTCCGCCGCAGGAATAGGTGAGGTGGAGGTGGTGTCGCAGCCGCGTCCGAACGCGCTGCGGTCGAGGATGGGGCTGACATCAAGGCTTGTTGACTCTTGTCGATTCGCCTCCTCACCTTTCGCATCGCAATTTACCGAACCGCAGGCAACAACCGGTGCAACAGGTACACTGTCAGTCTCACTTGGCACCGATAGTCTGCACAGCCGCTGCGGCTGCATTGTGCGCTACCGCTGTCGGATACGGCACCGCGCCCCAGTAATCCGAGTAGTGAGGCCCCCATCCACCCACCTGCGGAAACTTTCCCGGGCGCGGGTACCCTCGCCGCGCCCACCAGAAGTCGCGCCAGTGCGTGTGCATCGCGTCGGCCCCATGCGACGCGTGCTGCCCGGTCGCACCCTGCCGAAAACCCACACCATCCGAAGGATGAGGCGATGCACCACGCAGGTTCCGCGAGCCGCACAGCGGCACCGCCGCCCTGGCCTGGGGCACATGGCCTGCGAACAAAGAGGGGGCGCACGGCGGGCCAAGGGTCACTCACGAAGGTCCCAGGAGCACCTGCAGCCCCGGCGGCACCCGCCGCGCCTGGCGCACCCGCAATTCCCGGCGCTCCCATACTCCCGGGCGCTCCAGTGATGCCTGCCGCGTGCAACGGACATTCGTCATCAGCGCGCGCTCGAATGGCGTGGCGGCGGCGCGAGAGGGCACCTGGAGCGCCGTTGACGCCGCTGGCGCCGCCAGTGCCGACAAGTCCCGGTGCCCCAGCGCCACCAGCAGACCCCTGAACGCCCATCGGTCCTGCGGCGCCAGGGGAGCCAGGCGGGCCCACCGGCCCGATCTGCCCGTCCTTTCCGTGCGAACCCGGCGTGCCTGGTGGGCCCATGATTCCCGCAGGGCCCTGCGGACCCTCGTGACCCGCCGGGCCTGCTGGGCCTCGCGCACCCTCCAGCCCCACGTGCCCCTCCAGGCCAGGAGGGCCGTCGATGCCGACGGTGCCTTGTGGGCCTGTGAAGCCAGTAGGGCCCTCGGGCCCCCGGAGGCCGCGCGGACCAACAACGTCCTTTCCAGGGGCGCCTCGCGCCCCCGCATTCCCGGTCGCGCCCTTAGGTCCGCGCTTTCCCGGCGCGCCAGGCTGTCGAGGCACATGAGTGTTATTGGCCCGCAGGCGCGATGGGCAACTCTAAAGCACGCGCGGCGGCAGGCGGCGATGGCTTGCGCCTGGGCCGCTCAGACCCTGCCCGGGTGGGTGGCGACGCACCGTCCCTGGAGCGCCAGACCGGCCTGAAGGCCCAGAATATCCCTGAGGTCCCGGGGTACCGTCAGGCCCCGGCGGCCCCATGATGCCGCTCGGCCCGGTCCCGCCCGATGCGCCTTGCCCGCCGGTGAGGCCGTCCTGTCCTCTCGGACCAGGAGGGCCAGGCTGTCCAACAGCACCGTCCCGTCCGCTACGCCCACGTGGTCCCTCCGGTCCGTCCTGTCAGGTATCGGCGAGTGTCAGGATTTTCTTTTCGTTCCCGTGGTGCGAAGGGCGACACCGCTGACTTCCATAAGGCTGGCCGCGTGATGGCTCTCAGGTGTGGCGTGTTGTGGGCATGACACACTTCAAGAACACCCAGGAACACGGTTGGGATCGCTACCTCTCCACGTGGGCCTGGTGTGTGCACTTTCCGATAGACATCAAGGTCAAGATCGTCTGCAGCAAGAAACTCGCCGCGGATCTGACTGAGCGCGCCCTTGGCCTTCGTCAGCGAGGCCTGAACGTTGGTGGCGTACTTCTTGCGGTCGTCGTTGAACGAATCGATTTTGCTCGTCAGTGCCCTGATCGCAGCTTGTATACGCATCATCTTTCCGCGTGAAACAGGGTCAATGGCGCTGGCCGGCGCCGTCGCGGTTGCCGGCAGGCTGTCCGGCGCGAATGGAATCGGCGCCTCGCCAAACAGCGATATACCCCGTAACCGAACACCCTGCTCGCCAACAGGAGCTGTTGTTACGAGCAGGGCGACTGCTAGAACCCCAGCAAAGGCGGCGACCCCCGCCGCCGTACAAGCGCGGGGCTGCATCTTGTTTGCCCCAGCGCTCTGCTAGCGTAGGATGAAGCGTCACTTTCGACTTGACCTTGGAACCTTTTGCAGAGGTGCTTGGAGCTTTGCACATCGAACGCTGCAGATGGGGAGGCGGGGCGCATTGCGAGGGGCGCTAGTGGCCTTGCGTCGATCGCAGGTAGCGATCATGATTGGAATCGCAGCGGTTGGGGGGATACCAGCCCCTCACTATGCAGCATCACAGCGACCCAGGGACTCGACGGGGGGGCACAAGGCCCTGCGCTTCAGTGACAGGTTGCAGCACTGTTGCGCGGGGATGGATCGGATGTCTGGCGTGGCAGGGCTTTCCCCGCAGCATTGCGGACATGGCTTGCGATCAAGGGTTGATGGGTGTAAAAACATGCGCCTAATTCTTCGGGGAGGGGACGTGGAAGCCGGTGAGAGGGTCGTGGAGAAGCCACACACGCGTTTGCACAGGAATGGGGAGCTGGGGAGCTGCGGTGCGCTTCACGACAGGGGAGGGGTAAGTGGGAAGCGAGACATTTCCCCAGCATTAGACTGCGCCTCCGAGGGAAAGCCTGCGGCTGCTTCGTCGCTAGAGTCCTCACTGGAGGATGAAGAGGGAAACTGGTGCGCTCCCAAGCTCATGCAACCCCTTGCGTGCGCGCTGCACGTTCGCGACCGTCCTTGTCCCCATTCGATCAACTCACGCACCTCTGTTGTCCTCATTGCTTATGCTTCGTGTCAGGAAACCGATGTGTCGAATTTGCTATGAGAACGAGGAAGCAGATCTCTTTGCGCCGTGCCGCTGTGCGGGGAGCATGCGGTTTGTGCACCGCGAGTGCCTCCGCCGCTGGCGCGCGGTAAGCGTCGGGGAACGTGGGTTTTCGTACTGCCCCATGTGTGGTTTCAAGTATCTGCTCACTGACGATGCCTCGCTGCCTCCAACGTCTTGGCTGCACACACTTCTTCGCACCCTCGCGGTCAGCAGCCGGCGCCGCCGCCGTCTCTTGACTAAGCAGTGCGCAGACGCCCCACGCCTGACTCTGGATCGCATGCAGGTGGGTGAATGTGCTGTTCTCGCGACGCTTCTGTGCCTCGCTACTGCGCTTGGGGGCGAGGCGCTGGAGTTCCTCACAGCCCGCGCGCCGGCAGCAGCGTGAGCTCCCCAGCTATCCCGCCCACAGCTCCGCCTCCCCGCCACCCCGCCCCTCAGGCACTGTGCGCATAGCCACGCTGATTATATGCGGACCTCGCGCTTCCAGACCGCTTTTGCGCGCACTTCAGGGCGCATTGAGGCTCACTCCATCAGATGGGCAGCGCGAGGCGGGCAAAGTGCCGACTTCGCCGGTGCGCTTTCTGAAGCCCCCCCTGCGGCGATCGCGCCAGGGAATCCCCCGCAAGCAACCGGGGTTGTGGCAGTAACGTCCGTCGTGATGACGGCGCAGGTGCGCGACCGCGACCCGGAGAGGCTTGTCCTTCGACGCGTCGGCTTCAACTGGGCGGTGCTGTCCACCCTCTGCCTCGGCGCGTCGACGGCGCCGGGCTTGGGAGGCTTCCGCCGCATGGTGGAGAAGTGGTCGCTTTACGCCCGGTCAGCGCCCTATAATCCCCAGCCAACACGCCCTCCACGAGCAGCGCAATCGCGGGTGTTCATGAAATGAGGTGGCGCACTGATGCGTCGAGCCGCAAGTATGCAGCTTTGTGTTTGAGGAGGCTGACATTACGGCAGCAGTCACGTCAATAATTGTCTGGTGGCTGGTATCACGCCCGATCCGCTATTGAGCTGCCTGGGCCGCCGGCACTGCACCCGCCCCGCGCGGGATCGCGCGCCTGCCGCCTGCCTCCCACCGGTGACATCGCGGAAGCTCACCGAGAAAGATGTGGTCCAACGACTTTGCTCATGGACGCTGGCCGCTGCTCAGGTCTACGCAGCGTGCGAGATAGTGTTTGTCCATCTGCACCTCTTTCCTCGTGCACTCTCCGCAACGCTTGCCCTCTACCTAGGCGTCGGAGTTGCGGCCATGGCGTTCCAGTGGGCACTGCAGGTCCATCTCCATGCTAGCGCCGCGCGCAGCTTTGCGCGGCAGCGATGCATCATGTCTGTTGCCTCTGGGGGCCACGCGCTGATGCAGAAATGGTGCGATGCAGCTCTACGTGCTGGAACAAGAGCAGCCAGCGACGGGAGACGTCATGGACATAGAGGGGATCGACGGGATATCGCTGGGGGATACAGCGGCATGAGCTCTCATATTGTGCAGCCTCAGCGCGAGCCAGCCAGTGGGGAGAGCACGGTCTAGTCCTTGGCCAGGATAGGCGGTGTTTATGAATTGGAAGACCGTGATTTTGTTGCGTTGCTTGCCGTTTTGCCCTGTGCTCTGAGCATTACCCCACCAATCTTCAGGACCCGAATTTACTTGTGTGGGACGACGTTGTCCGGGTCCAGCTTTCGAACAAAGTTTTTCATGTACATAGAATAGTTCGTGTTCGTCTTCTCATCTTTTGCCATAGACTGGATTGGGAGTCAAGGGTTGACCTCCGATCCTGAGCATTGTCTCGCAAGAAATAACGAAAGGGGGACATGGGGGGGGGTGCACGAGGGACCAGACCTTTTCAACCTTTTCATGATTGTCAGCTTTTGAAATGTCTTCTGTCCATGCGCGATTCTTCTTCTCCTTCAATTTCCTGCACGTCCAAACGTATCTATCAAGGGAGAGAACCCTGGCACAAGTCTGACGGTGCTGCTACCCTGAGCGGGTTAGCTCAGCCATACATCATTGTCTGTGGCGGAAGCTCCGTCAATTCCGCAGTCATGATCGTCAACTTTTGGGGAGAAGATCTCTTTTGGAGACGTTCGTCTAGCTCAGCCAGCAAATCCTCTGCGGTGTTGGTATCTTCCTCGTCGCCCACAACCTTGTCCTCGATTCCCAGGAGATTTGCAGATTGCTGCCCAACCCAACTCAATCTATCTGAAAGTTCCCAACCGAATGCACCCCCGAACTGCCCTACAAGAACGGCATCGAGACTCCAAAGTAGCACGCATCGATCTGTAGAAGCAGTTAGGATCATTGGAAAGGACGATTCAGCCAGATTACCAGTGTCCGTATCGTCCTTATCGTTCTTTTCCTCTTTCGAGTCAACTTGGTCAACATTCCTCTCGTCGTCAGTAGAAAAGACGATATTCACCGAAGTGATGCCCCCCGTTTCATGTGCCCGCCAAAATGAGATAGGCGATACCTTCCATACGAGAAGGCATGCCACAGATGATTCACGTTTTGCTGAAAATAAGACTAATATTGACTAATGAGTGATCAGCGAGTGCATTGCATGTCGAATGGCATTGACCTGCGATTCGTCTGGCCTCTTCCAGTCGTACGCCTCAATGTTCCAGGCCTTCACGAAGCCACTTTCGTCCGCAGTCACTAGCAACTCTGGACAATGTCCAGGTGTGAAAATTAAGTTCTGATACCGCAAAATCGAGACCACTGCTTTGAATGGATCAGTAAGAATGGCAAATCGAGGAGGGGCGACGCACTGTTCAGCAGGTCAGTCTGGAGGTCCACCAGGGTGTTTCCTTGCCAATGTTTAGAATGGAATGCCAGCACCAGCTTGCTGGGCGTAACAGGTGAGACGGAAGCTGGTTGAAGCTCCATCCAATTACCTTCGTAAAAACGAAGCACCCCATCGGAAGCCTGCATAAGAGATCCAAGTCACCTCGAACTACAAATGCGGCACCATTTAGCTATGTGGAAGTCACAAGACTTCAGCAGAGTGAAGGAGAACTTTCCGCACCGCGCACACGAGCGTTTGATTCTTTCTCTCTAGAAAGATGAGTTTTTCAATCGAGATCTGGTTTATCTTCAGCTCAAGCTGTTCGTCAGTCTTTTCACCACTCTCCTGTACACGGAGATCGACTAAGGCGATGTGACAAAATAATTTGTGCTCAGTATTCAGCCTATTTATCATGTTATCGTATCGTCCGCGATTCAATTTGATTGGGGACGAGCATCGTAACACTTCGAGTGACTCTACCTGCGCGACTGGAGGACAGCCGCGACGCAGAGGCGATGCCGTGATTGATAGCTTCTTGTAACCACTCTCAACCTGATTAAACCGATCTCTGAGAATCGGTATGAGCACCATGGAAGGAAGAGGAACCATGAAGGGGAAAAGTGAGCAAATCTGCAATCCAAATTGTACTGACGTCAAAGACGAAGATGTTGCCATCATTGGTTGCTGATGCTAGACTCTTCGGCGTTGTGAATGCGATTGAGAGGAGATCAGCATGCGTAGGAACCTGAATGAAGAAGCATGGACGCCAGAAAAGAAACTCAGCCAAGGTTGAATTGCAAACCAGGGCATGAACTCTTTTCAAAGTTTGCAGGGATCAAGATTAAGAAGGCGAAATAAGAAGTTCCCGCCGAGGGAGGGGTGAAAGCGAGGAGAGAGGCTGAGTAGCACCTGCAATTGCATATAAGGATAAACTGCTCCATTGTCCTCGGAGAAGTCACGCCAGATTGTCATCTTGCGATCCCAGCTGGAAGCAGCTATGTATCTTTGATCTTCTCTCACAAAACAGGTGACCGCTGTCACCTCAAACCGACTCGACGGATCGAGAGGCTTCTCCAGCACCTTTATACATGCACCATTTGAGAAGTTCCACACTTTTACTCGACCCTTGTGGTCTCCCGTCAGGAGTCTTCGGCACGCGTCGTCGAAGGCTGCGCAAGTAATCTGATTGAAGAGAACCAGGGCGACACAAATCAGAATTCTCACATTTCAAGCCGAACTGGCGCCCTTGGAATCGCAGCAGAAGAATACAAGAATTACACATCACGTCCTCGGATCAAGCCAAAAACGGGGCGAGAAACGACCGCAGCGTCAGATTCGTGTTCCAAATCGATGTAAGTAAGAATCTGAGTGCCGTTCCTGGGCTGCCAGACGAAAACTTCGGAATCCTCCCCAATCGTTACGACCTGAGGCACCAACAAGCCGGGACCTTCATTCGCAGGCAATCAGTGGTCTGAGCCAGCAGAAGGCTAAAACAGGAAGCAATCAGCGGTTTCACAAGAAAACCTGACCTGGGAAAAAATGCTATTGTACAGAACGGCGACCACGCGCGCTTGGTGTGTGATATCACTCTGATTCGTAAGGATGAGTGGATTGATCCGTAGAACCTGCATCGATCATCTTCACAAAGGGATACTCTTTTGATCAAAAGGGCGGGCTGAGCGGATTCGGACAGGCCCCAATCAAAGTCCCACAATGTCTATCAAGCCAGTTGTAAAATTCAGACGAGGAACCTGGTGGCGCTTCCCAAAAGAGACGATGCGATTTCGCGCCACGTCGACGACAAAGCAGCTCGGTTTCATATCTCCATGTGACAAATCTTGTATTGTTTGTATGCACTCATTCGTACGGAGATCCCAAACCTTCACCACGCCATCTCCAGCGAGGGAAACTAGCTGTTCAAACTCAACGTTGATTTCGATCTGCAGTATGTTCGCGTGATGCCCCTCAAGAGACATTACAACCTGCGCCCACATCAAGTGCGTTCTGTTAACAGAGTTACGCTTACTGGACTGAATGAACAAACAAACACGCTCACTGTGCGACATCCGAAGAAATCCAGTCATCGAAAGTGTAAGGTAAGACAGGATTGAATCACTTTACCTTGCTAGTATAAGGGTTCCACACGATTAGTTCGCGCTCCAAGCCACCGGAGATGATGAATTTGTGCGATGAAACCCACTTAAATGTGCGTACTCCCTTCTTGTGCCCTTGCACCAGGCTCTTCAAATGCCGGCGTGGTTCGACAAGGGTCTTGTCCTTTGGATTGACCTTACCAAAGAAGACAATCTGTCAGCCTTTGATGTACCAGAGTTCTGTGAAATGAAACACTTGGTGATCATCACTTGATAAAACGTTGAATTGAGGGTTCAAAATGTGAAACCTTAAATGGGAACTCAAAAATCACGATCGAGCTGTCCACACCGCAGCTTACCTACAACGTTGTCAAATACTTAGTTCAAGTGTCCTTTTCCACGCAAAGATGAATTGCCTGGAATGTCAGACACTTTGTTGGACAGCTCACCAATCCGCCGAGGTCCTCGACCATTTCGATGTGCTGGATCCATCCATTGTGCACCTGCGCTCAATCCAGAGTGGGCAACTAGCATGTACAGGGAAAACACCACGCAAATCTGATATACTGGAAAATACAAGACGAAAGGCGGTGCAACCGCATAACCTGGCGCTGAGATGCATGTTGCCAATGGGCTCCGCGGCGCTTGTTCAACTTTGGTGGGTTTTCCTTGAGGGATCGCACGCCCCGAGTCATGTCAATAACCGTGACGACGCCCACTTCGTCACCCAGGGCGAGAAACTCCGTGTCATCTGCTCCTATCCACGAGCAACAGCAGGTCGCGGGAGTGAGCACATCAATCTGGAAGAGAGGCTCCCAGGTGTGGAAGTCGTAGACTTTGAGCCTTGCGTCCGCAGTACACAGCACAACGTGCCCAGATCTAGGCATCAGGCACATCGATGATACCCAGCCTGATCCATAGTTGATCGTGCGCGAGAGCACCATATTTGAGGATGTCCAAACACGAAGCGTTCCATCCTGCGAGCTAGTGAAGTACTGTGCCGTCTGCGGCTCATTGAGAATTGCGTTAGCGAAATCCCTGTGCCAGACGTCACACTGCCGCTGTCCGACTGAATCCGGAAGATAAAATTCCGCGCTCTTCTTGGCCAGAACCTGGCCATTCGACTTACTTTCCATCAGCATATACGTCGAAAATTCGCTCCAATCGATCCCGCCATCTGCGTTTGCATCGATCTGCATGAAGAGACGTGCAATCTGGTCTTCCGTCATGGATCCGTCCTTATTGATTATGGAGCCAAACGCGTCCATGAACTCCTGCATGTCGAGGGACCCCCCCCCCTCCAGGTCTGCGCCGTCAAACTTTTCCTTCAGCGAGAGAATCTGGTCGAGCGAGATCCCCGCACCATGCTCGTCGGGGGGATCATCCGGATCTTCTGCGTAGCGCCTTGCGGCCATTTCGCTCTCCTCCCGATACGTAGAATTCATCTCCAGGACCAGTCCGGCACAACCCGCCGCACAACCCGCCAACCCAAGCCCAACCGTTTCCCGCGAGTCGCTTTATTCAGAGGATTGTCAACTTGTCGGATTCAAGCGGTATAAAGTGTCTCCCTGTCAACAGGCATTCCAATTCCTCGGCGTTTTTTAACCCCGCGCCTTCCCTCCAATCCCGGTCTTGCAGGCCCGCCTGCAGCGCCAGTTTGCCGACCAGACCAGTTTGCCAACGACATGGCACAGCAGGTTGGAATGGTGAGCGCTGAACCCCTCAGTGTCCTGACCTCCTGCACCGTAGAAGTGGGGGACAGTGCCTTTCCTCATGGAGACGAGCAACCCTGCCGCTTCTCCGCGGCGCGGAGCACTAATCCTTTGCAAAAGAGTCCCGATCGGACTCAATTCTGACTCTCGACGTGGCCAGGATGTCGATATGGATGAGCTCTATGACGTCGATTCGTAAGCTCTCGCGCCCGAACTAGTTACTATCCTCGGGCGTGTCGGGTTGCTGCAGTGGTCGAGTCGCATCTTGGGCTCATTTCTGCTTGCTTCCGGCAGGTGCCCGCTTGAGAACGCGCAGCGCCTGACCTTTGCAGCAGACGTAAATGAATGGGATACTGCTGAGGTGCCTCTTCCCTATCCTGCTAGTCTAGTCTTCGGCCCGAGGTAGCCTCGGCTGGTGCGCCACGGGATTTCCGCTTCATGTGAAACCTCACACGTGCGACTTCGACCGAAATCTGACGTTTGTGGCTTCAACCGCTCAAACAGACTCAGATCCGGGTTGCTAAGCGGATGTTTGCCTATGGCCCGAAGAACGGCTGCATCCGCATGAAGGACGTGACCACTGACGAGGTGATGGTGCTGAAGAAGTCGTTCATCCGGGAGGAAACGGTTGAGGACGTGTACGATACGATCAAAATGCAAAAGCTCGCCGCTCTGTGTTGCCAGCTTTTCTGCGCAAAATCTGGCGAGCAATGCCAGTGCGCGCCCCTCCAGGCCTGCAGCTCTGAGTGTGTGATGCCGAACTCTCGGGCCCACCGGCTGAACTTGGCCCGTCGCAACAGGCCTCAATTCCTCGACGCGTGCATATATGTCCTCAAGCAGCGCCCGAGCATGCCTAAGATACGCGTTGAGGCAAGGCCCACAGTGTGCTGTTTGTATACGATGCAACGCTCCCGCATCCGTGCAGCAATTGCTGAGCGTCCTTGCACCAAACAGGCTGTAGTAGCCGAACCGTACGACAAGCGCCCGCTCGCGCTGGCGCCAGCGACAGCCTCGCATGAAGACGTGGTGGAGAGCCATCGGTTCGCGGCGTTCCAGTACTTCACGTACGTGCAGTCTGGACGCGGGATGGTCGTGACGCACGCGCAGGTCCACTCTGCCCCGTGTTGCAGGGTTCCTGTGTTTTCCGCGCGCGAATCCTCACCCCGAAGTTCTGCGGGCTCTAATTGACGGCTCGCGTTCGGTTGCTGCTGCGCCCCGGATCGAGGGCGCGAGAGCGAGACCGTGGCTCGCGAGCCCTGCGGGATGTGCCGAGTGTCGCATCTCGTGTGCCACCGACCTGAGCTCCCCTTGCGTGTGGGTGGGGGCAGATCGTGCAAGGCCTCTGGACGGAGCCCATTATCGCATCGTCGGACCGATCACTTGGCGGACGGCAGGTAAGAAACCAATTCCGTTCCGTTTCGATGTAGATGATCAATGAATCTGGGCCCAAAACAGGATGCCGGCGCGGACGCGATTCTCGAATGGGTTGCAAATTTTGCGTCCACCTACTCTCGCCTGCTCGATGTCGATCAGCAGGTCCAGCAGAATGCTTTGGGCTTTATGCGTGCTTTGTGTGTGCTTTGTGTGTGCTTTGTGTGTGCTTTGTGTGTGCTTGTGTGTGTGTGTGCGCGCGCGAGCGCTCTGATTCCCTCTGTGCCGCGCTCAGACGCTCATGGGCCTGTCCCCTGAGGAATTCGTGTCGGTGATCGACCAGCGCGGGTTGCTGGGAGGACCCATCTCTATGCCCCCGCAAGCTGCCAGCTCACTGGCGTCGCACGCTTCCCCAAACGTGGATGCCGAGGCGCGCGCGCGCGCGGACGCGGAGGAGTTGCGGCGCCTGGAGGAGGCAAGAGAATCTCAACGCCTCGCAGATGAGTCGGCGGCAGAGGAAGAGCGATTGCGCACCGCTGCTCGCCAGCGCGAGGCGTTTCAGGCGGCCGAGGAACGGCGACGGGAGCAGGAGGCGCGTATTGCTGCGGAGGAGCAACTTCTCGCGGCGACCGAGGGGAAAGAGCAGGAGGCAGAGGTGTCAGTGGCGGTGGAATCGGAAACGTCGGTGCTCTCGCGCTCCATCGTGGTGGAGGAAGGGCCCCTAGCAGCGCTGAAGCAGAAGCTGCGGGCCTACGAACAAGAGTTTGCTAAAACCGCGCCGACGGTGCCGCTCTCGTCATCCAGCGTCCGCGTCCTCCGCTCACCTGCGCCTGCGACTGGGCCTACGCCGGGCGCGACACCGATGGACCCAGGCGTCGTCGACGCTTCACCAGCCGTTGCCGCACTTTCACCTGGTGAGCGGCAGTCTGTGCTTTGCGGCGTGGTGCCCTGCTGCGTACTGATGTCCCCCTCCATACTGTGTCTTCATAGGCGCGCCCGGCTCGATCAAGCCGATCGCCTTGATGGTAGAAGAAGAGCGGCAAGCAGTCCAGGCGGGGACAGAGACCACTTCCGAGGTGACAACCCCAGTGCACTTTAAGGACCCGGTACCGACGCGCAGGCTGTCTCGGTCTCGTGCCGTCTTCATCCCTGTGTGTTGATACTGTCCTTACTTGCGGACCCTGATGCAGCGCTCGCCGCACAAACAAGCCGCCGTGTCCGACGGCTACACCAACAGCGGCCGGCCAGAAGCGCCCACGCGCCCGCCGCCTGCCGCCGCATCGCCAACCACGACGGGTCAAGGGCAGGCTTCCGCCTCATCAGTGCACTCGCCAGACGTGGACCCGCGGCGCACTGCGGCGCTGGCTTCCTACGCCCAGGCTGCCGATCCAGGCACGCGCTCGCACATTGCGCCAGCCGCGCTCTCAACTTCGCACATTGCGCCAGCCGCGCTCTCAACTTCGTCCATCCAACCTCCGCCGAGTTGGGGCTGGGCTGGGCCCCCGGCCTCGGTGTCAGCTGGACCGGCGCCCCCGGATTCTAGCCCGCAGGCGCCACCTCCCTCACAGCAGCAGCAGCAGGAGCCTCCGCTGCAACAGAACACGCAGCTTTCTTCGGCGGGGCCCGAGCAGCACCCCGCGCCACGCTTGGTCGAAACACGGCCGCCTGAGGCGCCAGAGCGAAGCGGTCCGTCCAAAAATGCAACGTGGCTTGAACCGCCGCGACCAGGCTACTCAGTCAATCTCTCCAAGTACGCCTCTGGCGTTGTTCCCGGAGGCACGGCGGGAGCTTCGCCGTCTATCCGCCGCGCACAGGACGAGACGGAGGCGCCGGTCGTCAACTGGGGTTTCTATCGGCGGCAGGTAGCGTCTCTGCTTGTAGCCCGGGGTTGAAAGAAAGCCGCGCTGCAAGGGGACGTGCTGTCACGCTAGTTGACTCTGTCTCCTACAGGTTGCACAACAAGGGGTACAGAGGATGCAGGAAACGCATCAGGAAACGCAGGATCCAGCCCAGTCGGTACCGCTTCCTGGAGCGAGCAGCAACGTGAGCGACATGATGGGCAATATGAATCTCAACGGCACGCCGCGGCTTGTTCCGTCTGGGAACGAGCCAGGGCCTTATGATCGCTTCCTCGCAGTCACTTCCTCGCAAGAAGCTGCGCCGAAGCCACCAAAGCTTTATGGCTTCATGTGATTCTCCTTGGGGATTTCAGCGTCATGCCGGGCAAATGCTGGGGGTAAGTATTTTGAGCAAGCGTCTTTCTGAAGAATAAGGTTGCGCCGTGAGCTTGCCTTGGACCCGGTCGGAGCATGATGTGGCAGGAGTTAGTGGAGAGGCGAAGCAGCGCGCTGGCTAATTTTGATGCCCGCCGGGACCCTAGGGAGGTAGAAGCTGGTTCCGCGGCATACATTTAAGTGTAGGTCTAATTGCATTCCATTTCCTTACACTTGCACGCTGCATGGTATCACCCCAGCGCATAGCCCCATCCATAAGTTATTAGCAGTTCCTCTCCTTTGCGTATCTGCCATTCAGACATCGGGAAGATTATCGCTCGCGCATACGAGTTCTCCACCTAGGGGTAGCACGACAAAAGCTGATCGCAGGAGGTGTTGAGGCGTTATCGCTCTGGACCTTGCGTTTCAAAACGTGCACCCCCAAGCGGCGCTCGCCATTTTCGTCTGTCCGAGTCTGGAATCGCACGTTCGGCATGGATCCCGTCCCATGGAAGTCGTTTATGAAGCGAGCTTCATTGCCGTGTTTCTCCTGTTGCCAAAATCTGGGAATGAGTTGGTTGAGGGCCGGTCGACCCAGGAATGGGAGATCACCGCATTGATGAGAACACCGCTGTCAAGTGAGGCCACGTACTCTGACTCTTCGCAGAGTTCTTCCAGTGTGACGAAGCCGAGGTAGTCGATGATGTGCTCGGAAGGATGCAATGTCTGGGCGGCGAAGAGGCCGAACTGACCTGCCGCTGGATGTGCTGCATCGGCTGGAATAGCACAAATCTTGACCTATTCATATCAGAACGCATGCTGAGTACACGTCATAAGAGGCATGTGGCCTTGCAATGGTTCTCCTGGCCTGGTCTGAATTGGCGTCAATCACCTTGCGAATTCGTTGCTGCGATTTCGATTTGTTCGGTCTCAGACGTGCGACTATCTGCGGTCAAGGTTGGACTGGTAAGATGCAGATCTCTGTGGCTGTTCCAAATGTTTGCCGGAACGACTTGGCTTAATAGGCTCGACCTCGCCGGGCACACGGTCATCCCAGACATTCTCAGATATGAATTGCACGTGCCCATCGTCAAAACCCTTCCAACCCTTCATTCAGCCCATTCGGGACGTGAAGCACTTTTTGAACGCTGTTTTTTTCGACGTGGCGCCGAGACTGAGGAGGAGATCAGCCCTGCGGTGGCGTGAGGCGGGGTAGAGACCAAGGGATGTCGGGTTCTTTCATGAGTCTTGCCGCATCTGGGAGGAGGAGGACTTTCGGCCTCCTGATTGCCGTGCTAGTTGTCGCCTGCATCCCCCTCCGAAATGGTTGCGCCACGGGGCTCCATATGAGCCGATCTGGGGCTGCGCCCGGACAACCACGATTGGATTCATTGCTTTTCTATGGAGAGTGGAGCACGGCCTGCCGGTGCTTGATGGTTCTACGTGGAGGCACAAACAATGGCGAGGGGGGGAACGCTGAAGACAATGAAGTTGAGAAGATGGCTGATCGTCCTGAGCACGACGCGTTCAAGTGCTTCGACCCTCGGACCGGGATTCGAGCTTGCACCAAATTACGGTCCTCGGAGCAGCGCCACATTAAGAGCGGTTTGCCGCAGAACCCCACGAACACTTACCCTCAGTCATTCAGGTCGCTCTGATCACTCTGGTGCGAGGCAGAGCTTGCGACCAGATACCCTGTGTTGGCACCACTTCTTGATGCCGCCGTGAGAGGAGGAACGCTCAGACAAGCGAAGTGCAGCGGCGCACGATCCTCAATCACCATGTTTTTCGACGGGCGGACGCCGCTTGTGTTTCGTGCGCGCAGCGGTACGTTCATTCCTTTTCTACGCTTGCTGCACCGGTTCCCAGACATGCTTCCGCACTTTCGCGTCGACGACGGCGCGGTGCTAATGCCCGCCCCCTTGTTGCACGCCATTGCATGCAGCGAACTTAGCCGTGTCGCTGCTCTGCTCACGGGTTGTTTGCATCGAGCCTGCGCGAAGCCTGCAGGGAGGCTGCGCTTGTGTGACGGCGATTGAACGACGCAGACAAGGCACATCCTATCCGGTGCAGTGGTCATGGCGCAGGGTCTTTGCTCGAGCGGTGGACATATGCAGGACGCCGAGGAGGGTGACTTGGTTGCTTTGATGGTCGAAGGGAAGGCAAGCTCCCCTGCACCAACCCTGCACACCGCACGGGCTCTGCCGCACACTGCGCCGAAACCTCTGGGACTTGGTGATTCCACCTTGCCTAAACCTCGCGCCACAGGCCAACGCGGTTGGGGTAGGCGTCTTGCTGCGTTCGACCAGCTCGATTCGCGCGAGCCCGACAGGTGAGTGCGTCTGCTGAAACCCGAAAGGAGTCCCCCTTCCAGAAATGTTGAAGTTGAGGAGTCTCCTCATCCCGAGGGTCGTGCAGGCCCTGCCGTTGAAGTGATACATCGTCTTGGCGATGGCCTGTGGCCGCTCTCCGAAATTGCTGGCTGAGCAGCAGCTGCACAGGGTGCCGCTGAACTTCAGCTGCTGAAGGCGCCGAGTTGAATTGTTGTGATTAATTAAGACGATTTAGTGATTTACTAAATTACAATACTTCTCACCAAGGGGGCAGTTGGAGACGGCAATGATGACATCACCGTCAATGTGTGCTACATTACCAATGAACTCTCGCGCTGGAATAATCAGTGCTGGCACTCGCGCTCCTCCCGCACGGATCATACTCAGAGGATGTGACCGGCCAGCGCACATAAGTCGCTCTCTCCGTCAAGTGGACCATCTCCACCATCTAGATTCTTGTCTTCTCTTACGTTTCAGTACAACACGTGTCACAGACCCGGCCTACTGGTCGTCTCACATTAGGCCCGGTTAAACATTCACGAATTTTGCCCTTCCTTTTTCATCAATCCGGCAGACGAGTTTCAGGTGCGAGTTTTTCTGCCATCATGCACTCCAAGATCCCAGAAACATGTTCCTTCGAGAGCACTCCTCCGAGGAAAACCGTGTGCTGATCTCCTGGACCAAGCACAGCACTCCTGCCCCCCGACTCCATCCCATCACTTTTGACCAGACTATTTCTGCACGATTCCATGATTTGCTTGTATGCGTCGAAATGGGCTCCAGCACGATCAGATATCGACCGATTATGAAAGTCGAAAGCATGAATCTTGCGCGGAAATGCGTCCAGCCATGGTCTCTGCCTCTTGCGAGTGACTGACCCATGACCCCGAACGGAACCGGAGACTAGCTCCTTTTGTCTCCTTGACCTTGCTTCAGAAATCTCTTCTGCTTCTTCTCCGTACGTGCTTTTGATAGGAGGCACAACCGAGGGGACACTGCTAAGGAAACCTGCAGTGACATAGCGCGATAAATTGAACTTGCTTGCCAGTATCTTTACGAGGTTGGAGGCGTCAGGAGAGTAGACCAAGGTTCCAGGAAGAACATGCTCTAGACCCTGATCAGGCACGCTACTGCTAAGTTCGCGTCCTTGAGCATCTCGGCCATCTGCAAGTCTTCGAAGCTCTTCTGCAATCTTGATCATTCCCACCGATGCAGATCTCGTGCAGCTGGTCCAGAATTTGCGATTGTAGAAGTCCAGTGGTATCTGAGGAAGCTCTCCGACAGCTGGTTCCATGGAATCGTGTTTTCGTTTCAACCCGACTTTGACGTTTTGAAGGCATCTCGACGAAAACTCCTCCCAAAACTCATCGACGTGGCGCGAATCGCAGAGCCTGAAATTTACTTGAGTCGCTCCTTGCTGTCCTCGTGTATCAAACGAAACAGACTCTGAGACATCAAGAGCCACATTTTGTATGACCATGAAGTGCTCAGATGTGCAACCCTCGAGATTCTGAGCCGTAAATCTTGACAATAGAAGCCCGACGTTCACCAGCGTTTTGAGAAGAAGCGAAAGCTCCATTTCAACATGCGTTTTGTCCAAGAGAATCTCCTTGACAACCGGTTCGAGCATGGAAACGGAAGGATTTAGCGCAAGAAGTTGATCGAGACCCGGGATACGACTAGTACAGCCAATGACCTGGAGATATACAATCAGGGGCATCGACTGAATGATCTCAGGAATCGACATTGATTTCTCACCCCCTGCCGCACCTTCACATCCCACCGACCTGTTTTGAATGTCAATACATGTCCGCGGGCTGCTGGGTGCATGTTGCAAGCTGCATGGAAATTGACCGAGATGCTGGAGCAGAAAGACATGAAGTGTATACAAGCGTGAACCCTTGCTCGTACCGAGCCCGTTGAGGTACTTCGCAGCGTTGCTAACATCCATGTTATTCGACTGCGCGGTATTCTCCTGGATATTGTGGGAATGAATACTAGGCGACTCCGTAATCTCTGATGGCGCCGCAAGATTCTGAAGCCCGCTGGCTGAGAGTCTCGCCAGCATCATGACATCGACATCCTCAGAAATAGTGTCTGGGAGAGAAACACTGGACCACGAGATGCTGCCAGTGGCCTCAAGAAGACGCGTGAGATTGAAGTCTTCAGATCCGTCGACCGCCCCCTTGAAACCTTCGAAACCTTGGCACAAATCCACCTTTCTGAAAGTTTTGCGCAGTAGACCAGCAGGTAGCACCTTGCGCGTGCGAAGTGCCGTCATGACCCGATTGGAGCGACCAAGCAGATGCTGCAATGGTACGGTGTTCCACGATTCATGCCTGTGTGGATCTGGCCCGAGTCGATCTGAGCGAGAGATCATGCCCGCATGCTCCTTCCTAACGCAAATTGGACACCTTCCAAGTCCCTTGCAGCGCTGATCGATTCTTGCCAGCCACGCCTGACCGCAAATTTGCCCGTCCCACGTTCTCTTGCACCGCCACAGAGCGACATCACGGCATCCCGCCGTGTCGAAGGTATGCTCGTTATGCTGGTTTCGAGCAATGTAATCCTGCTCCTCACGTGATCCCGATTTCCACGACGCGTCAAAATCTTCTGCATCGGCCAACGAGTTCCAGCTCAATACAGCCACACATTCGCTTCTTAGTTCACCTTGCAGCTCACTTCTATCAGAACGTAGCATACTTGTGGAAGAAGGAGCTACCAAACGATACGACGATTTGCCAGCCTGTTCTGCCACTACCTCTACCCCAAAGGATTGAATAATTTGCTTGACCAACTCGTTGACAACTTTCTTTTCGATCTGAAGAGCGCTGGTCACCTGCACTGGGAAGATTCCAGCAGGACCACTTCGCTCAATGACTCGATATGCGTACTCCAGCACCGCAACCTGAGCACCAGTGCAACTCGGATGGAGGAGTCGCATATACGTAATGGCTTTGTCATTCGTATCCGACTTAATCGATGTGCCCTGGATTCGGCCTTCCGTTATCAGTTGCCGTCGGATCAGATCCCAACTTTCAGATTCCTTGCTGCTCTGACTCGAGCCGACTGACACCTCCATGCAATCAGACTCCGCCATCATTTCGCCAGGTTCCTTCTTCAAGAGCCGCAGAACCTCCAGGGATAGCTCGTTGATTTTCGCGGCCGATGCAACTCCCTCCGGCACATCGGCACATGGTTGAGCGTCGTTCAGCGCACATTCCTCAAACATCGAAGCAGACGTGAATCGGGAAAGAGCGAGCATATTGGTCCGCAGTGCTTTAAACAGGCCTGAGGTTTGTACTATGACAGGCTGACTCTTAACGAGCCCAACGGCTCGAAGAATCTTGTTATGGTGGAACACATTCTTCGCCTCCATGGCCGCAACCGATGCCAATTCTGATTGTAGAATGCCAACAGATCCTGCGCATGCGATTTTCCGCAGCAACATCATAGGTTGCTCCTGAATTACCATTCCAGCATCCAGGAACCCCAATGCTGCTTTGCACGCCTTCGGCGCAGCAGCAAGTCGAGGAACCCTATTGTCTCTTTTGTTCATTCGCTGCAGGAGCTCATCCAAGGTTGTCGCGTTTTCCCACCCGACTGTGACATTTTCCCAGGTACTTGTGCAGCGATACAAATCACACGCAAGCCTAGGGGATATGGTAGTTGATACACGCTTCGATAATTCGTCCAGCGCGCATGAGAGATGAATTCCGGAATCGCTTTCGAGCCCCGCGACATCCACAAGTGCAACTTCCAACGAGTCCATCTTTGTTGCTCGATAGCAGCTAAGCGCTGGAAGAGCGCAACAAGGCAGAGCACCCTTGAACGATAAAGGGGCTTCTCGTCACCTCCGGCACTGCGACTCGACGCTTCGGCCCTCCTGCAA
>ENA-UOXV01002179-UOXV01002179.1-marine-metagenome-genome-assembly--contig:-NODE-2179-length-25899-cov-9.011453_pt1 | contig 25899 bp, 26 predicted proteins | sample MGYA00238165_ERZ766961 | MGnify/ENA primary metagenome ERZ766961 (study PRJEB28924, sample SAMN03173240) | marine metagenome | biome: Marine; feature: Water; material: Subsurface seawater | place: North... | reverse complement strand
TTAAAATGGCTTCAAACTCCAAGAAATCAAGGTGGTTTAGGTAACTTAGATTACCCGTTAGTGTCTGACCTAACTAAAGAAATTAGTTATAAATACGGCGTTTTAATGGATGATTCTATTTCCACAAGAGGACTTTTCATTATAGATGCTGAGGGTGTAATACAACATGTAACTATTAACAACTTACCGGTTGGTAGAAATGTTGATGAAACTTTAAGACTTATAGCAGCATTTAAACATGTGCAAGCAAACCCTAATGAAGTTTGTCCTATGAACTGGAAACCTGGTGATAAAACAATGAATCCAGATCCAGAAAAATCGCAAGAATATTTCAAAGACGTTAAATAATATACTTTTAATACATTCTGTAAACTATTGATAAAACAGTAGTTTGATTTTGTATTTAATAATTTTATTATTTTATTAAATAATCATAATAAGGTGTACGAATATTGTTATAAATATTTTTTATGAGACAAATAAATTAAATCTATTATAATAAAAGTGTAAATTTTAGATGTATAATTGTTAGCAGTTAATTACTTCAGGGAATGAGTGGAATGGCAACAAAACAAGATAAGTTATCTTTTACAAAAAATGCGTTTACTAAAAATGCAAGTAAACTACCTGAGTTTGAAAATCATAAAAATCAAACTACAAAGAATACAACGTGCTATATGTGCGCTTGTAGATGCGGTATAAAAGTAACTTTAGAAAATAACAAAATTAGATATATACAAGGTGAGCCAACACATCCTGTAAATAAAGGTGTTCTTTGTGCAAAAGGAAATGCTGGAATAATGAAGCAAATTTCTCCAGCTAGACTTAGACAGCCGTTGATGAGAAAACCAGGTTCAGAAAGAGGAACTAGTGAATTTGTACCAATAAGTTGGGAAGATGCTCTAGATATGCTTACTGAAAGACTTCAAAAAATAAGAGAGACAGACCCTAAAAAATTAGCTTTCTTTACTGGTAGAGATCAAATGCAGGCTTTAACCGGTTTATGGGCTCAACAATTTGGAACTCTTAATTGGGCTGCACATGGTGGTTTTTGTTCTGTAAATATGGCCTCTGCTGGCTTGTATACTACAGGTTTTTCTTTTTGGGAGTTTGGTGATCCAGATTGGGATAAAACAAAGTACTTCATACTTTGGGGTGTTGCTGAGGATCATGCATCAAATCCAATGAAAATGGGAATAAACAAATTAAAGGAAAGAGGGGGAAAGTTTGTTGCTGTTAACCCTGTGAGAACTGGCTACCAAGCTGTAGCGGACGAATGGATACCAATAAAACCTGGAACAGATGGTATGTTGGCTCTTTCATTGATCCACGTATTGTTAAAAAATGAATTATTTGACTGGGAATTTTTAGTTAGATATACAAACGCCCACTATCTTGTAGTAGATACACCAAGAAAAAAAGGTGATGGTTTATTTTACAGAAACGATGATGGGATTCCTCAGTCTTGGGATTTAGAAAAAAATTGTTTAGTTAATGCCATAGACCCCAAAATAAAACCTGCTTTGTTGGGTAAATACACTGCCCCAGACGGAACCCCATTAAAAACAGCATTCACTATAATGACTGATAGATACATGGATGATGAGTATTCTCCAGAAATGGCAAGCAAAGTATGTGGTGTTCCTGCAAAACAGATCGAAAAAGTTGCTTTAGAGATGGCACATGTAGCTTTTAAAGAAACAATTGAGGTAAATACAGAATGGACAGATTGGACTGGAAAAAAACATGATAAATTCATAGGTAGGCCAGTATCAATGCATGCTATGAGAGGAATATCAGCTCATTCAAATGGATTTCAAGCATGCAGATCAATTCATTTCTTACAGGTTTTATTAGGTTCTGTAGATTGCCCAGGCGGTCATTTAGCAAAACCTCCTTACCCTAAACATATCGTGCCACCAATAAAACCAGGTAAAAAAGTAGTACCAGGGCAGCCACTTGAGAGTTTCCCATTAGGTTTTCCAACAGAACCAGAAGATCTTGCAATTGATGATGATGGAAATCCTTTAAGAATAGACAAAGCATATTCCTGGGAAGCTCCAATAGCTAACCATGGTTTAATGCATATGGCTGTAACAAATGCTGTTGCAGGTGACCCATATGAAATAGATACAATGATATTCTTTATGGCTAACATGGCATGGAATTCAACAATGAATACCTCTAAGATCAGAGAGTCGCTGTGCGCAAAAAATGATGATGGAGAATACAAAATCCCATTTTTAGTAGTTTGTGATGCTTTTGATTCTGAGACTGTTGGTTATGCTGATCTAGTTCTTCCAGATACAACCTATCTTGAAAGGTACGATACAATTTCAATTTTAGATAGACCAATATCTGAACCGCATGCAGTATGTGATTCTATAAGAGCACCTATATTAAAACCTGATAGAGATGTTAGGCCATGGCAAACTGTTTTAGTAGAGCTAGCAAGTAGATTGAAGTTTCCAGCTTTTACCACAGATGATGGTGATAGAAAATTTAAAGACTATAAGGACTTCATAGTTAATTTCGAGAAAGCACCTGGAATTGGTTTCTTAGCAGGGTGGCGAGGAGAAAATGGAGAAAATAGTTTAAGAGGTAAACCTAATCAGAATCAGTGGGAAAAATATATTGAGAATAAATGTTTTTTTGAATACAAATTAGCAGACAGTCACAAATATTATAGAGGTGTAAATAAAGATTATTTAGAGTTTGCAAAAAAATCAGGATTTACTGGATCTACTGATCCTATAATTATTGAACTGTATTCAGAGAAATTACAAAAGTTCAAATTAGCTGGGCAAGGACTTTATGATGGACCTCAACCAAAAAAAGAAAGAGATCAATTTAGATTAGCTAATTTCTTTGATCCTATCCCAGCTTATTATATTCCTTTAGAACACAGGTGTACTTTCTCTAAGAAGTATCCATTTTATGCTATTACACAAAGACCAATGTTTATGTACCACTCATGGGATTCTCAAAATGCGTGGTTAAGACAACTTCAGGCTCATAATTATATGCATATGAATATTGAAAAGGGAAAAGAGTTAGGAATAAAAGATTTATCTTGGGTTTGGATTGAGTCCAATACTGGAAAAATAAAAGTTCAAGTGAAATTAATGGAAGGATGCCAGCCTGATACTTTATGGACGTGGAATGCTATTGGAAAGCAAAAAGGGAAGTGGGGTTTATCAGATGATGCAAACGAATCCACAAAAGGATTTTTATTAAATCACCTGATAAATGAGCACTTGCCTTGTGCCGATACAGGAAGTCCTGTTACAAATTCAGATCCTATTACTGGTCAGGCAGCATGGTACGATTTAAAAGTAAATATATATCCTGCTGGAGAAGATGAGCAGTTTGGAGTTTATCCTAATTTTGAGGCAACTAAAGATTTACCTGGGCGTCCAAAAGAAAAAGATATTCTTAGATATAACACTAAAAAACCAGTGAGACTTTCTAGGTCTCTAATAGATATTTTAACAAAGGGTGGGTTTGAATAATGAGATTAGGTCTTGTAGTAGATTTAGATAAATGTGTAGGTTGTAATGCTTGTGCTATAGCTTGTAAGCAGTGGAATACATCTGGTACCTCAGGTTCTCTTACTGATTATAAACCTTATGGGGCAGATCCAAGCGGTGTTTTCTTTAATAGAATTAGACACTACGAAACAGGCAATTACCCTGATAGTAAGACAGTGCATTTCCCAATGTCGTGCATGCATTGCGAAGAAGCAGCATGTGTAACTGTTTGCCCAACAGGAGCGTCATATAAAAGAGAAGAGGATGGTATTGTTTTAGTTGATCCAGAAAAATGTATGGGATGTAATTATTGTGCATGGGCATGTCCTTACGGAGCGAGAGAATTAGATAGAGAAGAAGGCATTATGAAAAAATGCACGTTGTGTGTAGATAGGATTTATGACGAAAATTTACCTAAAGAAGAAAGAAAGCCAGCCTGCGTTATGACTTGCCCAACAACAGCAAGATATTTTGGTGACTTTGATGATCCAGAGTCTGAGGTTTCTAAACTTTCTAGTAAAAGAGATGGTCAAGAATTATTTGCAGAACTAGGATACAAGCCTGTAAATAAATATTTATCACCAAGGAAAAAAGTTGAAATAGAGAAGCATGAAATATGCGAGCCTGATCTTGTAAGAAAAGTAAAAGATTGGGTAAATAAAGTTGTCGAGCTATAAGGAGAAAATATGCACCCAGCTTTTTCAGTAATTTTTTTCACAGTAACATCTGGCGCAGGATATGGATTTATTGCTTTACTAGGTTTATTTAATTTTTTATATCTTGGTATGCTTATTGATAAAAATACTTTTTTTATATGTGCGGCTGTTGGTATTTCATTATTTACAATGGGTTTAATATCTTCAACTTTTCATTTGGCTAACCCTAAGAATGCATGGAGAGCATTTATGAGATTTAGAACATCTTGGTTAGCAAGAGAGGGCTTATTGGCAATTATATTTTATCCAATAATATTTTTATATTTATATTTTATATATATAGATTTTCAATTAGATTATTTTTTACTGATGCAAACTTACAGTCTTATAATTTTTGCATTATCTATAATTATTATCTATTGCACAGGAATGATTTATGCATGTCTAAAAACAATACCGCAATGGAATACATTCTGGACTCCAATAAATTATATTACTATCGGTGTTTCTTTAGGCGCCCTTATATTCTTTTTTATCTTAGATTTTAATAATTATAATATTGAGCCCTATAAATTTTACTTACTACTTTTGATTATTTCTTCTCTTATTACCAAGTTATCTTATTATTATAGTATTAGAGGCCCTAAGCACGATATTGGTCAAGCTACAAATGCTGCAATCAAGCTTAAAACTACAAAAGTTAGGTTATTGGATGTTGGCCACACTGGAAGTACATTTTTAACTGATGAATTTGGCTATAAAGTTGCCGAAAGAAAATTATTCAGGGTAAAAATGTTTGCAATAATATCTGGGTTTTTAGCGCCATTATTATTAATATATATACATAGTTTTATTTTTGAGAATATTATTTTTTGTATATTAGCAATTTCTTTGGCTTTTCTAGGTATGGTTGCAGAACGCTGGTTATTTTTTGCTCAAGCAAAACATGTTGTTAATCTTTATCATGGATCACAGAACGTTTAAGGTTTTTTTATTGTTGAAATGACTTTTGATTGAAAGTATTGTTATTCGTGTTAATCTAAGCTTGTAATTTGATTTCAAACAATATTATTTTTTTTAATTATTAATTAAATACTTACATGATAAACTTAAAATTATTTCTAGTTTCTTTTATAACATTTTTATTTCTTGATGCTATTTGGCTTGGCCTAATAGCTAGAGGATTTTACTCTAAGCATCTATCTTTATATCTTACTGATAACGTTATATGGCCTTCAGCATTTATATTTTATATAATATTTAATATTGGTTTATTAATTTTTGTGATTTTACCGTCGATTGAAAAAAACTCGTACTCAACTTTACTTATATATTCAATTCTTTATGGGCTAGTTACTTTTGCTACTTATGACCTTACAAATCATGCCACTATTAAAGATTGGCCGCTTATAGTGAGTATAGTAGATATGTCATATGGTATGTTTGTTGCTTTAGTATCTTCATCTGCTGCTTTTTATGCTAACAAGTATTTGATGTAATTATCTTAATTTCTCGTATATTGCTTATATTGTAGCCAATTAGGCCTTGCTAATAGATATATATATAAGTATTATTTTTATATGAAATATTTAATATTAGCTTTTTTACTAATTTCTTTTAACGTATCTGCTATAGATACTCAATCTAGTAATAAAGTAGATGGTATTAATTGCTTTAAATCAGTAAAGAAACAGCATTTAAGTCCCTCAAGAAGTAAAAATTTCCCAAAAAAAAGTTCAAAAATAGATTGCTATAATTATCTAGATAAACCTAAGGAAATTGTGAAAGCACGTAAGACTTCAACGCCATCAGAAAAAGTTACAACAGGCGCTGCTATAATATTAAATCCGATTGGCGCAGCTTTTTGGTTAATTGATAAAGTTGTAAGTACCGGTGTCGATAAAACAATAAATAAGTAATAATAATAAGGCTAATTCTGTTATACAGAATCCAATTTTTTTAAACTAATATGATTGAAATAAAAAATTTACATAAAAAGTATGATGGTCTTACTGTAGTTGATAATTTATCATTAAGTATTAATACTGGTGAGGTATTAGGATTTCTTGGTCCAAATGGTGCTGGAAAATCAACAACTATGAAAATGGTAACTGGTTTTATTAGTCCTACAAGCGGTGAAATAAAAGTAAAAGGTCTTTCGGTAAAAGATCACGTGTATGAAATAAAAAAACATATTGGTTATTTACCAGAGGGTGCGCCACAGTATGGAGAAATGACGGCTTATGATTTTTTATTGTTTATAGCAAAAATCAGGGGAATTGAAAAAAATAATATTAAGAACTCAATAGAGTCAGTTATTGAAAATTTGTCATTGCATGATGTTGTTAATAAAAGAATAGAGCATTTATCAAAGGGTTTTAAGAGAAGAGTTGGGATAGCCCAAGCAATTATACATGATCCAGAAATATTAATAATGGATGAGCCGACTGATGGTCTTGATCCAAATCAAAAATATGATGTTAGAGAATTAATTAAAAAAATTTCAAAAAATAAAACTATAATTATATCGACTCATATATTAGAAGAAGTAGAAGCGGTATGTACTAGAGCAGCCATTATAGCAAAAGGTAAGCTTTTATTTGATGATACGCCAAGTAAGTTACAAAGTTCAAGCACTGGAAGTTTGGATGATACTTTTAGAAAAATAACGCTCGGAGAAAGTGATTAAGATGAAAAATATATTTATTATTTTTAATCGAGAATTGTCTTCATATTTTTCTACCCCAATAGCATATGTCTTTTTAGTTATATTTCTTTTGCTTTCAGGTTCATTTACTTTTTACATGGGTAATTTCTATGAAAGAGGTCAGGCAGACCTCTTACCTTTTTTTAGTTTTCATCCTTGGCTATATTTGTTCTTAGTCCCTGCGATTTCAATGAAACTATGGGCTGAAGAAAGAAAATCTGGGACAATTGAATTAATATTGACCTTGCCAGTAAAAGTTAAAGAAGTTGTTATTGGGAAATACTTAGCAGCATGGTTTTTTATAGCATTAGCTTTATTTTTAACTTTTCCAATTTGGTTGACTGTAAATTATTTAGGGAGTCCAGATAATGGTGCAATACTTTCTGGGTATTTAGGAAGTCTATTGATGTCAGGCGGTTTTTTAGCTATTGGGTCGTGCATGTCTTCTGTTACGCAAAATCAAGTTATCGCATTCATAATATCTGTAGTTGTTTGTTTTATTTTTCTATTAAGTGGAACAAATTTAGTTTTAGATTTTTTTAACACATGGTTACCGCAAGGTGCTGTAGATGCTATTGCATCATTAAGTTTTTTATCTCATTTCTCTTCACTAAGTAAAGGTGTTATAGATCTTAGAGATTTTATTTATTATGTTTCACTAATTGGTGTTTTTATCTATATAAATGTAGAGCTAGTTAATATTAAGAAGGGCGGATAAGATGATCTCAGAAAAAAATAAATCAAAAGCACAAATTTTTCTTCTACTTATAACGTTCGTTCTTTTCATAATGCTTGCTAATAATATATTTAAAGGTTTCCGATTTGATTTAACAGAAAACAAATTATATACATTGGGTGATGGTACTCTAAATATTATTAATAAATTAGACGACCAAATCATACTTAATTATTATTTTTCAGATAGCCTAACGCAAGAAGATACATATTTAAGAGCATATGCAAAACGTATAAAAGAATTATTAGAAGAATATCAGCTTCGCTCTAAAGGTAAAATTAAATTAAATATTATTGATCCTTTGCCATTTTCAGATGAAGAAGATGATGCAATGAAATATGGTTTGCAAGGTGTTCCATCCAAAACAAAAGAGGAAAACATATTTTTTGGTCTAGTAGCTGCTAATAGATATGACAGTTATAAAATAATTAAATTCTTCGACCCAGGTAAAGAAGCGATTATTGAATATGAAATTACCAAGGTTTTATATAGTATTCTTGAAATGAAAAAGCCCAAGATAGGTGTGATGACATCTTTGCCGTTATTTGGAGGGTATAATTTTACTAAAAATGAACCTACGCCTGAGTGGGCTATCATACAGAAGTTAAAACCACTTTTTGATATTGAGCTGATTGATAAAAAAACAAAGAGTTTTGAAGAATTTGAGATATTATTTTTGGTGCATCCAAAAAAGTTATCAGATGAAAATAAAAAGAAAGTAATCGATTTTTATGATAATAAAGGAAGGATTCTAGTTTTGTATGATGTTTATTCTGAAGCTGATCCAGAATTCCAAGATCCAAGTCTTCCTCCGGCAGGAGGAGGCATACAGTCTTCAGATTTTCAAGAACTACTGGATAGAATAGGTGTATCTATAGACTCTTCAAAAGTTCTTTTAGATAGAAAATATGCAATACCTGTCACATCTGCAAATTCTGAAAGGCCTATTAAGCATGCTGCTATATTGAGTTTTCCAAAAAGCTCATTTAATAAAAATCTGAATATTACAAATAAACTTAATTCACTTACATCCGCATTTTCCGGCTCAATTATCAATACCAATATGAGCAATAAGTTTACTCCTTTAATTTCTTCGAGTAGCGATTCTTCAGTTACAGAGAAAAATGTTTTTAGGTATATGCCAGATCCTTCAATACTATTAGATAAATACAAGGTAACTGCAGAAACCGAAGTATTTGCAGGACTAATAGAAAATCAAAATGAAAAAGCTATTGTAATTGCTGACGCTGATATTACAGCAAACTATTTATGGGTTAGAGTGCAAGATTTTTATGGAGAGCAGGTTTTAGTGCCATGGGCTAGTAACGGTGATTTAATAATAAACTCTTTGGACTACTTATCTGGTGGAAATACACTAGCAAGTATTACAAGTAGAGAGTCATTCTCGAGACCATTTACGGTAGTGGAAGATTTAAAACTTACGGCAGAAAAAATATTTAATACAGAAGAGGCGAGACTGCAAAATAAGTTAGCTCTGTTACAAAGTAAAAATAACGAGTTAACAGACAAAAATAGCGTTGATTACAGTGCTTTTCAACAAGAACTACTAAAGGTAAGAAAAGAACTAAGAGACGTTAGAAGAAATTTAAACAAAGAAATTGATGGTTTGGGATCTATACTTAAATTTGTCAATATTTTTCTGATGCCAATATTATTGACAATATTTATTGTGCTTTTTTCTTTTTATAGAAAAAAGCAAAAAAAGTAAATGAAAAAATTACTTATAATAATCGCTATTCTTAGCTCTCTTATAATCGCAAATATATTAGTTAAGACTGAAAATTCTGAGTTAGATAAAGATATAAAAACTTTTTCAGAAGAAATTAATTTATTAGAACTTGCTTCATCATTCGAAATATTTAAAAAAGATAATAAAATAAAATTAACAAAAAAAAGTTCTTGTTATAAAATTAAAAGCATTGATTATTGTGCGGACAGTAAAAAAGTTCAACTGTTAAAGAAGTTTTTAAGTGGTAATGTTAAAGATATATATGAAAATAGAGAAGAAAATCTTATGAGATTAGGCTTTGATAACGTAGAAAATATAAGCACAATGATTATTAATGGCAACAAAACTTTATTTTTTGGTAATATAAATCAATATAACGAAATTTATGTTCTGCAAGAAGACAATATTTATAAAGTTGATTATTATAAAGGTATGCTTGAAACAACTACTAAACAATGGATTGATAAATCAAAACCAATTATAAATACAGTTGAGAATGATAAATTTAATATTTTAATTCATAAAAAAGCAAAGTTAAAACCGTGCTCTAACATTTCACATAAAGATCTTATAACAGATAAAAAATTCTCAACACTTAGGAATACTTTTTTTGATCTATATGCGTCAGATGTGAAGGCAATACCAAATGAATATTATGTTAATGTGGTAAAAAACGACTCACTCTTTACAATATATTTAGAAAGCTCTAATTCAAAAAAAAATTTAAATCATTTTATGATTTGGAAAGAAGATCATTTGGTTTATTTTGCAGAAAGTGTATCTGATAAGTTACCGAAATTCGCATTTGTCGTGCCCAACTCTGTTTACGATAATATAAGTATTTTTTGTAAAAAATAGATTTACTCTAAAGAATCAATAAATTTTTCAGCGTCTAGTGCTGCCATACATCCTGATCCAGCAGATGTGATTGCTTGTCTATAAATTTTATCGGTAACATCTCCAGCTGCGAATACACCACTTACGTTTGATTGAGTTGCATAAGCAGAATCATTTTTTACAATGATATAACCTTCGTCCATATCTAATTGATTAGTAAATATATCAGTATTTGGTTTATGGCCAATTGCAATGAATACTCCGTCAAAGCTAATATCTTGCTCACTTCCATCTTTTTTTGACTTAATAATCGCTGAAGTAACTCCCATATTGTCACCTTTAACCTCAGATAATTCAGAATCCCACATTATTTCAATATTATCTTTTTTAAAAAGTTTATCTTGTAATATTTTTTCAGATCTTAAGCTATCTCTTCTGTGAACTAAAGTTACCGATGAGGCTATATTTGACAAATACAAAGCTTCTTCTACTGCGGTGTTACCTCCACCAATTACACACACTTTCTTATTTTTATAAAAAAATCCATCGCATGTGGCACAAGCAGACACGCCTTTTCCTAAAAATTCTTTTTCACTATCTAGACCAAGATACATTGCGCTTGCTCCTGTAGTGATTATTAAAGCATCAGATGTGTACACGTTATCATCGCCTTTGAGTGTCAAAGGCCTGCTTGTGAAATCAACTTCATTTATATGGTCAAAAATTATGTCGACATTATATTTGAGGGCATGTTTTTCCATTCTATTCATTAAATCTGGACCTTGAAGACCATCATGATCGCCAGGCCAATTATCTACATCTGTTGTTGTCATTAATTGGCCGCCCTTACTTAAACCTGTAATTAATGTTGGTTTGAGATTTGCTCTAGCAGCATAAACAGCAGCTGTGTACCCAGCAGGACCAGAGCCTAAGATAATAAGCTTTGAGTGTTTTTTGTTATCCAATTTAATTTCCTATAAAGTATAATTGATATTAATAGAGTTAATCTATAAAGTTAATATTTAAGTTAAATATAGTATAATCTTGAAGAAAAAGGAAGGTGAAAAAAACTTATTTTTAATCTTTTTTCCCAAAATGTTTTTTTATATTACACGAGGTTTATATTTTTATATTTAAGGTAAAGCAAATTGAAAAATAGCTCAAAGAAAAAATCAAATACGAACCCCGAGAAGAAATTTATATCGCAGACATTAAGAGAAGCTGTGCTGCTATTCTCATTCTCAACTTCTCTCTACATATATCTAACGCTTACAACATATCATAAAGATGATAGAAGCTGGATAAATTCATCTACCTCAGAATTACAAAATTTAGGAGGATTATTTGGATCCTACTTAAGTGAAACTTTATATTTTTTATTTGGACAAGGCGCATTTTTAATCCCACTTTTAATTATTTTTTCCGCAATGCTTTTATATAACAGAGGAAGGAACGATGAAACTCATAATAATTATTTTAGATATACAGGTTACTTTTTATTTTTATTGGGATCCTGTGCATTACTAAGTATTCATTCTTTATCTTCTGGTAAAGATTTAGAAGTTGGACCGGGTGGTTTATTAGGTGATTTTATAGCTACAGTTTTAACACGTAGCTTTGGAACCATCGGCGCAACAATGTTATTAGTTACTTTTTTTATTTCAGGGCTTACTCTTTGGCTAAAGCTTGAATGGATTTATATTTTTGAAGTTATAGGGGGGTATGGAATTAAATCAAAAGATATAATATTTTCACTTTTAAAGAAATCTTTTTTATATCTATTTAAAGATAAAAATACTATTGAGTTGAGCAAAGATATTGAGTTTAGGAAAAAATTAAAAAAATTAGAAAAAGTTAATGATATTAAGATTGAACCTGAAGTTAAGGTAACAAAATTTTCTGAGCGAGTTAATAAAGAAAAGCAAATGCCATTATTTGAAAATAAAAGCTCATCTAAATTACCGCCATTAAATCTTTTAAACGATCCTGATGAGAAATTCTCATCTTACTCAGAGGAAACCTTAAAAACTTTGTCGAAACTTTTAGAAATTAAGCTTGAAGATTATGGTGTTAAGGCAAATGTTGTAGCTGTACATCAAGGGCCTGTTATAACTAGATTTGAGTTAGAGCCTGAGGCAGGTGTAAAAGCTGGGAAAATAACAAATTTAGCAAAAGATCTTGCTAGAGCATTATCTGTTACAAATGTTAGGGTTGTAGAAGTTATCCCAGGAAAAAATGTTATCGGTATTGAAATTCCCAATGAGAATAAACAAATAGTAAGACTATCTGAGATTATAAAATCAGAGGAATTTGAAAAATCTAGCTCAAAACTTACTATTGGTTTGGGTAAAGATATATCTGGTCTACCTGTAATGACTGATTTAGCAAAAATGCCACATCTTTTAGTTGCTGGCACAACTGGGTCAGGTAAGTCTGTAGCAGTTAATTCTATGATATTAAGCTTGATATATAAATCCAACCCTGAACACGTAAGAATGATAATGATTGATCCTAAAATGCTTGAACTTGGTATATATGATGGGATACCGCATCTATTAACACCAGTTGTCACTGATATGAACTTGGCGGCTAATGCATTAACCTGGTGTGTAAAAGAAATGGAGAGAAGGTATAAGTTGTTGGCGAAATACAGCGTTAGAAATATAGATGGTTTTAATTCTAAGGTTAAAAATGACAAGGCAATAGAAGAAGAGTATTTACCACAAATTGTTATAGTTGTTGATGAATTTGCTGATTTATTTTTTGTAGTTGGTAAAAGAATTGAGGAGTTAATTGCGCGGTTAGCTCAAAAAGCTAGGGCTGCAGGAATACATTTAATATTAGCTACACAAAGGCCATCGGTCGATGTAATTACTGGGTTAATAAAAGCTAATATACCATCAAGGATAGCTTTCCAAGTATCATCAAAAACTGACTCAAGAGTAATTTTAGATCAAGGTGGGGCTGAAAATCTTCTGGGTAATGGAGATATGCTTTATTTGGAGAGTGGAAAAATGATACCCGAGAGAATACATGGAGCATTTGTTTCAGATAAGGAGGTAAAGGACGTAATAAATTATTTAAAAGAAGGGGTTGAGAATGAATACCTTGAAGAAATATTAGAGAATGCAAATAGTGACCTTAAGTCACTATATCAAGATAAAAATGATGACGATGACGATGATGAATTTTATAAGGACGCCGTAAATATAGTTATTGAGAGTGAAAAAGCATCAATTTCATATTTACAAAGAAGATTAAAAATAGGTTACAACAGAGCTGCGAGAATGATTGAAAAAATGGAAGATATGGGAATTGTAACTGCTATACAAAAAAACGGTACAAGAAATGTCATTAATAAAAAATAACCTTAAATACAGAATACTTTTATTATTCTTCTTAATAATTTTTTTTTCATGTCAAGAAACTTATGCATCTAAAGATTTTAATTATTTTAATTTTATAAAAGAGATGAAATCTTTCTCATCATCTTTCATACAAAATACATATAATGAAAATGGGCTATTAGTTACAACTAGCAAAGGAAATCTAACATATAAGAAAAAATCAAAATATGTATTAGAATACGAAGTCCCAAATAAAATAAAGTTTATTTCTGACGGTCAGTTAATTACAATTTATGACCAAGATTTAGAACAAGTTATTATTAAGAGCGTGCACGACAGTGAAAATAATAATATTGTAGACATTTTTACAAATGAAAAACTTATTAAAAATAAATTTGATCTAAAAATATTTTTCAAAAATAATGAGAACCATATTAATTTCTCCCCAATTGATAAAGATATAGAGAGCAATGATTTTTTGCTGATTATAAGGGATAATATGATTAAAAGTATTACATTTGTGAATGATTTTGATCAAAGTGTTATAATGAATTTCAATGGTTTTAAAATAAATGTTAGTATCCTAGATTCACTGTTTAAAATTGATATTCCAGATAGTTTTGACGTGATAATTGATAAATAAATAAGGAGTTATTATGGCTGAGTTAAGCTTATCTACAGAAATAGTTAATAAAGTACTAGAAGTTATTAAAGAGCACGATTCAACGTCTTCAGATCAATTGGTGGCTAGTCAGTACTTGGCTGCAATCATTGGATTTGTTGTTGCAAAGGAGAATTTTAGTGATGAACAAAGAAATGATGTTATTAATGAGCTTTCCTCTTTTATAAGGCATGTTGCTGATGATATACGTGGAGAATCTAATGGTACATCACCAGTAGCACCAGCAGGCGATTCTTTTGGAATTTGGAAACCAGAATAAATAAATGATTAAAATAATATCAATTGCTTTTGGTGGAGCTTTAGGATCATTAGCAAGATACTATTTATCAAATAGCACGTTAAAAAATATTATATTTTTAGATGTGCCGATTGCAGTTTTACTAGTAAATATTTTCGGTTCATTTGTATTTGGGTTATTTATGGGAGCACTAGAAAATAATATTATAGTTTCTGAGAATACAAAGTTTTTTTTAACAGCTGGGTTTTTAGCTGCATTTACAACTTTCTCTACTTTTGCTTGGGAGTCTGTTGTTCTCTTCCAAAATGAAATGTACTTAAAATTAATAGCTTACTGTTTGGCTTCAATTATTTTATCGATTGCTTTTTGTTTATTTGGCTATAATTTAGGAAAATAATATGCTTGACCCAAAAACTTTAAAAAAAGATATAGACTTGATAGTTAAAAATCTAGATAAAAAAAATTTTCATCTAGATAAAGATTTATTTTTAAATCTTGATTCAAATAGAAAAGATATTATTGCTGAAACAGAGAGTCTTCAAAGTAAAAAAAATATTTTATCAAAAGAAATCGGTTTTTTGAAATCAAAAGGAGAAGGTGCAGAAAATCTTACATCAGAAGTCGAATTAATAAATTTAAGTTTGAAGGATAAAAAAGAATTGCTTGATATTTCAGAAGTTAAGTTTAGAGATTTTCTTTTGAACGTACCAAATATTTTAGATAAAAATGTTCCTAGTGGCAACTCCGAAAAAGACAATAAAATTATAAAATTTTCCAAAGATAAAGATCTTGAAAAATTAAATAAAGTTAATTTTTCAGATCATAGTGAAATAGGAAAAGCTTTGAAATTATATGATAGCGATATAGCTTCTAATATATCAGGCTCAAGATTTTCTCTGCTCTTCGGTTCTTTAGCTCAACTTCATAGGGCTTTAGGTTCTTTTATGATTGACACGCATATTAATGAACATAAATATATAGAAGTGAATGTCCCGTTAATTGTGAATTCAAAATCTTTGGTGGGAACTGGTCAGTTGCCAAAATTTAAAGATGATCTATTTGAAATAAAAAATAAAGATGATTTTTTTCTTATACCTACAGCAGAAGTTCCATTAACAAATATTTTTAAAGATAAAGTGCTCTCCGAAGACGATCTACCAATTATGTATGCATCTTTGTCTACATGTTTTAGGTCTGAAGCTGGTTCTTACGGTAAAGATACTAAAGGTCTTATTAGACAACATCAATTTGATAAAGTTGAGTTAGTTAATGCTGTTAATCCTGATTCTTCTGAAGAATCTCTGAATACTTTAATTTCGCATGCAGAAAAAATACTTGATTTATTATGTCTTCCATATAGAAAAATTCTTTTGTGTTCGGGAGATACAGGCTTCTCTTCATCTATAACTTATGATTTAGAAGTTTGGATGCCATCGCAAAACTCATATAGGGAAATTTCCTCTTGTAGTAATTTCAAAGATTTTCAATCTAGAAGAATGAATATTAAATATAAGAATAAGCTTACTAAGAAAAAAGAATATATCCATACATTAAATGGATCTGGTTTAGCCGTTGGTAGAACGCTTGCTGCTATTATTGAGAATTTCCAAAATGACAATGGTGATATAGAAATTCCTGAAATTCTTAGGCCTTATATGAATAATATGAAGTTTATTAAAAGTCATAAATAAAAGGTTATGTGAAAATGTCTGGAAACTTAGAATGGATAGGTGTTAGAGATAAATCAGGAGATATTAAAAGCACTGAAAGTGTAATGGCATTAGAGGGTAGAGGTCTTCAGGGCGATAAAATAACGCTAAAAAAATCAAAAAAAAGACAAGTTACTTTGATGCAAAAAGAACATATCTCTGTTATCTTGTCGCTAGCACAAGAACAAGATCAATCTAAGATAAATAGAATAGAGTATTACTTTAAAAGAAATTTATTAATTTCAAAATATAATATTGACAATCTTAAGGGTAAATACTTTAGAATTGGTAAAGCAAAATTTTTTGGTACTGGTGACTGCAAACCATGCAAAAAGATTGAAATACTGCTCGGAAAGACTATGTTAGATGCAATGCAAGGTATGGGTGGAATAACTGCATCTGTAGTTGAAAGTGGTGAAATAAAAATTAATGACAATTTATATTTGGAAGTAAATTAATGAGAACTTATTATTGCAATGAAATAAATGAATCACTTGTTGAGCAGGAAGTTCAGGTTTGTGGATGGGTTAATAAAATTAGAGACCATGGAGGTGTTATCTTCATTGATCTTAGAGATATTAAAGGTTTAGTCCAAATAGTCGTCAACCCTGATGATCCAATATTGTTTAAAATTGCAGAATCAATAAGAAGCGAATTCATAATATCAGCAACTGGTTTACCAAGATTGCGTCCACCTGAATCAGAAAATCTTAAAATAGATTCTGGGAAAGTTGAAATCGTGTCTTCAAAAATAAAGATATTATCAATAGCTGAAACACCTCCATTCCAATTTAACGATGATGTAAATGAAGACAATCGATTAAAATATCGCGTTCACGATTTAAAAAGTGAAAAAATGCAAAAAAATTTAATGCTTAGAAGTAGTGTTGCAAATTTAATAAGAAAGTTTTTACAAGAAAGTGAATTTTTAGAAATGGAAACCCCAGTTCTTACAAAAGCAACTCCTGAAGGTGCTAGAGACTATTTGGTTCCTAGTAGAGTAAATCAAGGTCAATTTTATGCTTTACCACAATCACCGCAGCTGTTTAAGCAAATGTTGATGATGTCTGGGTATGAAAAGTATTATCAAATAGCAAAATGTTTTAGAGATGAAGATTTAAGAGCAGATAGACAGCCAGAATTCACGCAATTAGATATGGAAATGTCTTTTGTTAATGAAGATAAGATTATTAATCTGATTGAAAGATTATTTGTTAAAATTTTTAAAGATATATTAAAAATTGATATTAGTTTACCTATCTATAGAATTACATATTCTGAATCAATGGACAGATTTGGCTCTGATAGACCCGATTTAAGAATACCTTTCGAGATAAAAAATATTAGTAGTATCCTAGGTGGGTGTGGTTTTAAAGTTTTTTCTGACCCGGCAGGCAAGGCTGGCTCAAAAGTAAGTGCCTTATGTATACCTTCATCTGCTAAATTATCTAGAAAAGATATTGATGGGTATACAGATTTTGCTACATCTAAAGGATCGCAAGGATTAGCTTACATAAAATGCAATGACGTAAATGATTTAGAGAAAGGCTTGCAGTCACCAATTGTCAAATTTCTAGATACCAAAATTATTAAAGAAATATTGATCAATGTAAATGCAAAAAATGGCGATATAATATTTTTTAGTGCTGGAAAAGAAGATTTGGTTAATACAATATTAGGCTCATTGAGAAATAAAATTGCTGAAGATAAAAATTTAATTGAGGATTCTTGGAAGTTTGTATGGATAACAGATTTTCCAATGTTCGAACATGATGTGGAAACAAAAAAATGGAAATGTTTGCATCATCCATTTACCATGCCAAAATTTAATAATAAGAGTGATATTTTAAATGCACCAGAAAAATTATTATCTCATTCATATGATCTAGTTCTAAATGGAACAGAATTAGGTGGAGGATCTATAAGAATTAATAACATAGATATTCAAAATTCTGTTTTTAAAGTTCTTGGTTTAGATGATCAAGAAATAAAAAGCCAATTTGGTTTCTTTTTAGACGCAATGAAATATGGTTGCCCACCGCACGGTGGTATTGCATTTGGTTTAGATAGAATTATTATGCTAATGACAAAATCAAATTCAATAAGGGAAGTAATTGCCTTTCCAAAGACGCAAACTGCATCATGCTCTTTGACTGGAGCTCCAGCAACTATTAGTAAGACACAGATTTCTGACCTTGGTTTAAAACATACAAATAAAGATTTAAAAAAATGAAAAAAATTCCAAAATCTATATTAATAATTATTTACACTAAAAATAAAGATGTTTTGCTCTTAAAAAAAATTAATGACAAAGATATGTGGCAATCAGTAACAGGAAGTATGCAGGAAAATGAGACTGCTTTAGATGCAGCTAAGAGAGAGTTGTTAGAAGAAACTGGCCTAAATTCTGATAACTTAATTGATTGTAAAAAAGAGTATGTTTTTGAGATTTATGAAATGTGGAGACATAAATATGATGATGGAGTTACGCATAATACAGAGCACGTTTTTAAGCTTGAGCTTGATGATATAATTGACATTAATATGGATAAAGAAGAGCATGATTCTTATGTGTGGTTGCCAAGAGTCAAAGCAGCAGAGAAAGTTTTTTCTCATACAAATAGACAAGCTATATTTGATTTAATTTAAATTATGAAAAGGTAGAGTTTATATGGCAGGACATAGTAAATGGGCGAATATACAGCATAGAAAAAAAAGACAGGACAATAAGCGCGGAAAATTATTTACAAAGCTTATAAAAGAAATAACAGTCGCTGCAAGAGAAGGTGGTGGTGATGCTGATTCTAACCCAAGATTAAGATTGGCTCTTGATAAGGCATTTTCTGGAAACATGAATAAAGAGACTGTGGAAAAAGCTATAAATAGAGGTACTGGCAACCTTGAGGGTGTTAATTATGAAGAATTAATATACGAAGGCTACAGTTCATCAGGTGTCGCAGTAATAGTTGAGTGTGTTACAGATAATAAAAATAGGACTGTAGCAGAGGTAAGGCATGCTTTTTCAAAATTCTCAGGAAACTTAGGTAGTTCAGGATCGGTATCTTACTTATTTAAAAAAGTTGGCATTATCTCTTACGAAGACACAAATAAGGGTGATGAAATTGTAGATTTGGCAATAGAAAATAATGCTTCTGATGTTATTCAAGATAATAATTATGTTGAAATTCAAACAGATAAAGACGATTACTTGAATATAACTAAGGTATTAAAAGAAAATAATTATATATTTGATAATGCTGAATTAGAAATGATTGCAGATACTAAGATTGAATTAGATTCTGAAGGAGCTGAATCTTTTATGAAATTTACTGATGCTCTTGAAGAGCTTGATGATGTTCAGAATGTTTATACAAATGCTGAATACACAGGAGAATTGGATTAAAGTTATTAATGTTTAACATACAAGAGGTATTATAATGTCAAAAATGCAAAGAGATAAAGGTAAGCGCTTTGAAAGAGAAGTTGTTAATACTCTTAAAGAATCAGGTTTTTATGATGCCAAAAGAGTTCCTTTGTCAGGTCTGCAGGAAGGATTCAAAGGTGATGTTATTTTAAAAAGAAACGAGTCATCAAGAGAATTACTTGGAGAGTGTAAAAGTCGTGCTGGTGGCTTTAAATTAATTTATGATGCAAAAGAACAAGATAATGCTGATATATTATTTATTAAACATGATAGAAAACCTGTTCTAGTAGTTATGTCCTTAGAAGATTATATTAAAGGTGACTTTTAAATAAAAGAATTTTTTTAAAAAAATATATTAACTTTTATTTAAACTCTATGGATGATACTAGTTAGCCATCTTGATTAAGATGAGCAGCTAATATGTGATATACCAGCGATATCAAAGAACTTAGAAGGCTTTTCTTTATAGAATTTTTTTCCTATTTCAGTAGATTGCTCAGTGTATGGATCAGTCATAACGTCTTGCAACTCTATTATAAGCGAATAATTTTCTTTTTCAGCTTCTTCATAAGCAGGAACAAGAAACCATTCTCTTAATGTGTATTTTGGGTTAACTTTTTGCATTTCCTTAGATAGTTTTTCTGATGATTCGGTTGTAGTTGCGTTGGTATCCTTGCAATTTGTATTATTAATGAGGGATTTCCATTTTCTCAGCCATTCGGACCAATCATTTAAAATTTTATCATCCAGTGTCTCTTTATTGTAAAAGCTTTTTGTAAGTAGCGAAATATTATCAGGTACGTGAGAAAGTTCGCGAAAAAAGATAGTATAATCAACAGGTGTTTTTACCATTAATTTCATAAGTTCATCGAATATACTCTTATTAAAAGTTTGTAATCCAAGTTTTGAAGCCCACATCTTTATCATTTCTTCTTGCATGATATTAGAAAATTCACCTCGTATCTCCTTAAGCTCGTCTAGTTCGTTTTTATGTGACTCAAGTAAAGGTAGAAGTGCTATGCAAAACATATGAAAATTACGCTCGGCAGCTTCAGGTTGATTAAGAAATGAAAAGTGAACTCCGCCGCCTGTCCATGATTGATATTTGGGGTCAAATTTATCCATGAATCCAAATGGACCATAGTCTAGCGTAAAACCTCCTGCTGCACAGTTATCACCATTAAAGTTTCCTTGACAATAACCAACGCGAATCCAATTTGCCACAAGTGATGAGAGTCTTTTTCGGAATTCGTGCGCTAGTAATACAATTTTTTTCTCTATGGCTAAATTTCTATCAATAATATTATTGTATTCACGATCAATTAAGTGCAACACTATCATTTCAAGTTCTTCCAAAGCTTTTGGATGTTCGTTTTTTCTGGCACGACGACCAAAAAGTTCAAGTTGACCTACGCGAATAAAAGAAGGCGCAACTCGTGTTGAAATAGCAACAGATTCTTCTATCATAACTTCAGGATCTCTAGAATGCGAATTACTTAGAAACCATGGTCGCTCAACTTTTTCTGTTTGTGATACGTATAAACTCAAAGAGCGTGTTGTTGGGATTCCGAGAGCATACATATGTTCCTGAGCCAAAAACTCTCTTATGCTTGAGCGAAGAACCGCTCGACCATCAGCCCCGCGACAGTAAGGTGTTCTTCCAGCACCTTTAAGTTGCATTTCCCAGCGTTTTCCACCTATCAAAGCTTCTAGGATAGATATAGCTCGACCATCACCATATCCATTTCCTGTTTTAAAAGGACATTGCTCATAGTATTCTGTGCCGTATATAGAAAGAGCATATCCTGTTGCCCAACCTATCTTTCTTAATGGCTTATTTAGTTGCGAGGTATCACCAGAAAACATTCTTATAAAATCCTCTGATGTTGCCAAACTATCGCAAAAACCAAGTTCTTTAAAAAAAATTTTGCTATGCGAAATATAAACGGGAGTTTCTATTGGTGAAGGGTTTACAGGCACGTAATGTCCGCTAAATACCTGTCGAGGTAAGTAATCTATAGCATCTACCTTAGAATCTGGATCAACGTTAAGTGTGTTAACAAGAGAATAGTCTGCTAACTGAGATATATCATGGAGTGTTTTTATAGTTCGATAAGTTTCTTTAGTTTTTTGCATATACCTTCCATGTTTTAAAACATAAAAATCAAAGATAAAAAGAAAAGATTTACAATACATCTTATCTAGACTACTTATATAGTAAATAATTTACTTAATTATAAATAGTTTTTTGTTTACAGTATAATACAAAAAATATAATAATTAATAGCTTTCAGTATAAGATAATGTAGTGACATATTTAAAGTTGTGCTAAACCATAAAAGCTTGTAAAGCTTGGCATACAAAGGGATTTAAAATGAAGATAAGAGTTTATTATGAAGATACTGACACTGGTGGAATAGTTTACTATGCTAATTATTTTAAATTTACAGAAAGGGGGAGGACAGAGTTACTTAGAGACTTAGGTGTATCACAGTCCAAAATACTTAAAAAACATGACATTAAATTTATTGTACATAGTGTATCTATGGAATATATAAATCCAGCATTTCTAGATGATCAGTTAACAGTAGAAACAAAAATAAATAATTTAAAAAAAGCATCCGTAGATTTCAATCAAAATATCTATAAGATATTGAATGATAAAAAAATTGACATAGTTAGATCAAAATGCAGAATAGTTTGTATAAATAGTAATCAAAAAATAAATGCTATACCTGATTTAATTTTAAAAAAGTTTTTGGAGGAAGTATGAATAATGGTTTTTTACACCTAGCATTTAATGCAAGTTTTTTAGTTCAAATGGTAATGATTATTTTAATTGGTCTTTCTATTTGGAGTTGGACAATAATATATGAAAAAAGAAAGCAATTAAAAGATACTTTAAGTAGCACGATTAAGTTTGAAGGAAAATTTTGGGCTAATTTCGATAGCCATAAATATTATATGCAAATGAAGGACAAGAGAACAAAAACTCCTATGGAGGAAATATTTTATAAAGGCTGGCATAAATATGTTGAAATAAATTTTAACGATAAACTAATTACACCTGAATCAATACCACAAACTTCCCTTAGATCAATGCAAGTTGCTATATCTATAGAAACAGAATCATTAGAGAATGGTTTGCAGAATCTTGCAACCATTGCCTCAGTTAGTCCCTATATAGGACTTCTTGGAACAGTATGGGGAATAATGAACTCTTTTCAATCTTTAAGCCAGACTACACAGACAACAATTGCAATAGTTGCACCAGGTATATCTGAAGCTTTAATTGCAACGGCATTGGGTTTAATAGCAGCGATTCCAGCTGTAATAGCATATAATAAATTTAATCACGATATATCAATTATAGTCTCAAAATATGAGAACTTTGCAGAAGAGTTGACAGAAATACTTCAAAGAAAACATATCCCAGAAAAAGCTGAAGAAAATGTTACATCTAAATTAATATAAATAATTATGAGATATAGAGCTAAAAAAAAATTATTAGCAGAAATTAATATAGTTCCATATATTGATGTAATGTTAGTTTTACTTTTAGTATTTATGATAACTACTCCCTTATTATATGAGGGGCTTGATATAGATTTGCCAACGACTGAAGCAAATGATGTTGACATCAGTAAATTTGAAGAGCCTCTGATAGTTGAAATAAACTCAACTGGTGAAATTAGAGTTATACAAAAAGATAATTTTAATCAGAAAGTAAGCGAAAGTGACCTAGCTGACACAATAGTTTCAATCTATAAAAATAAAAGTATTGATAAGGTATATGTTAAAGGAGATAAGAATATAGAGTACGAAAAAGTAATTAGATTAATCTCAATATTAAACAAAGGTGGAGTTGAGAATATTGGATTGATAACTTTACCAACAGATGAATAAGTATAATAAAAAAAGATTTCCAATTTTATTTAAAGTATTTGTAGTACATTTATTTATTATTCTTATTATTGACATTAATATATCGGCAGTAGTTAATAAAGATTTGAAAAGTCTTAATGAGATTAATAAGGCAAAATTTTTAAATTTAAAAAGTATAAGCTTAGAGGAACTTGAAAAAAAACGAAAAGCAGTTAAAGAAAAAAAACGTAAATTAGAGGCTTTGAAAAAAAAGCGTGAACTAGAAAAAGAAAAGAAAAAAAAATTAGCCGCACAAAAAAAGCGTGAACTAGAAAAAGAAAAGAAAAAAAAATTAGCCGCACAAAAAAAGCGTGAACTAGAAAAAGAAAAGAAAAAAAAATTAGCCGCACAAAATAAAAAAGATGAAATTGATAGGCTTAAAAAAGATGAAGAAACAAAGCTTGCTGATTATGAGCTTAAAAAATTAGAAAATGAGTTGATGGAAATAGATAGAATTGAGTCCTTGATCAAGCAACAAATTCTTAGAAACGCTCAGTTAACTGATGCCGAATCAAGATATATACTCACTATAAAAGCTAAGATTGAAAATAATTGGCTGATACCGCATGACGCAAAGCATGATAGAATTTGTACTGCTATTGTTAATCAGTTGCCTAGTGGGAAGGTAACAAGTGTTGAAATACATGGTTGTCAGGCCAATGTGCTATACATAGAGTCTCTGGTAAACGCAGTTTGGAAATCTAGCCCCTTACCAGTAGCACCAGATATTGAAGTTTTTCAGGAAAATATAGTTTTGCAATTTGAGGGTCAAAATAAGTGAAAAAAATAATTCTATTATTAATTGTACAGTTGTTTATAACTTCTAAATCTTATTCAGAGTTAACAATAAAGATTGATAGGGCGGAAATAGGTGCTTTGCCGATCATGGTGCACATTAATCAAGATTCGAAGAATTATCCGGCAAAAGAATTCAAAGATATTATTGAAAATGATTTATATGGTAGCGGATATTTCAATGTCCTGGATTCATTAAAAGTTAAAAACACTATAAAAAATAAAAGTACACAGTATGCGCTTTGGAATCTTGCTGGAGCTAACTATTTCCTAAAAGCAGATATTTATAGTAATGCAGGCAAGGATTTTATTAAATTTGAGCTCCATAATGTAATAAAGAAAAATATAACTATTTCATACAAGATTAACTTAAATGAAAAAAGCAACATAAGAAAAATATCTCATACAATTAGCAATGTTATTTTTGAAGATATTACTGGAATTAAGGGAATTTTTGACACTAAGATAGCTTATATTAGTACCGAAAAACTTGAAAATAGAAAAATTTATAAATTACATGTCGCAGACATTGATGGCTTTAACTCTGTTGCTATATATAAATCATCTAAACAACTTATGTCACCAACTTGGTCGCCAAAAAATGATAAAATTGCATACGTTTCATTTGAGAATAATAGACCTCAAATATTTATTCAAACACTATCGACTGGAGAAAGAATAAAGCTTTTAGATGGCAACAAGTCTTCAAGCGCTCCAGCCTGGTCCCCAAACGAAAAATTTATGGCGTACACATCATCAGTAAATGGCAATTTAGAAATTTTTATATATAATTTTTCTAAAAAATCTATTTCAAGGTTTACTAACAGTATTGGTATAGATACAGAAGCTGAGTGGGGCCCGAAATCAAAGAAAATATATTTTACTTCTGATAGAAGTGGCAAACCGCATATATACTCTAAACCTGTAAGAAGGGGTAACGCAAAAAGGTTAACTTTTGATGGTTCTTATAATGCGGATGCTAATGTATCTTCAGATGGAAAATTTCTATCTATCGTGCATAACGGTGGCAATGGTCATAAAATAGCAATTTATTCTTTAGATGATAAATATTTAAAAGTAATTTCAAAAGGAAGACTTGATGAGGCCCCAAGTTTTGCTCCAAATAATAAAATGGTTTTATTTGCTTCAAAAAAACTTCATAAAGGTATCCTTGTTGCAACGAGTAATGATGGTAGAATAAGAAAAGAAATTGAGTTAGTTGGTGAAGACGTTAGAGAGCCAATATGGTCTCATTAATATAAATAAAGGAGGTAGGCTGTGTTTAAAGGATTCGTAAAAAATTTAGTTATATTATCTGTAATTATATTTATAGCAGGCTGCAGTATGCTTCCTAAAAAAGATCCTGATGTAATTATTACAACGGAACCAATGCTGACAAAACCCCAAGAAGGTGAAATAGACAAAATTACTACAGCAGATAGCATTAATTTGGATTTTGTAGATGACGAAGGTCTGACTCTTGGAAATAATATAATATATTTTGATTATGATAAATATTCTGTAGATAAAAAAGAAGATAAAGCTATTATAAAAAAATATTCTA